>Ga0318567_10000246_pt1 | contig 24459 bp, 25 predicted proteins | sample GRESIP088b5f20_FD_203691 | JGI IMG/M metagenome (GOLD analysis project Ga0318567, IMG submission 203691) | Tropical soil microbial communities from Luquillo Experimental Forest, Puerto Rico - GRE.SIPMG.088b5f20 | ecosystem: Environmental > Terrestrial > Soil > Tropical forest > Bulk soil...
GCTACTTGACGGGCTATCAAGTCTGGCGCGCCGCCTCAACATCGCGGTCATCGTCGTACGTCACCTATCAAAAAATCCCGGTGCACGCACGGTTACGCGAGCACTAGGTTCTGTAGACATCACGGGTGCAATGCGAACTGAGTACATGGTAGGTACCGCGCCGGATGATGCGCGCAATCGCGCCCTCGTGCATACGAAGCCGGGAGAGATCCCTCGTGCGGAATCATTGCGCTTCGACATCGAAGGCAAGGACGCAGCCGCGCGACTGGTTTGGCATGGCGTGTCGCAACTGACGGCAGCGGACATCGCCGCACCCGAAGGCGCGCGGCGCAAGACAAAAGTCGAGCAAGCGGCTGAGTTCCTGTGGGACGCGCTTGAAGGTGGCCAACGCGCAACGGCTGATCTGCAGAAGGAGAGCGGCTTCGATCAAAAAACGCTGCAGCGTGCTGCGTTGCAGCTTCGGCTGGAGCAGACGGGCCGCAAGGATGTGCCGGGCGCGCGCATGTGGGCTCGGCCGGAGCTGAAATTCGCGCGGCAGAAGGGATGAGGGAAGGAAGAAGAAGAGTAGTAAAGAGACTTTGTCTTTTCGGGTTTTTGTCCTTTTGGGTCTTTGGGTCAAAAAGACAAAAGGACAAAAAGACATTAGTGTGCAGGGCACGATTCTGGAGGGTGCGATGCTGAAGGAACCCAACAACACACAACACGCAGCCACTCACCCCGCTGCCCACCAACGGGAAACGGCAGGTGTCGCATGAGTATGCCGTCCCGCACGCGCAACGTTGAGCCGCCTGTGAACTACTGCCGCGCCCTGGGCGTTCACCTCGACCGGGTCGGGTACGACTTTCTGTCGCACACCGGATATGTCTTCCTCTCGCGTGTCAATCAGGTGCCGACCGAATCCGCCGCGCGGCGCTTCTTCTCTTACCTCGACCCTCTCCTTGCTCGCATCTTCACCGTTCACGAAACGGGCATTCGCATCTTGTGGACGGACCCACAACTCAACAAGCAGAAAAGGAGCCACGCCGATGGAAAAGCAAACGCCCGCACCCTACTGGCTCGATCAGATGCCCGAGTATCGACCAAGCACAGAGCAGCACGCGGAGACGCCGGAGTTGCGTCCCGCCGACATTCACGACGCACCACCAAAACAGGAGGATGAACCGTGATTACCACCGCACGCGGTGTCAATTTCATCAACGCGTCATTCTGGAGCGCGATCACCTATGACCGCTCCGGCGACCCGCAGATGACGCCCGCCGCACAACGCACGCTGGACCGCGCGTTCGGCCCGCTGCCGATCCTGTACGAGCCGCCCGAGGCGTGCCGTGTGATCTATGTTGCATATCCCGACGAAGATCAGGACTGGAGAGAACAATGAGCAATGCCAACGAAGTCGCAATTCTCGAATTTGAATTGAAGCAGGCGCGCGAAGCGCAAAAGGCCACGCAACGCGCACAGAACGTGGAACGCCTCAAGAGCGTGCGAGCCAATCTCGCCGAGATGCGCGCGCATTTCGACACCCTCGCCACGGAGATCCGCACAATCGAGGCGAGGCGCGGTGAACTCAATGGCAAGGTTGAATCCGCGCAGCTCCGGCTGAGTGCGCATGCAGAACGTCGGCCCAGTGTCGCCGACATCCCCGAGTTGTGCGATGACCCCGGCGTGGTGGAGTGGCGCAGCGCGTTCGATAAGGCGAAGGCGGAGGTGGATTCACTCATCGCGGAACGCAACGCCTGCCACGTTGGAGACCGGCGCGTGCGTACAGCGGAATTGGCGCGCGACATCGACGGGCTGCTGTTCGCGGAGCGCAATCTGATGAATGCGCTCAACGGTACACTGGCCCGCCCCGAGGAGCTTGGCGGAGTCTTCTCGGTCTAGGTTCACGACGTTGGGCGCTGCGTCCCCGCGCCCGACCCGGCGGCAGGCATTCCGCCGGTATTGCGCGCGCGTTCCCTTCCACTCGCGTGTGCATACGCGGGGTAGTGGTGTTGTCTCCTTCTCCACTGCCCCGCACTTTTTAACTGATGTACTGGAGCATCTGTGATGAACGACAACAAGAACGCACACCCGGTCGTGGAGTTCACCCGCGCACTGCGAGGGCGCCACGCGCACCTGTGCTGGCCGTATCGCAGCCGCGAGCCGCGCGTGCATCGAGAGTGGCGCACACTCGCCTGCGTGTTGCAGAAGGCCCGCTTGTACGCAGCGGCTGACCTGCCCATCGAACCCGGCTTCGTATCCATGCTGCACGCAATCGAAGGCCGCGAGCGCCGAGCGTTTGCACGCTGGCTTCGAGTGAAGCACTCGCGCGCCATGCAGTACCTAACCGGCAAGCGCAAGACGCCGCCGCCTGAGAGCTGCTTCTAGGGAGTCACGATGGCCAAGAGATCGAAGAGCACCGAGCCCGCCGTCAAGGTCGAATTGAAGAGTCGGCGCAAGCCGGGCAGCAAGAACGCCACCAGCTTCAAGCCGGGGAACCCGCACAGGTTTCAACCGGGCACCAGCGGGAACCCTGTCGGCAAGCCGAAGGAGCACCGCCTTCTCAGCCGGTCGTTGCGTTCTCTGCTCAGCGACCGCGCACCGAGCGAGGTGACCAAAGCGCTAGGCTTGCCCGTCTCCGCGAGCTGGGCGCAGTGTCTCGCGCGGCGTCTCGTCCATCAGGCGGTGCGCGGCGATCTTGACGCAGTGAAGCTCATCGGCACGTTGACGGAAGGCGTAGCGCCGCGCGGTGTGGCCCTGGACGCGTTCGACGAAGCGCGGCGCGACGTGACGCATGTGCCGCCACTGTTTCAAGTGGTCTTTGTGGAGAGTGATGGCCAAGGCAGGCCCCACCCTTCCACCCTTGAGGGTCAGGCCCAGCGTGCCCTGCCTTCTGCCTCAGAGTGAGCCCTTCAGGCCAAAAAGAAGGTTGCCAGAGGCTCACAGAGCCCTCTCTAGGCCCCCTGTGGGCCTCTGGGCTGTCTGGAATGCTGCTAGAGGCTGCAAAGGGCTGCAAATCACTGTCAACCAAGGTGTAGCCATACCTGACTCTGCAAATTGACAGTATTTGTGTCAGTTTAGGGTCATTTTGCTTGTATGTTGACACAAGCCATTGAAAGTCTTAGACTTAAAGCTGACACATTGTGAGGTGCAATGATGCCATCTGCAACAAGGCGGCAAGGCAAGACGGTTGGCTACATTCGAGTTTCTTCGATAGATCAGAACACCGCGCGCCAGCTTGAAGGCCGGAAGCTCGACAAGGTGTTTACAGACAAAGCGAGCGGCAAGGATGTGAAGCGGCCACAGCTTCAGGCCGCGCTCGAATTCCTGCGTGAAGGTGACACCTTGGAGGTTCACTCGCTCGACAGGCTCGCGCGGAACCTCGACGACCTGCGTCGTATCGTCACCGAGCTGACGGGCAAGGGTGTAGTAGTCGAGTTCATCAAAGAAGGCCTGCGGTTCACCGACGACAAGAACGCGATGAGCAAGCTCCTGCTGTCGGTGATGGGCGCGTTTGCTGAGTTCGAACGTGCATTGATTCGCGAGCGTCAGCGAGAGGGAATCCAACTAGCAAGACAAGCAGGGCGCTACAAAGGTCGCAAGCGTTCCCTCACACCAGATCGTGTTAAGGCCTTGAAGGCGCGGGTCGCCAGCGGAGAAAAGAAAGCCGCAATCGCTCGCGAGTTTGGTATCAGCCGCGAGACGCTGTACAAGTACCTGGAGGCGGCGACGAAATAAGAAAGGGGACACATGCCACGGAAGAGAACAGTCAAGCGGGACGGAATCAGCGAGCCGATAGACAGAAAGGGCTTCATCATTCAGTGGACCGGCTTTGATGGACGGCGCAAGAGGCGCACTGTCAAGGTGGCCTCGAAGGAGGCAGCGCGGCTCGCGCTAGATGCGGAAAAGAAGAAGGTCGAGCAGGCGCGAGTGTTCGGGATGCCACTTCCGACTGAAGACAGCTTTAGCGCTTTTGCCGCAGAGTTCCTAAAGCTGCAAGAGAACCGCATATCACCTCACGTGGTCAGAGGAAAGCTCAGCCGCGCTGAGTACATCCGCCAGAAAGGCATCGTGGATAAGCATCTCGTTCCTTTCTTCGGTGCGGAAACGAAGCTCGCAACAATCCGCCGTTCCGATGTTCTCCGCTACATCAACAAGCGCACAGGAACTGTCAGCGACGCGAGCATTATCAAAGAGGTGAATACGCTCAAGCGCCTGTTCACTGTGGCTGTAGACCTCGAAAAGATCCCCGCAAATCCAGCGCTACGTGCTCCGTTGCCTAAAGCGCCGGAGGGCAAGACTGTGTATCTGACGCCGGAGCAATGGAAGGCAGTGTTTAAATCCTGCTACATCGCTCCGACGGAGACAGACCCGAACCCGAAGCAGTGGTTGCAGTGGGCTGCTGGGCTTGCGGTAGCGCTTGGCACTCGGCGCGGCGAACTGATGCACACCCGAATCCCCGACATCGACTTGGACGCGAAGCAAGTTCTACTGCGCAACACAAAGAGCGGGAAAGAGCGCGTGGTCTTCATTAACGATCTTGCGATGCAGGTGTTTGAAGCAATGGGCATCCGTGAGCGCAAGCGGCGCGGACAGCGGAATGAGTTGTTTCCCGACATTGATCCGGCGCAGTTGAGTATGCGATTCATTCGGGCAGCGCGGCAGGCCGGTGTCGAGGGTGTGAGCTTTCACACTCTACGCCACACGTTTGCATCGCACCTCAAGATGGCAGGAGCTGATCTGGACGACATCCGCCGATTACTGGGCCACGGCGACATGCGTATGGTGCAACGATACGCTCACGTTGGGAAGTCGCATCTTGAAGCGGCCGCAGCAAGGCTCAACGGTGTTCTTACACTACCTTCAACATCCGACGCGGAGCCCTCAGAACGATAGTCAACTCAGGCACTGCGCAAGAGACCCCTATTTCAGGAGAGGTTTACCTGCATCTTTCAATTTCGCATCAAGTGCGGCCCGTCGTTTTGCCGTGAGTGCGGGCTGCACGAAATAGTAGTCGAAGAGTGATTCAAGAATATCTAGATTCCACTCAGCTTCTCCGGTTTCAACTTCGACTATCTCGCCAGTCGATTTACTCTTGATGGGATGGGCCGCAAAATTGCCAGTTTGGCGCACTGCATCAAGGCCCTCCAAAATGTGTGTGGGCATGTGTCCTTGCGCAATGATTTCTTCGATCTGGTCGGCGAGGTCTCTTTGTTTCGTCGCTGCTTTTTCCCTAAGCATAGTCTGTAGTATTCGCCGGCTTAGAGCGGCGCTCGCTTTTGCGCTGAGGGGAAGGACTGCTACTGCCTCATCGAAGTCTTTGCGATAAGGATCGACTACCTCCGGCGGAAGAGGCCTTGCTGAGGTGTTTTGAGGATAGGCAAGGTACAAATTAACAACCGGAGCGCCGTGGAGATTGCTAGGCGGATTCACCCTTCTGCATTCCAGCTCGACAATTTGCTCGTGGCATTCAGGGCACTCTTGGCCGTAAAGAATCCAGACTAGATTGCGAAGTGCAAACGGGCCAAACCGCGTAGGTTCTCTATGGAAACTGACACTACAATGTGGGCATTTCATCGACAGCGAGCATAGCACGCATAGGTTGAACAGCTTTCTCGCTGTACCAAAACAAGCCGTGCCCTTTGCCTCACAGACGCCTCAGGGAGTTCTGTACTGACGCTGCAAATCTCTTTAAGTTGTTGATTCTATTTGGCGTCCCCGACGGGATTTGAACCCGTGTTATCGCCGTGAAAGACCGCTGGGCCTACCGCAACTCTAACGAATCGCAACGCAGCGAAGTGCATCGGAACTCATCGCTACGCATCCCAAATACACGTTAACTGGTCCCCAGGTGGTCCCCAAGAAACAGATGGTTCAGACACTCGTCGGTCCGAGCTTCAGTGCACTTGCCCCCTCCTTCCAAAGAGAAGCACAGCCACTCCCGTGCCCCGGACAGATTGTGTGGTGCATCATGGATCGATAAAGTTGACCTTTTATGCAAACGCGAACGAACCACAAAGAGAGCTGTACCGTATCGCAGAAGTCCAGGGCGGGTACTTCACAATCGAACGGACTGCGGCCTTCGGATACGTCCGCAACAAGTGGTTATACCAATCCCATCAAATCGCTTCAGAGCACGACGTTGATTGAGTCGTTCTGGCGTGTGCCTTTTGAGGTACCCAAACGATGGAAGAGGGATGAAGACAGGCACAAACTTTCTATTTTACAATATGAGTGTGAAGAGCCAAGCAAAAGCGCCCAGATTGGGGCCCGTTACTCGGGACGTAGATATTCGTAAGGTGCTTTTGGCAAATTTGGAAGCCAAATATAACGATAAAGCTCATGATCTCATAGTTGAAGAATTTGGATGCAAGACTGCACGAGCGGATGTTGCAGTCATCAACGGCGTTCTTCATGCTTATGAGATAAAAAGCGACAGCGATAGCCTTGATAGACTGCCATCGCAAATGGGTGCTTATCAGGGTGTATTTGAGTACGTGACGCTGGTTTGTGGCCGCCGTCTGTTGGAGCGAGCGCGCGCAGAAATTCCAAAGTGGTGGGGATTGCAGAAGGCGGAATTCAGAGATGGTCTAGTTGCGATTCGAGAAGTGAGAGCAGCTAAACCCAACCCTAGCCAAAACCCGCTGGCTGTCGCAAAGATGCTATGGAAGACAGAGGCACTTGTAGTCTTGCGAAGGTTCGGACACAAAGGCATCACATCCAAGCAGACGGCCGATGAAGTCTGGGCTGCCGTTGCTGCTTACGTACCCATCGCTGATTTGACGAATGAAGTTCGCCAAGCCATCAAAGCTAGGGGAGGTTCTGGATTTGCGAAGCCGTCAATTCCAGATGATGGTTGGTGCACCACTGAATCCACTGTTCAGGGGAACCATTCGCCGGACTTGTCGTGGCTGCTTTCGCTGCAATCTCAGCATCTCCCACACTGAACTGCGGACCGCTGAAAAATGGTTGAGCAATAAGGTCGCTGCACATCGCCTGCATAGCTCCAGGCGATTTGTCACCGCGTCTCACCCAAATGACGGTCTCTCTGGTATAGCGAAGGTTTGGTGCTGGTGTATTTGGTATTATCTGCGGCTCACCTCCACATCTGACGCCGTAATCGCCGTAAGATGGCAGACGAAGCTGCATTGCCGTTCTTTGTTGAAGGATGCTATTCCACCCGAGCCAATCATTCCTATCGAAAGGCAACCACTGTCCCGTAGGTTGGTTAGATATTGAATCAGGGAAGCATCCTGAAGCTAAAGTGACGGTCCGCCAGTCATTGACTGATGGCAGACTGATGAGGCAGCCTGCACCTATTTGCTGAATTGATACAAGGTCAGGCCGATATTGAAGGTCAATGAGAATATCAACTTGATTTCTGGCCACTCCCAAAAACGTCGCCAGTGCATTTAGTGCCGGAATGTTTTGCAGGTTCGCAAAAAAATTGGCTGGAATGCGGAACATGACCCCACGCCCGTCTGTTGCAATCACATTGCGAATTACCTGCTGAAAAGGTTGTAAAAAGAAAGGTGACGTCACCGGCACGGCATTTATCTGAGCTGCCCGAGCAAGAGTGAAAACAGTTTCGGCTGCTTGCGGAGAAGGCACACCATTCGTTTGCAAGTACAGAGTGTCCAAATAGCATGGAAGTCCGGTCCACTCCGTTGCGAGCAGTTGCATCAGGCCAGTTGTGTGTTGGGTGAGTGTCTTAGCCGGTTTTGTCGCTGTTGCCGGGTTGGGCGGCCACATTTCAAAGAGTGGAGTCAGATTAGCCTTTGTTGTAAGGCCAAGTTGATTGAGCGCCCACACTTCTCCCCGTTTCAGCTTTGCGATAAAGACGTGGTGCTTATGGTTGAATGCTGGGCCTGCGTGTGCGACTGGAATTTGCGCGAGCGCGACCCTCATTGCAGTTTTGGTAAGCTTTGGCACCGCCGCCTTCTTCGGGCGAGCCGCAGTTGTTTTAGCACCCGGCATTCTTGTCTCCTGAATTCACTTCAATTGCTTTTCTTGCTTTGTAGTCATCGAGTGGGTTAGATAGCGTTGCGAGGAACTGCGCTAAATCACCATTTTTGAGGAAGAAGTAGAACGTTGAATCGACTACTTGAAGTAGTTTTGAACTTTGATCGTAGTCGACAATTGGCGGGGAAATGCTCTTAGCAGCCTGCAGAGCGGCCAGATTGTGCAGCAAGTTACTCATGTCGCTGGCCCGCACGTCATCTGGGCGATGATGAATATTCTGAATGCGCTCTTGAATTGTGAAGCGCCTCATTCCGTTGGCGAGTCCGTCATATCCTCCCTCGCAGATCACGCGAACTAGATAATATGGCAGAAAAAGAGGAATTGATTCCCCGCGGCTTCCACCTGGATTGCCCGCCGCGATAGACTCTAGCGCTCGCTCATGACGAGTCGCATAGTCATATGCCTTGCTTTGAGCGGCTGCTTGGAAGAAGGTTCTGTCGTTGATTTCAACCATCGACGTTTGTGTTTCCTTGATACCGGCTGCGATGCAGGTTTGTTTGAGAAGTTCTTGAAAGACGCCGATACTGCTAAATGAAGCGTCCATACATGCGTTTAAAATCTCGGCATTGAATTTAATTTTTAATTCCGCTTCACCTTTGTGAGCAACTTTCTCAAAATCAGAGCGGATCCAAGGTTCAACAGGCACTTCATGCACGCGATCTACAAGGTCTCCGTTGAACTGCGCCAGTCGATTCCTTTCTCTCCAAACTCCCAGAATGACAAAACGTATTCCTAGCTCTTGGAAGGTCCGAAGGTCAAACGCTAGTTGAGCCTGTTTGGTGTCGTCTAGATAGTGAAAATTCTCAAGAATGATCGCTCTTTGCGATTTGGTCGTCCGCAGTAGTTCAGAAATATCCTGAGGAAGCGAAAGATTGAACGGGATTTCCTTAAAGGTCTTTAGCGTCTGATCATTGTCCTTGTTGCCTGTGTCACCACCAGCTTCAACACTACCAAAGAAAGGGATGCTTGCTTTGAAGCCTGCTCTGACCCCGACCGTTGATTCATTTCCAATGGTATTGGCCGTACTTTCGTGAATTTCAATACCCGATTGTCGCAAGACGCTTCGATACACATCTTCAATTTCCGTCTTTGGTGTAAGTCTCACTACGATGTGCTCACCATACGGCAGATACCGTTGTACAAGGGCAGTCTTCCCTTGTTTTGATGATCCGTACACTACGATCTGCTTATCAGCCTTCAACGCGGTGATAAAGCTGTCATCCACTGCCTCTCTCTGCACATAAGAGAGGACAGGAGAAGCACTCACTCCGAACACATGCTCAACCGCAGCCATCATTCTCCATTCTGGCAATCGGAAAAACCTATGCAAAAAGAGACTTTTAGGTGGGTCTAATCATATCCCATCGACAATTCAAGCGTGAATGATGGATGTTATTCGAGGTGATTCGGAGAGCGAGTATGGGAAAAGAGGAAATTTGCACTATGCAGTTCCCGGAGTGCCCCATTTTTATTTTGGTTTAGATCCATCATTTAACTGATTGATTCTATTGTGTTAATGGCGGAATTCGAACCTGTGAAGGAATTCGACTTGGCAAATCTAACGAGTCGCAATGCAGCGAAGAGTTGACAGTGATTTTGGCGGAATTATCGGGCACGTACTATTTAGGAAACATCCGCTTCGGCAAGATGGGCTGTGATCGGACTCGAGATCCGCACCATCATTGTTCTAGACCGCTAAGAGAACAAGGTTGCACCGGTACGCACTGGAGTAATGCGCACGAGGTTCTGGCTCAGATAGCCCAGATGTTGGCTGGTGCTGTAACATGTGGCAGTCTTCCCAGATGAACTCAAGGTGCCTGGAATGGGTTTTTCCTTTCGGCGCAGTTCCAGCTTCGGGCCATTTCGTCTGAACTTTTCCAAGTCCGGTATTGGCGCGTCCGTCGGGGTTAAGGGCGCAAGGGTCACGCTATCGCCAAAGGGCAGAGCTTACATCACGGTCAGTGCAGGCGGCTTCTCCTACAGACAGAATCTTTCTTCGGGAGGCAGAACTCCGTCACCCAGGGCACATATCCAGCCGGTTCCAGAAATCTCATCCTCTGATCAGATCAAAACAGCCGATGTCGAAGAGCTCCGCGAGAGTTCAAAGAGCGAGCTGGTCGAGGATCTAAACAAACGGGCCAAGATGTTCAACCCCGCGAGTATCCTGTTTGTTCTTACCGGGATCAGCGCGATCATCGGCCTAGCGAATTTGGCAGGCTCGGCGCCATCCAAGCCAGCCGCCTTGCCCGACACGTCCTCCTTTTCGGATGCTACCCGACAGGCGAACCGTACTGACGAGTATGCCTTGCTCCTAGCGCGATATGGCCAACCATCCACAGTAGAAACCGCGCAAGCCGGTAATGCTCCCCTCCGATTGGCGACCTGGGAAGGCGCACATCTGACGATTTCGTTTGTTCCGGCCGGATGTGTGGAAGCCTATGCGTACTTCCAGACACATAAGAGTGATCCTGTCCCACCTCGAAGAACAGCACAGCGACGCGGGAGGAATCACACGACCGATCCTACGGCTCCTCCGTGCGTTCCTGCAGCAGAGAAGACCTCAACCATCGTGGCATATGAGGACTCAACATCCCATTTGGCGGTGGATTCCCAGACAGCGGCTCAATATCTATCGGAACTATCTACTAAATCGGCGGTGCCCCCAAAGCTGAAAGCGGCGGAGCCTGCACCAGCCAAACTCCAGAAAAAGAAGACGCCAGCACCGTCAAATGTCGACTACGACGAGCCAACTTTACAAATGGAACAGCATCGGTTGCGGGAGATCAAGATTTCCGGCAAAGAAGATGCCAAGGTTGGCTATGGGTTCCTTGTGAGTGGGCTGCTCCTGCTGATCCCGGGGGTGGTTGTACACGGAAAGAACCGAGAGAAACGCACAACTCAACTTGTCTATGATCTGTCTGATTCCGCAAAAACTCAGCAGCAAGAGTTGGAGGGTGCACTTGGAAATCTTACGAGAAGCGGGGCGATCTGGAGGCTGGACAGCCAGTCCACTGTTACGGACTGGAAACGGAATGCGGGCGCTGCATACAATGTGAAACGCGAACGGGTCAGTATCCGAAGGACCACACCGCCTCGGGTCGAGAGCAACATCGTGCCCCTCTGTCTCGACCTTGGAGCGCTTAAGCTGTTCTTTCTGCCGGATCAGGTTCTCTACTGGCAGCGTGGTTTGTTCGCTTCGATCGAATACAGCGATCTCAAATTAGATGCTGCTTCGACGCGATTCATCGAAGAGTCCGTCCAGACGTCGGATTCAAAACAGGTGGGAAGTACCTGGAGGTTTGTTCGGAAAGATGGCGGCCCTGACCGCCGGTTCAACAACAATCGCGAACTTCCTGTGATGCTGTACGGCGTCGTCCATACTTCATCTTCCGGCGGCCTCAATCTCATTCTGCACACCAGCAATATGGCAGCGGCGGGTTCTTTCGTTGCGACCTTCAAGGTTTTCCAAAATGATCGCGCTCATGGCATTTCTGCGGACCTTCCACCGAGCAGCCAAGGAGAAGCATCGAACAAACAGCATTCGACAAGCTCTTCTTGCCCTGCAGACATTGTGCAGGCGATGTCCGTATTAGGTGTCGAGCCGGGTGCGACTCTGGAGCAAATGGCCGCAGCATACCGGCACATGGCCCAGATGTACCATCCGGATAAAACGGCTGGATTAGGGCCTGAACTCCAGAAGCTCGCCGATGAACGAATGAAGGAAATCAATTCTGCCCATCAGAGAGTGAAGCAATATCTGGAACACGCCTGATTTCGGGAAGCTATTAGGTAGACGCGCTGGTCTTCCAAGGTGTCTATCAAGCAGCGCGTCGCAACCGCCCAATGCGGTCTTCTGTTCTGATCGATGTTGTACTTGACTGCCTATCTAATTTGTTCCATCGTGAATGAAAGTCATCGGCAATGTTTGCCTTCGCGCACAAATACTTTGCGTTCATTTCTCTTGCGCTGCTCTGCCTCGCAATTCGCCGGGACGCAGCCAACCTGGCTCCCTCGCCGGGTAGGATGCGTGCATTACCCAGGCGCACGCTCTGGGTATGGGAACGCCTGAGAATCTCCGTACCATCGGTCCGAAAACGACGGCGGTAGCCACCTTACCCTAAATCGCAGCACCAACACATCGCTGAGCATCAGAATGCATCGTAAGAATCCCAGCAACATTAGCGAATTGCGTATCTGCTCCTCAGGTGCTCCGGGCCCGTCCTGTTCTCCTACCGAAGCATATATGTCTTTGCCGCGATCCCTTTAGCATCGGAGCCCGTGATTGCAAGGGAGCAACTCCTCCAGGCGCTCTGCGGAATAGTCCGGCGAGGGCGTGGAGCTACTTCATATTTTTCACTCTCATTTGTGGTATGATTTTATGAAGTGAGGCGGAGGTACGTCGGTGAAGACTGCTGTTCATTTGCAACCTCGAGAACGCGAAGCTCGGTTAACTGAACTCGACCTGACGGAAGCAATTCTGAGAGAAGCAGTTCAGGCCGGGTTTGCTCAATGGGCATCTTGTACACCCAATCATCCACCCTCCTATCCAGGATTTTCTGCCTGGAGTGAGACGGTTAAGACGCTGCGCGACTTGCTGGTGCCTCGGGTGCCTCGTTCATGGTTTGCATCGAATGAGAGCAATCTTCCATATACGGTGAATGCTCAGAAGACGATGGCAATTGCGGCCGCCACTGGCGACGATGCAACCGGGGTCGCAGATCTTATTCCTTGCACAAAATCGAGCAAGGGGCCGAGAACGGCTAAAGCCGTTGCAACAAATAATCGGCAACTGAGTCTCTTTCCGGTTGAGGTCACACCTGACGAACTTGCGCAGATTACCGGAGAGGGTCGTCGCATGACGTGGCTCCTTTTGTTCTACCGTGATCTGTTGAAAAGAGAGGTTCGTTTCGAGCTTTCCCGCCCGACGAAGATCAGCAAGGATGGCAAAGTCGCCGGATGGATCGAGCGGATCTTGTTTGACCCATTCTCGATTGACGGGGATGAGGTTCATCTGCCGACAACCGGCGGTCCAACGGAAGACATCATCGACATCGAAATTAAGAGACGAGTCTAGAGGGGCAGGCAGTGTTTAACTCATCTCGATTGTCGGTCGCCAGAAGAAGACGCGGCCTGACGAAGAAGGCCCTTGCTGAACGTGTGGGCCTAGAGTGGCGCACCATCAGCGGCTACGAAGCAGAAGAATTTGAGCCATCTGAAGCTGTCATCGGGAAGTTTGCCTCTGCTCTTGAGTTTCCACGGGATTTTTTCTTTGGGGATACTCTCGACGAACCAGATCCCGACACGACTAGCTTCAGAGCCATGAAGAAGATGACCTCAGGGCAGCGAGACATGGCTCTAGGACAAGGCACGCTTGCGCTGCAACTGAATCGCTTCATTGAAACCCGTTTCGAGCTACCCAGTGCGGAGCTTCCCAACTTAAGCCAAGAACCAACCCCGGAGGCCGCCGCATTGACGCTTCGGAGGCTTTGGGAGTTGGGTGAACTGCCGATACGGAACATGGTGCACCTCCTCGAGGCCAAGGGTGTACGTGTCTTTTCGCTGGCCGTTGATGCTCTGGAAGTGGATGCTTTTTCGCATTGGAAAGGTCAAATACCTTTCGTATTTCTCAACAATCTCAAATCCACTGAACACAGCCGATTTGATGCGGCACATGAATTGGGTCATCTCGTACTCCACCGACACGCTGCACCAAACGGATTGGAGGCGGAGAGGGAAGCAAATGCCTTTGCGTCAGCTTTTTTGATGCCGAGGGGGAGTGTGCTTTCACATGCTCCAAGATTTGCTACGGTCCCAGTTCTGGTTCAACTAAAGAAGTTTTGGATTGTGTCGGTCGCTGCTCTGAATTATCGGCTCCATGAACTTGAAGTAACTACGGACTGGCAATATCGAACGCTGTGTGTGCAGATTGCGAAACTTGGGTATCGCACAAGCGAACCAGAAGAAGCATCCCGGGAGACTTCACAGGTTCTTGCTAAGGTATTCTCTGCATTGCACGGAGAGGGGGTAACTCGCAACAAAGTCGCCAGGGAGTTGCAGATTCTGCCGTCAGAACTCGATCAATTACTAATGGGACTGGTTTTGACGAGCATTCCGGGGGGAAGACGCCCGGAGAGCCCATGCCAAGGACAAGAACGAGCGGCATTGCGACTGGTCGAGTAGGTCGCTCGTGGGCATGGGGCGGCGCAGTGCCTAAGATTCCAGGCTGGTACATGAGTCCCTTCAACATGTCGGCTGTAAGTTCCTCCGGCGGGCTAAGATTAGGTCTTGAATCCCATTGTAGCTTTGAGTTGCAGAAGGATCAGGACTAGTGAGATGCAGTGAACTAGCCAAAGAAGGCGCGGAGTTGCCACGGAAAGCTCAACCAGATAATGCCCCAGCCACCTGCTAACCCGAAGCTCTATCACATCGTCCACGTAGATCGTCTTGCGTCGATCGTGGCTGACGAAAACCTGCTTTGCGACGCTGTGATGGCAAATCGGCAAGGAACGGGTACCGTTATCGGGATGAGTCGGATCAAGCAGCGCCGATTGCAGCTTGCGCTTGAAAGCCGACCGGGACTCATGGTTGGTGGGTGCGTTCCTTTCTACTTCTGCCCGCGATCCGTCATGCTGTACTTGCTTTACCGTGGGAATGACCCGGATCTCAATTACCAGGGGGGCCAGGATCCTATTATTCATTTGGAGTTCGATTTGAATCGAGTCGTACAATGGGCGGAAGCACAGGGGCATCGTTGGGCGTTTACGCTTTCGAATGCGGGGGCGTTTTACTTCGAGGACCGATGCGATCTCGGCAGCCTGGACGAGGTGAGCTGGGAGGCCGTGAGTGCACGACAATGGTCTGGAGTATTGAAGGAAGGTAAGCAGGCTGAATTCTTGGTGGAACGCGAAGTCCCTTGGGAGCTTGTGGAACGAATAGGCGTCTGCACTGATGCAACGGGACAGCGAACATTGAAGGCCACGAGTTTGGCCAACCACCGGCCTGGCGTGGAGATAAAACGTGATTGGTACTATTGAACAACCGGAGACGAAGGCCATGATGGAATTCAAAACAGGGAATATCCTCGCGGCGAATGCGGAAGCGCTCGTCAATACGGTCAATTGTGTTGGTATTATGGGGCGCGGCATCGCCCTTCAGTTCAAGGAGAAGTTCCCGGCCAACTTCAAAGCCTACGCGGCAGCCTGCGAGCGCGGAGAAGTGCAGCCGGGGCATATGTTTGTATTTCCGACCGAGTGGGTAACAGGTCCCAAATACATCATCAATTTCCCCACCAAGCGGCATTGGCGCGGCAAGAGCCGGATTGAGGACATTGAAACTGGTCTGGCAGCTTTGCGAAACGAAATTCAGCATCGCGGTATCCGGTCGATTGCGATTCCTCCTCTAGGTGCAGGTCTTGGCGGCTTGAATTGGAAGCAAGTGCGCCCTCGCATTGAACAAGCACTGGAGGCGCTAGATGATGTGCAAATTACCGTCTTCGAACCGAGTTCAGAAGTCAATTCGGTACCGTCTTACCGTGCCGCGAAAGCTCCCGAAATGACGCCGGGACGCGCCGCTCTTATTGGGTTGATGCATCGCTATCTGCGGGGCTTGCTCGACCCAGACATAACTCTTCTCGAAGTGCATAAGCTGATGTACTTCTTACAGCTTGCCGGCCAGCCTCTCAAATTGCAGTTCGTGCAGGCACCATATGGACCCTATGCGGAAAATCTGCGTCATGTTTTGAAGGCCGTCGAAGGTTACTATGTGAGCGGTTATGCAGATGGCGGAGACTCTCCAACGAAAGCGCTTCAGCTAGTTCCTGGAGCTGTTCAAGACGCGGAGGGGAGACTCACGCAGGATTCCAGCACCAGCGAGCGAATCCAGCGTGTTGCTGACCTTGTAGATGGATTCGAGACACCATTCGGTCTGGAATTGCTATCCACGGTGCTTTGGGTAGCCAACGAGGCACAGACGCGACAAGTGGAGGAGGTTATTCCCCGAATCTATGCCTGGAATGACCGCAAGAAGCAGTTCACGGAGCGGCAGATCCGCTTGGCCCTTGGTGTTCTCAGTCAAAAACATTGGCTGCCAGCGCCCGTGGTTGCGTAGGGCGATACCAGTAGGGGAAAGTAATGAAGCTGAGCAGACAGCTATGGCCGTCGTTTGCTTTTCCCCGGCCAATTCGTGCGCTCATGGGTGAATTCTTTGGGGTCGAGTTCTCCAAGCAGTTCATCTCGCTCGTAATCCAGGTTCACGATTTCGCGTTTTGCCCAGAGCAGTGTGAGGCACCCTTGGTAATAAGGCATGGGTATCGATTGTTCCCAGATCACGGCATCTTGCAGCAGATGACTGCTGGAGATCCACTCTGCGGCCGCGACTTCTTCCATCTCACCTGGAATTGATTTCCCTTCAAAAGCCTGAGCTGCAAAGGTGCCGGAAGAAATATCCTGACTGACCGGCACCCAATGAATGAATCGAGGAGACGGGTGCATCCAACGAATCTTCCCACCCACGCTCCAAACCAGAGCACATGCCTGAGAAGCGACATCACAGTATCTCCTGGCGGTCGCGGTCAAGGAAGTCGCGAAAAAGTCTGCGATTGAGCTTATCAGTTGGAAGGATGGCCACCGGTTTCCGATCTGCTTCATAACCTCGGTTGAGGGCAAAAGAAGTTCCGACGCGAAGTTGTCTGCCTGGCGTTCCGGGTTCGCGTGGTCGCTTTCCCAACGTTCTATATCATCCGAAGAACAGGAAATCCGCTGTTCTCTGTGGAGCACGAAATGTCCGATTTCGTGAGCTATGGTGAAACGCTTTCGTCCGGCCTCTCGTATAGCGCTCTTGACGAGAATCCGTCCCGCTGGCTGATTATTCCCTCGCAAGAGTGCCCCATCGAATGAATCACAATCGACTTCGAGAATGGAAAGTTGCAATTCGTGGGCAAGCGCCTCCAGATCTACCTGCGGAGGTAGTTGGAGAGCATCCCGTAAAGCAATGGCCAAGCGCCCCTCGTCAGTCATTTCCTTGCCGTTTCTTGTTCTGTACGGAATCGAGCTCAGACTGCTGAGAATTGAGAAGATCGCGGTCTTTCTGTGTAAGCTCTTCCTGTTTGTTTCGGAATGCAGGAGCAAAGGTTGCGCCGGCTGGTACTGGATTAGCTAAGACCGACGTTACGCCAGCTTTGATGCTCGACAGGAGGGTTTGCACTGTTGACGCGGCTTGAGATCTCTTGTTCAGCTCCTCTTCCTCTGGAGTAGGCGGTCGGAGTTGTCGTAGCGCTTCCTGCATTAGAGGTGGGCAGTCTTTTCCGAGAGATGTGTACTTCTGCGCGGCAATACTTCGAATCCGATCATAGGCGACCTTGCGAAGCTGATTCGGATCGATTCCACACTCACGCAGGTCTTCATCGAGCGCAGGTTTGTCTCGCCCATCTGAGGTATCAGTTAGGGCGCTGAGCATCTTGACGAATTCTGCATCCTTTTGTGATCGATTCGGCTTTACGTTACTCATATTCGATTCCTCTTCTGCGGGGCGGCGAAAGGGTGTTTTGCCAGAAAAGTCTTCAACCGCTTCTTCCGATTTTGAATTTCAGAGGACGTTGTGCCGATCACATCTGCAATTTCCCGGGGAGTCAAAACGTTCAACTCAAAGATGGCTTCCACAAGCTCACACAGTTCCGGTTCGGTTGGCTTCAAAACCGCGTAGAGCCGCTCCTTGAAGAGATTGCCCTCCACCAACTGATCAAGCGAGAGGCCGCTGTCGAAATCATCTAGCCCCTTTTGTTCCTCTCCGGTGTCGTCAACTTCCCCCGACAAGTGAGGCACTTTCTTGGTGGTCTTCCGCGCGGATGACCGCATCTGGTCCAAAATGTCATGGACCATCACTTCCGCCAGAAAATGGTAAAGCGCTTCTTCATCGCCTGTAAATGGCAGCGCACCGGCGAGATACAAGACGAGGACATCCACGCTGAAATCGACAGGAGACTTGCCTAAGCCGTCTACAACGAAATCTTCGGAGACAGAGCGTGCAACATTCAGGACATCGCATGCCCTCTTCGCCAGCCTGCCAAGGAGTCTCTGGTAATCGATTGCCGGATCTTGCGGTGTGGGCACTCTGCCCTCCCTGTCAACAAAGCGCGTGAGGAAACATTTTTTTACCGAGGTCGGCGAAAAAAAGCGAGGCCATTCGCTTTAGGAGTGTGGACAGCTGGTTCCCAGATCAGAACTTCTGCAGCTGTACAGCACCGCCGAGGTAAATATATGTCAAGCGAAGAGTTTAACAGAGAGGTTGCGGCAATCGAAGGAGTGATTGCCGGAGAGGCTCAGGAAGTTGCTGAGTCGCGCAAGAAGAACGACATCGAAGCGGAGGTCGTAGAGGAAGTATTCGTGGACGGCGAACTGGTCGAGGTGGTGGTAATTGAAGAGTTCGCCAAACGGGGTGAAAAACCTCCTCGTGCTAAGACCTATGTGGTCAGAATCGATAAAAAGACCTATCACATTCACAAGCCAGATCCAACCGGTGAGGAACTTCTCGAAGCGGCTGGGAAAACATCCGCCGCGTACAAGCTGTATCAGGTCTTCCGCGGGAGGCAGCCAGAACCGGTAGCACCGGGGCAACACGTCGATCTCAGAGCACACGGAGTGGAGCGGTTCACCACTGTACCAAAAGATCCCGGCGAGGGCAGTGTTGCGGAGGTTGCTCGCCGGGACTTCGCTCTGGGAGAAGCCGATGCTGACTCGCTCGACGCGATGAAACTTCAGTGGTCAACAATAGCGGACTCCGGCGGGACGTTGTTTCTTGTCATCGAGAGGTGGAAGATTCCTTCTGGCTATAACGTAACTGAGGCCACTCTCGCTTTGGTTATTCCAAGAGGCTACCCAGACACCCAAGTGGACATGGCATATTTTTCGCCGGCGCTTGCGCGGCGAGATGGGAAGAGCATAAATAACCTTACCTCAGTGACGTGGCCCATTGGCGCATTTCAGCAGTGGTCGCGGCATAGGACCCAACAGAATCCCTGGCGCCCTGGGGTGGATGACCTCTCGACCCACCTGTCGCTTGTGGATGATTGGCTTCGCCGGGAGTTCGATATTCGATGACAACCACTTTGAGAATGACAGAGGCGCAACACCGTTCGATTCAACAACACCTTTTCCCCGGCGACGGTAATGAAGCCATGGCGCTTCTGTTGTGCGGGAGGAGGGAGGGCCAGCAACGCCAAGCCCTTACGGTTTCTAAGGTCGTACCGATCCCTTATGATGAGTGTCCCGTCAGAACGCCGGATCGTGTCGTGTGGTCAACAAACGTGCTTGATCGCCTTATTGGGCAAGTTTGGAAGTCTGGCATGAGTATCGTGAAAGTCCACTCGCACCCCGGTGGTTATGATCGGTTCTCTAGCATGGATGATGAATCAGACGCAGCCCTTGCGATCTCATTCGACGGGCTCTTCAAGGAAGGAAGGCTCCACGGCAGTGCAGTCATGCTGCCGGACGGCAGTTTGTTTGGTCGCGAACTTACCGCCGGTGAGGTCGGTGGTAAGTTCGATTCTGTGATGGTGGTTGGTGACGATGTTCGGTTTTGGAGCTATCGCACTCTGGAAGCCTCCGGGGAGGATGACTTGCGCAACCAGCAGGCATTTGGCGAAGGAACCATTTCCCTGTTGCGCTCTCTACGTGTGGCGGTGATCGGCTGTTCTGGAACAGGAAGCGTGGTTATCGAGCAGCTTGCGCGTCTGGGCGTTGGGCAACTGGTACTGGTCGATCCTGATGTCATCGAGAAGAAGAATCTCAATCGAATCCTCAATTCAACGGCTGATGATGCGGAGAGCGAGACTCCGAAAGTGCTTGTGGGGAAGCGGATGATAGATGCTCTGGGACGCGGTCAAGAGGTCCTTCCACTACAGATGAATTTGGATTCAGTTGAAGCCGTTCGTCGGGTTGCGGAGTGTGACGTTATTTTCGGATGCGTCGATAGCGCTGAGGGCAGGAACTTAGCGAACAGAATCGCCGCCTACTATGTGATTCCTTATATCGATGTGGGCGTAAAGCTAGTGGCAGATGGACAAGGGGGTGTGGAAACTGTCGCTGGTGCGGTGAACTACATCAGACCGGGCGGAGCGTCTCTCCTTGAGCGAGGAGCTATCACCTCCGAACAAATACGCGCGGAAGAGACGAAGCGCACAGATCCGACGCGATTTGCGGAATTACGCAAAGAGAAGTACATCGAGGGAGTGAATGAGGAGCGACCGGCCGTCATCAGCGTAAACTCCTTCTTCGCGTCTCTTGCAGTGAATGAGTTCCTGGCCCGCGTGCATCTCTTTCGCAATGTCGCCAACAGTGAATTCGCTATCGTGCGGGGAGACCTCTGCGAGTTCACACTCTACAGAGAGCCGGAAGAGAATTCGAAGGGCCATCTCATGAAGGAAATTGGATTCGGAGATCGAGATCCCCTTATCGACCGTCCATCCCTCTCGGTGCGGTCATGACATTCAGAAATTGGTGTTGCCGGCTTTTAGAACGCTTCGGGATAGGGCAGCGTCGGTATCGCGTAGTCTTCGCCGACGAATTGCCTGACGTCATAAAACCTTTCGACCTGTATGCGATCGGCGAAGGCCAGCCGTGGCTTGCGGCGCTCCAATGTCCATGCGGTTGTGGATCAACAATTCAATTGAGTCTTCTTAAGTATGATTCCCCCCGGTGGTCCCTGGATGTCGGGAGCGACGGAACCGGCACACTTTCTCCTTCTGTTTGGAGAACCCAGGGCTGTCGATCGCATTTCTTCGTAAGAAAGGGGAAAATTGTCTGGTGCAACAATAAACCAACTTATGAGTGATAAACGCAAATGGCAGCTGGCTCTTCGCGACAAGAAATGCTCCAGAAGGATTCGCCGAGCCATCATACGAGCAACCCAGCGCACGGTCTTGCTTCAGTACGCGATACGCTTCGGCCACCCATTGTTCTCCCCATTTGTTCCCTGAACGGCCCAACACTATGGACCTAACCATAGCGCGAGAATCATTTAGAGATGCACGCAAGTGACGGGCCCTTGGTTTGGTCGTTTTCAGGCCAACCCAAATACGAATCTTCTTCAGATGATCTGTGAATAGCATTCATTCTGCGATCAACTCCCTAGTCGATTTTGCGAATCAAACTCTCGTAACTGCGCGGCGTAGTGACATGCCCGTGTTGCACCAGTGAGTTGTAACGCATTTTCCTCTGCGTTCAGATACTCAATTTCCATTTTGGGATCACTCTGTTGTGGTCTTTGCTTTCACCATCCTGCGCTTCCTCCCATTTCCGGATAAAGGTAACCAGTTTAAACAATGGTGAAAGGAAATGTTTTAGTTTCAAAGTGATGCTCCTTGTCGATAGGAAATCGTGGAAGGTTACACGATTCAGAAAAGGAGACGAGCCACGCAACAAGGAAGCGTTATTCAAACGAGTCGCAAGGATGGCCCAGATGTTTGGCAGTTTCGCTGGTCAGACAAGGAGCCGAGTGGTCGGCGTGTTTATCATAGAAGGGTTATTGGAACTGTCGACCAATACATTGACGAGGCTGCTGTACGCCACGCGGTTCGGCCTCTGATTTCGGAGGTCAATGTGCTATCCCACCAGGATCACTCTGGCCCAATTACTCTCAATCAGCTGTGTGAGCATTTTGAACAATGGGAATGCCGATCCGGCGTCGGCCTGAGAACTACCGCGACCGTTAGAACGTATCGCGGTTATATCCGTAAGTGGATCAGGCCACGATGGGGATCTCACCGGCTAGACAATATCAAAGCCGTGGATGTGGAAGCATGGCTGCGTGGGCTGAAGCTTGCTCGTGGTTCTCAAGCGAAGATTCGAAATGTCCTCTCTATTCTCTTCAATCACGCCTGTCGGCATGAGCTGTTTGATCACAATCCAATCCAGTTCGTCCGTCAAGGCGCTAAGAGAAGACAGACGCCGGATGTGCTAACAGGCCCTGAAGTCAAGATGCTGATTGAGAACTTGCCTATACGCGAACGCACGCTGGTTCTTTTAGCAGCCTCAACCGGACTGCGACAGGGTGAAATCTTTGGGCTCAAATGGCGTGACGTTGACTTCAAACGTGGGGAACTGAATGTAGTCAGATCGATAGTTTGCGGAGTTGTAGGGCCCTGCAAGACAGAAGCTTCCCAGAAACCAGTTCCGCTGCATCCTGAGCTCGCTGCGGCGTTATTAGCCTGGAGACCAAACTGCAAATTCAAGGCTGAGGACGATTGGGTATTCGCGAGCCGGTTACACAATGGACGAAAGCCTTATTGGGGACCTGTGATTCTTCGGAAGTACATTCAACCTGTAGCCAAACGGCTGGGCATCAATAAACGAATCGGGTGGCACACATTTCGGCACACCTACTCTACGTTGCTCAAAAGCCTCGGAGTCGACGTCAAGGTCATGCAGGAGCTGATGAGACATTCCTCATTGCGAACTACACTCGAGATTTATACACAAGCGGTTAGTCCGGCCAAGCGGGCCGCGCAAGCGTCGGTGCTTTCACTGTTCGTCTCACCTGATCACTCAGAGGGGGATGACGAGATCATTGGGACGGCATAACTGCAAGAGAGCTGTATCGAAGGTGCAAGAAAGCTTTTGCACCTTCGAATAAAAGGTGAATCTCTTGTAAGCGGTTGATTGTTAAGTATCTATGATGGGATTTTAATTACAGGTTGCGGCCTGCAAAAAGAAGTTTTCTAAAAATCAAAAATAAATACTCGCGCTCAGGAATCCCGAGACTGCATGGTTCAACAAAGGAATAAGGAGGTGAATCATGCAACAAGGAAGCGTCATTCAAACGAGTCGCAAAAGTGGTCCTGATGTCTGGCAATTCCGCTGGTCAGAGAAAAATTTAAACGGTCGGCGTGTATATCGCAGAAGGGTCATCGGAACAGTTGATCAGTATGCGGATGAAGCTGCCGTTCGTCATGCAACTTTAGCCTTGATCTCTGAGGTCAATGTGCGATCCCATCAAGACCATGTTGGTCCGGTTACGATCGATCAGTTATGCGAGCACTTTGAACAATGGGAATTGCGGTCCGGTGTCGGCTTGAGAAGTTTCTCGACTGTGAAGGGATATCGCGGTAACCTTCGTAAATGGATCAGGCCATCCTGGGGATCTCGCCAGTTGGATGAGATCAAGGCCGTCGATGTGGAGGGCTGGTTGCGGGGGCTCAATCTCGCTCATGGTTCTCGCGCCAAGATCCGAAGTAACCTCTCTGTTCTTTTTAACCATGCCTGCCGGCACGAACTGTTCCATTGCAATCCGATCCAGTTCGTCCGTCAGGGTGCCAAGCGCCGACAGACACCGGATGTGCTAACGGGCTCTGAAATCAGGATGTTAATTGAGAGCCTCTCCGTACGTGAACGGACGCTAGTTTTCTTAGCGGTTTCAACCGGCCTGAGGCAAGGCGAAATGTTTGGGTTAAAATGGCGCGACATTTGTTTCGAATCTGGGGAATTGAATGTAATTAGATCGATAGTTTGCGGAGTTGTAGGGCCCTGCAAGACAGAAGCTTCCCAAAGACCGGTCCCAATGCATCCTGAACTCGCCGCAGCGTTTTTGGCTTGGAGGCCATCCTGCAATTCTCAGACAGAAGATGATTGGGTATTCGCAAGTCAACTACGCCATGGGCGAAAGCCTTATTGGGGACCTGTGATTCTTCGGAAGTATATTCAGCCAGCCGCCAAACGGCTGGGTATCAATAAGCGCATCGGATGGCATACATTTCGACGCACCTACGCGACTCTGCTTAGAAGCTTCGGGGCAGAATTCAAGGTCACGCAGGAGCTGATGAGACATTCTTCGTTGCGATCCACTCTCGAGATTTATGCACAGGCTCTCGGTCCGGCTAAACGCGCTGCGCAAGCGGCAGTGGTTTCGCTCTTCATCCCGCCATGCCATTCAGAATGCGATGACGAGGTCTTTGGGACCGCATAGATGAGCTGGCATTTTTGAGGGTGCAAAAGGGACACCAAAATGTGGCTTTTTGCACCTTCGAATGTAAGGCGAAACTGTTCGCAACTTATTGATTCTATTTGGCGTCCCCGACGGGATTTGAACCCGTGTTATCGCCGTGAAAGGGCGGTGTCCTAGGCCGGGCTAGACGACGGGGACGCTATTGGTGGGAGAGCAGGTTCGGCCGGGGATGACCGCTTGCGCCCATTTGTAAGGCTACCAACTCATGAGCCTTGTGTCAAAAAGTTGTGTCGCCGGATTGTGGCTCCCCGGCACTGCCTACCCAGTCCTGCTGCCTGCTCATTGGTATTCTCAAGAGAATGGCGCGGCGTTTTCGCTATCTCGATCTTTTTACCATCGGATTTGTGGTGGTGCTGCTGATCTCCAACCTGATTGGCCCGAAGATCTGCGCCCTCGGGCCGCTGCGCCCCAGCGCGGCCGAGTTCCTGTTCCCGCTTACCTATATCTGCGGCGATGTCTTCACTGAGG
>Ga0318567_10000247_pt1 | contig 24453 bp, 21 predicted proteins | sample GRESIP088b5f20_FD_203691 | JGI IMG/M metagenome (GOLD analysis project Ga0318567, IMG submission 203691) | Tropical soil microbial communities from Luquillo Experimental Forest, Puerto Rico - GRE.SIPMG.088b5f20 | ecosystem: Environmental > Terrestrial > Soil > Tropical forest > Bulk soil...
ATGTGATTGCCGGAATCATGTCTGCTGTCATTGTTTTGTACGTTCTGCGATTATTTACGATACAAATTATCGACACTAAATATAAGAATGGTGCCGAGAGTAATGCCTTCCTCAAAAAGACGCAATTTCCGCCACGCGGGCTTATTTACGACCGGAAACATACATTATTGGTGTACAACAAGCCTGCTTACGATATTGCGCTTATTATGCGCGAAATTCGTGACCTGGATACGCTCTCGTTCTGCAAAGCGCTGAATATAGACAAGCAAGTCTTTATAAACCGTATAGAAGAAATAAAAGACCGCAAAAAAAATCCGAACTATTCTTCGTATACTCCTCAACTGTTCATGACCCAGCTGAGTACGGCCGACATTGCCACCATTCAGCAATCGATGTACAAATATCCCGGTTTCTACATCCAGAACCGTACATTGCGCGAATATGCATTTCCTTTTGCCGGGCATGTGTTGGGAAACATCGGTGAGGTATCGCAAAAAAAGATTGACAACGACGATTATTACAAACAAGGCGATTATGCCGGGCGTGATGGCATTGAATACACCTATGAAGAACAATTGCGTGGCGAAAAAGGAGTGGAAATATTACTGCGTGATGCCAAGGGAAGAATAAAAGGGAAATACGAGAATGGAAAGGAAGATATTGCCCCAAAGGCCGGCGAAAACCTGACACTGACACTCGATGCCCAGTTGCAAACCCTGGCCGAAAAATTGTTTACCGGCAAAATGGGTAGCGTGGTGGCCATTGAGCCTTCCACGGGCGAAATTCTGGCTATGGTTTCAAATCCATCGTTCAACCCTTCCATACTGGTAGGACGCCAGCGCTCTAAAAATTATATGGAACTGGTTCACGACCCGACAAAGCCGCTGCTGAACCGGGCCACACAGGCTCAATATCCTCCGGGTTCGTCTTTTAAAACATTGGAAGCACTGGTGTTGCAACAAATGGGCGGTATAAATGAACACACGATGTACAGCTGTAACGGACCGGAATCTTCGCCGATACGATGTACCCACCATCACGGTTCACCGGTAAGTTTACTGAGTGCTATTGAAGAAAGCTGTAATCCCTATTTCTGGAACGCTTTTAAAACCACGCTTGAAAAGAATGGTTATGGTAAAAGGAATATATTTTTCAGAAACAACTACGACGAGTGGGTAGACCGGGTAAAGAGTTTTGGACTTGGCGAGAAGTTTAAAGATGGTGACATTTACGAACAATCGCGCGGTTATATCCCGTCACAAAAATTTTACAACAAAGTATACCGGGCCGAAAACGGATGGCGTGCTATCACGATACGGTCGAACTCAATCGGGCAAGGTGAAGTTCTTGCAACTCCGCTTCAAATGGCCAACCTGATGGCTGCCATTGCCAACGAGGGCCACTATATCACCCCGCACCTGAACAAGTGCGATTCCATGCTGAAGAAAGTGCATTATTGCAAGGTGGATAAAAAATACTTTCCTATCGTGTTTGAAGGCATGGCGCGCGTGTTTGAATCGGGAACAGCAAAAGGCTCCAAAATTCCGGGGTTGGATATGTGCGGAAAAACCGGTACGGCTGACAACAGCCACGGGAAACCACACTCCATTTTTGTTGGGTTCGCTCCCCGGGTGCATCCTAAAATTGCTATAGCGGTGGTGGTAGAGAATGCCGGGTTCGGAGCCACGTATGCAGCACCTATCTTCAGTTTACTGGTGGAACAATACCTCAAGGGAAAGATAGAGCGAAAGGATTTGCAGGAAAAAATTACGAATATAGTAACCAACTCCAATGTACAAGAACGTTAGTATAAAATACGCACTAGACTGGACAACGGTATTCTACTACGTTGCCCTCATCGTTATGGGTTGGATTAGCATCTATGGTGCCAGTTATAACTTTGACCAGGCAAGTATGTTCGATTTCAGCCAACGCGCCGGCATGCAGTTTATCTGGATCCTGAGCGCTTTTGCCATAGGTGGTGCATTACTGTTGATTGATTCGCGCATGTACAATTTCTTTGCCTATTTTATTTATGCAGCAGCCATACTCCTGCTTATAGTCACTATTTTGGCTCCGCGATCCATTGCACCCGATATAAAGGGGTCGCATTCATGGCTGGTGTTCGGGCCCATCAGGTTTCAACCGGCCGAATTAGCCAAAGTGGCTACTGCCCTGGCGTTGTCCAAGTTCATGAGTTCATATAATTACAAGCTAAAGACCTGGAACGACCTGATTCCGCTCGGTTTGATCATCTTCACTCCTTTTGCCCTGATTATCCTGCAAAATGAAACCGGAACCGCACTGGTTTTCGTGGCATTTCTGCTTATGCTTTACCGCGAAGGAATGAACGGTATAGTATTATTGCTCGGGTCTTGTGCCGTTTTATTATTCGTAGTAATTATTAAACTAAGTATTGTGCCTATTCAGGTAGACAGGGGTACGCTGGGCATGGTGTTGGGGATGGGTATCATTCTGTTGGTGCAGGTTGGATATGCTATTTTCTTTACCCGGAACAGAAAAGAAGCCTTCATATTGCTACTGGCGATAGTTATAATAGGCCTGATAACATACGCGTTGAATATATGGTTTTATGTAAGCTATAATTATGTGGCTATTTTCACCGTGGTGGCGTCGTGCTTGTATTGGATGGTGGTGGAACTTTTCTATCGCTATAAAAAATATTGGTTTCTGGTATTCTTTTCGTTGGGCGCGTTAGTGTTCTGCTTTTCGTCCGATTATTTATTTGAAAAAGTATTGGAACCACACCAGCAAGTCCGCATCAAAGAGCTGCTGAAGATGGAAAACAACCTCACCGGAGCGGGTTATAACGTAAACCAATCGAAAATTGCTATTGGTTCGGGCGGATTTTGGGGAAAAGGATTTTTGAACGGGACACAAACCAAATTGAAATACGTACCGGAGCAAGACACCGACTTTATATTTTGCACCGTAGGTGAAGAGCATGGCTTCTGGGGATCCACCCTGGTATTGGGCATGTACTGGCTGCTCCTTATGCGGCTGCTCCGCATTGCCGAACGGCAGCGCGACGTATTCAGCCGCATCTATGGCTATTGCGTAGCCAGCATTTTTTTCTTCCACCTCACCATCAACATAGGGATGGTGCTTGGCATTATGCCCGTAATTGGTATTCCACTGCCGTTTTTCAGCTACGGAGGCTCCTCGCTCTGGGGTTTTACCATTTTACTGTTTATCTTGCTCAGGCTGGACGCTGCCAGGTTGGAACAAACGCACTAATACAATCAAACTACCAGCCCCATCTTTATCCAAATAGCAAGGGACAAGCGACTTCCAAGTCGCTTGAAAGTGGGTTTATACAAGCGATCTGGAAGTCGCTTAACCCTTACTTTATTTTAGACAGGGTGTTAGATATTACCAGATAATTTAAACTATATTATTCCGTCTCTTAAAGCCTGTCGCCCTCCGGTGTCAGGTTTTTTTATGTTTTGTTGAAAAAATACGATTAAATATATTAAAATCTATAATATTATTTATATATTTGTCCAACTAATTGAACAACAAGCCATACAATCACAGTTAAAAATGCCCGAAAGCAGCACTACAAAGGGGATTCGGGACATAAAGGGACGACGTTGTAAGGTCACAACAGGGATAACCGGATGCAAAGGTGAGCACGATATGGGTTACAAAACGACAAACTGACCCGGGTGGAGCAATTGCAGGACAACAAAGCCTCCACCTGACCCAAGTGAAGGCTTTGTAGGACATACAAAACGGCAAACTGACCCAAGTGGAGCAATTGCAAGACTGTAAAACCTCCACCTGACCCAAGTGAAGGCTTTGTAAGGCATACAAAACGACGAACTGACCCAGGTGGAGCAATTGTACGGAATACAACACCGGAATTGACCCCGGGAAGTGCCATGGCTAGGTTTAAAGTGGGAAGATGAATGGGTAGATGGGTTTTATTTTATTGAAAAAAGATCTTATTATTTTCAAATACTAACAACAAAAATCAAAAATCTATGCTGAAAATTATCGTAGCCCCGCTTAACCGGTTTAGGGCAGGGCAACATTTGAATTTAATGACTGAAACACTTAGACTGGTTATGGAAACACCGGGAGTGATGGAGGTACAACCGCTTATTCCCGCCCTTCGGGCAGCCGTAGACAATGAATCCATTGCCTACAAGTTGGAACAGGGAAGCAGTATTACAAAACTGATGGACAAAAGTGATGACCTTCGCGAACGCTATTGCAGCGGCTTGGGCTATCTGGTTGAAATGGGATTGTGTCATTTCGATTTTACGCTGGTAGAAGCAGCCGAAGCAGTGAAACGGGTGATAGATAAGTATGGAAACATGCGCAGTAAAACCAATGTGGAAGAAACCACAGCCATCCGCAGCATGAACAGGGATCTGCGCGCCCCAGCTACCCTGCCTTACACCAATGCGCTGGGTGGATTAGTCTGGATTGACAAAATAGATGAAGAAAACGAAAAATATGCAGCCCTCTCTGCCCAGCGCACCAAAGAAGAAGGCGAACGCCCCGGCCTGAGTACCCGCGAAACACGGGCGGTTGCTGATCCCTGCTACAACGCTATTGTAGACCGGATCAATGCCTTGGCTGTGATCAACGGAGAAGCAAACTACAGTAGCTTTATCACCCAGTTGAATAGCACTATTGAAGGTATGAAAAACACCCTGGCACAGCAACAAGGGCTAAAGAAAAAAGAAGAATCAGCCAAAACAGCCTGATGGAACCCTCAAAAAAACAAGCTCTCCCCGATTTGTACCGGGGAGAGCTTATTTTTTTGAGAAATATACTGCTATCAAATGTATTTATACACCATATAAATCGCTACGCCCAACAAGAAAACAGCATATACCTTCTTGAAAGTGGCTGCAGGAAGTTTTATCGCCAGTTTGGTACCAAAAAACACTCCGAAAACAATCCCCAGCGCCATTAATCCGGCATAAACCCAGTTCAAATAACCTCCATGGGCATAAACAATGACACTGGGCAGCCCCACCGGAAGTTGCAGCGCCGCCAGCGAAGTAGCTGAAGCCGCTTTAGCATCGTATTTGAAGAACTTAATCAGCACCGGAACAATCACCAAACCACCGCCCTTACCAAATAAACCGGCAATAACACCGGCAAAGATACCCACACAAATAAAAATCCAAAAAGCATAACGTTTATTTTCGCCGCTAACCGGAGTCTCTATTTCCGATTCCTTCTTTCTCCGGAACAATTTGGGAATATCCAAATATCCCACCGCTATATAAAGCAAAAATGCAGCATAAAGCTTCGATAGTACTTTTACATCCACCGAAACAGCCAACTCGGCCCCAAAAAATGACCCAACAAGCAACCCTAACGAAATCCAAAGGGCATTCCGCACATTGATATAGCCAGCTTTGTAATATGTAATTACACCTAATATACCCACCGGCAACAACATAGCTGCCAGCGAAGTAGCATTAGCATTAAGCATATCCATGCCAAAAATAGCGATCAGGGAAGGAACCATGATAATACCTCCGCCAATACCAAACAATCCGGACATCACGCCGGCCACAATACCCATTATTAAAATACCTATCTCCATAATTTTATAAAACCTTACTTTTTTACTCCGCAAAATTACTCCAATTTATTCCAATACCGAAGTTATTTAAGCAATGAAAAGATATTAATTTCTTATTTCCAAGCACTGAGTGCTATCAATTGCAAGAAGTTTACAATAATAAAAAAACGTCCCGCACAATAGTGCAAGACGTTTATCTGATTCTAATTTCTGTATTCAGATTTATTTCTTTTGAATAATTGCAAGCGTATCCGAAGCAATCATGAACTCTTCATCCGTTGGAATCACGCACATCTTTACGGTCGATTCAGGCGTACTCAGCAACACCTCTTTACCCCGCGATGACATGTTCAACTCATTATCTATTTTGATGCCCATATAGCTCATCTGTTCTGCTACATACCTGCGTGTTTCGGTTTGGTTCTCTCCCACCCCACCCGTAAAAACAATGGCGTCCACACCATTCAAAACAGCCACATAAGCCGCAATATATTTCAGTACCCGGTATTCGTACATTTCCCACGCCAGCCTGGCGCGCTCATCTCCTTCGGCCGTAGCTTGACGTACGTCGCGCATGTCGGACGACACACCCGACACACCCAACACACCACTATGCTTGTTGAACAAGGTAGAAACCGAGGCCGACCCTATTGTTTCTTTTTCCATCAAATAAGTTACCACCCCCAAATCAACATCGCCCGAGCGGGTTCCCATCATCAAACCCTCTATCGGGGTGAATCCCATCGAGGTATCGACCGATTTTCCATTCTTTATGGCACACACCGAACCTCCATTGCCCAAGTGGGCCGTTATAATCTTTGAATTGGAATAATCTAGTCCCAGAAATTCTGCTGCACGTTTCGATACATAGCGATGGCTGGTGCCATGAAAACCATATCGGCGGATGCCGTATTTCTTGTACAGTGAATATGGAATGCCGTACATGTAAGCGTAATCGGGCATGGTTTGGTGAAAAGCCGTGTCGAATACCGCCACCTGCGGAACATCTGGCAACAGTTCACTGATAGCTTTCACCCCGGCCAGATTCGGAGGATTATGAAGCGGGGCAATATCAATACATTCGGTAATCTTCTGAATGACTTCGTCGGTTATTAGCAAACTCGTATTGAATTTTTCGCCTCCATGCACCACACGGTGACCCACACCATCTATCTCTTCGAGCGATTTGATACCACCGTGCTTCTCGCTGGTCAATATCCCCAGAATATATTCAATACCTATTTGGTGCTCTAAAACTTCACCCTTCAGGAGCACTTTCTGTCCATCCCTGCGCACATGTTTCAAGAAAGAGCCCTTCATGCCAATTTTTTCAACAGCACCTGTACCCAGTTCCTCCTGGGTTTCCATGTCGAGCAATTTGTATTTTATAGATGAACTTCCACAGTTTAGAACAAGTATTTTCATGCTTTGTGATTTGCTACGTATTATTTATGAGTTGATTTATATCCTGATTTGACCTTAATTATGCAAATATAGAAATTTGATTTGAATTTCAAGTATGTTGCCCGTAAAAAGGAAATACAATCACTCTTATTTACCCCGAAATTTCTAGGGCAAATAAGAGAATAAAAAAACACCTGAAACTACAATTGTTCCAGGTGTTCAATATTACAAAATGTCTATTCGAATTAATTGCCTTTCAATATTTCGATGGTATCGAAAGCAATCATATATTCTTCATCGGTTGGAATAACAGCCACATTTACCACTGAATCCGGAGTGCTCAATTTAACTTCAACCCCTTGCGAAACAGCATTCAAATCGTAATCAATTTTTACTCCCATAAATCCTAATCCTTCGCAGATATAACGGCGGGTGAAAACATGATTCTCGCCAATTCCTCCTGTAAATACAATAGCATCTGCACCACCCATAGCTGCAGCAAAAGCACCAATATATTTTTTCAGACGATATACATACATTTCACGGGCTAACCGCGCGCGGTCATTACCTTCTTTAGCCCCTTTTTCAATGTCCCGCATATCGGACGATAAACCCGAAATACCCAACATCCCGCTGTGTTTATTGAACAAAGTAGAAACAGCTGCTGAACCTATCATCTCTTTTTCCATCAGATAAGTTACTACGCCCAAATCAACGTCGCCCGAACGGGTTCCCATCATCAATCCTTCGATTGGAGTGAACCCCATAGAAGTATCAATCGATTTGCCATTTTCAATAGCTGTAATTGAAACACCGTTTCCAATATGAGCAGTAATGATTTTAGAGTTCAAGTAATCAAGTCCCAAAAATTCTGCAGCCCGCTTTGAAACATAGCGGTGACTGGTTCCGTGAAAACCATAACGGCGAATACCATACTTAGTATACAACGAATAAGGAATACCATACATGTAAGCATAATCCGGCATAGTTTGATGGAAAGCCGTATCAAATACGCCTATCTGTGGAACTGTTGGCAATAACTCGCTGATAGCACGAATTCCAGCCAAATTCGGTGGATTATGAAGCGGGGCAATATCAATACACTCCGTCAGTTTCTGAATTACTTCTTCGGTAATTAGCACACTGGAGTTGAATTTCTCTCCTCCATGCACCACACGGTGACCCACACCATCTATTTCTTCTAAAGACGCGATACAACCATGTTTCTGGCTGGTTAACACGCCCAAAATGTATTCGATACCAACCTGATGTTCCAGAATTTCTCCTTTTAAAACAACCTTAACACCATCCGGACGGGTATGTTTCAGAAACGAACCCTTCATTCCGATTTTCTCTACAGCACCCGACCCCAACTCTACATTGTTCACCATGTCGAGCAGTTTATACTTAATCGACGAACTTCCACAGTTCAATACAAGAATTTTCATTATAACCGCTCTCCTTATTTTACTATATTACCTGCTTCATCGTAGGTATAAAATCCTTTTCCTTTGCTTACACCAAAATGTTTAGCACGGTGCAAACGTAATATAACTGGCGATGGTTTGTATTTTAAACTACCGTATTCGTCCCAAAGGTTTTCGAGCAATTTGACAATTTTTTCAATCCCCATTTGGTCTGCAGTGCGGAACACACCCTGACGGTGACCAAAGCCTACTGTCAGCACCCGGTCAATATCTTCAACACTTGAAATACCTTCCATCAAAATACCACAAGCTTCATTCAACTGAATAAGGAACAAACGGATACTGATCAAACCAGCTGATTCCATTACCTGAACATATTCATGATTAATCAATTTGGCAAACTGACAAACTTTATCATATGTTTCAGTAGAAGTGTTTAATCCCGGAACAATTTCAATAATGTTTGAATCAGGAATATTAGACAAAAAATGTAATCCAATGCAACGTTCGGTATGCTCAAGTTCCGCAGCTAAATCAGTAACAATTACTGTAGAAACATTGGAAGCTATGATTGCAGTAGGCGAAAGTACTTTTTCCAATTGTTTAAAAACGTCTTTACGCTGTAAAACACGGCGTTCACCGGTGTTATCATCATAACGAATAGCTTCAATAACAAAATCGCAACCAGTAAAGTCTTCATAATTTACAGTCCCTGAGATACGGGCAAGAATTGCTTTTTTCTCATTCACGGTCAAACCCCAGTTGTCAATCTTCTTATCCAGTTTATCTTCAATGCGAGCATAAGCATTTGCAATTTTTTCGTCGGATGGTTCCAAAAATATCACTTCCATACCGTTGAGAGCAGCCGTAGTGGCAATCACACTCCCTTCTTTACCGCAACCAACCACACCGATGCGCGAAAACAACGTCCGTTTCCGGTTGCGTTTGCTCAGCCCGTAGCGTTCAATCGCTTCAATAATCTCTTCTGCCATAATATTTTTCAATGCATAATTAATAATTCTTAATGCATAATTCTTATTCAAAATGCATGATTCAATTCTGAAAGATGCATGATAAATTGTGAATTAGTTTTTCATCGCTTGATTTGCTGTTATCGTAATCATCCTCACAATATCATCCACAGAACAACCACGCGAAAGATCGTTGATTGGTGCTGCCATTCCTTGTAAAATTGGTCCTACGGCCTGTGCCCCAGAGAAACGTTCCACCAGTTTATAGGCGATATTTCCAGCCTGCAAATCCGGAAATACCAATACGTTTGCCTGTCCGGCTATTTTACTTCCTGGAGCTTTACTTTGTCCTACCGAAGGAACCAACGCTGCATCGGCTTGCAACTCTCCATCAATCATTAATTCCGGAGCCATTTCCTTGGCCAGTTTAGTAGCTTCCACTACCTTATCCACCAATTCATGCTTTGCGCTGCCTTTGGACGAGAAACTCAACATAGCCACACGTGGTTCATATCCACAAATTACGCGTGCTGTTTCAGCCGTACAAACAGCAATTTGTGCCAGTTCAGGTGCAGTTGGATTTGGATTTACAGCACAATCGGCAAAAACCAACAAACCGTTTTCGCCATATTGAGGCGTTGGAGTAAACATCAATAACGCACCCGAAACTACATTAATCCCCGGTAAGGTCTTTACAATCTGGAAAGCTGGACGAAGTACATTTCCCGTAGTATTTTGCGCTCCTGCCAATTCTCCGTCGGCATCACCATTTTTAATCATAAGACAACCTAAGTACAACGGATTTTTTGCCAATTTTGTTGCTTCTTCTATAGTCATGCCTTTACTCTTGCGCAATTCGAAAAGCAAATTAGCGTAATCAACCATTTTAGCATCTGTTTCCGGATCAACAATAGTAGCTTCGGCAATGTTTGTCAGGTTATTTTCTGTTGCTAATTGTTTAATTTCAGATTCATTACCAATCAAAATAAGCTTAGCAGCTTTTTCTTTCAAAATAATATCCGCAGCTTTTAATGTGCGGATTTCAGTACCCTCGGGCAAAACAATGCGTTGCAGGTTTGCCTTGGCACGTGCCATAATTTTTTCTAATAAATCCATCTTGTAAAGATATATAATGTTTTGGAATTCTGAGGAAGGAATCAGTCGTAGGGCTGAAATACACTACAAAGATACTGCTATTTTACAAAGTTGCAATGTAGAGATGGCAGTTTTTCGTAAATATTTGAATTCTTGCCAAATTATATAGTAAAAATAGCATTTTTAGGGGCAAAAAAGACCACATTTCACCTTTTTTACAACAACAGTTTTCAAATTAAAAGTTGGTTCTTTTGACTGTCTGGCTTAATCGGATGTTTTGAGTTAAAACTCCCATTTCAACATCAATCTTACATCCGTTTTTCGGTTACCTGAAATAGTTTCATTTCCGCTGCTTAGTGACTCGCGGTCGTCAGCATACACCGTTTGAGCAATTTTGAACCAAAGTGAGAGGTTTTTATTTAAATCGTACTGCAAATTCAGATAATATCGGCTTCCCAAACCATAATACATAGGAATAGAAAAAGCATAAAGCACATCCTTTTCGTATGAATACAAACGATTTTCATAGTTCACTGCATCAAAAAACTGATAACGGAAGTCGATTTTCAATGGAAAAGAGTGGAAAACATAACTCACATCTTGAGATGCAATCACGCCATACGTCCAGATTGAATCAGCTTTACGTACCAAATTACCATCAAGCACATTTTTAAAACTGAAATTTCCATACGAATAGGTCAATTGATACCGCGCCGAAACTTTTTTCAACGGAACAATAACCGGCATCACAGAACTTGAGTTAGAAAGATTCGTTTGTTTTTCTTCAAACTTAAAGCGCCAATACATGGCAACATTACGTTTAGCAGCGAAATCGGCTTGCAGTAAATAATCTTTCCCGACAGAAGGCGCATCAATACCGTATTTCGGCCACGGAAAGCGGTAGCTATCAGCATAGGCAGCAAATTTCCACTTTCGGAATGGGCGAACTTCAGCTCCCAGGTAGAGCCCGCTTTCATTATTTATTCTCGAAGTTTCTGAAAAAGAAGATGCATAAAATGTGTCATATTCAGGAGAATAATGGCGTTGCAAAACCACCAGGCTCATTTGCGAAATTGGGCTGAAATAACATCCGTTCAGCGTTGCCATTGAGCCATTACTGGTCATAGCGGTTTCGCCAAATACATTGAGTTTCTTCCAGCGGTACCGGTACGAAATGCCTGCTGTAGTTTGCTTTTTACCCGAAAAATAAAAATAATTGTACACCGATTTATCCGGAATCAGCCTGTTATCCAACATAGTATGGACAGCTGTTATGCCAACTTGCAGATTCATATTGGTATAAGTTGCATTGCCACCAATTATTTGCTGGTTTACAGTGTGTTTCTTGCTCAGTTCATCCAACGTACGATGATAACCGGTTTTTAGGACGGTTTGAAACATTCCATTCACCGTATCACCATCAATCATTTTATTGGAATAAAAACCTGTCAGGTTAAGCTTTCCCAACCTGACAGTAGCTCCACCACCACGGAAAAAATTACTTTCATCAGTCGAACTAAACTTTTTCAATCCAGAGCTTCGAGGTGTAACATTCAGTACATACGATGATTTTCCCATACCAAACTCTGAATGAAGCACTAACCCTTGACCAAAATTTACCCGAAAGTCACCAACAACAATAGTTTTAAATTTCCCAAAATTATTCAATTGCGCATGAAACGAATAAAAATCGTAACCTTTGTGCGTTGTTCCCCAAAATTGCTCACCGGCATCTTTCTCGGCGGTTACTCCAAATTGAATCCGGTCCTTATAATGAAACCTATATCTCAGAGAATTGTAAAAATCATTCCCTAGATAATTTTTCGAATTTTCAAATGTCGAATTTTGATCTTCTTCGGGTAAAAAACGATAACCCTCCTTGGTTTCAAGTCCTTTATCTAATCGGAAGTATAACTCGTTTTTCCCATATTTCATCAAATCATTCCAATAAATTTTCTTATTTACATTCCCAACTTCACCCACTACTACAAAGGGTAACATACGCCTGATGTCCGTCATATCAAGCCCTTCGACTAATTGCAATTCATAAATGGTTTGCATCGGACCAAATTGATACACATACGACAGTATATTTTCAACCTGAATATCGGATAAGAATGGTAGTTTCTCTAACTGCTCCCGCGTTGCTTGGTTCAGATTAATCGGATTTTGAGCACAAAACAACAAATCTTCGAAAAAACTGTCGTAATCAATGGCTTCTTCGCTTTCGGCTGTATATTGTTCAAAAATATCAGCAATTAATTGTTCGGTAGTGGAAACAACGTCTTGCGCTCTCGTGGGACAAGAACAAACCAAAAGGAAAAACAGATAAATCGACAAGCGTTTCACGATAGTTATAGTTATTGCTTATTTCCCGAACCGGTATTTTATCCCTGCCATCGTATTCAAACCTAATAGCGGATGCTGCTCACAATTTAAATCCACCAAAAATGCTCCGGTCTTGAAACCAAAACCAAGGCAAGGAACTAAATAATCAGACCCGTAAACACCCAATTTCAATTTTAAATTCTGCAACATTTGGTATTCAAATCCGCTGGCAAAGCGATAATTGCTGCTCATTTCTTTGTCGACCTGGGTACGCCAAACTATTTCGGGCGATAAAAAGCATTCAGTGCCCAAACTGAATATGGAAGGAATACGTTTAGTTATAAGTTCTGTTTTAATATTTACTTGGAAAGGATTGAATGAGTGAAAACCCAGACTGAAACCAGAAGATAGCCTAACAGATAATCCGACCTGGGGTATAAAGGCTCCGTGATAAGAATTGGAAGCGGTAAAGAAAGCTGTATAATAATCAAACTGCATGCCCATAGCAAATCTGTCAGAAAAATTTCGCGCAAAACCTACTCCCAAAAGCATTTCATGATAAAGGGAATAGCCAAAATGTGAGAATGAAAATCCAACATTCATCAAGCTGGTTGGCAATGCCAGCTGGCCAGTTTTAGTTGAAAGCTCTGAAAGTTGATATCGGTTTTCATATCCAATTCCAATTTCAGGATTTTCAACATAACCCAACATGGCTGGATTATTAAAGGCTGACCAGTTGTGCGAATCTCCGGCTGAAGTTTGAGCAATAGCGTTAGAAGAAGGAATTACATTAGAAATTTGAGAATAGAGAAATTGGCAAAAAACAACAATAGTAAACGTGAAAATAAATCTTTTCATAGTATTCAAAAGGCTTTGGTGACAACTAAATCATTAAACTCAAGAACTATAATCTAAATTTCGCTTAACAAAGCTATAAATAAGTTTTGAATTAACGATGCCTTTTTGAAAAAATTTCATAAACTAAATTACTCTACAGTTCATATTTATATAACCAAATAGCTAATTTTGCACCCGAAACTAATATTCAGGCTTATATTTGTTGAACTAAAAGATAGCGTTTATGAATTATCCAGAAAAAATTTCCACTGAAAAAAAAGAAATCAGGAGAAAAATCCGTGAATTAAAAAAGCAGCTTACAGAATTTCAAAAACAACTGGAAGCTAATACAGTCTTCGATAAAATAGAATCACTGCCTGAGTTCAAAGCTGCCAAAAGCATACTACTTTATTGGTCAACCCCTGACGAATTACCTACCCATAAAATTATTAAAAAATGGATTGACAACAAGCAAATTGTGTTGCCAACTGTGCATGGTGACGATTTAGTTCTAAAATCGTATTGCTCAAATGGAGCTCTGAAACAAGGTGCATTAGGTATTTGGGAACCAGATTCGCAAGAGGATTACACAGAAAATATTGATCTGGTAATAGTTCCCGGAGTAGCTTTTGATCAGACAAAGAATCGTTTAGGACGTGGAAAGGGTTACTACGATCGCTATTTTATGAATAATAATTCTACCAAAATCGGTGTTGCTTTCGATTGTCAATTCTTATCAGAAGTTCCTTCTTCCGAACTGGATGTAAAAATGGATAAAGTTATTACAGCTTCGAATAGTATTGAATAGCAGCTCTAAAATTAAACTTCAGTAGTAACCAGATCATCCATTTTTGTCAATTCTTTTTCTCCTTTTCGATAATAATATACTAACCCATAATTCTTACATTTAATCAAACGGGAATATGGTTTTTCGTCCTTATATTTTGCCTCCACTTGATTCCAAATATCGAGGATAATCACATCGCCTTTTTCACGTAAACTTACCAAGTCTTCCCAATTACGGTTAGTAGTACTTTGGTGTAACTTTTGAGTAGATTTATATTCTTTAAAAACCTCGTAATGAACTTTTACTTTGGCAATTGTAGGATTATAAATGGGTAATCCACCGTTGCGCAACCGTTCATTTTCTCCATCGATTATACACTTGCCCCAGTTCAACAAAGCAGCTTCTGTGCTCAAATCAGGCACTGTATGAACATTTGGATCCAATTGATAAAAAAGTTTATGATCTTTTTTTATGTCACCACGAATAACAGAAAGATTAAATACCTGAATAAAATGCGAAATATAAAGGCGGGCATTATGGACTATTTGTTGATAGCGTTTATTAGCAGAAACCTGACTTTCAAGAGTTTGTTGGTATTGAATCAATTGCTTCTCAAAGCCACTCAAATAAGTTTTAGCTTCGTGAATAGTCTTATAAGCAACTATCTGATCGCCATAATTCTCTTTGTCTGCTTGTAGAATAGCTGTACGCAAAGCACGTAAACGAGCTTGATCGGTATTCGGTAATCGGCGGTAGGGCATATTAATTTGCAATTTATAATTTACAATCTGCAATTGAAGATAAAACTATCCGAATTGGAAATTGGAAATTGAGAATTAAAAAATTGAAACTATTGTGCCAGCAAAGATAAAAAATTAATCGTTCCTAAACATTAATTTTTCAGCTAATTTTATCAATTCTTGCTTTTTATCATCAGAAACTGTCACTTTTTCCAAATTTGCGATGGCCTTGCTATAAAAAAACTGCATCTTATCTTCGCAAATCGTTTTTACTCCAAGCTTGTTGAAAAGAGAGGTGACAGCAATTATCTTTTCGTCAGCTAAATTTTCGGCCGTAATTTTCAGCCAATTTTGCAATTCATCAGCTTCTTTTCCTTTTGCAAATTCAAGTGCATGAATCAACAAATAGGTTTTCTTATTACACAAAATATCGCCACCAATTTTCTTTCCAAAGGTAGCTTCATCGCCATACACATCCAGCAAATCGTCCTTCAACTGAAATGCCAAACCGATATTAATCCCAAACTCATACAGATTTTGGGCATCCTCCTCTCCTGCTCCACCTATCCAAGCTCCAATCTGAAGTGCACAACCCAATAAAACGGCTGTTTTCAGCCGAATCATTTCCAGGTATTCATCAGCTTTCACACTATCGCGATTTTCAAAGTCAACATCGTACTGCTGACCCTCGCAGATTTCGGCAGCAGTTTTTGAAAACAAATCCAACGAGCGTTTCAATTGTTTGGCCGGTGTATTAGCAATAAACTGGTAAGCAGATATTTGCATCACATCTCCGGAAAGTATAGCGGTGTTGTCATCCCACTTTTTATGCACAGTCTGACGCCCACGGCGAACATCAGCCCGATCCATTATGTCATCGTGCAACAACGTAAAATTATGAAATATCTCCAATCCAAGAGCAGAATCTACAGCTGGTTGCACATCATCCGAAAACAAATTGCAAGCCATCAACGTCAATGCCGGACGAATGCGCTTTCCACCCATAGAAAGCACATAATCAATTGGTTCATAAAGTCCATGTGGTTCTTTGTTCCAATTGATTTGATCAATTGCGGTAGAAATAATTTGAGTTATTTCGTCAAATGTTTTCATAATCACCCCCAACCCCTAAAGGGAAATAAAGTTAGTATTTTATAATCTAATTGTAAATGATTTATTTACTCATATTCTCCTTTAGGAGTTAGAGGTTTATTTCATTTTCAATAATTTCTGTCATTACGTCTTTAATGTCCAGTCCGGCAGCAGCCACCTGTTGAGGAATAAAACTCGTAGCAGTCATTCCTGGCGTAGTATTTACTTCGAGCAAATTTATCACATCGCCTTCTGAAATTATATAATCAATGCGCACAATGCCCTTGCAACCAAGAATATCGTAAATAGCTGAAGTTAATTTTTGAACGCGTTCCATGAGCGAACTGCTGATACGAGCTGGCGTAATCTCCTGAACCTGACCTTTGTATTTTGCATCAAAATCAAAAAATTCATTTTCACTTACAACTTCTGTAACAGGCAAAATTTGCGATTTGTTTTTAGTTTTATAAACCCCACAGGTTATTTCTGTTCCCGAAAGAAAAGATTCAATCATCACTTCTTCGCCTTCGGCAAATGCTTTGGTAATGGCGGGTTGAATTTGGTCAATGCTTTTTACTTTAGTTACTCCAAAGCTGCTTCCACCTACATTGGGCTTCACAAAGCATGGAAAACCTATTTTTTGAGCTACTTCTTCATCTGAAACTGTCTGTCCCGCACGCAACACCAGCGATTCAGCTACTTTCACACCAAAACCTTTCAAATATTGGTTACATGTAAATTTATTGAAAGTAATAGATGCAGCAAGAACGCCACAACAAGAATAAGGTAAGCCAATTAATTCAAAATAACCTTGCAAAATACCATTCTCACCCGGAGTGCCATGAATGGTGACGTATGCAAAATCAAATATCGTTTTTTGATTATCACGGGTAAAACTAAAATCATTTTTATCGATAATAATTTTTTCTGTATCAGACCATTCGACCTGCCATGTTTGACCTACAATAGTTACAATGAACAAATTATAACGGTCTTTGTCCATAAACGAATACAGTCCAGCGGCACTTTTCAGCGAAACGACCACTTCCGATGAATCTCCACCAGCTACGATGGCAATATTTTTTTTCATAAAAACTCTTATTATAAAAAAGATAGTTTGAATTATATGCTATTCTTCAGCTAGCATTTTTGCATATCTACGCCATTTATCAATGATTTCACTCATATCATCAGGCAATTCACTTTCAAAATGCATCATTTCACCGGTACGGGGATGAACAAACCCAAGCGTTTTTGCATGTAAAGCCTGTCGTGGACAAATGAAAAAGCAATTTTTCACAAATGCTTTATACATAGCCGTTGTGTTACCTTTCAGAATAATATGACCTCCATAACGCTCATCGTTGAAAAGTGTGTGTCCAATATGCTTCATATGGACACGAATTTGGTGCGTACGACCTGTTTCAAGCCTACACTCTACCAAAGTGACATATGCCATTCGCTCCAGCACTTTATAATGCGTTACAGCATGTTTTGCTAAAGGGTTTTCACCATCAGGAAAAACTGTAAACTGCATTCGGTCTCGGGGATCCCGGGCCAGTGCACCCACAATTGTCCCTTCGTCTTCCTTTACATTTCCCCAAACCAAAGCATGATAACGTCGTTGGGTTGTTTTATTAAAAAATTGTTTTCCCAAATGCGCTTTCGCTTCTTCTGTTTTGGCAATCAGTATTAAACCTGAAGTATCTTTATCAATCCGATGTACTAGCCCAATCCGCGAATCGTTAGCATCAAAATTTGGATTATCTCTTAAATGCCAGGCAACAGCGTTGAGCAAGGTTCCATCAAAATTGCCAAAACCAGGATGTACCACTAAATTTGGTTGTTTATTGACAAGCAAAATATCATCATCCTCGTAAACAATATTAATAGGAATATCTTGTGGAATAATTTCAAACTCGTTTGGCGGATAGGCCAACACAATGGTGATCACATCGTATGGTTTAATGCGGTAATTCGATTTTACAGGATTACCATTTACCAGAATATTTCCAGCATCGGCAGCTTCCTGAATTCGGTTGCGTGAAGTATTTGACATGCAGTTAACCAGGTGTTTATCAATGCGCACCATGGCTTGACCTTTATCTACCACAAACCTGAAGTGTTCGAAAAGTTCTCGCTCCCCTCCCACCTCTTCTATTTCATCTTCTTCTATTTCTTCTAAAAAATCTTCTGACACGTTTTTACGATTATATGAGTTTTAGAAAAACTGTTCATCAGTTTCTGCTTGTTTTTTATCTTCTTCGAATACTTCATTCAACCTTGATTTATCCCTTGTAAGATAAACATCAATCCGGCTACCTGCAGGTAACGACCCTCCGGCTGCCGGGCGTTGCCGGTAAATGATATATTCCGATTCATTTCCTGACGGGGGAACATCATACTCAACAGCTCCAATGATAAGTGAAGCTGAAGTGGCCTCCTGAGTGGCTTCCTCAAGCCCTTTACCCTTTAACATAGGAACAGCTGTACTCGCTTCGCCCAAACCATTACCAACTACTAGTACCAAAGCACTTCCTTCGGGTACACGTGTTCCTGGCAAAATTGTTCTTCCGTGGAGTTTTACTTCCGAAACCAAATCTTTATATTCAGATGGTACATATTCTACACTGGCAACGCTTAAGCCTATTGATTGTAACATGGCATCTGCTTGACGATAAGATACATCATTAATTTCAGGTAAGGTTACTTGTCTTACCTTGCGGGAATTAATTATGACATAAACCGGGCGGTTTGTCTTTACGGTTGAATTTGGAGCCGGTATTTGATCAATGATTGTTCCTAACTTTTTATCACGAACATATACAGAATCAATAACTTGAACATACAAACCTTTTTTAGCCAATAAAACCTGCGCTTCCTCCACATACGATCCTCTCAAATCTGGAATTACTTCAGCTTCACCATGATGGGTATAAAAATCGATGCAAATAAGTGCAATCCACGATATAGCAACAAGTATACCTATAGCAACAAGTACATTTTTTAATACAAATCCACCAAAAGTTTCTTTCCAAAATTTTTTTAATTCCATAGTTGACAGAAATTACATGACTTGATTATCAAAGGAATGAACCGAATCTAAACCGGTTTAAAATAGATGCCAAAAATAATGAATTTATTGCTTCATAGGGGCATAAAAACAAAAAAAGTAAAAACTTACAGGAAGTCTTTACTTTCTTTATACTGTTTTAGCAGATTGATTAGCGTTTGTGGCTTGCTTCATCTGCAACTGTAAGTTTTGCTCTACCTTTGGCACGACGGGCTGCTAATACTCTGCGTCCGTTAGCTGTTGCCATTCTTTCACGGAAACCGTGTTTGTTTTTTCTTTTTCTAACAGAAGGTTGGAATGTCCTTTTCATTGCTTTGTTGTATTTTGCGTTATTATTTTCTCTTTCTGACTTTGGGACTGCAAAAATAGATGTTTTTTTCGAAACTGCAAACTGTTGATAACTTTTTCTGGCTGTTTTTCAGAAAGTAATTTTTAATTCTATACGAGCAAACAGATCAGAATTTATCTTTCATGTCAATTCTAACAGCGATTTCATCTTTTCCACGTTTTAAAGTTAGATTTAGTGGGCGTTTTGAAGTTGTTTCAAATATCTTTCTTATTTCACCAATGGACATTTGAAACGCACTTGTACCATTAATTTCAATTATTTGATCTTCTTTTTTTACACCAGCATGAGCTGCCGGAGAATTTGCCCATACATCCATAACTTCAATAACCGGAATAACCGGTGAGTATTGAATAATCTCTATCCCAGCTACATTATATGAAAACGGGCCTTTAAAATTACTATTGGGCTTAAAGTAGAATTTTTTCTGTTTGTAATCAAAAAATAAATTGAATCTGCTCAATAACTGGCTTCCAACCGTACCATCGCGTTTTGAATTGCTTACGATACTATTTATAGTTGCAGAATCGGGAAATGATACAATGGCATTTTTCAGACAGAAATCTCCAAAGCAAATCTGAGGAATATGACTATATTTACCTGTTATAATGCCATTTAAACCTTCGCCAATTGTACCTTGTACCCATTTAGGCGGAATGCGTACCGATTCTTTAGTAGAAGTTTGAAACCAAGCATTTAGTTCTGCTCCGGTATCCATCAACATTTTTACCTGTTTTCGTGTACTGTCTGTTTGCAGAACTGTTAGTTCTACAAACATTTTCTGCAATTCGATCATAATAGGCAACATGCTATATCCTTTGGGCGTTTCAAAATTTTTTGAATCGTAAAAGCGAATATGTTTACTCGAATAATCTATTTCAACAACATAATCTTGAAAAAAATCTACACCAATTAATCCATTTATCTTTGTACCTGAGTGTTTTGATAGATTAAAAACATCTTCCTGAAGCACGTATACCGTTTTATTTTCGAGTTTTAATTTACCTACTTTGAGTGTATTGAAATTACTGGTAAAGGCCTCCAGGTGTGTGCCACCACCAAGCCCCATCATATCTTTGACATCGGAATAATTAAGGGAAATTTTATCGGAAGGCTCTAATTCGGTAATGATGGTATTTCTGATTCCTGAGTCGAGTATCAGATTGAGCGGGGAGGAGTCATTAATTTTCACAGTGACTACTACATAGCTTCCAACCATCTCGAACGGAATGGATTCAATTTTCTTGGGCTTAGCATTGGCCGGAATACCCAACAAATAAACGAAAAACAAGAAAATAATAAAGACTTTTTTCATAAGGTTAGAATGAAAAATTATGTCATATTGTGATTTTTGAACCAGTCTATTGCTTCTTTGATAGCTATTTTCAAGTCGGTTTGGGGCAATTCTAATTCTGATTTTGCTTTTAGGTTGCTGTAGAATTCACGAATTATCAATTGTTTTAGATTCATAGAGCATAATTCGGTTTTAATTCCAAACTTTCGCAGAAAATCTCCAAATTTGCCAATCAAAATTAATATAAAATTCGGTAATTCAAAAATATGTTGATAATAATTTCCAACTTGGCTTTGAAGCGAGTAAAATTCACTAAATGAAAGATTGATTCCCGAAGCTAAATAACGTTCGCCATTCCTGCCTTGAACCAATGCATTACAAACACAAACAGCCACATCCTTCACTGTCACAAAGTTTTTCCCGCCCTTGGGAGTAAACATAAGCCATTTTTTATAGCCCATCAACATCAATTTTCCTGAACTTGGCTTGGTATCAAACGCACCAATCATAAAAGTAGGGTTGATAATCACTATATGTTTATCTGGTGCATCAGAAGCTGCAATGAATAATTGCTCCGACGACGCTTTGCTTTGCGCATAGAATGACTCTGAAAAAGGAAATTCAATATTAAAACATTCATCAGAAAACTGTTGTTCAGTTCCAAAACCAATGGTATTGGCCGAACTTATGTAAACAATCCGATCAATATTTAAATCGTTGGCTACGTTTATGACCTGGGCCGAACCTTCTACATTTATTTTCCGGTAATCTTCGTAATGCAACAGGTTTGTAGCCGTAACAGCTGCAATATGAATTATAGCATCGCAGCCTTTGGCAGCCTGTTGGAGAGTTTTGAAGTCAGTAAAATTTCCTTCGAAAACTTCAACTTCATTTACATCAAACTGAATGTTTTTAGTACTCCTGACAATGATTCGAACATAATGTTGCCGCTTTAATAATTCTATCACAACATTATGGCCTAATAATCCATTTGCGCCGGTAACTAAAACTTTCATTTTGGAATATTTACTATGAAGACTTACAAAAGTAACAAATCTTTTAAATAAATTCTTTTTATTGTAAAATTAGAATCAATTTAATTATCAGTATATTTGCAGCCAAATCTTTTTTTAATTTAATGGAAACAAAAGTAGTATTAATAACAGGTGCCAGTGCCGGAATTGGTTTGTCGGCAGCTGAACAATTAATGAATAAAGGAGTTCGCGTTTATGCAGCTTCGCGTCGTGGTGGAATTGCCCAAAGAGCTTCAAATGGAGTAGGGGAGTTGGTACATGTAAAAATGGATGTAAACAATGAAGAAGAAATCGCTTCGGTTGTTGCTCAGATTTTGAAAGAAAACAACCGGTTGGACGCTGTAATATGCAATGCCGGGAATGGTATTGCCGGATCTATAGAAGATACTTCGTCCGAAGAAGTAAAATATCAATTGGAAACCAATTTTTTTGGTGCAGTAAAAACCATTCAGGCTTGTATTCCTGTTTTCAGAAAGCAAGGTTATGGAAAAATCATGACAACATCTTCGGTTGCTGCAGTTATTCCAATTCCTTTCCAGGCTTTTTATTCAGCCGGAAAATCAGCTTTACTGGTATTTATGCAAGCTCTTTCGCTCGAATTAAAACCATTTGGAATTCAATGTTGCACGGTACTTCCGGGTGATACCAAAACTGAATTTACAGCTGCACGGAAATACACAGAAAAATCCCAGTCAACTCATTCAGTATATTCTGCCACCATGAAACGTTCGGTGGAAAGAATGGAAAAAGATGAACAAAACGGTATGGCTGCCGAGGTGGTAGCAGGCCAAATGGTTGATCAGATTATGAGTAAGCGTATGAAATCGCGCGTAGTGCCAGGTCTCCAATATCAAGCCATTTGCTTTTTATTCAAAATACTCCCAACAAATTTGGTACTATGGATTGTAGGTAAGCTTTATGCATAACTGATTACGAATCATATTTATATGAAAGGCGAAGAAAATCAATTCTTCGCCTTTTTTTGTCTTTATATTTTGCATATTATTTTCAGGTCAACCATGCTGAAAAAAGCTGCTCATAAGCTATCAACAACCTGTTGAAAACTTACTGAAAACCCGTGATAGAAACATCATAACTTTATTTGCAGATTCAAAAAACTCTATCCTAATATCCATTATTCTGAATCTACCAAATTAGTTAGTACTTTTTTAGCAGCTACTTTTTAACCTGTTTTATCAGGTTATGAGCAGGTGCATTCATAAAAACTTTCTAACTTTGCAGTTATTAACAGCATGTTGATAAAGTCTGTAAATTTCTTATTTTGAAAGGAATAATTCATTCTTATTTGTTGATATCATCGAATCGATTTTTAATAAAGAATTATACAAGCTTTTATCAATATTTTTATCAACCAAACTAACAGCCTATTATTATCTTCATAAGGTTTTTTGAAAAAATAAAAGAGATAATATTAATGTGTTTTTGAAAACTCTGAATATGGACAATACTCAACTCATAACAGAAATAAACCGACTGAAAAAAGAAAAGAATGCCGTGATTATGGCTCACTACTACCAAATGGGCGATATTCAAGACATTGCCGATCATGTTGGAGATAGTTTGGCTTTGGCACAATGGGCTGCCAAAACCGATGCCGATATAATTGTACTTTGTGGTGTTCATTTTATGGGCGAAACCGCTAAAATTCTTTCTCCTGATAAAAAAGTACTTGTTCCCGATTTAAATGCCGGTTGCTCCCTTGCCGACAGCTGTCCTGCGGACGCGTTTGAAGCATTTACTAAGGCACACCCCGATCATACCGTTATTTCGTACGTAAACACTACAGCGGCCGTGAAAGCGCTTACTGACGTAGTGGTAACCTCGACCAATGCAAAGAAAATAGTGGATCAGTTTCCGAAAGATGCGAAATTAATCTTCGGGCCGGATCGTAATCTGGGAAATTATATCAACAGTGTAACCGGACGCTCGATGTTATTATGGGACGGAGCATGCCATGTACACGAACAATTCTCTGTTGAAAAGTTGGTGAAATTAAAATCAGACCATCCCGGATCATTAATTCTGGCTCACCCCGAATGTAAGAAAACCGTGTTGCTGATGGCTGACTTTATTGGTAGTACGCAAGCACTGCTTAATTATGCAACTAATTCAGAAAACAAATCATTTTTAGTGGCTACGGAATCGGGAATATTACACGAAATGCAGAAAAAAAATCCGGATAAGGAATTTATTCCGGTTCCGCCGAATGATAGCACGTGTGCTTGCAACGAATGTAATTTCATGCGCCTGAACACTATGGAAAAACTGTATAATTGCCTGAAAAATGAAACTCCTGAGATTTTAATTGAAGAAGAAATACGGGTTAAGGCAGTAAAACCAATTTTGCGTATGTTGGAGATGAGCTAAGAGCTTAATATATAAAAATAATGTGTGAGGTTTAAATGAATACGTTCGTTTAAACCTCATTTTTT
>Ga0318567_10000250_pt1 | contig 24408 bp, 17 predicted proteins | sample GRESIP088b5f20_FD_203691 | JGI IMG/M metagenome (GOLD analysis project Ga0318567, IMG submission 203691) | Tropical soil microbial communities from Luquillo Experimental Forest, Puerto Rico - GRE.SIPMG.088b5f20 | ecosystem: Environmental > Terrestrial > Soil > Tropical forest > Bulk soil...
GTAAACTGCGTGATGAAAACAGTATGCTTAAACGCCGCGATATGAAATTGGTTCAGACCCGCGATGCGATAGCTGCTACTTCGAACCAGATTTTACAAGGTATTACCCGTGCTGCCCTTCAAACCAACAGCTTTATGTCGGCTGCTTCTTTCCAGGAAACAACGAAAGTATTGAACGACGCTGCTATCAACGGAAAAGTGGACAGACTGGAAGGATTGAAAGAAAACGTAATTTGCGGACACTTGATTCCTGCCGGTACCGGCCAACGCGACTTCGACAAAATTGTTGTTTACTCGCGCGACGAGTACGACAAGAAAGTGGATGCCCGCCGCAACGTTCTTGATGCAGAAGAAAAAGAAGCAGAAAAATAAATCTCTTCTGTAACAAATATCGAAAACCGGACTACTTGAAAAAGTAGCCCGGTTTTTTTATACACATTTCCGCTAGGTTGTAGGTAGAGACAAGGGGTGATCAACTTTTTCAAGCCGCTTATATAAAGGTAGTTTCAAGCGATTTGGACGTCGCTTGTCCCCTACTCTATTTTAGTTATTTGCGCAAGATATGCTGCTGCTTCCACCAGGCAGGAATGTTTCAGCGGCATCTTTGCCTATTTTTTATCACAAATAACTTCACCCGTAACAGTGCTTCCGATAAAACAGGAGAAATTAAACCGTTACTGCTACTAGATTACCTCCCTGTGCGGCTCTTTTAGTCCGTCAGAAAAAAGAAACAATTCACACCGAAAAAAATAATTAAAATACACTTTGTAAAATAAATTTAATTATCTATATTTGCAACTAAAGAAATGCATTGCATTATCTGCATTTCTTTTGTCTATCTGCCCATTACGCTCTTTTATGTACCGATTTTCCGATCAAAACATCTCGCCGGGAGTTTATGAAATTTTCAAAAAGCATCCCGACAACTGTTTTGGTGTTTTCATCACCGAGGAAATGTCCCCGACGACTGTTTTGGCGTTTTCATCACCGATGAAATGTCCTCGACGACTGTTTTGGCACTTTCATCACCGATGAAATGTCCCCGACGACTGTTTTGGTGTTTTCATCACTGATGAAATGTCCCCGACGACCGTTTTGGTGTTTTCATCACCGATGAAATGTCCCCGACGAGCGTTTTAGCATTTTCATCACCGATGAAATAACCGATTTGCTCTATTATAACGGGCAAAACTATTTTTACAGTTCAACAACCTTATAAAAATCTTTTTAATGCTAACATAAAAATGAAAAAATGGAACAAAAATTAAAATTTTCAAGTGTCTCGCCAATTCGTTTATCAATAGAAGACGCAGCGGCATTGTTTAACCTCACAGTGGACGACGCCTTATTGGTGAAAACCGAAATTGGGGAAACGGGAAAAATTGCTTTGACTGAATTGGAATCGGCGGCCAGGGAGTTTCGTGCACAGACCAACCGGTCCAAGAAAAGCCAACTGACCGACGAAATTATTCGGGAACGAAAAGTGTGTGCCGATGGGTTCGGCGAAATCAAAAAAACCGTGGTGTTCGAAAGTTCATCGCGCATCGAACCCAGAAAACAGGCGGCTATCGACCTGCAATTCTTCCTCAAACCCAATTGGGACATTACCAAAGCCCCTATTGGCGATCAAATTGACCAGACGGTGAAAATGATGTCGCTATATCATGCCAATCCGCTGTTGGTAAATGCTGCTCAAACCATAAACATCGATATGCTTATGACCGAGCTGGAAGCCAACAATGCCAGTCTGAATACCACTTTTAAAGCCCGCGAACTGGCAGATGGAAAACAAGCCCCTTCGGGTTCCGACCTGCGGCCGCCTGCCACTGATTGTTACAATCGATTTTGCAACATTATCGAACAAGCGGCCAACTTTACCCCAAATCCGGCTATATTGGATTTGTTTATAAAGATGGATATGCTCCGCAAAAGGTATCATGCCCTCCAAACGAGCACTAAAGATAAAGGAACTGCTGCAAATGCATAATTTCTAAGAAAATAAGCTTTCCCCCGCTGCAATAAAAAGTAGCGGGGGAAAAATTTAAAAGCTTTATATATACGACAGTCCTTTTTTGTGACAATGAATACAAATAACAGATTACAAACGATATAATAAAAAAACAGAATCATGATAGAAATTGGATAAATTTATAAGAAACACAAATGAAAAAAATTACAACGACAATTCTTATGACTTTTACTGTCATTGCTTTATTCTCACAAAATTTGACACTAAAACCTAAAGTTGACGAACGGACAGAACTATTGAGCATTATTTTCAGATTGGCAGAAGCAAAGGAATATATGAATGATAATATTCCTTCTTATGCAAAAGAAATTGATGAATATTTTGCTCCTTTTAAAAAACATGAAGCAATCAGGTTTGCTGAAAAAATAAGAAGTGAACAAGGTGTGAGTTATGATGCAGTAATGTCTATTGCAGTTGCTCTTGAAATCACAGACTCAATCCGATTAAGACCAAATCTTTCAACATCATGTATTGACCAACGTTGGGGACTCGAGAGTGCAACTAAATTTATTAAACTTCTAAATCAATTCTATTTTGATTCTAGATTCAAAGAATTCTTTTTAAAACATAGTGCATTATATCAAATTGCAGAAAATAGATTTTCAGAAGTTCTAAAAGATGTAGATTTTAACTGGTTTGAAAAGTTTTATGGACTAAAGCCTAAAGGAAATTTCAATTTAATTTTAAGTATTCCGAATGGGGGTGGTAATTATGGACCCAAAGTAATGTTTAATGATGGAAAAGAAGAATTATATGCTATTATTGGAGGTTGCAAAGCAGATAGTACCGGTCAACCATCTTACTCGAAAAGAAATAGTCCTATTATAATACACGAATATAATCATTCCTTTTGTAATCCATTGATAGATGATAATTATCCGGCTATGCAATCGATCACAAACAATATATATACTCTTGTCAAAGAAAAACTATCCAGACAAGCTTATGGTGAAGCTAAAACGATGAACCGAGAGATTCTGGTTAGAGCATGTGTTATCCGATATTCTCAAAGAAATGGAATTAATGTAAAACTTTTAAAATCTCAAGTTGCTACAGAGATGTCCAATGGTTTTTTATGGATTGACAAGCTTGTGGATCAACTGGCAATATATGAGCAGAACCGGGATAAATATCCGACACTAAAAGATTATATGCCTGAAATTGTCAAACTCGAAAACAGTTTATCCCCGAAACAATTGCAAATTGATTTTGAAGCAAAATGTGCTAAAATTGTTTCGATTAGTATACCTGATAGTTCAAAAAATATTGACCCCAATATTACTGAAATTACGTTGACATTTGACAGACCGATGTCCATATACAACAATGGAGTCAGTTATGGAAAAAGGGGAAAAGAGTATCTTCCGGAACTAAATAAAGACAAAAAAGCTAAATGGAATATTGAAACAAAAAAAGAATGGACTATGTATGTTGAATTGAAATCAGATATGACTTATTCATTAAGTTTTCCTGCACAATTTTTCGTTAGTGATGATGGGAATCCATTGGATAAAACATACTATTTAGACTTTACGACAAAAAAGAAATAACAAACTTGATTTTTTGTTTAACCCCGTGGCTGGCGCGGATTTGCAATCCGTGCCAAAATAAAATGTTTAGGAACATCTGATTAAAACAACTATGTATGGCACAGGTCGCAGACCTGTGCCAGCGTGTGAACCAGTCATTATTCATTTCCTAAGTATAAAATAGTCTTTGATGAAATATTAAACTAATACAGTCAATCATTTATGAAAACAAAACACTCTTTTTTTCTAACCCTGTTCTTCGTGATGGGCGCGCAATTATTCTCTCAGAGTCAATTTGTCTTGAAAGGTAAAATTGAAGGAAAGCTTACTGGGAAAATTTCAATCTCTTATGCTACCTTCGGTAAAGATGATAATAAATGGACTAGAATTCATGATACAGTGGCTGTGAAAAATGGTGTTTTTTTGTTTCATGGAAATATCCGGGAGCCTTTAATGGCTTGGTTGGACTATAACAGTAAATTTACTACATTATTTATTGAGCCATCTAATATGGAACTGTATTTGCCAAAGGATAATATTGAGAAATTCAAGTTGCAGGGTTCAAAAATACAAGATGATGTCGAATTATTACGCTCGTGTAGTAAAGAATCAGAAGACTTATGGACAACGCTTGACGATCAATTAAAGCCAATAAGAGAACAGCTTGATACCTTGAAGGAAACTCATCCGGATTATAAAAAGCTATCGGATAAAAAAGAATATCTGGAACGACAAATAGACTCTATTAGAAAATTATTAGCACAGAAAGAGATTCAGTTTATACGATCCAATCCTAACTCGTTTCTTCCTGTGGTATATTTTAGCATTCAAAGACTTTATACGCAAGGATATTTGTCTCTGGATTCTACAAGAGTATTGTTTAATAATCTATCAGAGCAAGTTAGACTAAGCAGTTTGGGCATGGAGACTAATAAATATATTCAACTATTAGAGCATGTTCGCGTTGGTAAAACAGCGCCTGACTTCAATACGCCTGATATGAATGGAAAGATGGTGCGCCTGTCCGACTTTCGGGGTAAAAGCTATGTGCTGTTGGATTTTTGGGCAAGTTATTGTGGTCCGTGCTTAAGAGGCGTGCCACATTTGAAAAAAGTATATGCTAAGTATCATGAAAAAGGATTTGAAATTGTGGGTGTTTCGGTTGATCGGAAGAAAGATGAATGGCTCACCGCCATTAAAAAACATGATATTTCCAATTGGTATCAGGTGTCGAGTGCGCAGGATATGGAAAAAAGATGGCAAGGTTATATGAATGATGAAGATATTAATGAAAAATATCCGGTTGATCCCATTCCGAGATATGTGTTAATAAATAAAGCAGGAACAATTATTGGAACGTGGGAAAGCTATTCGGAAGAAAATGAAAAAGATCAGGACGCTAAATTGAAAGAAGTATTTGGAGAATAACCAGAGAGAAGAAATAACAAAAAAAAACTAGCTGGCGCGGATTTGCAATCCGTGTCAAAATAAAATGTTTAGAAACACTTGATTAGAACAGAGATGTATGCCACAGGTCGCAGGCCTGCGCCAACGTGGGGCGAGAAATTGGGTTTCGCGATTTCCGAATCGCGAGTCGGAAGCAGAGAATAACCGCGATTTGGAAATCGCGAGACCCGAAACTTTCCGTCTAGGTTTGACTGAGCGAAAGACGCGCCGCCAAACAACTGCCGCAAGACTTCACGCTTCGGATAGACAAGCCACCTCCCCAATACATTGTAACAAGCCAGACATGCGTCGTTTAACTCAAAGCTAAGTTTAAACTTCTTGCTATAAAACTATTAACCGCCCTGCTTGTTTAGCTATCAATACAGACTCCTTTTTTGTTGTTTTAAATTTTGGTTTGCTCAAAAAAACGCAGTATCTTAGTGCTGTTTTTAGAATTAACCGGGTTGTCAAACTCTAACCTTTCATTAAAATGGAAAACAATTATTGTATTATCATGGCTGGTGGCGTGGGAAGCCGCTTTTGGCCATTCAGCAGAAACAATCGTCCCAAACAATTTCTCGATTTCTTCGGCACCGGCCGCTCTCTTTTACAACTTACCTTTGACAGAATAAACCACTTGGTTCCGGCCTCCAATATTCTTATCGTATCCAATGTTATTTATAAAGATTTGATTCTGGAACAATTGCCGGAACTTAAACCCGATCAGGTTCTGCTGGAACCAAACCGCAGGAACACGGCTCCCTGCATTGCGTATGCTGTGAACCGCATCAAATCCATGACTAATAAAGCCAATATTATTGTGGCTCCCTCGGATCATTTGATTTTAAAAGAAACCGACTTCCTGGAAACCATTAAAACCGGGCTTGATTTCGTAGAAAAAAATGATTGCATGCTGACCCTGGGCATCAAACCAAGCCGCCCCGAAACCGGTTACGGCTACATCCAGATTGACGAAGGCGAATCAAACCTGCGTCGCGTAAAAACATTCACGGAAAAACCAAACGCCGAACTGGCTCAGATATTCTTCGAAACAGGTGAATTTTTCTGGAATTCAGGCATTTTCTTGTGGAACCTCCAGACTATCGTAAAAGCATTTGATGAATTATTGCCGGAAGTGGCAACCAAGTTTAATGCAGGGAAAGAGTTTTACAACACCGAAAAAGAGCAGGCATTTATCGACGAAATGTACCCTTCGTGCCCCAATATCTCCATCGACTACGGCATTATGGAAAAAGCCGAGAACGTACATGTTTTATGTTCCGACTTTGGCTGGACCGATCTGGGAACCTGGGGATCGCTCTACGAAATGTCGCCCAAAGATGAGAATGAAAATGTGACGTTGAAATGCAAAACTGCATTCTACGAAAGTACGGGAAATATCGTTGCCTTGCCATCTGACAAACTCGCGGTAATACAAGACCTGGAAGGTTATATTGTAGCCGAATCTGACAATGTATTGCTTATTTGCAAGCTGGAAGAAGAACAACGCATCCGGCAGTTTGTAAACGATATGCAGGTGCAATTCGACGGAAAATTTAATTGATCATTAAAAATAAGACCGCTGACAGTTGGCAGTTGATAATTTTCTGGATTATCGACTGCCAACTGTCAGCTATTAATCGATATACATGGCTGATATTATTCATCTTTTACCCGATTCGGTGGCCAATCAAATTGCGGCCGGCGAAGTGATTCAACGTCCGGCATCGGTGCTAAAAGAGTTGGTTGAAAATTCCATAGATGCGGGAGCAACTTTTATTCAAATTGTGATAAAGGATGCCGGACGCACGTTGGTACAAGTGGTTGACAATGGGAAAGGCATGAGCGAAACAGATGCCCGCATGGCATTTGAACGTCATGCCACATCGAAAATAAAAAATGCGGATGACCTGTTTTCGCTGCGTACCATGGGCTTTCGCGGGGAAGCGCTAGCCTCAATAGCTGCCGTTGCCCAAATGGAAATGCGGACGCGCCGCGCCGAAGATGAACTGGGCGTGCTGGTGGAAATTGCCGGGACACGGGTTTTCAAACAAGAGGCAGTGCAATGTGATTTAGGTACTTCGTTTCAGGTAAAGAATTTGTTTTTCAACGTTCCCGCGCGCCGTCGGTTCCTGAAAAGCGATAATGTGGAAAAGAGCCACATCCTGGCAGAATTTTACCGCATTGCTTTGGTCAACACGTCGGTGGCATTTTCTTTTTTCGATGGCGATGAGGAAATCTTTCAATTGCCGGCTTCCAACAATAAAGTCCGGATTGAAAACATCTTTGGCAAAAGCGCCAAAAAGCGTTGGCAACAACAACTCCTGAACATCGAAACATCAACCAATCTGGTGACTATTTATGGCTACGTCGGTAAGCCTGAATACGCACAAAAATCGGCCACCCAGTATTTCTTTGTGAATGGACGCTACATGCGTCATCCGTATTTTCATAAAGCAGTGTTACTGGCCTACAATCAAATGATCCAGGCCTCGGAAAGCCCGAATTATTTCATTTACTTCGATGTTGACCCGCAAACTATTGATGTCAACATTCATCCGACAAAAACGGAGATTAAATTTGAAAATGAACAAGCAATCTGGTCTATCCTTTCGGCCGCTGTAAAAGAAGCGTTGGGAAAATTCAACGTCGTTCCGTCGATAGACTTCGACCAGGAAGGTGCGATAGATATGCCGACCAGCATATCCGTTGAAAATGTCCGTCCGCCCCAAACCAACTTCAACCCGAACTACAATCCGTTCGGGACTACGAGTTACAAGCGTCCGAATTTGGATTGGGAACAATTGTACGGCAGCTTCGAAAAGAAAGAAGAGCCTGTTGAATCGAATATCGACTGGGAGTCGAATACTGAACTGGTGGTAACGCCTTCGTTCATCCAGCAGGAACCACTGCAGCAAGTTATTGAAAATATAGAAACACGAGCCGAAAATTTTCAATACAAAAACCGTTACATCCTGACCGGAATAAAATCAGGCTTACTGATGATTGACCAACACAGAGCCCATATACGCATCTTATTTGATTCATTCCTTAGCCAGATAGAAAATTCAAAAGGGGTTTCGCAGCAAGTTTTATTCCCTGAAATACTGGAACTCAGCGCTGACGATGCTTTGCATTTCGAACAAATTCTACCGGATTTACAGCATGCAGGTTTTGAATTTGAAGCTTTGGAAAATCATTCTTACAGCGTGAAAGGAGTCCCTGCCCAAACAGGAACCGGCAGTGTGATTGACTTGCTCCTCGAGATGCTCGACAAAGTAAAAACCACTGCACTCGACCCTACAGCAAGTATCCATGAAACTATTTCGTTGTCGCTGGCTGAAGCTTCTTCACTCAAAGCCGGACAACGACTTTCGAGCGAGGAAATGAGCGACCTCATTGATCGTCTTTTTGCCTGCGCTAATCACAACTTCACCCCCGATGGAAAGAAAATCATGACGATTTTCGATCAGGACGAACTGGAAAAGAGGTTTAAATAGACTTGTATAATTCTATACTGAACAAAGAAAGAGATTGCCTGGCCGGACAATCTCTTTCTTTGTATCATGAGCCTTAAGTTGGATTCAATATTACAATATCACTTTCGCAAGCCTGTTGCCCGCTCTCACCAACAACACACCTTTTGCCGAAACCGGAATGGTATTTATCCCCTCAGTTGCCAGTTTCTCTACCAGCCGTTGTCCCGCTGCATCAATGATTTGAATCAATTCACCCGCAGAAGCTGAAAACACAATAGTACCATGTGTAATTGAAATGGGCAACTGTGCATAAATTGGATTCAGACCGGTTGCAATTGTTGTGGACAAAGTTGATTTTTCGCCAAATATTGTTTCTAGTTTTGCCTGATTCCGGGCTTTCACATGAAATCCGTAGGCGGTATTTCGAGCCAAATCAATGAGCGTGATGGTCGACCAGACATTGGCAGTCTGCCAAACAGGATTTAATCCAAGCGCTCCGTCAGCCTGGACATATTGGTTGGAAGCCGTCTCTTGAATCGCAAACTCTGTTGACACCGGATTATCATTTCCATTGAGAATTAAATCCAATGTATTTGCTGTAGAATTATTTAATGTAGGCGCCAATGGAACATTTGCCGCAGTAAAAAAACTGGCTTCTGAACCAAAAATCGTTTCACTTGCAGCTCCATTACGAGCTTTCAAATGAAACCGGTATTGGGCATTAGGATCTAAATCAACAACAGACATAATAGACCAAACCAATGCCGTTTGCCAAACTGCAACTTCACCCAGCGATCCATCAAGCTGAACATACCTGGATGACCCAACCTCTTGTATGGCAAATTCTATTTCAGCAGGATTTAAATCTTTCTCAATTTCCACATCCACACTGTGCTCCGTCGGGTTCGTTACTTTAGGAGCCGAAGGAATATAGGCCTGGGTGAATTGTGTCACAGCATTTCCGTAGGCAGTTTCTACACCGGCCGCGTTGCGTGCTTTAACCTGAAAACTATATTCAGTATTAGCACTCAAATCAATTACTGATACAGCTGACCATATATCAGCAGTTTGCCAAACAGGACTTGAACCAAGCGATCCATCCGGCTGAACAAATTTAGAAGAAGCGGTTTCTTGTATGGCAAATTCTGTGACAGACGGATTATCATTTACGCCAACCGTAATATCCAACGTATGGGCCGTTGGGTTATCAACCACTGGTGCAGCAGGTATGTTGGCTAACGTAAAGAAACTTTTTTCATTATCACTAAGGCTGGTTCCGGCTGCATTAGTCGCGTAAGCTTTATAGAAATACTGTGTGTTTGCATCCAATCCCGTTATTGATTTTGAATAAGATCCAACGTCATTCCCACCCTCAACAATTCTTTTGTCTGCTAAAACAGCATTAGCGGTTGTGCTATAACAGAAGCCCCGTTCCAAAATCGGCAAACCGCCATCATGGGTAACCTCCCCGCTGAAAGTAGCTGCAGCAGCTTCCAGGCGCGATACATCTCCGGCTATCACCACAGGCAAACCGATTGACAAGACATTGCCACTTGGAGCCACATTTCCGATATTTACCAAGCTGCCTCCTGCATTCAACAGGTTGGAAGTGTAATGAATGCCATTGATCGTTCTATCTGAAATGATACATGGAATAAAGGTACCGGAAGCTGAGGCAGCAACATCAGCAATAACTAAATAATCCTTGTTACTTCCCTGAGGAATATAAGGCTGATTAATCCCATTAAAAACCAGATTGGATCCTGAAACAACTCCAGTGGCAAGTATCTCGGCCATTTCAGCAGGATCAGCAATCCCATTTGAATTTACATCGGCAATTAACCTGAAGTTAACCAAGCTATTTCCTTCACCCATTGTTGCTGTTCCGGTTTGCTTTAGCGTCAATCTTCTTATTGTCGAGTTACCTTCAGTCGCACTTAAATTAAACTGAAACAAAACCTGATTCAAACTTCCTCTAACCAAGTCACCTTTAGCCGGTGAATTTGCTCCCAGGCTCACTGTTTGTTTAATTGGTGAAAAGGCCAGTTGCTTAAACGAGTTTAATCCAGCCAACTTTCTCAATGTGGTTACAGATATTGCATTTATTCCATTATCTTCCCCACGAACCAATGTTGTAGTACTACACGCATAAACAATTGCACCATTTTGCCCTGTTGAAAAAGAATATCCACTCCAGTCTACAGCAACTCCGTATACAGAAGCCAGGGTCAGACCTAAGGAAGCTGTACTCCATAACCCACCGCTATACAAAGCTGTTTCAGCATTATACGATCCACTGTAAGTATATCTCACGACCTTTCCACTGATGCAGACATAGATCGTGAGCCCATCCGGACTAACAGAAAAAGCATAAGGCGAAGTTGCTCCAACAGCATTGGTCGAAGCAGTAGCGGACGCAATAGGTTTCCCCGTTCCAACCAGATAAATCCCATCAGTACCCGATCCGGTTGAATAAAACAACTGACCATTAAAAATATTCACTACCCGGGTATTAGTTGAAGTATTTGAAACTGTCGTAACATTCGTACCATTAGTTGAATGTCTGATTCCAAGGCTGCCACCGCTAGTCCAGAAATTTGTTCCATCATCACTAGCCGCTCCCCTATAATCATTTGCAGATGAAAACCAACCCGGTACTGAAGCTTGAATCCCAGTACCAATTATCCCTGCTCCATTCACAGTTCTTATTGCCGGCAAGGTAAACGATGAACTCAGATCGCCTAAATTAGCATTGTATCCGGGAATGATTAAGTATCTTCCATTTTCAGACCTGGTAATTCCTCCATTGGAGGTAGTTGTGGCTCCACAGACAATTTTAGCCGATCCGGCAGAAGGAAGGGATAAACTAAAATTTGGTGAAGTCTGGTTCAGTGTATTTGGAAGATATTCTTCTGCTGCAATTGTTGAGCCCCAAGTACCCTGCATTATATTAAAGCTCAAGGTTATCAAAGACCCAGTGGCAGTTGCATTAGCATTAATGACAATACTATTCTCATCTATAACAGTCAATATCGCCGCAGAACTTGGAATTCCCACCCCTGAAACCGACATACCCGGGCTAAGTGAGCTTGTGGATGACAGATTGGTAATTGTGGCACTGCCCGTGATGGTATTACCAACTAAAACCACTGCATTGAAAATTAATGTTGCTGTTGAAACCGAACTAGTTGCAGCCGAAGTGATTGTTATACTCGTTGCATTGACAACAGTTAGAATAGTTGCTCCGCTTGGTATTCCGTTTCCAATCACCGACATTCCGGCACTCAACGATTCTGTAGATGATATATTTGTTATCGTAGCACTCCCTTTTGTAATTTTTCCTGTTAACCCCCTGATGGCTCCATCGGTTGGAGACGTGTTTTTAAATACAGTCAAATATCCATCATTGAACCTTGTTTGCGTTTGGCCTAAAACAAAGAAAGGAAGAAACAAAAAATAGAATAAAACCACAAAAGTAAAATTGGACTTATACTTAAGCCAACCAACCTGTAAGACTTTACTAAATACAATTAGAGTAGTAGAAGGAATTGCGATTTCTAGAAAAGAGCAGTTTTTCATAATGTTGTTTTTGTCTGTCTTTAAATATATTTACTAATAATTTTTCTGGGGCAAAAGATAATCTGATTGATCAATATGATTGTCAGATCAATACAAAGCCACAGAATTAATACAACTAAAATTTTAGAAAGCAAATATAAATAACTTTTCTATAAAAAAGAACTAAATCTACAAATAAATTGTATTTTATGCTACATTTTGTTTTGCGAATGAATAAAACAGAACCAATCTATATTCGTTGATATAACTAGGAGGAATAAAAAAGGCTACCCAACAGTTGGATAGCCTTTAAATACAAAAATACGTCTATGCTTATAAAATTACTTTTGAAATTTGATTTCCAATTTTCACCAATAGCACTCCATGGAGAGATACAGGAATTACGTTCTTCCCTTCAATCGTCAATTTTTGAAGTATCTTTTGACCAATTGAATTATATATTTGGAGAATTTCTCCTTCAGAAGAATTAAATATTATATTTCCATCATGAGTAGAAACAGTTAACGGTAACTTGACAGTATCCACACCTGTATTTACTTCTGCAAATCCATTTAGTTTCCTGCTTACCGACATTGCATTATCGCTCGACAACATTAAAGTTGCGGTATGATTTCCGGCCGAAGTTGGCAAATAAGTAACGGTTATAATTGTGTTTGGAATTGAGCTACCCACCAATGGAACCGAATACCGGGAAAGAGAAAATTGGTTTGCATCTGTTCCGATCAAAGATAACCCTAAGTCATAGTTCAAATTAACTGCACTAACATTTATGGTTTGAGAATTAGTCTTTCCAACAACCGAGTTTAGTGTAAGATCTGATATATCGGTTAGAGCAAGCGTTGGAACCGGTGTTACAATTCCGTCACAAGCAACCGTTTGAGTAGATGCATCAATGGAAGATACAGAGATATTTTCATTATAATTACTGGATGCCAATCCCGATTTCAGCCTGGTATAAATAGTTGTATTAGCAACAAGTCCACCGGAAGGTGAAAGAGTAATTACATTAGCTGGTTGAAACAAACTGCCAGTTCCCAAAGATATTTCATAATCTGCAGGTGGAGTTAAAGTGATATCGTGAGTAAAATTAGTTCCTCCCACCGTGAAGTTTTGCTCTGGAGAAGGTCCTTTGCCGGATATATATGTAAATCCATCCAGCATTTTAGGAGTAATAGATAGAATGGAACCCGCAATTAAATTGATATCTCCAATTGCTATATTTCCATTCGTTCTGGTAGGATAAGACCATTTCAGATAACGTGTAGTGGGCAATAAACCTGTAAACGTCTCAGTAACTATCGCTTTATTGGTTAACGCCGTGCCATTCGTGGCATTATATACTTGAACGATCGTATAAGTAACACCATCTGCCGATTCTTCCAACGTAAAATTCCCGGGAAACCTAGCTGCTGTGCTGGCTTGCAGCCACTCCATTTTGAATGAAAGAGTACCTGGCGTACCGGAAAAATTCAATATCAAGTAGCTTCCAGCCATCGCAAATTTCATTTTAGGAGAGGAAACATAGTCAATTCCTAGACCAGATTGGGATAAACCTAATACAGCAGTCCCCGGATTACCTCCTGAATAACTAAAAGGCAAACTGGCTTGACTCCAGATATTCAAATTTCCAAACAGTAAGAAAGTGACAATGAGTAGATATTTAGACATAGTATTCTTTTTATGTTACAAATAATCAAGTTTTATGTATCAATTAGATTTTTCTTCTTGATATTCAAGAATATCGGCTGGTTGACAATCCAAAACTTTGCAAATAGCCTCAAGCGTACTAAAGCGAATTGCCTTAGCCTTACCGGTTTTCAATATGGATAGATTCGCGGGAGTTATATCCACTTTTTCCGACAACTCGTTTAGCGAAATCTTTCGTCGAGCCATCATCACATCCAAATTCACAATTATCGGCATACTTTAAATTTTCTATATTCTATAATCCGTCAAAATCCTCAAACACTCAAAACCCTAACTCAATTTTTACAATTTGTTAGATAGTCAAATCTTGCTCCTCTTTTATTTCAACACCAATTCTCAGAATTTCGTTCATAATCAGAATAACAATACCCATGATAATTGGGTTAAAATCAATTACCTTAGCATAAGTAAAATTATAATGCAATAAGTCAATCAATACCTGTGCCGAATAAATATTTATTGCCTGCCCCAATGAACCAACAAGCCCTGTTATAAGAAGTATAATTCCGATTCGATTAATCCGTTTTAGATTTTTCCGATCAAAGACCACTGAATTCTGGAGAGATCGGATAATCTTTACTGTCAAAAAAATTATCCAAACTCCAAACACCAGAGTAGACGCTATAAATAATGAATAAATAACCTGCATTATGGACCAATAAACAGGCTTATTAGGCAGGGAGTGTACCAAAACAGTTACATTACTAGGCCGAACTAATACTTTTTCACCTGTTTTAGTATTTATTTCTGACTCTTCCATATATCCAGAACTCTTTGAAGCCACATCCAACAATACAAACTCATCGGTCTTCTCTTTATGTTCCAGCTGATATTTTGCGATAGTCATACCATATTTAACTCCTTCTATAAAAGGCAGAATGGCCCCTTGGTAAATGCTACCAAAAAAAACTACCAACAAGACGATACATAAAATTTTAATTCGCTTCATTTTACCAGATAGCAAGAGTTCTCTATTCGTTTAAAATACAAAGTAATATATATTTTTTTGAATATCAAAATTAATTTGTTGTTTCTCGATAAATATCAAAAAAGAATCATTATACAGAATACCTGGCTGTAAATCTCTGCTAAAAACAGTTGAATGCGTCAACAATTCATCCTTTGAAATAGCAAATTGACTCATCGGGAAGATATCTAGCATAAATATTCTCAAATTAAGCATAACAAACACTACACCAAGTATTTTTCAAAATAAAGTATCCTATTTTATTGAAGATATAGAAATAAATAATTACTTTTGCAAGCTTTTTTCGAGCAATAAGAGCAATCCAACTTAGTTACATCTAATAAATATGACAAATCTAAGTCATTTAGATTTTCATAAATAAACACATCAAAAAGCAAGAGATGAAAAATAAATATATAGATCTTATCGAGCAGAGTTTTGAGTTCCCGAACGAAGAATTCAACATCGTAGAAAACGAATTGGAATGGTGCGGAGTGCCACTAATGGACATTATCAAACAATACGGAACACCTCTACGCATATCATATCTTCCTAAAATAGCGCAAAATATACAAAAAGCCCGCCGGATGTTCAATGTCGCAATGGCTAAAGTTGATTATAACGGTGACTATAATTATTGCTATTGCACGAAAAGTTCGCACTTCTCATTTGTCATGGAAGAAGTACTCAAACATGGGGTTCACCTCGAAACTTCATCCGCATTTGATATCAACATAATGGAATCCTTATACGAACAAGGGCTTCTTAAAACAGATACATATGTCGTATGTAATGGATTTAAACGCCCCCAATATGTTGAAAATATTCAAAATCTAATGCGCCAAGGATTCACAAACGTGATTCCTATACTCGACAATAAATTCGAACTAGACTTATTTCTGAAGGATTTTAATATCAAGTTTAAAGTAGGTATTCGTATTGCAGCCGAGGAAGAACCGAAGTTTGATTTCTATACTTCCCGCTTAGGTATCCGATACAACGATATCATTCCATATTACACCAAACACATTGCCAACAACCCACAAGTAGAACTGAAGATGTTACACTTCTTCATCAATACTGGAGTGAAGGACACCGCATATTATTGGAATGAGCTAAATAAAGCGGTAAACCTGTATTGCGAACTCAAGAAGAAATGCCCCGAACTGGACAGCTTGAATATTGGGGGGGGATTTCCGATACAGACGCACCTCGACATGGTGTATGACTACGAATATATGGCTGAGGAAATTGTGGCGCAAATCAAAACCATTTGCACACAAAACGGAGTTCCGGAACCGCACATATTCACCGAATTCGGATCGTATACTGTTGGCGAGAGTGGCGCTATGCTTTATTCGATTGTGAACCAAAAGAAACAAAACGACCGGGAACTTTGGAATATGATTGACAGTTCATTTATGACCACCCTACCGGATACGTGGGCTATCAACCAACGCTACGTTTTCCTGGCAATAAATAATTGGAACTCGGAATACGAACGGGTAAACCTAGGCGGACTGACCTGCGACAGCGAAGATTTTTACAATGCCGAAGTTCATTCCAATGCAGTATTCCTCCCTAAAATGCACGAGGACCGCGAACAATATATCGGTTTTTTTCATACCGGAGCATATCAGGAATCATTAAGCGGATTTGGAGGAATTCAGCACTGTTTGATACCGGCGCCTAAATTAGTGATTATTGACCAGGACGAAGATGGCGAATACTTTACAAAATTATTTGCCAAAGAACAAAGCTACAAATCGATGTTGAAGATTTTGGGATACTAAACAGATTTCAAAATAAAGTAACAGAAAGATTTTATTGCACTAAAAAACCGGATTGAAAAATCAATCCGGTTTTTTCATCTATTTTTACTGAATAAATTTACTCTCCTTCTTCGAAGTAGCTGGAACTTGTGCTTAGCTTATTGATAAGCGGATTGGCATACATCTCAAGCAATTTTCGCATCAAGAAGCTTTCATCTTTATTAGGAATGTCTATTTTGGCTATCTGCAACGACAGATACTTTTCAAAATCAAGCTTTTCGAGAGTGGTATATTCACTTGCAAAATTCTTTTCATTCTTTAGTTTGTCAAAAGCAATCTTATTATTCGTAAATATATTGTAATTAGCGTGGATGCGTTTGTCTATCAACTCAGCAATCAATGCTAATTGCTCATTGCGACTATTTGCTTCATTGGCAATCGCTTTCAATTCTTTATTAATATCACCCGTAATTTCATAAACCACTTTTCCCTTATATCCTGTTACACCGGTTTGCATATTTATCAGGTCATCTTTGGGATCTTTCTTGAAACAAGGTGTGTCGCGTTTCAGTTGCATTTCTTTTGCTTTCAAAAAATCGCAAGGGTCATATTCGTACGAAATGCTTAGCGGACAAATATTCAATGCAGTGAGATTTTCAATTAAGTTCCCAGACCCAGCCATATTGAACATTTTCAACAAGCTTTCTTGTGTCCGGTCGTTCGAATCCTTTGCACGCCCTTCACGCTGCGCAATCCAAATAGATTGCTTTTTCTCCATAATAGTATGCGCAATATAAGCAGAAAGGCGTTGAGAACTTTCCAGAATATTGCGGGCACTTAGTCCACGCTTTACAATAAAACTTTTATTGACACGCACTAAATCTTCAATCCAAGGGAAAATCAATAAATTATCGCCAATTGCGATTTCAACCGTATCCATTTTCTTTTCAATAAATTTTCCACACAGAAAAGCCGAGTCGAGAATAATATCCCTATGGTTGGAAATATAAAGATACGATTTGGAAGTATCGATTTTATTAAGTCCATTCAAATCAATGCCTTTGGTCATATTCGCTTCTAGGTATTGCAAAAACGGATACACCATTTCTTTCTGAAAAGCATAATTCGAATGATAACTCATCAAGCGCTGCTTTATCATTTCCTTTGGCAGCAACGGATAAATAGTGCTCAACACTTTCATAAACTGCTTCTCTCCACTCAAACGCTCTAACACCCCATGCACTTCCTCGTTATTAAAACAACGTATTTCTTCAAAGTCAAATTCCATAATCCTGTTGAATTAAACGAATTAATATATTTTTAAAACCAATTATTTGCCGAGTTGTTCAAACAAAAAACTCAAATAAATATACAACACCGGAGCTGCTAAAAGCATGCTATCGAACCTATCCAGCAAACCGCCATGACCTGGGATTAAATCACCTGAATCTTTGACGTTGACAGTACGCTTCATTAACGACTCAATTAAATCACCCAACGTTCCAAAAGCAACAATTATTTCTGAAAATATAAGCCAGTTCAGCAAACTTATCTGAGGAATAAACAACGAGAATACGTAGCCCGAAAGCAATGCAAACAATGCACCTCCAAAAAATCCCTCCCAGGATTTCTTCGGAGAAATTCTTTCGAATAAACGATGCCTTCCAAACAGCACACCAACTAAATATGCTCCACTATCATTTACCCAAATGGTAACAAAAACCGACAACAATACTATCGGTTGCCAGCCATCGATAAACAAAATGAAATTAAGTAACGAAAATGGCAATGCAATAAATATTTGTCCGAATATAAAATACGCCCAGTTATGAAGTGGATTTGATTTCTGTCTGTATAATTCAGAGACAAGCACAAAAACCACATAAAGGCCATAAATTGAGAATAAATGATAATGACAAATTCCCGACGAACAAAGAAACAAAGAAGCAAAGAGTAATATTCCACCAAATAAAGCTACCCACAAGTTTACTTCCACATCTTTTTGCAGATTAGTTAGTTTATGAAACTCACGTACCGCACAACCGCACACCAGAGCAAAAACAATAGCAAACGAGAATTGACTAAGCAAAATTGAACCAACAATCAACACTACAAATAAAAAACCACTCAAGGTCCGTTTCACAAAGTTATTCATACGTATTTACAAGAATTTAAGGGGCTTATAATCTGATTTTAATTCGTTTTGAGCAATTTCATAATCTCATCAAGCTTTGGCGACAAAATAATCTCTGTCCGTCGGTTACTCGCTCTGCCTTCGGGAGTAGAATTAGAAGCACGGGGAGAAAATTCACCTTTTCCGGATGCAGTTAGTCGGGTTGGCGCTATTCTATATTCATCGGTCAGGATACGAACAATAGAAATTGCTCTGGCAACGCTTAAATCCCAGTTATCATGATAAATCGCCGTTTTAATAGGAATGTTATCAGTATGTCCCTCCACCAGAATATCTATTTCCGTATTCTTGCCGAGCACATCAGCCAACACCTTGATAGCATCAAGCCCCTTGCTTTCTATAGCAGCACTTCCCGATTTAAACAGCAACTTATCAGACATCGAAACATACACTTTTCCATTCCGGACTTCAACAGAAAGTTCATCCGATTTAAATCCTAATAAAGCATCACGCAGTATATCATTCAGTCGTTTTGTAATTGAATCCTGGCGAGCCACTACCTTTTTCAGGTCATTTAATGCACTTTCTCTCTCACTCAAAAGTTTTTCCTTTGCCAGCAATTCAGCTGACTTCTGTTTCATCGAAGCACTAAACTGCTGGTTTTGAGATAAATTTTTATCCAACAGATCACCGTTCTGCTTTTCCAGTTTCAACACTGTAGCATTTAATGCCGAAGTATCTTTTTCTAATTCGTAAATCTGCTTTTCTCTCGAAGACAAAGTTGTGCATAATGAATCACGCTCTTTGATGACAGTCAAAACAGCCTTAGGTAAAAATAATTTTTTTGTCGGTTTTTGTTCGCCACATTTATAAATGGGCTTACAAGAGAACAAACCAACCGTTACAACTACAAAAACTAATTTTGAAAGTTTCATATAGTATTTTTGCAATAAAAGATTTATAATAAAACTAGCAATCAATACATTTTTAATCACATTCGAAAGGCGTGATTACTAGCCAGAAAACTCAGAGTAAAATATGGCAAAACGCTACAAAGCAGCCAATCATATTGAGAACTAAAACACTTACAAAGATAACAAAACTTTATTCTTTGCCTAGGGAAACAACAAATTCTTTTCCAGCACAAAAAAGAGCCAGACACAAAACAAGCCACCTATTTTTTGGTGGCTTGTTTTATAGGCTGTTTTACGTCACAATTACGCCAGACCTATTCCTTCATTTTCATCTGATACTTTATCTGACAATTCTGTTTCATCCGATTTCGCTTCTTCTAACGCATCTGCATTCCCATTTTGAGCCATTAATTCATCATTCCTAGATGTCCACGGGCGCTTTCCAAATATCCGTTCCAAGTCCTCAGCAAAAATGACCTCTTTTTCAATCAACAGTTCAGCCAATTGATTATGTCCGGCAGCATTATCTTTCAATATTTTTTTAGCACGCTCATATTCAACTGCAACTATATCTTTTGCTTCTGAATCAATTAGCTCAGCAGTTTTTTCACTATATGGTTTTGTGAAACCATAATCAGAATTACCAGTAGAATCATAGTAACTCATATTAGCCAGTTTATCGCTCATCCCAAAATAAGCAACCATAGAATAGGCACGCTTAGTAACACGTTCCAAATCATTTATAGCTCCCGTCGACATTTGGTGCAAGAACACTTCTTCTGCAGCACGCCCACCCAACGTGGAGCACATTTCATCAAGCATGTGTTCACGATTAGTCAACTGGCGCTCTTCCGGCAAATACCATGCAGCACCTAATGCCTCTCCACGAGGAACAATAGTCACTTTTATAAGCGGATTGGCGTGTTCTGTCATCCAACTAATAGTGGCATGCCCAGCCTCGTGATAAGCAATCGATCTCTTCTCTGCAACAGTGGTAATCTTGGTCTTCTTTTCCAATCCACCCACTATTCGATCCACTGCATCCAGAAAATCCTGCTTTTCAACAAATGATTTATTCTTACGAGCAGCTATCAACGCAGCTTCATTACAAACATTAGCTATATCAGCCCCCGAAAATCCAGGAGTTTGACGAGACAAGAAATTTACATCTACAGTCTCGTTTATTTTAATCGGACGAAGGTGAACGTTGAAAATTTGCTTCCGTTCATGAACATCTGGTAAATCCACATGGATCTGACGATCAAAACGTCCTGCACGAAGCAGAGCTTTGTCCAGAATGTCAGCCCTGTTAGTTGCTGCAAGAATAATAACACCACTATTGGATCCAAAACCATCCATCTCAGTCAGCAATTGATTTAACGTATTTTCACGCTCGTCATTACTTCCCATATTCGGGTTCTTTCCACGGGCACGACCAACGGCATCAATCTCATCTATAAAAATAATACATGGCGCTTTCTCTTTAGCCTGCCGAAACAAATCACGAACACGTGATGCTCCTACCCCCACAAACATTTCAACAAAATCGGAGCCTGACATGGAAAAGAAAGGCACATCTGCCTCACCTGCAACTGCTTTAGCTAACAGCGTTTTACCAGTTCCCGGAGGACCCACAAGCAAAGCTCCTTTGGGAATTTTGCCTCCCAGCTCTGTATATTTTTCAGGACTTTTCAAGAAAGACACTATCTCTTCGATTTCTTGTTTTGCTTCCGCCAAACCAGCAACATCTTTAAATGTAACCTTATTGGTCGTATCACCTTTATCAAATAACTGCGCTTTTGATTTTCCTACATTGAAAATACCGCCTGAACCACCTCCCATTTGACCGGACATACGGCGATTCATAAATACAAAGAAAAATACCAATAATAAAATAGGCAAAATACTGTATAAGAAAAGGTCAACATAATTTCGGCTATCCTTATATTCAACTCCCACTTTAATACCATATTTGTCTTCAGCCGTTTGTATAAATCTCGAAAACTCCTCAGAAGGAACACTCACCATGATGAGCCGCTCTTTAGCATATGACTCATAATCCGTGCCGTATACCTTCTTCAATATTTCAGTGTTTTTTCTAACCAATGAATCCCTTAAAGCTTTTGCATTATAAGCAAAGGCTTTGTAATTAGCACCAAATGTCCTTTTTAAAAACACAGAATCAACCGGTACTTTGGTATAATCAATTAGTTTTGCTTCAATTCCATTTTTTGAGTTATATACATCAACCTTCTCAATCATCCCTTGCTTTACATATTCCTTAAAAGTAGTAAAAGGCACCTCTTTTGCAGGTGAATTTTCTTTGAAAAAATAGGAACCAAGCAAGAACAATATAATAGTACCATAAATCCAGGAAATATTGAATTTCGGGAATTTACTGTTTGGTTTAATCGGATTTTGATTCGGCGCTTTATTTTCCATTATTTTAATATTGTTTTCTTGTTATTTAGTTATAGATAAAACAAAAAACTTATATGTTGGTTTTGATTTTACTCAATAAAAAATTAAAAACTAGAGCACATCCTCTAATTTTTTCAGATCGGCATCGGACCATAAATGTTCGATGTCATAAAACGACCGCGTAGGACGTTGAAATACATGTACTATGATTTGCCCATAATCCATTGCTATCCATTCGCAATTTTCGAAACCGTCGGTTGCATAGGGCTTAACTTGAATCTGCTCACGAACCCAATCTTTAATTGATAGAGCAATAGCATTTACGTGGGTATTTGAATCTCCTTCACAAATCACAAAATAGCTACATGGAGCTTCCTGTAATTTAGTCAGGTTAACAACAACTATATTTTTACCTTTCCTTTCCTGTATTCCTTCAACAATCTTATCTACAATTTGTTCGTTTTCTCTCATTCTGTTATTAAATTACTTTTATTTTCGAAAATGGTTACAAAGATACGGTTAAATGCCCGAAAATGAAAATGTTGTTGAGATGAATATCTTATAATGTTCATTAAATCTAACAAAAAATTCAATCCCAATTTCTCCAACACCCATATTCCTTACAAATAAGAAAAAAATGGACAAAAGCACAATTTCTTAAATAAAAAAATCCGACACGAAATATCGCGTCGGATTTTTAAATGCATTATTCAATCAATTACTTCAAAATTGACAAGAAAGTTTCGTCAGTAGCAAACTTAGAGAATTCGATATCTTTTGCTGCTTTAGCTGCAAATGAACTATCTTGTTTTACTGCACCTTTCAAGTTGCTATAAACTGCATCACGATCATTCGTACGAGCTCCAATAACAGCACCTAGGTATGAAGTTGTAGCATTTGGTTGAGCCACTGCAGACAAAGTCTTGCGAGCTCCACTATAATCTCCATTCAAAATCTGCAATAAAGCAGCATTATTTGAAACAGCTGAACCGTAATAAGTTTTTGCTTTTGCATAATCGCCTTTGATTGTGTATATTGTACCCAAACCTTGGCTCAAATTACCAGAAGTACCTGCAGCTTTACCCAACGATTCTTCAGCAGTTGCCAAATCTCCTTTTGCCAATGAAGCAAGACCTGAATTGTAGTTTACGTCAGCAGATTTAGGATCAATTTCTGTTGCTTTCGCAAAATAGCGAGCAGCATCTTCAACATTTCCTTGTTGGTATTTCACTACACCTAAATTATTGAATCCACGAGCATCAGTTGGGTAAACTTCAGTAACTTTTTGGTATGTAGCTGCCTTTTCGCCTAAATCGTTAGTCAAAGTTGCAGCATAAAGCAATTCTTCAACAGACAGTTTAGAAGCATCTTCTTTGGCCAATTTAGCGATTTCAGCATCTGATTTTCCTGTAACATCAACTGTCAAATTCAGACGAGAACGACGTAATTTTGGAAGAATTTCTTCAGCGATAGATTTAAATGCAACAGACAGGTTTTTAATTTCACGCTCACGTTGTTCCGGATCTGTATACATTGTCAAAACGCGCAAAATAACTTGTTTATCCTGAATGTTTGATTTTTCCATCAAAGCTTGGAAACCAGCCCAGTCTTCTGCAGTAAATTTAGAATCAATTTTTACGCTGGTTTTCAATTTTTTCATTTCCTTATTCAAGAAATCAACAGTAACCGCCTCACGTTTTTCAGCCAAGTTAGTGTTCAACTTCATACCTCCATCTGGTGAAGCATAACCAGCAACTTCAAACGCACTAACTTTTTGGTTTTGCGAATCTTTCACTTCTTTGATCTTTTTGGTCAAAGCAACAATATCAGCTGATTTAGTTTCTGTTTTACGTAGTTTTGATTGTTGAATCAAGAACATAATATCTGCTTCCTGCATTTGTTGGATAACACGTTGGAATTTGTCTGGTATAATCACAGGAGCCATTTCAGAAGCGCTTGTTGAGACAAGTTGAGAAGTTGCAATTACTCCATCAGCAACCTTTACACTTGGAATTTGATAGGTTTTCTTTTTTGTAACCACATTGAATTCAAGGTAAAGCTCTGATTTGGCCATTTCAGGAACATAATCGAAAGATGCTTTCAGGGTGTAAGTACCCCCTAACTTGTAAGAAATAGTTTGATTATTTCCGACAACTTTTTCTCCCTGAAAAGTAACAGGTGTACCTTTAACCTCTTTACCTTCAAACTTCAAAACAGGAGTTACAGTTACTGTAGCTTTTTTTGTAAAATACTTAACTGGGAACGTACCGGTAACGGTAGCATCAACTTTACCACCCTTAACTTCAAGTGGATTAGGGTTACATTTAAACAAGCTAGGATCTAAAGCGGTCATGTCTTTGGTACATGAGCTAAAGAATAATGCAAGCACCATCGAAACCGCGAAAAATAATTGCTTTCTCATAAATTTGAAT
>Ga0318567_10000252_pt1 | contig 24217 bp, 15 predicted proteins | sample GRESIP088b5f20_FD_203691 | JGI IMG/M metagenome (GOLD analysis project Ga0318567, IMG submission 203691) | Tropical soil microbial communities from Luquillo Experimental Forest, Puerto Rico - GRE.SIPMG.088b5f20 | ecosystem: Environmental > Terrestrial > Soil > Tropical forest > Bulk soil...
GAAAAATACTTGACCATGCGGCAATTCCACAAAAGATTTTATACATGTTTTACGTTTTAAAAGCAGTTTGGGCAATGCTAATACCTTGATTATTTAATCCAATGTTACGTGTATGAAAACTATTTTACTCAGTGTGGGTCTGCTATTGGTGTCGCTTAGTATTTCTGCGCAGCAGGTGGCAAAATCTCTAACTTATAATGGGCTGTTTGTTGGTTTCTACGAGTACAAGCCTACTTCTTATGGCTGGAGTTCTACCAGAAAATATCCCCTGATGATTTTCCTTCACGGGGTGGGAGAAAGAGGAAATGGCACCACGGATTTGTATAAAGTAGCGTTTAATGGCCCCCCAAGCAACATAGCAGGAGGTTCACAAATGGCCTTTACTGTTAATGGTGTAAAAGATACGTTCCTTGTATTATCTCCTCAATTGAGCCTTACCTATACCGGATGGATCAACAGCTATGTAGATGCGATGTATAACTACGCAACGACCAATCTGCAGGTAGATCCCAACAGGGTTTACCTCACAGGATTGAGCGCCGGTGGCGGCGGTGTGTGGGACTACGTGACCAGCGATCCTACTAATGCGCCTAAGTTTGCCGCTGTTGTGGTAAGCTGCGGTGTGGCCCCGGGCAACATGAATGGTATTTGCTACATGAACCAGGCGAATTTGCCTGTATGGGCATTTCATGCCATGGACGATCCAACGGTGCCAGTTGGCTATACTCAAACTATTATTGATAGGATGGACAATGGTTGTACGCCTTCTCCTGATCCGATGCCGTTGGCAAAATATTATCCTTCAGGCGGACATGGTATTTGGGGTTGGGTATACGATGAAACACATAATTACCAAAATCCAAACGTTTACGAATGGATGCTGATGCATACACGCGGCGTTGCACCGGTGGACCAGCCACCGGTGTCTAAAGCCGGCAACGATACGATTATCGTGCTTCCTTCAAACCAGGCATCGTTAAATGGAGGAGCTTCATACGATGCAGATGGCCCCATTGCTGAATACCTATGGACAAAAGTTTCCGGACCGGATAACTATACTATTACAACGCCTGCCAGCAGCGCCACAACAGTAACAGGCATGGTTACCGGAACATACAAATTTGTTCTGCGCACACTCGACTATTACGGCAAAGCCGGTTACGATACAATGACCGTGGACATTAAGCCCGGTATTGGTCCAAACATTCCCCCGGTAGCAAATGCAGGTAATGATTTCAGCACTACAAATAACTATGCTTATCTGAGTGGTGGCGGTTCTTATGATCCTGACGGTACTATTATTGCGTACGATTGGAAACAAATGACGGGACCTGCGGTAACGCTTGTAAATGCGCAGACGTCCTTTCCGACGGTACAAAGTATTGTAGGTGGCATTTACAAGTTCCAACTCACGGTGTATGATAACATGGGAGCATCTGCCTCCAATTTTGTCACAATGACCAACCCTGTCGGTTTACTGCCAGTAGAATTCCTGTACATAAAAGCGACTAAAATAAACGGAAAAAATACAATACAGTGGGCAACAGACAAAGAAATCAATAGTGATCATTTTGATGTACAAAGAAGCGAGGACGGAATAGTATTTACGTCGATTGGAAGTGTAAAGGCTGCGGGCAGTTCCGCTTCAACAAAAGAATATTCATTGACAGATAATCAGTACTCTAAAACAAAATACTTGTACAGACTGCAGCAGGTAGATAAAGACGGAGGGATTAAATTGTCAAAAATTGTTTCAGTAGCAGATAACGATAATAAAGGCGGTGCAACGATCTATCCTAATCCTGTAAAGGAAAGCTTAAACGTTGCCATTAGCAATACTGAAAAAGGAAACGGTGTGATCAATGTGTATGGGGTTGACGGTAAACTGATACAGCACCAGTCATTTTATAAATCACAAACAGATTATTACACCAGCATTAATGCACAAAGTCTTAAAGCCGGCATCTACTTAGTGGAAGTGAGCGTGGGAGATAAGTATAAGACGGTGGAGAGAATGGTAAAAACGAATTAACAATTAATAATTAATAATTAATAGTGCAGCATTCAAAAATGGAATTGACCTTGATGAATGTCCAACAGATAGGGAAACTACAAATAAACGAATGGCGGGCTATTAATTGTTAATTATTAATTATTAATTACCTGAACGGTTTGTAAAAAGTCTTCGTACCCAGCGCCAGCATTGGTTTATCGCCGCTGGTGTCACCATAGCAATATATTTCGTCGTACTCTTTCAAGTTGTAGCGCTGATTGATCAGCGCTACTTTTTCTTCTCCGTAACAGTTGTTACCTATTATTTTTCCCGTTACTTTATTATTGTGTACTTCTAGTATAGTGCTGATCATTTTGAGGTTGTGTTCATCGGCCCATTTGCGGAACCAGTTGGAAGCAGATGCTGAAACAATAACCACTTCGGTGCCTTGCTCCAGATGTTTTCTTATTTCGTGAACAGCTTTTGGACGAATCATTTCAGGAAGTTTTGCCGTAGCAAAATCATCACATTTTTTTTGAAAAGAAATTTCGTCGCTGCCGCCAAAAAAGAACTTCAATACTTTTTCCTTTGCTGTTTGGTTAGAAATGACCTTTGCCTTGAAAGCCACTAAATACGGGGCACTTAGCAAAAAGCCAACATAGAACCACAAGCTGCCCTTATGGAACTTAATATTTTCCAGCAATGTATCTTTTGTAGTGATCGTTCCGTCAAAATCAAAAAAAGCGATACGTTTCATGTATTAGAGAGCGAACGCAGATTTTCATGATTGTCATGATTTGTCGTGATTTTCTTTTTGAAATCGTTTGTTTCAAAAAAGAGTTCACAACTATCATCTGCATTCTATTTTTTAAAAGATCTTAATAAATCATGACAATCATGAAAATCTGCGTTCCGTATTTAGATGTTCATTTTCTTAAACACTGGCTCCGGTACATTCTTTATGATCATCATGATGTACTTCCACATCCACTTTGTGTAAATGGTATTTTTCTTTTTCTCTACCGCATTGAAGACTGCTTTCGCTACTTCTTCTGGTTGCGCTGTGAGAGGTTTTGGTAAAAGAAGTTCCTCCGTCATTTTTGTATACACAAATCCTGGCTTAACAGAAACAACATGTACATTGTCTTTAAACAATTTATTTCTCAGGCCAGCGAGATATGCGCTGAAAGCTGCTTTGGCGCTGCCATAGATCAATTTGCTCTGTCTGCCGCGCTCGCCTGCAACAGAACTGATACCAACGATCGTTCCTTTCTTTTGTGCGCTATAATATTTCGCAACGATATTTAAAATTGAAACCGCACCTGTGAAATTAGTATCAATCATGCGGTGAGTAAGTTTCCAGTCGTTCCATGCATCTTCTTCTTCGTACATCACACCGAAAACGCAGACAGTAACGTCGGGCTTAACAGGCAGGCTGTCGAAGAAACTTTGATGACTATCATAATTCAATGCATCGAAAGCATGAACGGTACAATCAACATTGTACCTGATCTTTAAATCAGATTGAATAGGCGAAAGATGTTCAATGTTTCTTGCGGCAAGTTGTAACGAGTATCCATGGGCGCCGAATTCTTTTGCAATAGCAACGGAAATGTCAGACGTAGCGCCTAATAAAAGTACAGTTGGCATGTGGTTATATAAGAGTTTTCAATTGTGTTGGAAAAAAAGTGAAAATTAAAAAGTTAAAAGTCAAAATTGGGTCTCTGCAATTTTTGAATTTTGAATTTTTACTTTTGACTTGTCTTCATCTTTGGTTAATAATAATCTGTCAGACTGATGGGATCTGAACTTAAAGTCTGGGTTGAATTTTTTGATAAGTGTTTTGAATCTGTCAAGATGCGGATAACCTGCTTCAAGAATTTCAGGTTTCATTCTTGCATCTTTAGACATGTACAAACGGCCACCATATTTCAAAACAATTTGATCAAGTTCGTCAAGGAATTCAAAGAGTCCTTTGCGCACAGGTATGTCAAGCGCCAGCGTGTAGCCTTCTGTAGGAAAGGAAATCAGACTTTCTTGCTTGCCAAATACTTTTAACACGGCAAGAAAAGAACCAATGCCTTCATCGCTGATGCGATTCAAAATATCGATCAAACCTTGCTTCGCTGCCAATGGCAAAACGAATTGATATTGTATAAAACCGGGTTTACCATAACCACGGTTCCAGTGTAAGATTGCGTCGAGCGGATAGAAGAATGGCTCGTAAGAAACAACATTGTTGATTTCCTTTTTAAAATTCTTTCCATAATAAAGGAAGTTGAAAGCCTTTACGGTAAAGGTGTTCAGCGCCCATGAAGGAAGATTGAAAGGGAAAGTGATCTGTTTCTTTTTAGGTAATTGTAGAGGATCGCTTTTTTGTTTGTCGTTCAGATCTTCAATTTTAGCGTGTTCACCAAGAATGAGAATACTTCGTCCGAAGTTCTTTCCTTTTTTCAAACAATCGATCCATGCAACAGAATAAGTGTAATGAGCGTAAGTGTCGAAGAGTTGTAAAATTTCTTCGAGGTTCTCCGCTTTAACTTGTTTCTGTTTTATAAATGAAGTTTCAATTTTTTTCAGATCAAAGATCACTCTCTCGATAATGCCTGTAAGGCCCATGCCACCGCAGGTTGCTTCGAAGAGGTCAGTATTTTTAGTAGGAGAGCATGTGACAGTTTCGCCGCTTGCCAGTAAAACATCCATCTCAATAACGTGATGAGAAAACGCACCATCTACGTGGTGGTTTTTTCCATGCACATCACTTGCAATTGCGCCGCCAATGGTAATGTATTTTGTGCCTGGCGTAACAGGAAGGAACCAGCCTTTCGGTACAATGATATCGAGCACCTGATCCAGCGTGATGCCACTCTGGACCTCAAGTAAACCTTTTTCAATGTCGAACGATAAAACCTTGTCGTACTTAAGTGTGGAAATAGTGTTGTCAGCCAAAGATGCATCACCATAGCATCTGCCGTTTCCGCGTGCTATGTAGCTTTTTGGCTGAGCTACCAGTTTATCGAGTTCATCTGTGTATGAAAACATTTTTTCATCACTCTCAATTACCGGATAGTTTCCCCAGTTGGCGATTTTCTTTTTCATGTGTCGATAAGTTTGAGTTCTGAGTTTCGGGTTGTGGATTTTGAGCAGAGCGCCTTGAGTTTAATGAACTTTCAACTCTCCATTTTCAACTCTCAACTCTTTAAAAAGGTTAATTCCTTAAGGTAAACAATCATGTAGAAACTGGCTATCCACAGTAATAATGTGACTTGAATGAAGCGGTCTTTGTACAGGATTTCGGTTGGAGATCCGGCTTGGTTCTGAACCAATGTTAATTGCAAATATCGCATCAAGCCGGCAATTACAAAAATAGAAGTATAGTAAAGCTGATAAGTTCCCAGTTTTTCTATCGTGAAGGGTGATACACAATACATTATGTACGTTACGATGATGATGGCGCTAAATAATCCCAGCATGGTGTTCAGAAAATCGAGGTTGTAACCTTTAATCGATTTGCGCATGTCGGCACCCGTTTCGATCTTCAAAAGAATATCATCACGACGTTTGGCAATAGCCATGAACAATGAAAGCAGGAACACCATCAGGTTCAGCCACAAAGAAAGATTGATGTGAGCAATAAGGCCGCCGCCTTTTACGCGCAGTACAAAGCCCACTGCAATGATCATAATATCGAGTATGGAAATATTTTTTGCGCCAAATGAATACGCAAGATTCATGATGAAATAGAAGCCGAGTATTAAGGTAAAATGCAAAGATTTATCTGCTAAATAAGATAGAATGAATCCTATAATTGGAAGTAACACAAAAATAACAATGGCTGCGTTTTTGCTCACAGCACCACTTGCCAATGGTCTTTTGCTTTTTTTAGGGTGCTTGCGATCATCTTCGATATCACGGTAATCATTGATGATGTATATTGAACTGGCAACAAAGCTAAACGCGAAGAAGCCGATAATCAAATGAAGAATGTTCTCCTTTGTGAGATAGGCAAATCCTGAAAAGATCAGGGGTATAAAAAGAAATAAGTTTTTGGCCCAGTCCTTAGGTCGCAACAATTTTATGTAACTGCCCATCAGTACGAATTTGGTTGGTTGTGTTTAAAACTCCGGAAAATGCTGTTTAGCAATCGAAAGGATATTGGACCTGCAAGGTCCCGGCGGATTGATTGTAAATTCAGTGCCAAGATACTATATAAAGGTAGTTTGTGCAATACTTTGTAAAGAGATAACCATGTAGTAATTTTCGCCATCATTGACCAACACCTTTATTATGAAGAGAATATTAGCCCGGGCAGAAATTTTCCTGATTATAATCATAGCACTTATCCCCGTCTTTGGAACATTTCCGTATCGTTTGAATATTTTTCTTTCCTATGAAGGCGCTTATCGTTTATACCTTGGTGAAATGCCTTTCAGAGATTTTGGCATTCCTACAGGATTTATGTTTTGGGTAATTCCTGCCATGTTTTTTAAAATCTTTGGACCGCAATTAATTACTCTTGTCAAAGCGCAGGTATTGATCAACATCATGTCTGGACTGGCTTTCAGGTCCATACTAAAAAGTCTTTCCGTAAAAGAAGGAATACGATTTGTATGTGTGTGCCTTTATGTTTTTTCATTTTCATTTCTTAATTACTGGCCATGGTACAATCACACCGTTATTGTTTATGAATTTGTAGGCATAGCATTTATTTTGAAATTCGTTTTTGGTGAAGGGCGCAAATGGCGCTACACTTATATGATAGCTGGTGTGTTGTTTACGCTTTGTTCTTTCTTTACCAAGCAGGATGGTGGAGCATTGGGCTATCTTATCTGCACTGCACTTATTTGTTATAATGCTTACCACGAAAAGGACTGGAAGCAACTGACATTTTTTCTTGCAACCACAATATTTATCGCGTACTTATTTGTCGTGCCGTTTCTTAAATATGGTTTTGGTTATTGGTTCAATCATGGTCAACCGCCGCATTCATCACGCTTTTCGGCGATGGATATTGCGGATGAATTTTTCAGTGCATCACAATGGATAAAATTTTACACAGGTGTAATTATCGTTTTGTTGTTTGTGCATTGCAAACGAAATGGTGCACGTGCATTTTTTGCAAATAAAAACCTGGTTATTTTTTCATTGCTTGCTTTGGGTATTTTGGCTGAAGCTGCTATATTCCAGGTGACGAGCTATGTGCCGCAAGACAATAATATTTTCTTTCACAGTTTTGCCATCGCGTTCATACTGGTGCTTCTCGCTGATTTTCTACCGATAAATTTTGAGTCAGTTTCAACGGTTGTTATTTGCACGTTAGCTGTAATGCTTTGGTGGAGCCAGGTATACTGGCGATATGTTTACAAATACGCAGAAATAGTTTTGGGTAAAAAGAAAATAGATCCTGCGGTTGTAAACAAAAATACTTATCTCATTTTACCGGCGGATACAACGGATGTTCCGTTGAGTCAGTGGCGGGGAATAGAACTTCCGTCATTTAAAGGAATGCTTTTGCCCGGTCCTACAGTGGATGGCATTCATCGCATCATGCAAATGCCTGAGATAAAAAAGCCCAATGCAAAAGTGCTTAACATGAGCGAACTCACGCCACTCGCAAACGATCTTCATTTTTCATTAGAGACAGGAAGCGAATATCCATTGTGGTTCCATAAAGGTGTAGGCATGTTTGAAAAACAAACGCAAATGTTTTGCGACCGCATTAAAAACAATTATTACGACATCGTATTGTTTGAATACATTCCTTATCTCAACAATTTCTATCCATTCGAAGTGCGCAATGAATTGATGCAATCGTACAAACGTGTTGATTCGTTTACCGCACCACGCAAGCCATCAGGACAGGCTTGGGTTGAAGTGTATATTAGAAAATAGAATTTAGAAATTAGTGATGTTTGCCTGCGCACTGTTGGCGCGGATATGCAGCTTGGTTCATGCAGCGCTGCGTATCTGTGCCAACAGTTTTTATGACTGACTTTTTTCTAAATTACTTGTATCGATTTTTTGCGTCAGTGCTTTTCTAAATCTTCTTGTAAAAGAAGAAAAAACTCCACCACCTTCAATCAACCTTCTATCGCTTGTCCAGGCAAGCGCTTTGTTAGAGGTGACTTTGTAAAGCTTGCCAAACTTTGTACGCAGCTTATAACCAAGATAACCGTCTTCATTTGTTCCGGGAGGATGTTCGAAACCATTTACAGCAATTGCTTGTTCTTTGCGATAGCAGGAGCTGCAACCGTATACAAACATTGCTTCTTCTTTTGTTTTTGCGAGCCACCATTTGTAAGGATCGCTGGAAGTTTCGTAAAGGAAATAAAGCAATCTTGGTGCGCCGCTTTCTGGAAAGAAAGCAAATTTGCCGTAGGCCATAGAAATATTTTCATCCTTCAATGGGCTTGTCATTAGTTCCACCCAATAAGGAGTGTAGATAGTATCCGCATCTGCATTGATGATCAATTTTCCTTTCGCTGCGTGAAGGCCCGTCGTGCGTGCATTTTGAACACCTTGTTTGGTTTCTGTAATCACAGTGGCACCGGCAAGCTCTGCGAGTTCTTTTGTTTTATCAGAAGAATTATTATTGACGATTAATATTTCAACAGAAAGGCTTGTTTGCGTTTTCGAAAGAGAAGCCAGTGTGCGCAAAATTTTTTCCTCTTCATTATACGCAGGAATCACAACACTCACATCAATCTTGTCTCCTTTTACAAGACCTTGAATGCCGTTTCTTATTTCATCAATATGTTCTAAAAAATAATTTTTATCGTGGTAATGAGTGGTAACGTATGATGGTGTGGTGATTGGACGCATAAAGTTCGTAATGGTTCAACAAGATAGAACAACAATTTGAAAATTTGAAAATATGAAAATTTGAAAATGCTTTCTGTTGGGGATTCTTGACGGTTTTGTTGAAATTCGTTCGCTATGAAATTGAATAATTAAAAAATTCTGTTTGGTAATTAGCGTGGTCCATATTCCTCACGCTGATGCACCTCTCATTTTCAAATTTTCAAATTGCCACATCCTGCAATTTTAAATGCCCTATTTTTGTCGATAAACATTTCTCAATTAGCAGCGCATCATCCATATTATCTAATCCGATCGAGTACCTGAAAGGTGTTGGCCCGTTGCGGGCAGACATTTTGAAGAAGGAGCTTAATATTTTCACTTTTAAAGATCTGCTGGAGCATTTTCCATTCCGACACGTTGACAAAACGCAGGTACAACTCATACGGGAGATTACACCGCAGACAGACCAGGTGCAGGTTGCCGGTAGATTAATGAGCATGCAGGTGCTAGGAGAAAACAGGGCAAAACGACTGGTAGGAGAACTAAGGGATAGCTCGGGAACCATGGAACTCGTTTGGTTCCAGGGCATTAACTGGGTACAAAAATCACTCGAGATTGGGAAAGAGTATCTCGTGTATGGCAAGGCGAGTTTTTTTAGCGGTTATCCGCAAATAACACACCCCGAAATAGAAGCCTTCAGCCCTGAAAAATCTGAGGGAAAAAGCTTTCTCGAACCCGTTTACCCAACAACCGAAAAATTAAAGCAAAAACAGCTTGGCGGCAGGCAAATTGGCAAGCTGACCTGGGGCCTTTTAACTGCTTTACAGCCCGCTGACATACCGGAAAATTTGCCCGACAAACTTTTACAATCACTTAACTTAATTTCCAGGTACAAAGCATACAACGATATTCATTTTCCAACGAACTTTAATGCATATCAGGATGCGCTAAACAGGCTCAAATTTGAAGAGCTTTTTATGGCTCAGTTAAGATTGAATCTTATCAAATCTGAACGGCACCGTTTTTCGCATGGCGTAATTTTTAAACAAGTTGGAGAATTATTCAATTCATTTTACAAAACCTGTTTGCCTTTTGAACTTACCGGGGCGCAAAAAAGAGTGTTGAGGGAAATACGGCAGGACACGGCGCATGGCAGACAAATGAACAGGCTTTTGCAGGGAGATGTGGGTAGCGGAAAAACCATTGTGGCATTGCTAAGCATGTTGCTGGCAGTGGATAATGGGTTTCAGAGTTGCATGATGGCACCCACGGAAATTTTAGCCAATCAACATTTTGCGGGAATCAGCGAACTGGTAAAGGACCTACCGGTAACTGTCAGGTTGCTTACAGGTTCTACAAAAGCGAAGGAACGAAGGGAGATTTTGGCTGCGCTGGAAACTGGCGAGCTCGATCTTATCATCGGCACGCATGCTTTATTGGAAGATCCGGTGAAATTTAAAAATATCGGACTTGCAATAATTGACGAACAGCATCGTTTTGGAGTAGAGCAGCGGTCAAAATTATGGCGCAAAGCGAACATACCACCCCATGTACTTGTTATGACTGCAACACCCATTCCACGTACCCTCGCCATGACTGCTTATGGAGATTTAGACTACAGTGTAATTGATGAATTGCCGCCCGGCAGGCAACCTGTAACCACAGTTCATCGTTTTGAACAAGCAAGGGGTTCTGTGATGGACTTCATAAAACAGGAAATTGCCAAAGGCAGGCAGGCGTACATAATCTTTCCTTTGATTGAAGAATCAGAAAAAATCAACTATGAAAACCTTATGCGCGGGTATGAGAATGTGAAAGCATTTTTTCCCGAGCCGAAGTATTGGATCAGCATGGTGCATGGAAGACAGCAGGCTGAGCAAAAGGATACGAACATGCAACGTTTCATTACTCGCGACACTCAAATCATGGTATCAACCACGGTAATTGAAGTAGGAGTGAATGTGCCGAATGCAAGTGTGATGGTGATTGAAAGTTCTGAGAAATTTGGTTTGTCACAATTGCACCAGTTGCGCGGAAGGGTGGGACGAGGAAGTGATAAAAGTTATTGTATCTTACTAACGGGCAATAAACTTTCCAGCGAGGCGAAAGAACGATTGAAAATAATGACCGCAACAAACGACGGTTTTAAAATTGCCGAGAAAGATATGGAGTTGCGTGGGCCGGGCGATATTGAAGGTACCAGGCAAAGTGGGATGCTGAATTTTAAACTGGCGAGTTTGTTACAAGATAAACAGTGGCTGGATGCGGCAAAGCAAATGGCGCAACAAATACTGGAAGAAGATCCGGACCTTTCCGAGAAAGCGAACGAAAGACTAAAACATTTTTTGCAATCGCAAAAGGGAAAAACGGCTTGGAGCAAAATTTCGTAAATTAGAAATAAAGCTAGACAACTTGATGAAAACTACAACTATCATATTATGCCTCCTGGTGAGCAGCTTACAGCTATTGGCGCAATCGGGCGGTAATTTTAATAGCCTCGAGTTTGTTGAAAATAAAGGACAGTGGGATAAGCAAGTTCAGTTCCAGGCAGATTTTGGTTCAGGCGCTTTTTTCCTCCGGAAAAATGGTATCGCCGTATTGCAACGTAATGCGCAGGACATGGAAAATATCGGTCACGTAAGATATAATCCTGCAGATACCCTTCATGCTCGCCCCCTTCGCACTGATGGCTCACAGACTGGTCCAACAGAAGACAATACGCAACACATCTTACACTCTCACATGTACTTCATGGATTTTGTGGGCGCCAATGAAAATGCAGAGATCGTTGGAGAAAAGCCGCAGGAGTCCTACTACAACTATTTTATAGGAAACGACAAATCTAAATGGGCAGGTGGTTGTAAAATTTACCAATCTGTTCTATACAAAAATATTTATCCGAATATAGATGTACGTTATTTTACCAACGACGGTTTGGCGAAATATGAATTCATTGTAAATCCCGGCGGCGATCCTTCCAAAATTGTGATGCAGTTTCGCGGAGCGGATAAATTAAGCATCAACAAGAACAATGAGCTGGTTATAAAAACATCTGTTGGCGATGTAACAGAATTGGCGCCTTACACCTACCAGTTTCAAAATGGCACAAGGGTAAAGATCGATTGCAAATATGTGATCAATGGCAACAATGTAACGTTCAAGCTGAAAAGTTTTCAGAACAGTGAGACATTAATCATTGATCCGGCCTTAATATTTGCAAGCTTTACCGGCAGCCGTGCGGATAACTGGGGCTATACAGCAACTTACGGCGGCGACGGTTCCTTCTATGCAGGAGGTATCGTATTTGCCAACGGCTTTGTTACAACCGCAGGTGCGTTCCAAAGTAGTTATTCGGGCAAGGGCCAGGAAATGTTTAACATGGGTATTATGCGTTTCAATCCTTCGGGAACACAACGCATTTTTGGAACATATGTTGGAGGCAGCGGAAAAGAGCAACCGCATAGTATGTTCGTTGATGGTGGTGGTAACCTTGTAATTGCAGGCAGAACAACTTCCTCAGATTATCCGTCCACCATTAAAATGGGTCCCGGCGGTAATTGGGACGTTGTGATCACAAAGATCAGTTTTGATGGGAAAAACTTGCTGGGTTCATTGGTAATTGGCGGAACCGCCGATGACGGACAAAATATTGGAGATAGCCACAGCAGCATTACGCGCAACCAAAGCCTTATCAATTTTTATGGTGATGATGCAAGGAGTGAAGTGATCCTTGACAAAGCTGGAAACATCTACCTCGCATCCTGTACACGTTCTGGCGATTTCCCAACAACCGCCAATGCTATCCAAAAAACCAACGGCGGTAGACAAGACGGTGTTTTCATAAAGGTAGATGCAGCATTTTCGCAAGTTTTATACAGCTCTTATATCGGAGGAAATGGCGATGATGCAGCTTTCGTTTTAGCGCTCGATCAAAAATCGCAAGACGTTTATGTCGCTGGTGGTACAAATAGTACGAACCTGCCGGTAACAGCAGGCGTTATGCAACCGGCTTACGCTGGTGGAGAAAGTGACGGTTTTGTTGCGGTCTTTTCCAATGACGGCACAGCGTTGAAGAAATTAACCTATGTAGGCACATCAAGAACAGATGTAATCTATGGTATACAATTCGATCGCGACAATTTCCCTTATGTGATGGGCATCAGTACCGGTGACTGGACGCCGCTAAATGCTGCATGGTCACAAAGTGGTTGCCAGTTTGTAGGAAAACTAAAAGAAGATTTATCTGACTGGATCTTCAGAACGAAATTTGGAACTTCGTTAAGCGCCCCTAACATGTCGCCGGTTGCCTTCCTGGTGGATCGTTGCGAAAACATGTACATCTCCGGTTGGGGTAAAGCATACGGAAGCTTTAACATGCAGGGCGTTCGCGGCATGAGCGTAACTCCTGATGCCATAAAAAGCGATGCGCCTGATAATGCAGACTTTTATTTCATCGTAATAAAAAGAAACGCAACGTCTCAATTATACGGAACATTCTTCGGACAGAACAGTGGGGGTCCCGAGCACGTGGATGGTGGTACCAGCCGTTTTGACCAAAATGGTGTGATCTACCAGGCAATGTGCGCAAACTGTTTGTCTTCTGCAACAGCACCGAGACCTCAGTTTCCAATCACTGCGGGTGCCGTTTGTTGCTCAAACAAATGGAGCGGAGCAAACGGAACAGGTAGCGGTGCAGAGTGTAATTTGGCGGCTGTAAAAATTGTATTCAACTATGCAGGTGTAGGTAGTGGTGTGAAAGCATTTTTGGAAGGCAAGGCGCGATACAAAGGTTGCGTTCCAGCTGACTTTGAATTTAAAGATACTGTGCTAAATGCTGTTAGCTATGTGTGGGATTTCGGTGATGGCAGCTCGCAACTGGCTACCACCAACTTTGATGTGAGCCATACCTATTCGAATGTTGGCAGCTACAGAGTAATGTTGATCGGTATAGATTCCAGCAGTTGTAACATACGTGATACCGCTTACACAACCGTGGTGGTTGGAAACGATAAAGTGAATTTCGCGTTTCAATATCAAAAATTACAACCTTGCGAAGCACTCGATTATCAGTTTACAAACAGTTCAACTGTAATTAGCGGTAAGCCGTTTACCAATACATCATTCATTTGGGACTTTGGCGATGGCACAAGACTGGCAAGCGGAACCGCTCCTCAGACACACTCATATGCGGCGCCCGGAAGCTATAATGTAACATTGATACTTGCAGACACCGGCTATTGTAACTCCCCTGATTCTTTGACGGAACCTTTGCGTGTATCACCATTGGTTAAGGCGCAGTTTGAATCGCCTGCAGAAGGTTGTGCTCCATATACGGCCAACTTCCACAACACCTCTTTGGGAGGAGAAACATTTAACTGGGATTTTGGCGATGGCTCACCAATTTCACACGATATCAGTCCGTCACATACTTTTCCTCCGGGCGCAAATGTTTACACGGTGACGCTGACGGCATTTGATAGCAACACTTGTAATAAGGTGAGTGACACGACTGCCACCATAACCGTACACACGAGCCCAACGGCGGCATATACATATGCGCCATTAACGCCCGCAGAAAACAGGCCGACAACATTCACCAATAATTCATCCACCGACGCGATTCAGTTTGCATGGAGATTTGGTGATGGAGATTCATTGATAACAAGAAGCCGTAATGACATCGATCACCAGTACAACATTTCCGGCACTTTTGAAGCATGCCTGGATGCTGTAAATGCTTTCGGTTGTCATGATACGGCGTGCAACAATATCAAGGCAATAGTTGTTCCTAAGCTGGATGTGCCGAATGCATTCACGCCTTTAGGGCCGACTTCTGCTTCCACAATATATGTGCATGGTTTTGGTATCAACACGATGAAGTGGATAATATATAACCGCTGGGGACAAAAAGTTTTTGAAACCAACGACAGGCGGAAAGGCTGGGATGGAAGATTTAACGGTGTAGTACAGCCGATGGATGTATATGGCTACACACTGGAAGTAGAATTTGTAGACGGAGAGAAGCTGACCAGGAAAGGAGATATAACGTTGATTAGATAAAATCAATTAATAATTAATAATTAATAAGGCAAGAGTGCTGACAAAGTTCGCCTCTCTAAATGCTGAAGAAATTGAAACGCTTAGAGACTTTATTAATTTTTTAATTATTAATTATTAATTCGAAAATCATAACTGTCGAAAAGATTTGAAGAATGATTGACCAAACACAAAGACCCATGAAAATAGACGCATTAAACAGATCACGCGATATAATGGTGAAAATGTTGTTGCTTCTATGCCCTGCAATGTTTTTTATAACTAAAAATATTCAGGCACAGGACCTTCATTATTCTCAATGGTATGCCTCACCGTTGCTGGTGAATCCAGCAAACACGGGATTTATTCCGGACGCGGATTACAGATTAGGCGCTAACTACCGTAGTCAATACATGAACATCCTCGCCTCTCCATATAAAACAATGAGTATTTGGGGAGATGCGCAGATAATGCGCGACAGATTTGATAATGGCTGGCTGGGCGTAGGTGGCGTAATTCTTCGCGATCAGGCGGGTAGCGGGAACCTTACCTCTACAAAAGTTTACGGATCGCTGGCATATCACCAAATGATTGGTTTATCAAGTTTGCTGACAGCAGGATTTAACCTCGGCTGGGCGCAAAAAAGAATCGATCCTACCAAGCTCACATTCCCCGATCAATTCAACGATGCCACCGGTTTCTTTGAATCGGGAATGCCAACAAGTGTAGTGTTTAACACAACCTCCGTCAATTACATGGATGTTCAGGTGGGGCTGAACTATGCTTATTTCCCTACTCAAAATATTTACCTGAACGGAGGTTTTTCTGTACAGCATATTAACAGACCTAAGGAAGGATTTTTCGTCGAAAGCTCAGTGTATGATAACAGGCTCTCACCGAGGTATATTGGTTTTGTAAACGCCAGCATCAAGGTAAGCAACCTGGTGATCCTTAATCCGATGGCATATTATACCAACCAGGCAAGTGCACACGAGATAACAGGAGGATTGAGTATGGACTATAACTTGTCCGGCGACGGAAATACCATTATAAGCGGTGGTATATTTTATCGCCCCGGCGATGCATTTATACCGCAGATTGGTTTTGAGATCAATGATTTCCGTCTAAACTTTACTTACGACGCTACTACTTCAGGTTTGAAATCGTACAACGGTGGCCGCGGTGCAGTGGAATTTTCTCTTATTAAAAAAGGATTGTATCCTGATAAGGAGTCGAGACAGTCATGGTGCCCAACTTTCAAAATGTAATAACTTCATCCTTTATAAAAGCGCTTCAACTCAAAGCGCTTTTTTGTTACAGCCTTAATAAAATAGTATATTGCACACCGTTAGTTAAACGATTTCCATAGTGCCTGCCAGATACTTGCATTTATTATCCAAACAAGGCAAGTATGCGTTACCTGATTTTTTTACTGGCAACATTATTCTCATGTCAATTAGAGGCACAGGAAACTGTCGAAAATAATATCTCCGCAATCGTTGACTGTAATAATAGAACAGCTTTTACTTTTTCTGATGCCGGTCCTAATAATGAATGGCAAATAATAGAATGGAACTTTGGCGATGGCGCTGTGATAAATGAAATGCCAGTGCCTGCTTCAGTCGCTCACACATACAGCAGCACGAATTCAGCCATGTATGTTGTTTCGTTAAAAAAGAAAAGTGTTATCACGGAGGAAATATCGACAATTAGCAGAAACGTTTTTGTTGTGAATGAACAACCATCTTTTACAGCAGACGTATTCGAAACCTGTCTTCAAAACAAAGTGACCTTCGTTCCCTTTGGAATTAAATCTCAGTTCATTAATGAATATCAATGGGACTTGGGAGATGGGAAAATAACAGTGAAAGCGAATACCAAACTATCGCCCAAATTTGATGCGAGTATTTCCTACGCATTCGATGGTCCCGGTACATACAAAACAAAACTCACTATTGTTGATACAAACGGCTGCCAGGGAGTGTTTGAATATCCCAATGCGATCCACATTAAAGGACCCGTTGCAAAGTTTAAGGCTACAAACACTACGAGTTGCAAAGAAGAAGACTTTACGAGAATCATCAAGGATGCTTCGGTTCCTGACAAGAACATGCCAATTGAAAAATGGGAGTGGTACGTTTGGGAAACAAGCACTGCGGTTCCTTCAGCTCCATCGATGGTATTTGATAATCTTAATCCGATGAAAGCTGCTGGTGTAACATTCCCTTTTTCAAATACAGATCATGCATACAAAGGTTATTCGGTAAAATTGATTGTAACCGATAATGAAGGTTGCATTTCTGCCGCTAAAACATCTTCATCATACATTAAAAGTTATTGGCCAAAGGCTTTTTTCGAATCTGCCAAAACATTACTGTGCAACGAAAAAAATGTGCAACTGAATGATTCATCAATTGGAAACAAACTTGATTATTCCTGGGATTACGGTGACGGCCAAACAAGTGCCAGCAACGGCTCACATTCTCATGTGTACAATAATGATGGCTTGTATAATCTGAAACTAATCGTAAAGGAAAAACAATTGAACACCTGCAGCGATGAGGTTGTAAAGGATGACTACATCAAAGTGGTAAGCGTGCACGCAGCTTTCGAAGTAAGCGACAGTAGGCAATGTGCGCCGTCGCCGGTGAGTTTTATGGATCATTCTTTCAATGCTGCATCGCATAGCTGGGATTTTGGCGACGGCGCAATTTCAGACGAGCGTCAACCAGCCCATACATTTGAAGCAGGAGATCACACAATAACACTCGTTGTTAAAAGCACCGGAAATGAATGTACATCTTCTGCTTCCGTGCCATTGCATGTGTATCAAAAGCCGGATGTTGCTATTGTAGGAAAAGACATTATTTGCCTTGAAGGAAATATAACGGCGCTGAATTATCTGTCGCAGATAAAAGGAAATGACACACCGATTTCATATGAATGGCAAATTGACGGAGTGGCTACAAGCAATTCAGCTGACCTTGTAAATGATTTCAGGAAACCTGGTTCACATGATTTAACGTTGACGGTTAACACTTCAGATCAATGTTTTGGCAGCGCCCAAAAAAATATAAAAATCGATTCAATATTGTCGACATTTACTTTTGACGATGCCAATCATTGTGTTGACAACAATAATGTTGTTTTTAACAACACATCAAGTTCATATTATCCAGCAACATTCAAATGGACCTTTGGCGATGAAAGTACTGCCAGTGAAATTTCACCACAACATAAATACAAGGCGGCGGGCGAATACGTAACAACGTTAACCGCTAAAACTGATTACTGTTCTGCATCCTTTGCTGGCGCGCATAAAATTATCATCTACAACAATCCAGCAATTGAAATCAGCGGAGATCAAAATATTTGCGTTGGTTCTGCTGCGAATCTTTCTATAGTTAATAAGGGAAACGATGTGTTGACTGACTATGCCTGGTATATTAATGGTGTTGCATCGGATGAGAACACAGCTAATTTGAGATATAAGTTTGATCAGTCAGGCAGTTATAAAATAAGGGCTTCGACCAAATCTCAACAAGGGTGCGGCGCAATTGCTGAGGAGATTAATGTTAACGTGAAATCCTATCCTGTGCTTGATCTAACAAATGCCTACAATGTTAGGAGCGGCGACAACATAGTCATTCAATCCAGCACAGCCGATGACAATTTTCGATACAATTGGTATCCGCAAACGGGTCTTTCATGTTATGATTGCGCAAACCCTGTATTTAATTCAACCGCAAGCACACAATATCATCTATCTGTATCAACGTCTGAAGGCTGTGTTGCAGAAAAGAATATCACAGTTACTGTTATCAAAAATAATGACGAGCCCGTCAACGGTCCATGCCCCGGCATAACAATGCCAAACGCGTTTACACCAAATGGAGACGGGCAGAACGATGTGTTTTATATCAAAGGTTGCTTAGTAAGTTTTGTAAAAAATTTTAGCATCTACGATAAATTTGGAAGGCGAATTTTTATAAGAGAAAATTTTCCTCCAAACGATAAAAGCTTTGGTTGGGATGGAAAAGTGAATGGCGTTAATACCGCTCAAACAGACACTTTCGTGTTTGTGGCTGAGATTGTTGATTCGCAGGGAAAGTCACAACTGTTGAAAGGAACGGTGTTGTTGTTGAGGTAAGGTTGAGCCAAACAAAAAGCCCAACGTGAGTTGGGCTTTACATAGAAACCGTCCGCTATAAAAAGGTAAATCTGTTATTATTTAGCATTTCTGACATCGAGCAACTTGATAGAAAAATACAAAGGACTGTTTGGTGGAATTTTTGAGTTGCCGCTGCAGCCGTAAGCAAGGTAAGAAGGCATCACGATCTGTAATCCGCCACCTTCCTGCACTTTTAATAACCCCCACTGGAAACCTGGAATAAATGTGCCGGCGTAAGCCATCACAGAATCTCCTTTGTCAAATACCACATTATCTAAAGTTTTACCCACGTAGCTGATAAGCACTGTATCATATGCGCTCAACACTTTGGGGCCCATACCCATTGAATCAATTTGGTAATAATTGCCCACAGTGTCAATCTGGTAATTCAAACCCTGGCTCACACAAAACTGTTGCATTGCAGGCGCTTCTTTAGAAGGGTCCTGATCTTTACATCCGCTGTCTGATTTTTTGGAACATGCTAAAAATAAAATAGGAGCGGCGAGCATCAACAAAAAAAATCTTTTCATCTTGGTCACTTGTTTTTTTAAATGGTACTACTAATAATGTAAACTAACAGCAAAAATCCGAAAGCTTTTCGTCTTAACAGTTATCTTGACCTAATTTATTCTTAAATCGTTGCGTATGATTTTGACATTCAAAGTATATATTCTAAAATTATATTTATCCGGCGGACTGTGAGCTTCCTCTGCGCATGGTTTCTTATATTTGCGCCACAAAATTCTATTATAGATGCAAGCGACCTTGACGAGAAAAACTGCTTTAACTGCTGATCACATCAAATTGTTTATCAATCTGTTAGGAGAAAATTATGTGCTTTTTGACCAGGAATCACTACACGATTACGGTCATGATCAAACAGAGCACCTTCTGTTTCTACCCGAAGTTGTATTAAAACCACGCACAACAGAAGAGATCAGCGAAATAATGAAGATTTGTAACGCTAACGGGATTCCCGTAACTCCACGTGGAGGTGGTACCGGCCTTAGCGGCGGCGCTTTGCCTCATTTGGGCGGCGTTGTTTTATCGACCGAAAGACTCAATACCATTTTAAGCATAGACGAAAAAAATCTTCAGGTTACAACTGAACCAGGTGTAATCACTGAAGTTTTACAAGAGACAGTAAAAGAAAAAGGTCTTTTTTATCCTCCCGATCCAAGTAGCAAAGGATCTTGCTTTATCGGTGGAAACATCGCTGAAAACAGTGGTGGTCCAAAAGCCGTTAAATACGGAGTGGTAAAAGATTACGTGTTGAACCTGGAAGTTGTTTTGCCAACCGGCGATGTAATTTGGACAGGAGCCAATGTTTTAAAAAATTCTACAGGATATAACCTTACTCAACTTGTTGTAGGCAGCGAAGGGACGCTCGGAATTGTCACTAAGATAGTATTGAAGCTGATTCCGCTGCCAAAGTATGACTTGTTGATGTTAGTGCCATTTACATCACTGGAAAAAGCAGGTGAGGCTGTAAGTGCCATATTCCGTGCAGGTTTTACGCCAAGTGCATTGGAACTTGTAGAATACGATGCGTTGAAAATTACTGCAGCGATGGTAGATAGTACAGCAGTTCAGGTAACAGATGATACAGCAGCGCACCTGATCATTGAAGTAGACGGAAACCACATGGATGCACTGATGAGTGAGATGGAATCGATTAGTGAGTTGTTAACGCAGTTTGATTGTGGAGAAGTGTACTTTGCAGATGACGCACAGCAAAAAGCTGAACTGTGGAAACTTCGCAGACGTGCAGCAGAAGCGGTGAAATTGCAAGGTTATACAATCGAAGAAGATACCGTTGTTCCAAGAGCCGAGTTGCCGAAATTGATCAGAGGAGTAAAGGAACTTGGCCGCCAGTATGATTTTCATGCAGTGTGTTATGGCCACGCAGGTGATGGCAACTTGCATATCCGTATAAAAAAAGAAGGTCTTCAAAATAGCCAGGATGATCCACAAATGGTGCAGTGTCTGAGAGCTTTGTTTGAATTGGTAAAGACCCTGGGTGGAACAATTAGTGGCGAACATGGAATTGGGTTGGTGCAAAAAGGATACATGGATATTGTATTCAGCAACACTCAGCTTCAGATAATGAGAGACATCAAAAAAGTATTTGATCCGAATAACATTTTGAATGCCGGAAAGATCTTTTAAGAGAGCTTTGACCAAGTACTCCTGAAAATCAACAGTACCATTTAAAATTTTAAGTATGAAATTATTGAGACTGGCTACTTTGTGCTTACTCTGCGTCTGTGTGTCAACAATCCTTCACGCCCAGAACCAGCCGGACAATTCTTCCGGAGAGAAAGGGTTTGATAAAAGCAAACTTTTCTTTGGAGGTAACTTCGGTTTTAGTTTCGGCAGTTACAACACGTTTGTAAATGTTTCTCCGCAATTGGGCTATCGTTTCAATAAGTACCTTGCTGCAGGTGTAGGAATCAACGGCCAGTATTATTCATACAACGACGGAGTTGGTAAGAACCAATATGGTATCGCAGGATTGAATGTTTTTGGAAGATTTTATCCAATTCCTCAATTGTTTGCGCAGGTTCAGCCTGAAGCAAACTATACGTGGGGGAAATATATTTTCAATAATAATGAGCAACCCACTCAAACAATACAGAGTGAAGTGCGCCCTGCATTGTTAGTCGGTGCCGGAGGTGTTATCCCGCTTGGTAATTCAGGCAATGGTGGGGTAATCATAATGGTGCAATATGATTTGTTGGGAGAATACAATATGCCGCCGTACGGCAACAAGCCATTCTTTAGTTTCGGCGTGAACTTTGGATTGTAGGAAAAGTAAAAATTAAAAAGTCAAAAGTAAAAATAGAAGCCTGGGCTGCATGCCCGGGCTTTTTTATGTACCTGGTAATGGATGTGAACTATGAAGTATGAGCTATGAACTAGGTGACTCCTTACTTCATAGCTCATACTTCATAGTTCATAGTTTTACTCAATCTTATTAAAAATATCTACCGGCGACTCGCAGAAAATAATACGCTCTTCAACAGGTTCATAAAGAAAGCCTTCTTTCTCAGCTTGTTTAAGATACAGGATCAGGTTATTGTAATAACCATCACTGTTTAATATGTAGATCTTTTTATCGTGAATTTTTAACTGGTTCCACGTAAGCATTTCGAAAAATTCATCCATCGTGCCAAAGCCGCCCGGCATCACAATTGCCGCATCACTCATATCATAAATGGTTCTTTTTCGCGTATGCATATCAGGTACAATAGCAAGTTCAGTAAGGCCCTCATGTTGTTGCTCCCATTCAATAAGAATTTTGGGAATAACACCCATCACCTGTCCCTGATGCTCAAGCACTGCATCGGCAATGGCACCCATGAGACCTTTTTTGCCACCGCCATAAACCAATTTCAATTTCAAAATCGCAATCAACTTACCCAACTCCGCCGCATGCTGCGCGAAAATGGGATTCTTTCCACTATTGGAACCACAAAAAACAGCAACCGAAGAAATGTTCATAGAAAAAAAGGGTTTTGTTCTATAGCCTTAACGTCAATTAATACAAATCAAATGTAAGCATACTCATTTTTTTTGATAAAGATTTTTATATCTTCATTGAAGTCGGAACGCAGATTGTCAAGATTGTCATGAATTGTTATGATAATTTATTTAACATATGAAATCAAGGGGATCGATCTCCCCAGAATTTCAAATATTAAATCGTCCAAATCATGACAATCATGAAAATCTGCGTTCCGTCTCTCCTAAAAGAAACATAAATGTCATCTATACTACTGTTTGCTGTTGTTATTGCATATTTTTTAATCCTTTTGTCCGTTGCCTACGTTACTTCACGTAATTCTACTAACGATACTTTTTTCATAGGAAATAAAAGCTCCAACTGGATGCTCGTTGCATTCGGCATGGTGGGTACATCATTATCAGGTGTAACATTTGTGTCAGTGCCTGGAACTACCGGTGATTTTGCAGCCAATGCGTTCAAAGGATTTGGATATTTCCAGGTTGTTATCGGGTATTTCATTGGTTATTTCATCGTGGCATATGTCTTACTACCATTGTACTACAAGCATAACCTTACTTCCATTTATAATTATCTGCAAAAGAGATTTGGCATTTTTTCCTATAAAACCGGCGCATTGTTTTTCATTATTTCCAGAACAATTGGAGCAACTGCACGCTTGTACCTGGTGATTAATGTTTTGCAAATATTTATCCTCGATGAAATGGGAGTGCCTTTCATCGTAACAGCATTCGTCATCTTATTAATGATCTTGTTGTACACATTTGAAGGCGGTGTAAAAACAATTGTATATACCGATACATTGCAAACAACATTCATGTTGCTCGGCCTTATTGTTTGCATTATTTACATCATGAGCCAACTGCATCTTGGCGCCGGTTCCACCATGCAAACGCTCACTGCAAAGGGGTATACTAACATTTTCAATTTTGATGTAAAGAGTAAAGGATTTTTTCTTAAGCAAATATTGGGCGGAGCATTCATCACCATTGCAATGACGGGGCTTGACCAGGAAATGATGCAGAAAAACATCAGCGTTGAAAGACTGAAAGACTCTCAAAAAAACATGCTCAGCTTTAGCACGGTAATATTGCTGGTAAACCTATTGTTTCTCGCACTCGGTGGGTTGTTATATATTTTCATGATCAATAAAGGCGCTTCTTATGATGTTGCAAAACACACCTTAATGCTGGGTGACAAGAACATTATTGGAGACGACCTGTTCCCTTACACTGCATTAAAAATATTGCCGCAAACAGTAGGTTTAATCTTTATCATCGGGTTGATATCGGCGTTGTTCCCCAGCGCAGATGGAGCGTTGACAGCGTTGACATCTTCTTTCTGCATAGACATTTTAGGCATCAAAAGAAGAACCGATATTCCCGAAGACAAAAAGAAAAAAACACGCATGATCGTGCACATTACTTTCACGTTGATTTTTATGTTGTGCATTTTAATATTCAAATGGATCAATAATAAATCCATCATCAATATTATACTTGATCTTGCAGGCTACACATATGGTCCGTTATTGGGATTGTTCTCATTCGGTATATTGAGTAAACGCAGATTAAATGATGGCATTCTCGTGACAATTATCTGCCTGCTTTCACCGGTGATCTGTTTCTTTTTAAGTAAATACTCTGCAAGTATGTTCGGCGGCTATCAAATAGGCATCGAATTACTTATT
>Ga0318567_10000253_pt1 | contig 24205 bp, 8 predicted proteins | sample GRESIP088b5f20_FD_203691 | JGI IMG/M metagenome (GOLD analysis project Ga0318567, IMG submission 203691) | Tropical soil microbial communities from Luquillo Experimental Forest, Puerto Rico - GRE.SIPMG.088b5f20 | ecosystem: Environmental > Terrestrial > Soil > Tropical forest > Bulk soil...
CAAATTAAAAAAAGAGGACATGGAGATATGTCTGCAGAAGAACGCATCAGCCTGGATATTTGCTATGCTGATAAACATAATTTCATGTACGATTTGTGGATCATGGCGAATACACCGACGGCGGTGTTCCAAAAGTCGAACGTTTAAGATATTATGAAGAAATAAAAATTCAAAAGTCAAAATTCAAAATACGTCGCTGTTTTTGAATTTTGACTTTTGAATTTTGACTTTTTGATGAAGTAAAGAATGTTTGAAACAACTAACTGTAACAACGTGCAAAAAGAACCTCTTGTTTCCATAATAACGCTAAACTATAACCAGTTGGCTGTAACCTGTGAGTTCCTGGAATCCACACGTCACCTCACTTACAGCAACTACGAAATACTGGTGTGCGATATGGCTTCAACGGAAGATCCAACGGAAGTTATATCGTCGAAAAATTTTCCCAACACAAGAATACTGGTAAGCAAACAAAACCTTGGTTTTGCAGGTGGCAATAACTGGGGGATGTCCTACGCCAAAGGCGATTTTATTTTCATTGTTAATAATGATACGGAGTTGCCACCAAATCTTCTCGAACTGTTATTACAGCCATTTTATAAAGATGAGACGATTGGGGTAGTGAGCCCGAAAATAAAATTCTATTTCGCTCCCAACGTGATTCAGTATGCCGGCTTCAACCCAATGAATCCATACACCGGTCGCACTTCTGAAATTGGCAACAAAGAAGAAGATCGCGGACAGTACGATGTTTCCGGTTATACAAATGGTGCACATGGTTGTGCAATGATGGTAAAACGAGAGGTGGCAGAAAAAGTGGGTAAGTTCCCGGAAAAGTTTTTCCTTTATTATGAAGAATGGGACTGGTCCGCCAGGATACAAAGAGCTGGTTACAAAATATGGTACAACGCAGAGGCCGTAGTGTATCACAAGGAATCGATGAGTGTGGGAAAACAAAATCCGATGAAGGTTTATTATCACACACGCAACCGCATCCTGTACATGAGGCGCAACGCCAGCAAGTTTCAGCTGGTTTCCTTTTATTTCTTTTTTATGTTTTTAACCGTACCAAAATCATTGGCTGGTTATATTAAAAACAGGCAGTTCGAACATTTGAAATTCTTTTTGAAAGGCATAGCGTGGAATTTATATTCTTCGAGCTATTCACCTATTTGAGTTTTGAGTGGTGAGTTATGAGTTTTGAGTATGTCTCTGAAACCCATAACTGCAAACTTGAACTTGGAATCAAATGCAACACAAATATTTTGTTATGAGTGCTAAGTGATGAGCGGCTTTTGAAAATTTAGGAACGAACTCAAAACTCAGGACTCAAAACTCACAACCAAATGCTACAAACAGTACTACACATAATCTTCGCACTCTTTTTCCTCTATCTCGCAGCAAGCGTTTTGTATTTGCTTATGTTGTCCATTGCGGCAAGGTTCCGTAAAAAAATAGACTACAGTATGGTGGCAGAAAAGAAAAAAATCGCGGTGTTTATTCCATCGTACAAAGAGGATGGAATTATTGTGGATACTGCGTTGCAGGCGAGCAGACATTTTTACCCCTCAGATAAATTTACGGTTATTGTAATCGCAGACAAACTACAATCGGAAACAGTTGCCAAACTAAAAGCCATTCCTGTTGAAGTAGTTGAAGTCGCATTTGATGTAAGCATGAAATCAAAATCTTTGAATGCAGCACTCAACAAATTTGACGACAAAGGGTTCGATATAGGAATGATACTGGATGCAGATAATGTGATGGGAACGGATTGTCTTGAAAAAGTAAACGCTGCATTCCACAAGGGTTATGAAGTGGTGCAGTGCCATCGCACCGCGAAGAACCAGCAAACACCCGTTGCCTTACTGGATGCGATCAGCGAAGAGATTAACAACAATATTTTCCGCCAGGGACAAAGAGCAATGGGGCTGCCGTCTTCGTTGATCGGATCAGGGATTGCGTTCGACTATTCTTTGCTTCACTATATTTTTAATTTGCCTGAAATACAAAACAATCCCGGTGAAGACAGGGAGATTGATGTTCAACTGGTAATCAAAAAAATGGATGTTGAGTATATCGAAGATGCTTATGTGTACGATGAAAAAGTAGCCAGCGCCGCCGTTTTTGAGAGACAGCGTGTAAGATGGCTGGAGGCGCAGGTAACACACATCAAAGGTTTTTTGCAGCCAAAGCTTGCATCGCAAAGGTCTAGTCGCGTTTTTCTGCACAAATTTTTTCAGTGCTTTTTATTGCCGAGGTTGTTGTACATCGCGCTGTTCGGCGTTATGTTGGTGCTGTTGCTCGTGCAATATCTTTTTTCTGCCTCTTTCATTTTTCCCTCCGCGGAAATTTGGATTGCACTTACAGTTTTGTATTTTGCCACACTATTGTTATCGATACCAGGTCGTTTTTACACAATGACCACCTTCAAAGCTATATTACACATTCCTTTATTGGCAGTATCAATGATCAAAGCGATGTTGAAAATCAAAACCAACAGGCGCTATTTCATACATACTCCCAAGACCTTTTCCTCTAAGTAAGTTTTGAGTTATGAGTTTTGAGTTATGAGTAGGTGCCTCTGGTTTGGGACCGCCGCTTATAATTTAGAATATGTATTGTTGTGAGTGGAGGACGTCGGAATTCGGCAACCCACTCAAAACTCAAAACTCAAAACCCGCTAAAACTTGACCTTCCTCAAGTCTTTTTGGCATTATTTTTAGTGCTAGATAGGATTTTGTCTTCCCGTGAAAAAAGAAAGAAAGAATTAACCTGTTCCTCTGTTCCTTACCGTAATACCTCGAAAACAAAACTGACAACCCCGATTGCCTTTGGCTTTCCTATTTTATTATGCTTAAAACTCCTTAACATGAGGTCGATTCTGCTCATCGTTTTGATGACTGCTTATTCTTTCTTTGCCGTTTCCCAAACGCTTACGTCGCATAACATATCGTCGGCGGGGAATCCAAACATTGGTTTCTATGACTTTAAACCGGCGGACTACACTACCAACACATCAACAAAATTTCCTTTGATCATTCAGCTACATGGGTTGGGTGAAAAGGGGGACGGGACAACCCAGCTAAATCTTGTATTGACGTCTGGCATTGGTTACAACATAAAGAACGGCGCCAGCATGCATTTTAACTATGCCAACGGAATCAAAGGCTCTTTCCTTGTACTGCTTCCACAGCTTAGCCCAACGTACGGCGACTGGCAACCTTTCTATGTAGATCAGATGATAAAGTGGGCAAAGGGAAATCTTAATGTAGATACAAATCGCATTTTTATAACCGGCTATAGTCTTGGCGGCGGCGGTACCTGGGTGTATCCCGCTTCTTCAGTGGCGGCCGCATCGCAGGTCACAGCTCTTATTCCGATATCTGGCACCGGGTTGTCGCAAGGTAACGCCTGCAACATAGCGCAGGGCGGAACAGCTGTGTGGGCCATTCACACCACAGACGATAACCAGGTTTCTGTTTACAGCACCCAAGGCGTTGTAAACAGTATTATAGGCTGCGGGCCTAAAAACCCCGTGTTCGGCTGGTACCCGGTAGGGAACCACCAGATATACGACGGAAAGATCTATCCGGATACAGCAAACAGATATTCATACCCCACGATATATCAGTACATGCTGGGCATGAACAAAAAAAACACACCACAAAATAACCAGGCGCCTACAGCAAATGTTGGTGCGACGGATACCACTGTGGTAGTGAATTCCAGCATGATGTTTTATCAGAGAAGAATCAGTGGTGACCTTTCAACTGATCCAAACGATGTGATCTTTCATTACAACTGGCAGATCACTTCCAATAATTTGGCTAAAGTTTGGCCCTTCGGTGGTTATCAGCCGATAGACACTTCTACCGCGTGGCCGGCGCATGATCTCGATTATAAAAACTTTAGCTGGCCATGGCAGGACCTTGAGTTTCATGCGTTGGGCGATTATACTTTCAAGTTAACGGTGACGGATACGTACGGAGCTACCAGTACGCAAACAAAGACAATTCACATTACGAACAACGGTGTAAATACCGCACCGGTGATAAATCTTGGACCTGATCAAACCCTCGCTGCAGGTGTTACTACGGCTTCTTTCATGGGGACACAGGTTTTCGACTGGGAAGCTCAGACAATGACCTACCAGGTAACGCAAACGGCTGGTCCGGTTACTGCAACGCTAAGCGCCAACAACTGGTACCAGTTTAATGTGAGTGGATTGACCGCTCCCGGTACTTACACTTTCAAAGTGGCAGCGACAGATGCGGGCGGCGCAACAGGTGTTGATCTTGTTAATGTGATAGTACCGGGTGGGGCAAACAATCCGCCGGTGGCGAAAATCACAACTCCGCCGAGCATCGTATTACCTACTGCCAGCGTAACGCTTGATGGCAGTACATCTACAGACAGTGATGGCACTATAGCCTCATATCTTTGGACACAAACAGCAGGACCTAACACTGCAACCATCGCTACACCGACAGGAAAAACAACGGTTATCAACGGTTTGGTGGCTGGCACTTATACGTTCCAGTTACAGGTGACAGATAACCTGGGTGCAACGGGTACTACAACTGCGAGTGTAACGGTTAGCGCCGGAACAAATACGCCGCCTGTTGCTAAAATTACGGGCACCACAAGCATTACACTGCCAACGAACTCTGTAACGCTTGATGGTAGCAGCTCCACAGATGTAGGAGGTAGCATTGCTTCATTTTTGTGGTCACAAACTGCAGGTCCAAATTCGGCAACGATAACGTTACCAACTTCCATGTCGTCTGCCTTCAATGGCTTGATAGCAGGATCATACACGTTCCAGTTGCAGGTAACGGACAATCTTGGCGCAACAGGAACTTCCACTGCAACGGTGGTGGTTAGTCCTTCTACGCAAACAAATAAACCACCAGTAGCAAACGCAGGTAATGATTTTACAACAACCAATAATTACGCATACCTAAGTGCCGGTGGATCGTACGATCCTGATGGCAGTATTGCCGGCTACAACTGGACGCAGGTGAGCGGACCAAATACAGCTACAATTGTCTCGGGCACCACGATGTTCCCGACAGTACAGGGACTCGTTTCCGGCACCTATGTTTTCAAAGTGACCGTAACGGATAATTTGGGTGCAACCGCATCTGCAAACGTCCAGGTAACTGTGGGTGGCAATACGCCTCCAATTGCCAATGCAGGAGCCGACTTTACTGTAAACGGCGCCACTACGGCAAGCCTGAATGCAAGTGGTTCATCTGATCCTGGCGGTAGCATTGCGTCATACCAATGGTCAGAAGTAAGCGGACCAAACACTGCAACCATTGCTTCAGCCAATACCGTATCGGCAACCGCTCAGGGCCTGATTGTAGGTGTATATGTATTCCGAGTAACTGTAACAGACAATCTTGGCGCGACTGCAACAGATGATGTACAGGTGACTGTTACTAACAATACCAGCAACAAACCTCCTGTTGCGAATGCAGGCAATAATTTCTCAACAACTAATACTTACGCATATCTAAGTGCCGGTGGCTCTTATGATCCCGATGGTTCAATTGCATCTTACCAATGGACGCAAGTGAGCGGACCAAATACAGCAACAATGTTGTCTGGCAATACGATGTTCCCAACTGTACAGGGATTGGTTTCCGGCGTCTACGTGTTTAAAGTGACTGTAACTGATAATCTGGGAGCAACCGCGTCTGCCACTGTGCAGTTAACGGTAAGCAATGGCTCAAATTTGCCGCCGGTGGCAAATGCAGGCGCTGACATTACAGTAAATGCCACCACAACAGCGAGCCTGAGTGCAAGTGGTTCATCTGATCCTGACGGTACCATTGCATCTTACAGTTGGTCGCAAGTAAGTGGGCCGAATACTGCAACAATCGTTTCAGCAAATACTGTATCGCCAACAGTACAAGGTTTGATTGTTGGCGTGTATGTGTTCAGGGTAACTGTAACAGATAATTTGGGCGCAACAGCAACAGACGATGTGCAGGTGACTGTTACCAATTCTACAAACAAACCGCCGGTTGCCAACGCTGGAAATAATTTCAGTACGGCAAACAACTATGCTTACCTGAGTGCAGGCGCTTCCTACGATCCTGATGGCAGCATTGCGTCGTACCAATGGGCGCAAGTGAGCGGACCCAATACGGCCACTTTCTTGTCCGGTAACACCATGTTCCCGACTGTTCAGGGCTTGATAGCAGGAACTTATGATTTCCGCGTAACAGTTACAGACAATCTGGGTGCTTCCGCTACCTCTGATGTAATAGTTACCGTAACGGCTCCCGTTACTGGTGCAATGATCACACAATCTGCCGTAACAAGCAGGGATTCAGTGGCTGTGCAAATAAGCCTTTATCCGAACCCAGCTACAACGCAGATTATGGTAACGAGCACAAATAATTTTGTGGGCAATTACAAAGTGATCGTGTACGATGCTGTGGGCAAAATTGAGGCGCAATACAGCTTTGTGAAACCCGCTGCAGGTTTGGTGAAACAGCAACTGGATATTTCAAGATTGCCTTTAGGTATACACTACGTAGAAACAGTTTACGAAGGCAACCAGCATTCAACAATTCAGAAATTTATGAAACAATAGTGGTGAGAGATATGTTATGAGTAGTGAGTTTTGAGTTATGAGTTTGGACCTACGTTTAACTGTAGCAAACTCAGAACTCATCACTCAAAACTCAACATTTAATTCGATACGCTTAGAATGGAACAACATTTTAAGCGTATTGTTTTTTTGGTAACCTTGTCAAAGACCTAAAAATCTGTTTATGAAGTCAGCTCTATTTACTTTACTGTTGGTGGTAAGCTTTAGCGCTGCGCGTTCGCAGCTTGCTTCGCACTATTTGCCTCAACCTCAGTTCGTGGGCGATACCTTGCCGGGAGTTGGTTTTTATTCCTATCTGCCACCAGACTACAACACAAATCCTGCTACCAAATTTCCCCTGATCATTGCATTGTCAGGCTCGGGGGAAAAAGGAAATGGAACAACTGACCTTCCCAAGGTATTTACGTCAGGTATTGGTTACATGATCGGGCAGCAACATGCAACCATGAAGTTCAGTTATCCAAATGGGGTACAAGGATCTTTTGTAGTGTTAATGCCACAACTTGATTCAAAATACCTCAACTGGGTGCCTGCTTATGTCGGCAGAATGATTGCCTGGGCGAAGGCAAATTTAAATATAGACACCAACAGGATTTCACTAACAGGTTACAGCCTCGGCGGAGGAGGTTGCTGGATGTACCCGGCGGCAAGCCCGGATTCGGCAAAACGGATTGCCGGAATAGTCTCTGTGTCTGGTTCCAACCTGGAATATTTTCCGAATGAAAACGCGTGCAATATCGCTGCAGGAGCCCCCTCAGTGTGGGCCATTCACACGAGGGACGATGACCAGATAAATGATAGCATTACCAGAAAAATTACAGACTCGATTATACACTGTGGTGACATAAATCCTGTAGTATTGGATACTCCGGTAGGGAACCACCAGATTTACGATAACAAGATTTTTCCGGACACTGCAAACAACTATTTGTATCCAAATGTCTATCAGTGGATGCTTGCAGTGAAAAGGACGAACACACCCGGAACCAACTTACCGCCCGTAGCAAACATTGGGTCAACGGATACCACGGTAAATGTCACGTCCGCAATGCATTTTTATCAAAAGACAATCACCGGTGTGTTTTCAACCGACCCGAATGATCTTGTCGTGAAATATAAGTGGAAGATAACTTCGAATAATTTGCCGAATGTTTTTCCTTTCAATGGTTACGCACCAATCGATACATCAACCGTGCAGGAATCTGACCTCGATTACAAAAACTTCACCTGGCCTTCCCGGGACCTTGAATTCCATGCGCTGGGAGTTTATGTGTTCCAACTGACGGTTGCGGATATGTATGGGGCCACTTCAACAGTAACCAAAACCATTAGACTTACTGACAATGGCGTAAACGTTGCTCCTTATGTTTTCATTGGGAATGATGTGATTTTATCTGCGCTTCCCGGCGACACTACTGTTAGTATAAACGGACAGGTTTTTGATTGGGAGTCTTCCATGAATTATACGCTGGTGGCTGCTGGAACAAATCCTGCGGCAGTAAAAAATGATAATCAAAACTGGTACCAAACCACATTGCATCCTTTTACCACACCGGGCGTTTATAAGTTTACGCTTACTGCAACAGATGCAGGCGGCTTATCGACTTCGAGTACCATCACCATTACCAAACAGTCTCCGCTTCCTGTTACTTATCTCTATTTCAATGGAAGCAATAGCGATGGAAAAAATATCCTGAAATGGGCCACCAGCAAAGAACTTAATAACGACCACTTTGATGTTTTGAAAAGCGATGACGGAATTGATTTCTCGCCTGTTGTTACTATCCCTGCATCAACTGCAGCAACTGAAACAAAGCAATATTCATTTACCGATATCAATCCATTTCCCGGTAATAATTACTACAGGCTTGCTCAGTACGACATAGATGGAACAAAGAAACTATCTGACATCATCAATATCAGAAATGCCGGAAACACTGCGATATCAACATATCCAAATCCGGTAAAGGATCAATTGTATTTCACTGTAAAAGGCAGCGACATCAAGGGACTTGTTAGAGCACGCGTTTTGGATGCTTCCGGAAAAGTGGTGAAACAAATGACTTTTGAAAAAAACAGCAGTATGTCAAATCAAACTATTCAACTGCCCGGCTTACAATCTGGTATCTATGTGCTGGAGCTTAGCCAGGACAATGGCTGGCAATCGGTGCACAGGTTCGTAAAGTAGGAGCGAATTGAATTCGCCCTGCAATAACACTGCAGGATTTTAAGAATTAAGAATTAAATAATTAAAGGGCGGCATTCGTTACTGAATGTCGCCCTTGATATTTCTTTTCCATTGGCTTTAGACAGCGGTGCTATTAAACTTGACTGCATTCAAATTATAAATCATCAAAATTCATCACAATCATGAAGATCTGCGTTCTTGATTGCCAACAACTTTTTTTGCACTTTATAAACAATATCACCTGAGGTAGTGTTCTTATTTCTTTACCCCGTTTAGCGATCTCGATTAGTGGCCTGAATAAACCCTGCTCTGCTTAGTTCAATCCGATACTTTTTCAATCTTACCAAATTTTTCTTGGCTCTATTGAAGCATCTGTTAGTAGCAAACCAATTTTTCAAAAAAAATAAATGGACTGTTATGAAAAGAATGCTATTACTATTAACCTTGTTCTCGTCCTACTTATCCTTCGGGCAGTTAACGCAGCAGCATTTAACAGCCGCAAACGGAACGGCCATCGGCTTCTATCAATTTCTTCCCGCCGGCTATAACCCTGCAAAAAAATATCCCATGATCGTGTTCCTGCACGGCGCTGGAGAAGTGGGAAATGGTACAAGTGATTTGCCGAGAGTATTAAACAACGGCATCCCGCGTTTGCTCAAGGCCGGCGCAACCATGACTTTCACAGTAAATGGTGAAACCAGTAGTTATATAGTGCTGGCTCCTCAACTGGCCTCCAACTATGGTAACTGGCAGGATTTCTATACAGATGAAATGATAAAGTATGCCAAAAACAATCTAAGCGTTGATCTAAGCAGAATATACCTCACAGGGCTTAGCCTTGGTGGTGGCGGAACCTGGCGATGGTCCAGTAGCGATACCACTCACAGTGCGCAATTGGCCGGCATTGCGCCCATTTGCGGAACTGGCGAAACCCAGCAATATTTCTGTTGGGTAGCTTACTATAGAGTAGCTTGTTGGGCATTTCACAACATGGATGACGGTACTGTGTCTGTAGGAAATACACAGTATGCGCAAATGACGCTTGATAATTGTGACCCTAACCACAACGAGCCGCGCCAGTTCACTTACTATCCAAACGGCGGCCACAATGCGTGGGATAAAGGTTATGATACCGGTCACGGCATCCAGAACCCCAACCTGTACGAATGGTTCTTAATGCACCCAAAACAAGGTGCAGAACCGCAGCTTCCGGTTGCTGAAGCAGGACAGGATGTTATTTTAAATTATCCGCAAAACTCAACTGTACTTGATGGACGCCAATCTTATGATCCTGATGGTGGAACAATCGTTTCTTACAATTGGTCTGCACAGGAAAGGGCAAACAGGGGAACGATTGAAAATCCTGACAGGGCAGTAACAGTTTATAGCAATCTTACACCGGGACTGCACGTTGTAACTCTGGAAGTTACCAACGACAAGGGACATAAAGGTTACGACGTTGTAAATATCACCGTTAAAGGAGACCCTGCGCTGGATGTTCCTCCGGTTGCTATCGCTGAATCTGACACTACCATTAACGCGCCAAGTGATAGTATCCATCTTAATGGTCAAAAATCATACGATCCGGATAACAGTATCATCAGTAATTTCCTATGGCAAAAAGCTTCAGGAGCAAGCGGAGATAACATTCTGACGCCGGAAGTGTATAAAACAACCGTGAACGGTTTGAAGCCGGGAACCTACTATTATACATTGACTGTAACAGATTTCACAGGTAAGACAGATATGGATTCTGTAAAAGTTATTGTCAACCCGCCACCGTCAAATAACAAACCTCCGGTTGCAAATGCTGGTGACGATTTCTCAACCTCCGATAACTTTGCATACCTGAGTGCAGGTGGATCGTACGATCCGGATGGCAAGATCACCGCTTATTTGTGGTCAGAAGTATCAGGACCAAATACGGCGACCATTCTTGCCGGCAATACATTATTCCCGACAGTACAGAACCTGATTTCCGGCACCTACAAGTTCCGTGTACTGGTAACTGACAACTACGGTGCAACAGATGATGATACAGTTGCAGTACAAGTGCTTGGCAGCAATAAACCTCCAATTGCAAATGCCGGAGCGGACCAAACAGTGATAATACCCAACAACACCGCATTGCTTGATGGTAGCGCATCCAACGATCCGGATGGAAACATAGTTACTTACGCATGGACCAAATTGAGCGGACCTTCCGGCGGAAACATAAGCAATCCGGACAGAGCCAGAACTCAAGTGACAAATCTTGTGGAAGGCACTTATGTTTTCCAATTGATGGTAACTGATAACCTGGGTGCCACTGCTACCGCACAAACGAAAGTGATTGTCGGCTCGGCAAATAATAAACCGCCTGTTGCCAATGCAGGTAATGACTTTAGTACCGGTGACAATTTTGTTTACCTGAGTGCCGGTGCGTCTTACGATCCTGATGGAACGATTACAGGCTTCCAGTGGTCACAGGTAAGCGGTCCGAATACGCCAACAGTACTCTCCGGTAATACAATGTTCCCGACAGTACAGGGGCTGGTTACCGGTACATATGTCTTCAAAGTGGTGGTAACAGATGATATGGGCGCAACAGCCAGTGATAACGTTTCATTTACCGTAAGAGCTAACCAGGATCCTGTCGCTATTGTTCCTTCTCAGGTGATAATTACAATTCCAGGTGGACAAATAGACATCAACGGAACACAGTCTTACGATCCTGATGGAACCATTGTTTCTTATGATTGGTCCCTTTCAAAAAGCGCTGTAGTGAATCTGTTAACCCAAGGTCCGGGCATGGTTACCTTAAGAGGTTTAATAAGTGGCGAAGCTGATTTGACACTGATTGTAACAGATAACAGAGGGGGACAAGGTACAGCTAAAGTTCACATTATTGTTACAACAGACATTCCGCCGGTAGCCAAAGCAGGATTTGATTTTGTAACAGCAAACACTTGGGCATACCTCAGCGGAGCTGGATCTTATGATCTTGATGGTCACATTGTGTCATTTATGTGGACGCAGGCGCAAGGACCTGGCGCAGCAACAATTAGCGGCGCAAATACAATGTTCCCGACTGTTTCAAATCTCATCCCTGGCATTTACAAATTCAACCTGGTAGTCACAGACGATGCGGGATTCTCATCCAGTGATTACGTTACGGTTACAGTAATACCTAGCACTACAGAAACCATTGTGCCTAACGTACTGATTTCCGGTACGCTCAGAAACGATGTCTCTGCAAATGCCGGTTCTGCATCATTGTATCCAAATCCTGTCCGGAGTTCAGCTAAGCTATCGTTGAACAACACGCTGACCGGCAAGGTACAAATAGCCATATTTGACGCAACAGGTAAGGTGCAAATGACTGCGAATTACGACAAACGCATGTCCGACTTCCAGCAACAATTGGATGTCTCCAAACTACCTCAGGGTGTTTATTATATGGAAATAATGGTAGATGGTAAATCAGCCAGCTCCGTTAAGAAGTTCATTAAACTCTAATCAAAAATTTCATCACTCATAAACGAAAGGGCCTTCGGGCCCTTTTTTATTTGCCCCCTTTTATTTAACCGCAAAGTGCGCAAAGGATGCGCAAAGGTTTTTAAAGAAAAAACGACTTTTTGAAGAATTTCAAACATTCAACAACCCTTCTTTCCTTTGCGCCGCCTTAGGTGCTTTGCGGTTTAAAAAGCGTTTATCCATAAGAGATAATCACTAACAACCGTTCGTTAGTATTGTAGTATATCCGTGTAAATCAGTCAAATCAGCGTCATCTGCGTGCTCACTTCAAGGCGCACGTTCCTCCCCGTTACACACTGAGTTCTTGCTTGTTTATATATTATAAATATGTGTTATTAAAATGCCTTTTGGCTCGCATGATATTAGTTAGGGTCCAGCTTGGCTCTTATTGTTTGCAGATAAAATGAAAAGGCTATTTTTGCGCACTCATAAGAAAACTTCAAAATTTTTCCGCCCGGTAAAAACTAAATCTTTTTTGGTATCACGTGAAATGTTTACCAATCCTAATACTTGTCAAACCGACACATATCCGTACCCAAATGATTTCTTCACCGTGCCCGGATCAGCTTAATATTAAAAAAATATTGTAACTAATAAGTTCATTAACAAGGGACTGAAAAAGTGAAATCGGAGAAAATAGAGTTGAGCGATTTTTGCGGGCAATTAAATATTTAATATCTCGTTATACGTTGCGAAAAGTGGAGTCAAATCTTATGTAAGTATGCTCTGCTAAGATGGGGAAGAATCGCACCAATACTGAATTGCGTGCGAAATTCAAATAACGTAAAAAACTTATACCGTTATTCACATTTCACCCTTTTTGGTATAGATATTGCTCTTAGAAAACTCCATGAAAACGGAACATTGAATGTTCGGAAGAGAACAAGGGTTTGAGGATAAGGTACACCGTTAGATATTCAATTGTTGAACCGCATTTTTGAAGTGGTAATAAATGCGAATCTCACTCACGTACTGGATTTCTGCTACCCCCACCGAAAGCTTATTCAATTCTTATTTTATGTGAAAAAAGCAGGACGAATGCTGCTATTCATCCATGTAAAGTTTTGTATGTACAAAACGGCGCACGGAGTGAAGCGGGAAAGGTATGCCCTGTTGTTTGAAAACTAAATGAAAAATCTGAAAAAAAATCTGATTGCAAATGAGATCGTTTTTACTCGGTTTGTTAGTGCTGATTAGTGCTTCCTCCTTTTCGCAGCAAGTTGCGCGATCAATGACGTCCTCTGCTGGTTTATTTGTTGGCTTCTATGATTTTAGGCCACCGGGCTACGATGCCTCAAATACAACCAAAAAATATCCGCTCATCATCTTTCTCCATGGTATTGGTGAACGTGGTAATGGTACAACCGATCTTCCCAATGTATGTGCAAATGGTATACCACGCAATATTTACTGGGGTTCTACAATGACTTTTACCGTTAACGGAACAACTGAAAGCTTCCTCGTATTGTCTCCGCAATTAGATACAAAATATGGCGGCTGGGTTGATGGTTATGTGGATGCGATGCTGGAATATGCAAAAGCAAACCTTAACTACGATCCTGATCGCGTGTACCTTACGGGCCTAAGCGCCGGAGGTGGCGGTACATGGGATTATGTATCAAACCGTGCTGGTAATGCGGGCATCTTTGCTGCAATCGCGCCTGTGTGCGGTTCCAGCTACACTGCTTCAGGTATGTGCTACATCGCGCAGGCACATTTACCCGTATGGGCATTCCACGCAGTGGATGATGGTACTGTACCGGTGAGCATGACGCAAAACGCAATTTCGCTTATCAATAGTTGCTCACCTGCTCCAAATCCTGCGCCTCAGGTAACTTATTATCCTGCAGGTCTTGGTGGACACGGCATCTGGTATATGAGTTATGATGAAACACACACATATGCCAATCCAAATCTTTACGAATGGTTCTTATCAAAAAGAAGAAGTACAAATGGTAATGGTGTAAACCAGCCGCCTGTGGTGCAATTGCCAAATGATATTTCTCTTGTGCTGCCGACCAACTCTACAACCCTTGATGCAAGCAAGTCTTACGACTTCGATGGTACTGTAGTATCATACAGCTGGACGCAGGTTTCTGGTCCTTCTACAGCAACAATTTCGTCGCCTTCCTCTGCAACCACATCTGTTAGTAACCTGGTGGAAGGAACATATGTTTTCCAGGTGAAGATCACTGATGATAAAGGCGCGAGCTCAACGGGTCAGATAAGAGTATTGGAACAATCAACTTATGGCGCAGATCTGGCGCCGATATGTAAAGCCGGTGATGACTTTACTTCAGCAAACAGTACCGTATATTTAAGCGGTGCGGGATCTTATGATCCTGATGGCTCAATTGCAAGTTACCAGTGGTTCCAACTTTCAGGACCTGTAACGGCAACTATTACCAATGGTACTACTGCCTTCCCAACAATCAGCAATTTAATTGCAGGAAACTACAAATTCAGATTGCTGGTAACGGACAACCTTGGCAAACCTGCAGATGATACCGTTGCATTCACCATCTCTGGCAATGCAGTAGTGAACCTTCCTCCGATTGCAAAGATCGCCGGAACGACCAGCATCACTTTGCCAACAAACTCTACAACGCTTGATGGTAGCGGGTCTCTGGACAATGATGGTACAGTGAACGCTTATCAGTGGTCAGAAGTTTCTGGTCCAAACAATGCGACCTTCGGATCTGCTACGGCAAATTCGACTACTGTGAACGGCCTGGTGGCGGGCACTTACACCTTTCAGTTGCAGGTAACTGATAACCTCGGTGCAACGGGCACCACAACTGTAACTGTAACGGTTGGTGCCGGAACCGGGAATACGCCGCCTGTGGCAAGAATTACGGGCGCCACAAACATTACATTACCAACGAACGCTGTAACGTTTGATGGTAGCAGCTCTTCAGACAACGGCGGTTACATTGCTTCATTCTTGTGGACACAAACTGCAGGACCAAATACAGCAACCGTAACTACGCCAACATCTATGTCGACTGGCTTTACCGGCTTGGTCGCAGGAACTTACACCTTCCAGTTGATGGTAACAGATAACCTGGGATCAACTGGAACAACAACTGCAACTGTAACGGTTAGTGCCGGAACCGGGAATGCGCCGCCAGTGGCAAGAATTACGGGCGCCACAAACATTACATTACCAACGAACACTGTAACGCTTGATGGTAGCAGCTCTTCAGACAATGGCGGTTACATAGCGTCATTCTTGTGGTCACAAACTGCAGGTCCAAATAATGCAACGATAACGTTACCAACATCTATGTCGTCTGCCTTCAATGGTTTAGTTGCAGGAACTTACACCTTCCAGTTAGCAGTAACCGATAACCTGGGAGCAACGGGAACAACAACATATACAGTTACAGTTGGTGGATCGAATTCAACGAACAAAGCGCCGATAGCCAATGCCGGAAACGATTTCACAACACAATATAAAGACTACGCATACCTGAGTGGTGGTGGATCATACGATCCTGACGGAAGCATCGCAACATGGGCTTGGACACAGGTAAGCGGGCCGAATACTGCAACAATCGTTTCAGGAAACACAATGTTCCCAACGATCAACAACATGGTTGCCGGTACTTATACATTCAGATTAACGGTGACTGATAACCTGGGCGCAAGCGCTTCTGCTACCGTAAATGTTACCCTTGGGGGCGGTACGCCTCCGGTTGCAAATGCTGGCAACGATTTCAGCACATCTAACAACTATGCATACCTGAGCGGCGGTGCATCATACGATCCCAACGGAACTATTACAGGATGGGCATGGACACAAGTAAGCGGACCAAACACTGCTACAATACTTGCAGCAAACGGAATGTTCCCGACAGTACAAAACCTGATTATAGGATCATATACTTTCCGTGTGACAGTAACGGATAACAGTGGACTTTCTGCGTCTGATGATGTAGTATTGACTGTAACTGCAGGTGGCGCTGCTACAGCGGCTTTGAGCACAGATGTAAATGCAGGAAGTACAAGGGCGAACAACCTGGCGAAAGAGCCAAGTATTTATCCGAATCCTGCAACCAATCAGATCACTGTTACATTCACCAATGACTTTGTTGGAAACTACAAATTCGTAGTGTATGATGCTAAAGGAAAAATCGTAACTCAATATAATTATTCTAAGCAAGCAGGTCAGGTACAACAGCAACTTGACATTTCGAAACTGCCAGCCGGAATGTATTATTTGGAAACTATTTATGATGGCAATCAAAAAGCCGTGATTAAAAAGTTTGTGAAACTATAAACACTAATTTGAAAATTTGAGAATTTGAAAATTTGAAAATTGTTTCTCTGCAACTTGTCAAAATTTGGTTCAATCTCTTCGACGTTTGAGCGTGAGCAAAAGCTCGACCAGGACATGCAGGCAGCATTTTTAAATTTTCAAATTTTCAAATTCCCAAATTATTAAACCGTAGTTGTATTAAACAGATATTTTTTCTTAAAACAATTGAGTTATGAAAAATATTTTACTCTTTGCGGGTGTGTTGTTTTTTTGTGTGTTTGCTAACGCGCAACAAGTAACAAAAAGTTTAACTGCGACTAACGGTACACAAATTGGGTTTTTGGAATACAAACCCACTAATTATTCCAAGCAGACGAAGTATCCTCTCATCATCTTCCTGCACGGAATTGGAGAGAGAGGTAATGGCACCACAGATCTTCCTAATGTTGCAGCCAATGCAATTCCCCGCCTTATCAGTGCGGGCAATACGATGACCTTCGCCAACCCTAATAATGGGCAACAGGAAACATTTCTTGTATTATCTCCCCAACTGGATAAGCAGTATGGAAGCTGGCAAAACTTCTATACAGACGAGATGATAAAATATGCCAAGTCTAATCTTAGCATAGATCCCAATCGCATCTTCCTCTGCGGTATCAGCCTTGGTGGCGGCGGCGTTTGGAAGTATGCAACCAACTCATTACAAAATGCCAATCAGTTCGCGGGCATTATCCCATGTTGCGGAACCGGTGAGGGAACAGACTTCTGTAACCTTAACCAGGCGAAAACCGCAGTATGGGCATTTCACGCTATGGACGATGGAACCGTAGGCGTGGGAAATACGCAATACGCGCAAATAAAAATTTCTCAGTGTACGCCTGCACTGGCAGCCAAATTTACTTATTACCCATACGGTGGACATGGCATTTGGGATTGGGCCTTCGATCCCGGTCACAGCATGCAAAATCCTAACGTATATGAATGGATGCTAAGCTTGTCACGCAATGGTAGTGGCAATAACAATAACCAGGGTCAGGACAACAACAATAATAAACCTAATGTTCCACCGGTTGCAAATGCAGGTGGCGACCAGGCAATTACACTGCCGGTGAACGCTGTAACATTAGACGGAACCGGTTCAAAAGATTCGGACGGTTCTATTAAATCATATTCATGGACAAAAGTAAGCGGACCTGCTTCAGGCACCATTGCTTCTCCATCTGCTGCAACAACAACAGTTACGGGCCTTACAGTAGGTACATACGTGTTCCAGCTAACAGTAACTGATGACCAGGGCGCAACTGCTTCTGATAATGTAACCGTTTCTGTAAACGCAGCTGTAGTGGTTAATCAACCACCAACATCAAATGCGGGCGGAGCACAGGCGATAACATTGCCAGCAAATGCCGTAACTCTTGATGGAAGCGGTTCAAAAGATAACGACGGTACCATTACCACCTACGCATGGACGAAAGTAAGCGGGCCTGCTGCTACAATCGTTTCTCCATCAGCAGTTTCTACGCAAATTACAGGAATGGTTCAGGGTGCATATGTGTTCCAGCTAACTGTAACGGATAACTCCGGCGGAACTGCTTCGAGCACTATAGCGGTTACTGTAAACCCAGCGCCTAATCAGCCACCAACAGCAAATGCAGGTGGTGCCCAGGCGATTACATTGCCAACAAGCGCCATAACCCTTGATGGAAGCGGTTCAAAAGATAATGATGGTCAAATTGTAACCTATGCGTGGACCAAAGAAAGCGGGCCGGCTTCTGGTACAATTGCTTCTCCATCTGCCGTTTCAACACAGGTTACAGGTCTCGTTGCCGGTGCATATGTTTTCAAATTAACTGTAACAGATAACTCAGGCGCAACAGCTTCAGCTACGGTATCAGTTACCGTGAATGCGGCTGTGGTGGCTAACAATAAACCACCAATTGCAAAAGCCGGGGATGATTTCGCTACCGCTAATAACTATGCGTATTTGAGCGGCGCCGGTTCTTATGACCTCGATGGAAGTATCGTATCATGGGTATGGCAGGAGCTTGGCGGACCGAATGTGGTGACCATGCTTTCCGGAAATACCATGTTCCCGACAATTGAGAATCTTGCCGGCGGTACTTATACTTTCAAATTAACGGTGACCGATAACGACGGAGCAAGCGCATCTGACGAAGTAAGCGTCAAGGTGGTACCAAACGGTAAACCTCCGGTTGCAAAGGCAGGAGATGATTTCAGCACAACTAACAACTATGCATACCTGAGTGGCGCCGGATCTTATGACATTGATGGATACATTGCAGGATGGGCGTGGTCGCAGCAAAACGGACCAAATACCGCTACAATACTTGCAGCAAACGGAATGTTCCCGACAGTGCAAAACCTGGTTGTTGGAACCTACACGTTCCGCCTGAAAGTAACGGACAACGATGGTTTGGCTACATACGATGATGTAGTAGTAACCGTGAAACCGAAGGTGGCGCCATCTGTGGTGACTGGCGTAAACACGCAAGCATTGATCCCGGATGTAAATGCAGGAAGTACCAAGGTGAGTGATCTGGCAAAAGAGCCAAGCATCTATCCAAACCCTGCAACTACCCAGATCACAGTTACTTTCAACAACGATTATGTTGGAAGCTACAAGTTCGTAATGTATGATGTTAAAGGGAAAATCGTAACTCAATATAATTATTCTAAGCAAGCGGGTCAGGTGCAACAGCAACTTGACATTTCGAAACTGCCTTCTGGAATGTATTATTTGGAAACTATTTATGAAGGTGCACAAAAACCAGTGATGAGGAAGTTTGTAAAACTTTAGTCACAACACACAATTTGAAAATTTGAAAATTGTTTCTGTGCGGCTCTCGGTTTTAAATGCGACCTCTTCAAATATTTGAGAGTGGGCAAAACATCGGGAGAGATAAGCCATTAGCATTTTCAAATTTTCAAATGCTCAAATTTTCAAATTGCATAAACCTTATCCAATCTAAAAATAGATCTGCCCTGATTTCTCTTGTTGCATAATACCTTGTAAAAGAGATCAATAGCATAGTGTGCTATGTGAAATGATCTTGCCTGGAATTTTATGGATCACCAGATCCGAAAGCGCCGGGGCACAAGGTGGAAGCTTACAGCACGCTATTGCCTGCACGCATTTCAGCAAATGTGAAGAGTGATTTGAGACAAAGTTCCGCTCTCAAAAAGAGTGCATCTAAACGTTTGTGCCATGTAGTTAGCAGAGTATGCGAAGCTTGATTTTTTTAATCGATATCCGAAGAGTAGCATCCTTATTGGCTTTGGTGATAACTTGAATGGATCGAAGAGTTCGTATGTAGATGGTTCAAAAAATATTCGAATCGGATATTTTTTTAGAATTAAAATTATGTGGTATGGAAATTGGTGCGTAAACGATCAACCAAAAACTATGAAACTAAACTAACCACGTACTTACTTTCGAGGTGAAATGTTCTGAAGACGTTATTGCAAATTCACAAAAGAGTTATGTCAAGGATTTGAAATTGTGTTGAGAGAGGTTTTGATTTCGTTAGAAAAGTAGTAGTAAACAAACTTGTATAAAATGGTATTTTTTTTCGGTGAATCCTTGAATTAATTTTTTTATGAAAAATCTTTTACTCATTGTGGGCATTCTATGCCTGTCTTTTTTTGCTAACGCGCAGGAAGTTGCACGTAGCTTAACGGCCTCCAATGGCCAAAACGTTGGGTTTTATGAATATAAGCCCACGAATTACACTACTTCAAAAAAATACCCACTTATTATATTCCTTCATGGAATTGGGGAGCGAGGCAATGGTACTACTGACCTGCCTTTGGTTAATGCAAACTGTATACCGCGCTACATCGCAGGCGGAAGTACAATGACTTTCACTAACCCTACAACAGGAGTAGCAGAAACATTCCTTGTATTGATTCCTCAGTTAGATATGCAGTATGGCAGCTGGCAAAACTTCTATGTAGACGAAATGTTGAACTATGCCAAAAAGAACCTTAGCATCGACCAAAATCGTATATTCCTTTGCGGTATAAGCCTTGGTGGTGGCGGGGTTTGGAAGTATGCAACCAACTCGTTGGCAAATGCTTCCCAGTTTGCAGGTATCATTCCTTGCTGTGGAACCGGCGAAGGAACGTACTTCTGTAACATCGCGAGTGCAAAAACTGCAGTTTGGGCCTTCCACGCAATGGACGATCCTACTGTAGGAGTAGGAAATACACAATATGCGCAGATCGTATTGGGGAACTGTAACCCCACAGTACTGCCGAAGTTTACTTATTATCCAACTGGCGGACATGGCATCTGGGACATGGCATTTGACCAGGGTCACGGATACCAAAATCCTAACGTATATGAGTGGATGCTTGGATTGTCACGGGCTAATTTAGGAACCGTTGTTCCACCGAATGTTCCTCCGGTTGCAAATGCCGGTGCGGCTCAGGCTATTACATTGCCTACAAGCAGTGTAACACTGAACGGAACAGGTTCTACAGACAGCGACGGTACAATTGCATCTTACGCATGGACAAAAGTTAGCGGACCATCTGCCGGAACAATCACTTCTCCGTCTGCCGCAACAACAACCGTTACCGGCTTAATCGCAGGTACTTACGTTTATCAATTGACAGTAACAGATAATTCTGGTGCAACTTCTTCAGCTAATGTAACAATCTCTGTTAATGCGGCTTCGGTTGTAAATACTCCTCCAACTGCTGTTGCAGGTGCAAACCAAACAATCACACTGCCTACCAACTCAGTATCATTGGATGGTAGCGCTTCAAATTCTCCAAACGGAACTATTTCAAGATATGCATGGGCACAAGTGAGCGGTCCTTCTACAGCGACCATTACTTCCCCAACTACTGCAGCAACACAAGTTACAGGTCTTATCGCCGGAACTTATGTGTATCAGTTAACAGTATACGATAACAATGCAGCAACCGCTACATCTAATGTAACAGTGACTGTGAACGCTGCAGTGCCTGGCAACAAAGCGCCAGTTGCAAATGCAGGTAATAATTTCACTACCACCAACAACTATGCATACCTGAGCGGTGGTGCGTCTTATGATCCTGATGGTAGCATTGCGATCTGGGCATGGTCACAGGTAAGCGGTCCAAATACAGCAACAATTTTGTCTGGTAACACAATGTTCCCGACTGTGCAAAACCTGGTTGGCGGTACATATATTTTCCAATTGACAGTAACAGATAACCAGGGTGCTACAGCATCTGCGCAAGTTACGCTGACTGTAGGTGCAAATAAACCTCCGGTAGCGAGCGCAGGCGGCAACTTTAATGTGCAACTTCCTCAGGGAACTGTAACATTGGATGGTAGCCTGTCTAACGATCCTGATGGTACCATTTCTACTTACGCATGGACAAAAGTGAGCGGACCAACCGGTGGAACCATTGTTACGCCAGCAGGTAAAACAACTCAGTTGACAGGATTGATCGCAGGAACTTATGTTTACCAATTACAGGTGACAGATAATGGTGGTCTTTCTGCAACAGCACAGGTTACAGTAACCGTACTTGCTGCAACTACCAATAACAAAGCACCTTATTGCAACGCAGGTAACAACTTTACGTCTTCAAACAACTACGTTTACCTGAGTGGTGGCGCATCATACGATCCTGATGGAACAATTGCGAAATGGGCATGGAGCCAGGTATCCGGACCAAACACTGCAACTGTGCTTGGTGGAACCACAATGTTCCCGACAGTGCAAGGCTTGATCGCAGGAACATACGTATTCAGCCTGGTAGTTACAGATAACATGGGTGCAACGGCTTCTGCTCAGGTATCATTTACCATTACATCAACAGTAACAGGAGCGGCTTTGTCTACTACAGCAACTACTGTAGGAGCTGATGTGAAAGCAGCAACTACTGCAACTTCATCAATCAGCCTGAGCCCTAATCCTGCACAGAGCTTCGTGAACCTTGTAGTAAACAATGACACTACAGGTAAAATGAAAGTGGTGATCTTCGATGCAACTGGAAAACCTGCGAAGACAATTGAATACACCAAAGGACAATTCGATTTCCGTCAGCAAATAGATGTTACAAGCCTTTCACAAGGTGTGTACTACATGCAAATAGTGCTGGATGGTAAATCACTCCCAACGCAGAAATTTGTTAAACTATAAACGTTAAGCAACTCCGTTTTTAATCATCCATACCCGAGGGCTGGCAGGCATTTAGGCTTGTCAGCCCTTCTTTTTTGCAGGAATTAGGAGTTAGGAACTAGGAATTAGAACCGTCATAACTCCTTACTCCTAATTCCTGTTTCTCCTACGTATTTCCACGTTAAACTACTATCCATCTACGTATTTTCCGAACCTCTAAGGAGCTGTGATAAACGAAAATCTGTGTTAAGTCTTCAAAACAAATATTCTGATTTCTAATCATTTGTAATTATCTATAGAAAAAACACTCGTGTTAACAGCGTTTCTACAAATATTTTATAGATGTTTTACGTTTTACAAGCAGCTTGGGCAATGCTAATACCTTGATTATTCAATCCAATGTACGTGTATGAAAACTATTTTACTCAGTGTGGGGCTGCTATTAGTGACTCTTAGTATTTCTGCGCAGCAGGTGGCAAAATCTCTTACCTATAATGGGCTGTTTGTAGGTTTCTACGAGTACAAGCCTACTTCTTACGGTTGGAGCTCAACAAGAAAATATCCTTTAATGATATTCCTTCATGGTGTGGGAGAGAGAGGAAATGGTACCACGGATTTGTATAAAGTTGCATTCAACGGCCCTCCATATAATATTGCCGGTGGTTCGAAAATGGCTTTTACTGTGAACGGTGTAAAAGATACGTTCCTTGTTTTATCTCCGCAATTGAGCCTTACTTATACCGGCTGGATCAATACTTACACAGATGCCATGTATAACTATGCAATATCTAATCTGCAGGTCGATCCAAACAGAGTTTACCTTACCGGATTGAGTGCAGGCGGTGGCGGTGTATGGGATTACGTAACCAGCGATCCAACCAATGCGCCAAAGTTTGCAGCTATTGTAGTCAGCTGCGGCGTTGCTCCCGGCAACATGAATGGCATTTGTTACATGAACCAGGCAAACTTACCTGTATGGGCATTCCATGCGATGGACGATCCTACTGTGCCTGTAGGTTATACGCAAACAATTATTGATAAGATGGACAACAGTTGCACTCCTTCTCCTGATCCTATGCCGCTGGCAAAATATTACCCTTCAGGCGGGCATGGCATCTGGGGTTGGGTATACGATGAAACACATGTTTATCAAAATCCAAACGTTTATGAATGGATGCTGATGCACACAAGAGCTTCTGCACCTGTGGATGTGGCGCCCGTTTCAAAAGCCGGAAATGATACGATTATCGTGCTTCCTTCAAACACTGCATCCCTGAATGGAGGCGCTTCATATGATGGGGACGGCACCATTGCAGAATACCAGTGGACAAAAGTTTCCGGCCCCGATAACTATACCATCACATCGCCTGCAAACAGCGCAACGACCGTGACAGGAATGGTTACCGGTACATACCAGTTTGTTTTGCGCACATTGGACTACTACGGCAAAGCCGGCTATGATACAATGACGG
>Ga0318567_10000254_pt1 | contig 24115 bp, 18 predicted proteins | sample GRESIP088b5f20_FD_203691 | JGI IMG/M metagenome (GOLD analysis project Ga0318567, IMG submission 203691) | Tropical soil microbial communities from Luquillo Experimental Forest, Puerto Rico - GRE.SIPMG.088b5f20 | ecosystem: Environmental > Terrestrial > Soil > Tropical forest > Bulk soil...
CAATCTGGACAATGTGGACAGTATCGCCGCCTTTTATCATGCCGGCACCACGGGTCTTGGCGCCGCGATCGGCGTGCCAAAGGAACTCATCTTCTGGCAAGCGCTGGAGGCGCAGCTGATTCCCGGCGCCTTTATCGCCCTGACCGTGGTCTTCTTTCTGCTGGCCTGGCATTACGGCCTGGCGCTCCTGCATCAGCGCGACACGGAACGGCGATTCAGCGCCTCGCTGTCCAATGCGGCGGTCGGCTTCGCCATGACGGCGCTGGACGGCGTTTTCATGGATTGCAATCAGGCGTTCCGCGATCTGACCGGATATTCCGCTGACGAGCTGCGGATTTTGCGGTTCCAACATTTCATTCACCCCGACGATCTGCCCGAGAACATGGTCCTTTACGGCCTGCTGGCGCGCGGTGAGATTCCCGCATTCGTCGTCGAGAATCGCTTTGTCCGCAGGGATGGCCGGGTCGTCTGGGTGCGCAAGAGCGTTTCGATGGTCCGTGGCGACGACTTCGCCCCCAGATGGAGCTTCGCGCTGATCGAAGATATCAGCGACCGCAAGCAAGCCGAGATGGAGCTTGAGGAAAAAAACAAAGCGCTGGAACGGTCCACCGCCGATCTGGAGCAGTTCGCTTATGTGGCGTCTCATGACCTGCAAACGCCGCTGCGGAACGTGGTCCATTACACGCAATTGCTCGAGCGCCGCTATAAAGGCAATCTTGATTCCGAAGCCAATCTTTTCATCGGCTTCATCGTCGATGGCGGCAAACGGATGGTTCGCCTTATCAACGAGCTTCTCAATTTCGCCCGCATCTCCAACCTGTCGCAGGCCTTGCAACCCGTATCGGCGGAGGAAGCCGTGTCGCAGGCCTTGCTGAATTTGGGGGTGGCCGCCTCTGCCGACGATCTGGAACTGAAGCTCGGGACCCTGCCCGAGGTCATGGCCGAGCAGAGTTACCTTGTGGATCTGTTTCAGAATTTGCTGGGCAACAGCCTGAAATTCCGTGCGCCGAGCCGCAAGCTGGTGCTTTCGATCAGCGCCGAGCGGGACCGGCCCGGTTTCTGGCGTTTTGCCGTTGCCGATAACGGTATCGGCATCAGCCGCGAATTCCACGACAAGATTTTCGAAATCTTTCAGCGGCTGAATCCGACCACGGATATCGAGGGAACAGGGATCGGCCTGACCATCTGCCGAAGGATCATCCACCATTTCGGCGGCGTCCTTTGGGTAGAATCGGCTCCGGATAGCGGAGCCACCTTCTACTTCACCCTCATGGACGGGGCATCAAGTCCTAAGCCCGGCTCTGCCGCCCCGTCAGCCGGATCAGGGTGATCTCCGAGGGCGCTCCGAACCGCTTCGGCGGTCCCCAATAGCCGGTGCCGCGGCTGGTATAGATCCACAGCCGCTGCAAGCGATGCAGCCCGGCGGTGAAGGGCTGCTGCAAGGGCACGAACAGGCTCCAGGGCCAGAACTGGCCGCCATGGGTATGGCCCGACAGCTGCAGATCGAAGCCCGCCTGCTCTGCCGCCGGGGCGCTGCGCGGTTGATGCGCCAGCAGGATCTTCGGCCTGATGCCCTTGGGCGCATTCTCCAGGGTCCGTTGCGGGTCGCTATGGTGATCGGGGGTGAAGCCCTTGGCGCTGAAGTCGGTAATGCCGGCCAACAGCAAGTCGGCGCCGTCATGGGGAATCACCACCGCCTCGTTCATCAGCATATGCAGGCCCAGACGCCGGAATTCGGCGACCCAGCTCTCGACGCCGGCATAATATTCATGATTGCCGGTCACGGCATATTGGCCGTGCCGCGACTGCAAGCGGGCCAAGGGGGCGATATGATGCGCCAGATGGGCGACGCTGCCATCCACCAGATCGCCGGTCAGGGCGATCAGGTCCGGCTGAAGGCTGTTCACCCGCTCGACCACGCCCTCGACATAGCCGCGCTTGATGGTGGGCCCCACATGCAAATCGCTGATCTGGACGATGGTGAAACCTTCCAAAGCCGGGGGAAGTCCATCGATGGGCACGGCCACCTCGGCCACGCGGGGGATGCGCCGGGCATTGATGAAGCCGATGACGGTGACCAGCAAGGTCGCGGCCACCACCAGCAGCGCCGAATCCCGGTTCAAGGACCTGGGCAGCACGATCAACAGCAGATCGCGCAGGAAGGTCAGCACCAGCATCGACGAGAACAGCCCCATCAGCAAAGCGCCGACCCAGGTAACGCGGTCGGACAGGGTGGGGGACGAGAACATGAACCGCGCCCCCATGCCAAGGGGGATCAGCAGCGCCGAGCAGCAGAGGAAGACGATGCCTGCTTTGCCGAAGGATGGCGGGAGCCCCAAGGACGGCAACAACCGCCAGCCGATATAGAGATGCAACAGGGCCATCAGGGCCATAACGGTCAGTAAAAAGCGCCCAACATGACGTTTCACGCCGGAATTTTCAACATCACTGCTGCTCATAACCCAACTGCTTTCCCTACTGACCGGCAGGCGGCCTGTGTGAAGCACCCGATCATGAGATCGCTGCCGATCTGCGCTGGCGCAAGGGGGGAAAGCAAAAAAGGCCGATCGCCCGAACCGATCAGTTCCAGAGGTTTCGAGCAGTGACCGGCCTTTTCGACGCTGCTCCCGAAACCGGGAGAATTTGGAGCGGGCGAATTCGAGAATGAAGGAGGCAACCCGTTCCTCGGCGCTCTGACGCCTCAGCCAGGCCAGGCGTTCATGGGCGTTGGACAGCCGCCCAGCTTTCATTCCGCCGAAATTTTGGACCAGTGAGGCGAATGGCGGTTGCCACCATCTTCATGGGCTTCCGAAGGTCATTGCCATACAATCCGGACCGGTTTCCCAATTTGACCGTGCTCGCCATGCGCTTTATCCCTCTATGCCGATCTCTGCTCGCCCTTTTTCTGATCTGGCCGGTCTTCGCAGAGGCCGGGCAGGCAGGGGGCGAAATCCGTGTCGGCGTGCTGGCCTATCGTGGAGCCGAGCGGGCCGATAGTGACTGGACCGCGACGTTCGAACATTTGAATCGCGTTCTTCCCGGCCGGCAGATCGAGATGGTCGCCGAAGATATCGACGCGCTGAACAAGGATGCGGCTGCCGGCAAGCTGGATTTCGTCATCACCAATCCGGGGCATTACATCGAGCTGGAAACCGAACTGGGCGCCTCGCGCATTGCCACGGTGGAAAGCCAGAATGGCCCGCCACCGGCGGCCGCCATTGGGGCGACGGTGTTCGTCAAGGCCGAGCGCAGCGACCTTCGCGATTTAGGGGATCTCAAAGGCAAAACCATCGCCGCCGTCGCGCCGGAGACCTTCAGCTTCCGATTGACCCGACGAGAGCTTCAGGAGCGATCGATCGATCTGTTCGCCAAGCCGACGCATCTGAATTTTCTCGGCTTTCCGGCTGACAAAGTGACGCAGGCCGTGCGTAGCGGACAGGCCGATGCCGGCGTGGTGCGCGCCTGTCTGATCGAAGCCATGGCCGCCGAGGGGTTGGTTAAACCCGGCGAGTTCCGCGTGCTGTCGGCCCAGACCATGCCATCGCCGGGCTGCCGGATTTCCACGCGGCTTTATCCCGACTGGCCCTTCGCCAAGCTGGCCCATACGCCCGAGCCTCTTGCCAAACAGGTGGCGCAGGCGCTGCTCTCGATGCCGGCAGCTGAGAATGGCCAGAGCTGGACGGTGCCGGTGGATTATCAGTCGGTGCATGATCTCTATCGCGCTCTGAAATTGGGGCCTTATCAGGCTTTGGGGCCCCGAGGACTGACGGAAATGCTGTGGGAATATCGCCACTGGCTGATCCTGGCCGGGTTGGCCTTCCTCTGGTGGGTCGCGCATGTGCTCAGAGTGCAGGTGCTGGTGCGCCGCCGCACCGAGCAGCTGCGCTCGGCCAATGAAGCGGCCCGCCTGCGTCAGGAAGAGCTGGAACATGCCGTCCGTTTGTCCCTGGTCGGCGAGATGGCCAGTGGGCTGGCCCACGAGATTAACCAGCCTCTGGCCGCCATCGCCAATTATGCCAAGGGCAGTCTGCGTCGGCTGGAGGCTCAAGGCGAGCCGGAACAGATCGCCCATGGCCTGCGTCAGATCGCCAATCAGGCGGAACGCGGCGGCGAGATCGTGCGGCGGATGCGCGACTTCGTCCGCAAGCGTCCTGGCAAGATGGCCGTGACCGAGATGGGGCTGGTGGTGTCCGAGGCTCTGGCCTTGTTCGAGCCGGTGGCGCGGCGGCGGCAATTATCCCTGCAGTACACGCCCCCGGTTACGCCTTTGCGGCTGATTGCCGATCCGATCCAGTTGGAAGAGGTGGTGCTGAACCTGTTGCAGAACGCCGCCGATGCCGTCGAGGGCGGCGAGCGGCAGGAAATCATGCTGTATTTGGAGCAAACCAACACAAGCCTTTGCCTGAGCGTCGCCGACAGCGGCCCCGGCATTTCCGCCGATGATGCCGACAAACTGTTCCAGCCGTTCTTCACCACCAAGCCGCAGGGCCTCGGGTTGGGCTTGTCCTTGTGCCGCAGCATCGTGGAAGATCACGGCGGCCGATTGCAGGCCGAGAACCGTCCGGGCGGCGGAGCCGTCTTTCATGTTCGCCTGCCCCTTGCCGGAGCCGATACCGATGTCTGAGCCAAGCCCCATCGTCCTAGTGGTCGACGATGACCCGGCCTTGCGGGATTCCATCGCCTTTCTGGTCGGCTCGGTGGGATATGACTGCCGCAGCTTCGCCTCGGCCGAGCTGTTCCTGAAAGAATGGCGTGATGATCGCCCCGCCTGCCTGATCGCCGACGTGCGAATGCCGGGCATGAGCGGATTGGAATTGCAAAAAATCCTGACCGAGAAGGCCTCCAGCCTGGGGGTGATATTCGTGACCGGCCATGGCGACGTGCCCATGGCGGTGCGGGCCATGCGGGGCGGAGCCATCGATTTTCTGCAAAAGCCGTTTGATGACCAGTTGCTGCTGGACCGCATCCACGAGGCATTGCAACGCTCGACGCGGGCGCGCAAGAGTGCTGAAGAACAGAATGCCGTGGAAGCCAGACTTGCCCGCCTTACTCCGCGCGAGCATGACGTGCTTGTCCTGGTGGTGGCCGGCAAGGCCAATAAACAGATTGCCGCCGAGCTGGACATCTCGATCAAGACCGTCGAGGTCCATCGCCATAACGTCATGGACAAGATGGAAACGGCCTCGCTGGCCGAGCTGGCGGCCTTGATGGCGGGGCGCGTCTCAGGGTAAACCCTGATCTCTCCCCGGAGCCTCCCCAATATCCTGATATTTCAAGTGGCTATATCCTTCTCCCTATGACGTTTCCTCATAGTGGAGTGGGAGATGAAGCCCATCAAATGGTTATGGTTCGGCCTGGCGTTGGCGGCATCGCCGTCGCTGGTGGACACCAGTTTTCCGCCCGAACAGGTGGAACAGGGGCGCTATCTTGCGCAGGCCGGCGACTGCGTGGCCTGCCATACCGCACCCGGCGGCAAGGAGTTCGTCGGCGGGTTAGGCATCGACACGCCCATTGGCCGCATCTACTCCACCAACATCACGCCGGACGCCAAATACGGGATCGGCAGCTACAGCTATGACGAGTTCGAGCGGGCGGTGCGCAAGGGCGTCGCCAAGGATGGGCATGCGTTATATCCGGCCATGCCTTTCCCGTCCTACGCCATGGTAAGCGATGCCGACATGAAGGCGCTCTACGCCTTTTTCATGTCGGGCGTCGAGGCGAACGCCACCCCCAATCGCGCCAGCGACATCATCTGGCCCTTGAGCATCCGCTGGCCGCTGCGCATCTGGGCGCGGACTTATGGCAATAGCCGGGAATTCAAGCCCGATCCCAGTCATGATGCGGCTTGGAACCGTGGCGCTTATCTGGTCGAGGGTCTTGGACATTGCGGCAGCTGCCATACGCCGCGCGGCATCGGTTTCCAGGAAAAGGCCATGAGCCCGCAAGACGGCGTCAATTATCTGGCCGGCGCCAAGATCGATAACTGGTTCGCCAAGAGTCTGCGCGGCGAGCAGGCCAGCGGACTGGGAGCCTGGACCGAGGAAGAGCTGGCGCAATTCCTGAAATCCGGGCGCACCTCCCGGTCGGCGGTGTTCGCCAGCATGGCCGAGGTGGTGGACCATAGCACGCAATATCTATCCCAGGACGATTTGGCTGCCATTGCGCACTTCCTGAAGTCCCTGCCCCCTGCGGACGGAACGCCGCCGGTGGCAACCAAATCGGCAGATAGCTTTACCAACCTGCGTAACGGCGATTACCAGCAGAGCGGCGCCGCCGCCTATGTAGAGTTCTGTGCCGCCTGCCATCGCCTTGACGGCAATGGCGCGCCCCGGATTTATCCGGCCCTGAGCGGCAACAGCGCGGTGAATTCCGGCGACACGACATCGCTGATCCGCATCGTTCTGGCCGGTGGCCGCATGCCGGCCACGGCGTCGGAGCCGCATCCCCTGGCGATGCCCGGTTTCCCGAAACTGACGGATCAGGAAGTCGCGGACATCCTGAGCTTCGTTCGCAGCAACTGGAGCAATCATGCCGAGGCGGTCAAGGCCGGTCAGGTCGGCAAGGTGCGCGCCGCTCTGGAGCAACGCTGATGTTCGCCGCACTGATCGAGGAGAAAACCATGCGCTCCATTTTCACCATGGCGATGGCCGGCCTGATGCTGGTCGGCCTGCCTGCGGCAGTATCGGCGGCCGAGCCGGAAACCGCGGCCATCCCCTTCCGGGCTCCGCGTGACGCCGATATCTTCAAGGAACCCAACGCGGCACAAATCCTTTTGGGCAAGCGGCTGCTGTCCGACACCAAGCATCTGCTGCCTGAAAATGTCGGCGACGGTTTGAACTGCACCAGTTGCCATCTGGGCGAGGGCAAGGTGCCGCTGGCTTCGCCTTATGTCGGGGTCTCGACCAATTTCCCGGCCTATGCCGCCCGCGCAGGTAAGGAAATCGATCTGGCCCAGCGTATCAACGGCTGTTTCCTGCGTTCCGAAAACGGCAAGGCGGTTCCTCCCGACAGTCCCGAGATGAAGGCGATGCTCGCCTATTTCCAGTGGCTGTCCGCCGGCATGGGGCCGAAGACCAGGGTCGAGGGACGTGGCGCCGGCAAGGTCGATACCAGTCTGGTTCCCGATCCGGTCAAAGGGAAAGCCATCTATGAAACCCGTTGCGCCTCCTGCCATGGCGACAATGGCGAAGGTGTGAAGGATGTCCGCGGCGAGTTCATCTTTCCGCCGCTCTGGGGCGACGAGTCCTTCAATATCGGCGCCGGCATGGCCCGGACCTATACGGCGGCGGCCTTTGTGAAAAACAATATGCCGGTGGCGTGGGGGACGAATGCTCCCCTCGGTCAGGGAGGCGCTCTGACCGATCAGGAAGCCGTGGATGTGGCGGAATATTTCACGCATCAGCCGCGTCCCGACTTCCCAGCCAAGGTCAAGGATTGGCCCAACGGCGGCAAGCCGAAGGATGCCCGTTACTGATCAGGCTGCGCTCTGCCGGACAGGCAAACCCCGTCTCTTAACCGGGACGGGGTTTGTTTTTGGACAATGAGATAAAGAAATAGGCCAGGTCACACGCGGTTTCCTGGCCTATCTTCCTTATTTTGCGGCGCCCAAGATCAGTGGCGCGGCCCTGTCATCGACATGACCTGCTGAAGTTGGACCATGATCGGATCGGGCGTGGTGCTGGCACCGTTGGAATTGGTGGGGGCGTCAGCAGCAAAGGCGGCGCTGCCCAGCACCATGCCGGAAAGTAGAATGGCAGAGAGGATCTTTCCAAACATTATGTTCATCCTTTCGCAGATGAAAGAAAGATGCTTTTTGCTGGCGGCCACTACAATCAAATCAAAGTGACTGCATTAGGCTGTCGCAAGCATCGATATGTTTGTTTATACCCCTCACCAATGTACCATTAGAATATAATAATTATTTATAAAAATTAATTTAATTTAAGAGTCGGCGGCATTAACTGGTTAATTGAGTTTTCTTTGCTAGGCGCGACAAATAAATGCAAATATTCTATATTTGATATGGTCATTATTAATCATGAATACGTCTCGATGCATAGTATCTCGCAAATGCAGCCGATATTATTTTGTCCTTGGCGCATTGATAATTCAAATCCATGCAATTTAATAATTGCGTCAACGATACTTAGTCCCAGTCCACAGCCTTCAATATGGCGGCTTTTATCTGAGCGATAGAAACGCCGAATCACGGCCTCGCGCTCTTCTTCCGGGATGCCTGGACCCGTATCAGACACACAAATGGATGGTGTTCCCGATGAGCATTTTAGCGAAAGGTTTATCTCACCTTCGTTCGGCGTAAATTTAATCGCGTTATCAATAATATTGGCAACCGCCTCACAGAGAAGATCCCGGTCTCCCCAGACCACGATCTCTTCTTCGACATGCTTCAGAAATTGGATGCCCTTCTCCTCGGCGATCGGTTCATACAGTTCTGCGATTTCATGGATGATGGTCGCCAGATTGACGGGGGCAAAAGCAGCCCGGCGCTGACCGGTCTCGATCTGACTGATCCGCAACAGGGCGGTGATGATGCGCAGGGTTTGGTCGAGGCCGACAATCGACCGGTCTACAAGCTCTTGCAATTCGGCATGGCTTTGCGCGGTTTCCCTGGCTCTTTCCAGGCGGCTGCGGACCCGGGTGAGCGGCGTGCGAAGGTCATGAGCGATGTTGTCCGTGGTGTTTTTGACTTCTCTGACCAGGCGCTCGATCTCGTCCAGGAGATGATTGACGCTGGTGGCCAGCCGGTCAAAATCGTCAAAATTGCCCTGCACCGGCAGACGCTCGCGCAGATCGCCGCGCATGATGCGCTCAGCGGATTGATGCACCGACTTGATTTGCCGCTGCGCACGTCGGCTGAGATGAAGCCCCACCAACAGAGACAGCAAGACGGCTGGAATCACTCCTTCTTCCAGGGCTCGGATCACCGAATCGCGCAAATTATCGAGACTGTCCAGGCTGCGTCCCAGAAGCAGAATCTGACGGTTCTCCAGCCGTCTGCTGATCATGGTCACGATTTCATCGGCGTTATGCCGTTTGCCGATTACGAAGTGATGGGGGTGACCATCCAAGGGGAAGTTGGCAGGCAGCTGATCCAGATTCCCCACCACCGGCCGCCCCTCGGCATCGAATAGACCGACAAAGGTGCCGCGGTGATAGTCAGCCGCCAGGCGCACCTTCAGCTCTTCGATGATGGAGGCTATTGGAATTCTGCTGAGAGCTTCGGCGTCGCGATTCAGGGCGCTGTCGATGCGGGCGGTTTCGACCGAGGTGGTTTGCCAATAGATGAAGGCAAACAACAAAAGCGTGAACAGTGCGAATGACCCTGCGAAGCTGGCGGCCATCCGAAACGTCGAAGTGCGGCAGATATCGGGAAGCAACACGATCCTAGGTGGGGACGCAGAGCATGAAACCCGCGCCGCGAATGGTGTGAACCATCGGCACTTCGTTCGGCGCATCGATCTTGCGGCGTAGTTTTCCGATATGCACATCCACCAGATTTGTTTCGCTCAGAAAGCGATAATTCCAAAGGTCCTCAAGCAGCATTGCCCGGGTCAGAACCTGGCCGGGGCGACGCATCAGATATTCCAGCAATTTGAATTCCCGCGGCAGCAATTCGATGACCCGCTCGCCGCGATAGACCTTGCGGTCAATCAGTTCCATCTTAAGCGGACCGACCTGCAGAACAGTTTCGCGTGACAAATACGGACGACGAAGCAACGCCTCTACTCTTGCGGCCAGCTCGGCAAAGACGAAGGGCTTGGTCAAATAATCGTCGCCGCCGGCCTTGAGGCCGCGCACACGATCATCGACATCACCCAGAGCGCTTAAGACCAGGGCCGGAACCTGTGAATCTTCGCTGCGTAAAGTCTGTAGTATTGTAAGTCCATCTATGCCAGGGAGCATACGATCAACAATGACAATGGAGTAGTCATTGCTGCGAGCGTACAGCAGACCATCTGTTCCGTTGTCTGTGTGGGTGATGTTGTAGCCTCTTGCCGAGAAGTCGCTGATGATTTCTTCTGCGGTCTCATGGTCATCTTCAATCAGAAGAAGATGAGCCCGGCTGAGCACACTGTTTGTAGCCTGTAAGGCTCCCACGTTGCTATATGGGGACTTCGTGGCGGCCATGTGTGAATGCTCCGAAAACACGGTAGGTATTTAAGTCATTGTCAGTATTATTCGCGCAGCAGCAGGGGTAATCGGAATTAAAAACCCGTTTAGACGTATAAAATAATATTTATCTTCGTGTTTAGACTTGCTCTCCTTTGACGCCATGTGGCGTCAAAGGAGAGGGTGATTCTAGTTTAGCTGTCGTGACCGTTCTTCGGCTGCCAGTTCAGGCCATTGGCTCCGGGGTGAGCGCTCCCGTAAGGACGCTCATCATAAGGGCCGTTGCCGGCGCAGGCCGACCGAGAGTCGTTCGCGGCGCAGTCGGACGGGGGCGGGGGCACATTACAGTGATAGCAAGTGGAGCCGCCGGTGGTGGCATTGTCGCTCAATTCCCACGTACCGTTGTTGGCGGGAGCGCTTTGGGCGAATGCGGGAACTGTCGAAAAAAAGACGATCCCGGCAGTAATTAAAAATTTCTTCATGGGGCACCTGATTTAGTCATCGAAACGTGAATAGTGAATGTGGTTTCACTGTTCACGTCATTGATGTTTTGCTCAGATGATTATTAAATTCAAACTGATTGTCGTAAATTAAATTTAATTAATATCATTGATGTTGTGCCGATATGTATCAAAGAAAGCCATCATCATAGTTCGGCACGGGGGTCATGTATATTTGACGTCTATGGAGTTTTAAATTTATTTAATGCGAACTGCTGAATGTAAAAATCATTTTAGTATAATTACGGCTATGGCGTGCGGTAAAAAGACGTTGTCGCAAGGCCGGGTCGCATAGCTCCTGTCCCTTGATTGACACCCGGCGGATCTTCGCCTCGGTCTTGCGGCGCTTTTCACTAAATGCGGCCTAACAGTCGTGGTCTCTACTTGAGGCTTGACGGTAAAAGCGAGGTTTCTTGTCATGCGCAACATCATCTCTGCTGTCGCGGTCTTGACTGTAGCTGGCGCGCTCTCTGCCTGTGCCGGAGCCCCTAAGACCTATAACCAAACCAGCCTGATCTCGGATCCTCAGTCCTATTACGCCTATGGCGCGAGTGAGCGAGACTTGAAGCTGGTGGTTGTCGGCAACCCATTCTCGCAGCCGGCCAATCAGGTTGGCGAAGCTCTGGCCTCTGAGATGGATGCGGCGCAGGTTGGGCCCGGCACGCATTTCACGCCCAATCCAGGGCCGTCGGCGCGTGAGGGATTCCGTGTCGTCTTGGCGTTCAACGGAGCTGACGGCGAGCATGAATTATGCGGTGCCGCCGCCGACGCCAAGACTCTGCCGCCCTCGAGCAATGTCCATGTCACCGCCGCCCTGTGCGAGCAAGGCAGGCTTCTGACCTCGGTGGAAGGACAGGTTGCGGATGTGAGCGGCGTCAACGATCCCCGCGTTTCCAGTCTGATGAAGCAGGTCGCCCTGGGTCTGTTCCCGAATTCGGCTGTTTGGAAAAACTAGCCACGCCTTCGCCACCGGTCCGACGCTTCGAGCATCCCCAAGGAGCGTACCCCTCGTTTACCGGGCCGGTGGCGATCCCCCATTTCCAGAGAGGATTGTTCCTGTGACGCAAGAGGAACTCGAGGGCGGGGGCATCGTGCGCCTTGCCCTGCGTTATCCGCGTACCTGGATCGTCGCGGCGATCGCCATCCTGTTTCTTGGCCTGGCGACACTGACGCGCATTCCGACGGACATTTTCCCGAACATCGACATCCCTGTCGTCACGGTCATCTGGACCTATACCGGCCTGTCTCCGAAGGAAGTCGAGCAACGTATCTCGACCTTCAGCGAATTCCAGATTTCCAATACCGTCAGCGACATCAAGAATATCGAGTCGCAGAGCTTACCGGGTGTCAGCGTCGAGCGGATTTACTTCCAGCCGACGGTCAATATCGATCTGGCGATTGCGCAGATCGTCTCGATCACAAATTCGGTGCGCTCGCAGATGCCGCCGGGCATCAATCCTCCGATCGTCATCCGCTTCAGCGCCTCCAGCGTTCCTGTCTTGCAGCTGAGCTTCAGCGGCAAGGATATGAGCGAGCAGAGTCTTTACGACTATGCCTTGTATCGAGGCCGTCAGCAGATCACCTCGATCCCCGGCGCCACCGTCACCGCGCCTTATGGCGGCAAGCCGCGCCAGATCATGGTGGACCTTGATCCGGAAAAACTGCTGGCCACGGGGCTGACTCCCCTGGACGTCACCCAGGCGATCAACGCCCAGAACCTGACCATTCCGTCCGGGCAAATGAAGATTGGTTCGACCCAGTACATCGTCCAGACCAACGCCACGCCGTCCAGCATCGATCTTTTGAACGCCATTCCCATCCGCAAGGGCGACGGCAAGATCGTCTATGTCAAGGATGTCGCCCATGTGCGCGACGGGTCGGCGGTGCAGCAGAACATCGTGCGGACCGACGGCAAGCGCTCGGTGCTGATGACCATCCTCAAAAGCGGCAATGCCTCGACCCTGGACGTGGTCAACGCCATCAAGCGGGTGTCCTTGCCTATCCTGCGCGGCGCCGCTCCGCCCGGCCTGCATATCGACACGCTGTTCGACCAGTCGGTGTTCGTGGTGCGCTCGATCGACGAGGTGGTACAGGAAGGCCTCATGGCCGCAGCGCTGACCGGATTGATGATCCTGCTGTTCCTGGGCAGCTGGCGCTCGACGCTGGTGGTTCTGGTCTCCATCCCCCTGGCCATCCTGTTTTCGCTGACCCTGCTTTACGCCCTTGGCTACACCATGAACGTCATGACTTTGGGCGGGTTGGCATTGTCGGTGGGTATTCTGGTCGATCATGCCACCATCACGATCGAGAACACGCACCGCCTGATCGAGGACGGCAAGAACCTTCTGGCCGCGACCATCGAGGGCACGATCGGCGTCGGCAAGCCGTCGCTGGTCGCCACTGTTGCCATCTGTGCCGCTTTCGTTTCCGTATTCTTCCTCTCGGGACCGGCGCGCTATCTGTTTGTGCCGCAGGCGTTGGCGGTGGTGTTCGCCATGCTGGCCTCTTACGGCCTGTCACGAACCCTGGTCCCCATCTGCATCAACTCCTTCCTGGCGGGGGAGAAGCATGGCGGACATTCCGAAGGACGTTTTGCCCGTCTGCATGCCCGCTTCAATGCCGGTTTCGACTCTCTGCGCGACGGCTATTCCAACTTACTTGTGCTGGTGCTCACGCGTCGGGCGGTCGTGCCGCTGGCGGGGCTGGTCCTGCTGACGGTGACGGCGATATTGGTGCCGTTCGTCGGTCAGGACTACTTCCCGCAAGTCGACGGCGGGCAAATCCGCTTGCATGTGCGGGGCCGGTCGGGCCTGAGAATCGAAGAGACCGAGAAGCTTTTCGAATCGGTGGAAGACCAAATCCGCCTGATCATTCCCGAACGCGACCGGGACATGATCATCGACAATATCGGCATGCCGGCCAGCAACACCAACCTGGCATATAACGACACCTCTCTGGTTGGCCTGAACGACGGGCAGATTCTGATCGCGCTGAAAGACGGCCACGCCCCGACGGCGGACTATATGCGCCGGCTGCGCCTGGCGCTGAACCAGCGCTTCCCTGAAGTCACCTTCTATTTCCAGCCTGCCGATATCATGACGCAGATTCTGAATTTTGGTTTGCCGGCGCCCATCGATATTCAGGTAACCGGGCGAGACACTGAGCATAATCTGGCGGTGGCGCAGGATATCCGTCGTCGCCTTGCCGACGTGGCTGGCGCCGCGGATGTGCATATACATCAGATCATTGATGCGCCCAGATTCTTTGTCGATGTCGATCGAGACCGTGCCGCCGAATTCGGCGCCACCGCGCAAGGCATTGCGCAGAACCTGAACGTGACCCTCAGTTCCAGCTATCAGGTCGCTCCGAACTTTTGGACGGATCCCAGGAACGGCGTTCCCTATCCGGTCGCCGTGCAGACCCCGGAATACCGCATCGACAACATGGGACAGCTGCAAGACAGCAGCATCAGCAAGACCCCGGACAAGAGTGGGGGCGTCCCGACACTGCTCAGCAACGTGGCCACCATCAAACGCAGCGTCGGACAGACCGTGGTCAGTCACAGCAACGTGCAGCCTGTCTATGACGTCTTCGCCAATATCCAAGACAGCGATCTGGGCAAGGTCTCCAGCGCCATCAATGCCATCGTCAAACAGGAAAGCCCCAAGCTGAAACCGGGCAATTTCATTGTCGTGCGCGGTCAGGTAGCCAGCATGAACCAGGCTTTCGGCGAACTTGGGATCGGCCTGCTGTTTGCCGCGGTATTCGTCTATCTGCTGATGGTGCTGAATTTTCAGACCTGGCTTGATCCGTTCGTGGTGATCTGCGCCCTGCCGGGCGCCATGTGCGGCATCATCATCATGCTGTTCGTGACGGGCACCACCTTCTCGATTCCCTCCTTGATGGGGGCGGTGATGAGCGTCGGTGTCGCCTCGGCCAATTCGATCCTGCTGGTGACCTTCGCCAAGGAACTGCAGGACGCTGGGCGCAGCGCCTTCGACGCCGCTCTGGAGGCCGGGATCATCCGTTTGCGTCCCGTGCTGATGACGGCCGGAGCCATGATTGTCGGCATGGTGCCGATGGCCTTGGATCTGGGCGGCGGCAGCGAGGAGAACGCAGCGTTGGGCCGTGCGGTGATCGGCGGTCTGCTGCTGGGAACACTCTCGACGCTGATCATCGTTCCTTATCTTTACTCCCTTATCCGAGGCCGTCAGACGGCCGTTGCCGTGGAGTCTAAACCATGAGCGCCTCTCGCATTTCCTCTAGAAGATTGGTTCAGGGCCTGACCTTTGGCGCCATTGCCTTGCTGGCTTGCGGCGGATACGGACATTATGCCCAGCGAGCACGCGCAGCCAGCACCCAGGTGCAGGAACGCGCCATGAGGCCTTTGGTCAGAACGCTGGCGGTTGCGCCCAGCACCTCGGCCACGGCGATTGAATTGCCGGGAACGACCGAGGCTTTCGATATCGCCGCCATTTATCCTCGGGCGTCGGGCTACATTGCCAAGCGGATCGTGGATATCGGCTCGCGCGTGAAGAAGGGCGATCTGCTGGCGGTTATCGAATCCCCCGAACTGGATCGCCAGATCGGACAGGCGCAAGCTCAGCTCATTCAATCGCAGGCGGCCCTCAAGCAGTCCGAGGTCAATCTTCGACTGGCCCATATCACCGCTGAGCGGTATGCCGCCTTGGCCGCGAAAAACTACGCGACGCAACAAGAAGCGGACAACTACCGTCTGGCCGAAGAGGCTCGCGATGCCGATGTGAAAAGCGCCCAGGCAACCGTCGCCGCCCATGCCGCCGATCTGCAGCGTCTCCGTCAGCTGGCTGGATACGAACGCGTCGAAGCGCCGTTCGATGGCGTCATCATCGATCGCAACGTCAATGTCGGCGATCTTTCCAACGCCGATTCCGGCAATCTGATCGCCTCGGGAAAAAGTCTGTTCACCGAGGCTCTCGACGACACATTGCGGATTCATTTTGATGTTCCGCAAAGCGACGCCATCGGCATTTCCGACGGCTTGCAGGCACTGATCTCGGTCCCGGAAATACCGGGCCGATCCTTCGTCGGACGCATCACGCGCAGTGCCGACGCTCTGGATGCCACCACACGCACCATGAGGGTCGAAGTCGATCTCGACAATCACGACCATATGCTCAAATCAGGCTTGTATGTGACCGTTCGTATCGAGATTCCGCGATCGACGCCCGCCATCAGCATTCCAAGCGAAGCCTTGATTTTCGATCACGACGGCACCCAGGTGGCCACCGTCGTCGATGGCCGTATCGTCCTTAAAAGGGTGCAGGTGGTCGTCGACCATGGCGCCACGGTCGATTTGGCGGGCGGTCTGCAGGCAGGCGAGCAATTGGTGTTGAATCCTTTTGCCGATATCGCCGATGGCCGCGAGGTCGATACTGATTCTGCCAAGGCCGGATAAATCCATGCTCGTAAGAAAAATGATCGCGCTGCTGCGAGGCGAGCCCGAGACCGACCGTCTTGTCCTCGACTGCTGCGGCGAAATTATGCGTCGCGACGGAAGTCATCTGGAGGCGGTTCATCTGACCCTGGGTCCGGCGGAATTGGCGACGACAAGGGACGAATATTTCCCGGATTTCCCCCGGGATATGGCCGCCCTTTATCGCCAGACCTGCGAGAACCGGGCTCAACAATCGCATGAACTGTTCGAGGCCTGGCGCCAAGAGGCCGGCATTCCTCTCTGGAGCGGAGAATCTCATCCATCGACCATGACGGCCCAATGGCGGGAGGATTTGCGTTCGCCGGATGTGGCCGTCAGTGCGCTGGGGCGGTTCTGCGATCTGATCGTCGCCATTCGCCCCAACGGTCGCATCTCGGCGGTCAGCCGATTGATTATTGAAGGTTTGCTGTTTACCAGCGGCCATCCGGTTCTTCTGGTGCCGCCCGCTGCTCCGGTTTCGATACTCAGGTCGGCCATCATCGCCTGGAACGGCAGCGCTGAGGCGGTGCATGCGGTCTGTTCCGCCATTCCTCTGCTGCGCGCCATGTCGCAGGTCACCATCATCCAGGTCTTGGAAAGTGGTGCGGATCGCAGCGAGGTGCAGCGACTGGCCGATTTTCTGCAATGGCATCAAATCACGGCCGAAACCGTGACCCTGCCGGCTGGCCGAGATACTGGCGCCATGCTGTTGGAGGCCTCCAGGAAGATAGGCTCCGGCCTTTTGGTCATGGGGGCATACACCCATTCACCCACCCGCGAACAGCTTCTGGGCGGCACGACCCTGCATATCCTTCAGCAAGCCGACATCCCTGTGCTGATGGCGCATTAAGCCCGAGATCGAGAGCCTGACGAAATGACGATATGTTCGAGGAAAGCTGCGGTCGAACGGGCCGTGGCGGGCATTTTGGCGATGGCCTTTCTGGCAGGTTGCAGCCTTGAGGGAACGGGGCAACCTCCCGTTATTGAGATGCCAACGGCCTGGAGCGAGCCGGCCGGGCAAAACGCCTCGCGGCCCGACGTGGAGTGGTGGAAAGAGTTCGGCACTCCCGAACTTGCCTCTCTGATGCAAGACGCCTTGCTGCAAAATGCCGACCTTGCGGCGGCCAAGGCCAGGGTACGGCAGGCCGATGCTTTGCTGAAGGTGGCTGGCGCATCCTTGCTGCCTACGCTCGGCGGAAGTCTCGACGCCAGTCGGCAGGGCTCGCCGAAATTGCCGGGCATCCAGACGGCGAAACAAGGAAACCTGTATTCTCCCATGTTGGCGGCCAGTTATGAGGTGGACTTCTGGGGCAAGAACGCTGCTGTCGAAGCCAGCGCGACCGCCGAGGCCGAGGCCGCCCGCTATGCGCAAAGAACGGTCGCGCTGACCGTTCAGTCGGCGGTGGCTTCCAGTTATTTCTCGATTCTGGGTCTGAAAGAACGGCTGGCTGTCGCCCGGGAAAATCTGGCTGATGCCGAACGAACGCTGGAAGCATATCGGGAGCGCATGGCGATCGGCGCCGCGACACGGCTCGATGTCGCCCAACAGGAAAGCGAAGTGGCCGTTCAGCGGGCCGGCATTCCGCCGCTGTAGCTGGAATTGCAACAGACCCAAGATGCACTCGCCTTATTGACGGGACGGTTGCCAGAGAAACTGCCCGAAAATTCCGATGACATCGGCCGCGTGAAGATTCCCGCCATATCTCCTGGTTTGCCATCGGAACTTTTGGTGCGGCGTCCCGACGTCCGGCAGGCGGAAGCCCGGTTGCGCGCCGCCAATGCCAATATCGCCGCTGCCCGCGCCGCTTATCTTCCCAGCCTGACTCTGACGGCACAGGGGGGATATGAAAGCGTCGCCTTGTCGAACCTGTTGCAGCCAGGCAGCACCTTATTCCTGCTGGCCGCCAGTCTGGCTCAACCGATATTCGACGGTGGACGGTTAGAGGGTTCGCTCGATTACAGCAAAGCCCGCTACGACGAACTGGCTGAGGACTACCGAAAGGCAACCCTGTCCGCCTTCTCCGATGTGGAAGACGCCTTGGCCGCCGTCCGCAAGACCACCGAAGCCGAAGAGGCGCAGCGGCAAGCGGAAGATACGGCGCGTCAAGCCTACGATATCGCCCAGGCGCAGATGCAGGGCGGCACCGTGACGCTGTTCGTCGTGCTGAATACTCAACGCGCCCTGTTTCAAGCCAAGGATGCCCATGTCCAAGCCTCTCTCAAGCGTTTGGAAGCCACCATTGCCCTGTTCAGGGCATTGGGGGGTGGCTGGGAATAGAGGGAACATAAAAAAGTTTTTAAAAATATAAATCGCTTTTTAATGTCAGCATGTTGAAGCAAGTGCTATCACACTAAAAGTGATAGACTGTGTTAATTCGCAGTATGAATAGATAAGTTGTAGTGGCGGCGACGTATTTGTCATGCTGCTTTATTTGTGTTAGTGTTTTGCAACTAAGTGTTGCCGGGTTGCAACAGTGTTATATTTTGACTTTATGGCGTTATTTCTTGTCTTGTTATTGTTACGTCGCGGATGAATTCTTTGGTCGTTGGGTTTGCCTGCGATGCGGCATCCCCTGATCAGAGAATTGGAGACATCAGATGAAGCGTATTCTTCTCAGCTGCACCGCGGCCGTGGCTTTCGCCAGCGTGACCGCCGCCCATGCGGCCGAGCCGGTCAAGCTGCAGATCGGCGGCTACATGAACGAATGGGCTGGTTTCGTCACGAACGAAAACGGTCGCGATTTCGCCGGTGACAACGCTTACGGCGGCAACTACGCCAAGTACAGCAGCACTGGCGGCAACAGCCAGAAGGCCCAGCGTTTCGACACCCAGGACGATGTCGAACTCGACTTCAAGGGCTCGACCAAGCTGGATAACGGCATCACCGTGGCTGTCGAAATGGACACCGTTCCCAGCCAGGGCGTGAACAGCCATACCGTTTCGGCGCAGAACAAGAACTCGAAGAAGTCGTTCGTGACCGTCGCCGGCAATTTCGGCACGGTCGAGGCCGGCGAGCAGGATAACGTCGGTGCGCTGATCCACAACTCCTCCCCCGACATTTCGGGCATCGGCGGCCAGGACGGCAACTGGATGAACTGGGTGGCGACCCCGACCGGGCATCGTGGCACCCAGCGCACCTATGCCGGTGACGACCGTTCGGACAACAAGGTGATCTATGTCACGCCGTCCTTCCATGGCTTGGCTGCCGGCTTCAGCTACACTCCCAGCATCACCAATGCCGATGCGGGTCATGCTGTGATCCCCTCCTCGTCCAGCCTGGTTACCCTTCCCGGCGGTTCCACGGTCGCCGGTGGCGATCTGTACGTCTACGGTCTGGCTTACAACGGCAGCTTCGGCGATGTCACCGTCAAGGCCGACGCCGGCGCCGGTCAGGCCACCATTGGCGGTCTGAACGTCTACCAGGGCGGTCTGAACGTCAGCTATGCCGGCTTCACTCTGGGTGGCAGCTATCTGCAGCGTAATGTCCGCAGCAGCTCGGCCGTCTACAAGGACGCTCTGGCTCAGGGCAATGCCTGGGATGTCGGTCTGTCCTATGCCATTGGCCCGTACTCTGTGGCTGTGAACTATTTCGAAGAACGCGCCGCCAAGGGCAACGCTACCGATGGCAACGCTCAGTCCAGCGGCGGCGCTCTGACGGACGCCGTGGGCTCGACCCGCTATGGTTATGACCGTGACCATATGCTGGCTCTGGAAGGCGCTTATGCCATGGGTCCGGGCGTCAGCGTGAACCTGACGGCCTTCACCGTGAAGTACCAGGACGCCTACAACGTCGTTGCCGAAGAGAACCAGGGCTACGGCTTGGTCAGTGGCGTTTCCGTCAAGTTCTAAGCGGTTCTTCGACTGCTTGTTTTGGAATGCCCGCAGAGAATCCTCTGCGGGCATTTCGTCCTGCCGGGAGACAGGTTGGGGGCTGTGCGTGTCAGCCATATTTTTGCCACAAGCAAACACTTCAATCCGGCGCCTGCCATCAAACATAACGGTGTCATATGCCTAACGAGGAAAATAAAAAAAACTTTAGAAAAGTCCTCTTGATCGAGGATGACGAAGTTATTTCCAGAGATGTGGCAGAAAACTTTTCTGCTGACGGATATATGGTTACGGCAACCAATGATGGAATCGAGGGTTTGCGCTTAGCCAGGACCGGTGAATACGATTTAGCTATTATTGACTGCGGTCTCCCAGGAATTGATGGGCTTAGCCTTATTCGTAGTTTGCGTGCCGAAAATATCGAAACGCCAGCCCTGTTCCTGAGCGCCCTTGGTGAAGTCAGCCATCGTGTTGCCGGCTTGGCGGCAGGCGGCGATGACTATTTGCCGAAGCCCTTTCACATGTTCGAGTTGACGGCGCGGGCCAAGGCTTTATTGCGGCGTGCTGTGAAATTGCCCGAAACCGCATTGCAGGTGGGGCCGCTTGAACTCAGCCTGATTGCCCGTTCCGCCAATCGAAATGGCCGGGATATCCAGCTTTTGCCTCGTGAGTTCAAGCTGTTGGAATATCTGATGCGCCATGTCGGGCTGGTGATAACTCGGACGATGCTGCTCGAAGAAGTCTGGGGGTATAAATTCGCCGTCGAAAGCAACGTCGTAGACGTACATATGAGTAAGCTAAGGCATAAAGTAGACGGTCCGGGAGAGGATAAAATGATTCTCAGCATTCGTGGATCTGGTTTTATGCTGCGGAATATATGATATGAAATTGGCACTGCCGACGAGTTTATTTTCATCGAATTATTTTAGGGCTACCGTCTATTTTTCGTGTTTTCTGGTTGTTGTAATCGGTGGTCTGTTTCTGTTTACCTTCTGGGAAGTCTCTGTCTTCGAGATAAAACGAGTCGACCATCAATTAGAACGAGATGGAGAGATTCTGTCCCGACTGCCGTCTGGCGAGGTGGCCGGATCGGTATCGCGGCGTGTCGCGGCGGACTTCCATCGCATTCTCTACAGCGCCCTGTTCGATGCCGCCGGCCGGCCTATGGTTGGAAATTTGAGCCGTGTCCCGGACAATTTGAAGTTGGATGGCCGCGCTCACAGGGCGAACACGGATCTCCTTGAGATCGTTCCTTTGTCTCGTCAGATCGGACGGCTGGTGGGGCGGCGACTGGAGGATGGGCGGATATTGGTCATCGGACGCAATGTCGACAGTCTTGAAGATTTGCAGGCGGCAGAACTGCGCGCCATGGAAATCGGTGTTGCTCCGGCGTTGCTGATCTCGTTGCTGGGCGGTGCGTTACTGGGGTCTCGCGAGAAAAAACAGATCGAAGCCATACACAGGGCGGCGGAACGTATTGCGAGCGGACGTTTAGGCGAGAGACTGCCTATTCCGACAAAAGACGAGAACCTGACCAAGCTGGCATCCAGCGTCAATCTGATGCTGGATGAAGTCGTTCAAAGCCTGGAACATATGCGCAGTTCGGGCGATCATATCGCTCATGATCTCCGCACTCCGCTGACCCAGGTGCGGTCTTATCTCGACCGTGCCCGAGAGATCGGCGGTCACGATAACAATCTGCTCGACCAGGCGGTTGCCGGTCTGGATCGGGCCTTGCGGACGATCGCCGCGTTGCGCCGGGTGTCGGAACTCGAAGTTCATGACCGCTGTGCCGCATTCAGGTCCTTTTCCCTCGCCTCGGTGATCGCAGAGGTCGTGGAATTTTACGGTCCGTTGGCCGATGACCGGCAGATCCTCCTGACATCAGACGTGACGGATCTTCCGAATCTCATCGGGGATCACGATCTGCTGCTGGAAGCCGCGAGCAATCTGCTTGATAACGCCCTGAAATTCACCCCCAGGGGCGGGCATGTGCGGATCGGTTTGTCATCCGAGACGGGCGAGATCGTTTTCTTTGTGGAAGACAACGGCCCCGGCATTCCAGCCGAAGACCGGGAAGCCGTGCTGAAACGGCATTACCGCACTGCGCGCACCAGACATGTCCAGGGGACCGGCCTGGGGCTCAGCATCGTTCAGGCGATTGTCAGGCTGCACGGCTATCGTCTGGTCATTGCCGATATCGCTCTGGGCTGCCGTATCGAAATCCGCTGCCCACTGTCGGAAACGTGAACGGCCCGGCAAGCATCTCTGCCTGCCGGGCCGCCTTACGTCCACTCTTCAGCTTTAGAAGCTGACGCGGGCACCCACCATCGGGTCGATGCTGTGCTGATGCAGATAGCCGCTGGACAGGCCGCCGTCCACCTGGCTGAGCATCGCACCACCATAAACGTCCAAATGCTTCATGACGTTATAGACGGCTGCCAGAGAGACGGCGTTCAGGTTGCCGGCGCATTTGGCGCTGCTGGAGCCCGAGCAGGCGCCGCCGCTGAAGTTATTCTGGGCATAGCCATAATAGGCGCCGGTGATGTCCAGCTTGTCGGTGACGGAATATTTCAGGCCGGTCCAATAGATCTGCAGGATCTTGTTGGTCATATAGGCATTGTTGGTCATGCTGCTGATCATGTAGCCGCCAATATCGGTGGTGTCGTTCGGCAGCGGATTGTCAGGATTGGAAAGGCGGATGCGCTCGTAGCCGCCGAAGATCTTCGCCGGACCGATGACGTACTTGCCCATGACGCCGACCGAAGTGGCGTCGGACTGAGTGGCCGCCAGAGAGCCGGTCGGCAGGGTCGCCGCCTGAGCAGCCGAGAGCGGAGCAGCGCCGAGAGCGTCGTTCTTATGGCTGATCACGATGTCGCCCGAAAAGCCGGCATAATCGCCGCCGACGTCGAACTCAGCGGCGCTGCCGCCGACGCTGGTGGCGCTGCCCAGATCATACTGCTTGCCCTTGAACTGGTACTGGCCACCGGCGCGGAAGGGGCCATAGTGGGTGGTGTACTTCGCCGAGAAGTCCAGGCGGGCGTCCTCGGTATTGCCGATACCGGCAGCGGCGCCGGAATAACCGATGGGCGAAAACGCGTAGGAGCCGCCCTGCGGGTCGTAGGCGACGATGTCGTCAGCCAGCAGACCATTCTGGCGACCAAAGGTCAGGGTGCCGTAATCCTTGGTCTTGATGCCGGCATAGGCGGCGCCACTGAACAACTGGCCGGCGCGCGACGAATCGCCGTTGGAGTTCTGGTACTGATTGGCCAGGCCGTTGGTGTTGGCCATCGACTTCAGACCATCGGACAAATGCATCGACAGCGGGTCGAAGCCGGCTTCCAGCTTGAAGATGGCGGAATAGCCATCCGCGAATTCCTCATCTCCCGACAGGCCGATCTTCGACTGGCTGAGGCCGTTAGAGGCGAAGGAACGCTGCTGGCTGTTGCCGTTCTTGGAAACCAGATATTCCATGGTGGTGGGGAAATCGCGGCTTCTGGGCGTGCCATGGCTTTGATAGACCATGCCGACATCGACGGTGCCGTACAGCGTGATGCCGTAATAAGTCAGAGAGTCATCCGACGCTTTGGCGGCCGGTGCCGGTGCCGGCGCTGCGGGAACAGGCTGAGATGCCTGGGGCTGGGCAGAAGCGTTGTCGGCCAGCGCCGGCGACGTCAGCGCGAAGGAAAGAAGCGCGACCGAGGCGACGCCGCCCGCAAGCAAGCTGCTACGACGGTATCGGCCTCTCCAAGTCTTTTGGTCCATGAGCATTTCAAACACCCTACGGTTAGTTGATACATGCTCATTTGTGCTACCTGTCTCATCCTCATCAATTAAAAATTATTTTATATTATAAATAATTATTACACTTCTTGCGTTGCATATCGGCAACAGTCTAAATTTTTATGTGATGCATAAATATCACCATGAAATATCTCGCATGATTGCAAGATAGAGAATTGCCTTTAATGCTGCTTATTAGATTGTGCGTCTGATTATTATGGCAAATTGAGATATATTAAATGCGTCTATACATTGCTGTTCTGATGTGAGTCTAAGATATTGACCGGATAATTGATGGTAAAGTTTATTTTATATTATAGCCATTGAGCGCAGCCTGGGGTGGCGGCTATGTTTAACGTCGGTATCGAATCAAATAGATTGCCTCAATGAAGCTCAGCATCGCCCTATCAACCGTGCC
>Ga0318567_10000255_pt1 | contig 24115 bp, 20 predicted proteins | sample GRESIP088b5f20_FD_203691 | JGI IMG/M metagenome (GOLD analysis project Ga0318567, IMG submission 203691) | Tropical soil microbial communities from Luquillo Experimental Forest, Puerto Rico - GRE.SIPMG.088b5f20 | ecosystem: Environmental > Terrestrial > Soil > Tropical forest > Bulk soil...
ACTGCTCCACCATCCAGATGGTGGTGGCTCTGAAGCCGCTGCATGATCTGTTCAAGATCAAGCGCGTGGTGGTGGCGACCTATCAGTCCGTCTCGGGCGCCGGCAAGGAAGCCATGGACGAGCTGTTCAACCAGACCCGCGCCATCTATGTGAACGATCCGATCAAGCCCGAGAAGTTCACCAAGCAGATCGCCTTCAACTGCATTCCCCATATCGACGTCTTCATGGATGACGGTGCGACCAAGGAAGAGTGGAAGATGACCGCCGAGACCCGCAAGATCCTGGATCCGGATGTGGCGGTGCATGCCACCTGCGTGCGTGTGCCGGTGTTCGTCAGCCATTCTGAATCGGTGAACGTAGAATTCGAGAACCCGGTGGACGAAGCCGCCGCCCGCGAAGCCCTGTCGAAGGCTCCCGGCGTCGTGGTGGTCGATCACCGCGCCAACGAAGGCTATGTCACCCCGGTGGAAGCCACCGGCGAAGACGCCGTCTATGTCAGCCGCATCCGCCGCGATCCGACCATCAAGAATGGTCTGTCCTTCTGGTGCGTTTCGGACAATCTGCGCAAGGGTGCGGCCCTGAATGCGGTTCAGATTGCCGAAGTCCTGGCTCGCGATTATCTGAAGAAGTAAATCCAGTTCCTGGCGATATTGGATATGTCCCCTGGTCAGAGAAAAGGCCAGGGGGCTTTTATTTGAATATGATGATATGCAGGCAACCGTTTTTCCAATTGAATTACCGGGGGGCGAAGGGTTTAATCCCCAGCGGGTGTGGGAAATAGGGTCAAGGGCGGTGATAGTTCTAATGTCACGGCCCGGCATGTAAAATTAAGACTTCGGAGGCCGTCCATGTCTGGGGGAAGTGTGGCTGGGCGCATCAGCGTCCGCACCCGTATCTATGCCGGTTTCTCGGTGGTGCTGGTTCTGCTGGTGGCGGTTGGCGCGATCGGCGTGGGCAGCATCCGCCACGCCCTGGGCACGTTCGAAAGCTATTCCAACAGCGCTGATGACGAGATTCGTATTCTGGGTATTGACCGCGATGTCGGCAATATCCGCCGCAATGTGCTGTCCTTCGGCACCAGTGGCGATCAGGCTGTGTTGAGCAAGGTCCGAGACGATATCGCTCGCCTGAACAAGGCGCTGGAGGAAGCTCGGGCCGATGCCGAGCAGCCGGAAGTTGGCGTCAAGATCGATCAGGCCAAAGCGGCGGTGAAGGATTATGCCGCCAGTGTCGAACAACTGGCCCAGTTCCGCGTCCGGCGTGACACCGCCTTGGCGCATATGGTCGATGTCGGCGGCAAGGCCGTCGATGGTCTGGCGGAAGTGGTGACCAACGCCGAAAGCGATCAGGAATTCCGCAGTGCGGTTCTGGCCGGTCAGGCGCAGAGCAAGTTGCTGAATGCGCGCATCAATTTCTATCAGTTTCTGCTGAAGGGTGACCCGGCCGCTGCGGATGCCGGTGCGAAAAAGCTGGAAGAGGTCGGGCAATTGCTGGGCGAACTGGCCGACCATCAGAGCAGTGGCGGCCGTAAAGATCGGACCCACGCGGTACAGGCGATGATTGCCGATTACACGCAGGCCATGGGCGAGTTGAAGAGTGCGTCGCTGGACATCGCACAGATGCTCAGCACCACCCTGCCGGCCCAGGCCGAGACGTTCGGTCGCGTCACCGGCGAAGCCAATGCCCTGCAGGCCAAGATTCTGGCCGATACCATGAGCGGCTCCCAGGCGACATTGAACTCGTCCAGCCATTCGGCTCTGACCTTGACCGTCGCCGCCGTGCTGGCGGGCCTTGGCTTCGCCTTCTTCGTGGCGCGCAGCATCGTCGTGCCGGTGCGTTCGATGACCGAGATCATGGGGCTGTTGGCCAGCGGCGATAAAACCGTGCTGGTGCCGGCGCTGGAAAATCAGGACGAAATCGGCGCCATGGCCCGCGCGGTGCAGGTATTCAAGGAAAACGCCATCCGGGTCGAACGCTTGCAGGCCGAGCAGGAAGAGATGAAGCGCCGCGCCGAAGCCGACCGCCGCGCCGTCATGCTGAAGATGGCCGATGATTTCGAAGCCAGCGTCAAGCATGTGGTGGATGCGGTCAGCGCCGCCGCCACTCAGATGCAGTCCTCCAGCCAGTCGATGGCCTCGGTGGCCGAGGAAGCCAGCCGCCAGTCCACTGCCGTCGCCGCGGCCTCGGAGCAGGCGGCCAACAATGTGCAGACCGTGGCCGCCGCGGCCGAGGAACTGTCATCCTCGATCCGCGAGATCAGCCAGCAGGTGTCGCAGGCCTCCAGCGTCTCGTCCGAGGCGGTGACCGTGGCCGATGCCGCCAACGGCGTCATGCATGGTCTGGACGAAGCCACCGCCCGGATCGGCGAAGTGGTCAATCTGATCAATGACATCGCCTCGCAGACCAATCTGCTGGCCTTGAACGCCACCATCGAAGCGGCGCGCGCCGGCGATGCCGGCAAGGGCTTCGCGGTGGTGGCGAATGAAGTGAAGCATCTGGCCAACCAGACCGGCAAGGCGACCGAGGAAATCTCGGACCAGATCGGCGCGGTGCAGGATTCCACCGGCAAGGCGGTGATCGCCATCGGTCAGATCACCAACATCATCAGCAGCATCAGCGAGATCAACGCCACCATCGCTTCGGCGGTCGAGGAGCAGGGCGCCGCCACTCAGGAAATCGCTCGCAATGTCGATCAGGCTGCGGCGGGAACTCAGGAGGTCTCGGCCAATATCGTCGGCGTCAATCAGGCCGCCAGCGAGGCCGGCAAGGCGGCTAACGAAGTGCTGGCGGCGGCCGGCGAGTTGAACCGTCAGGCGGTGCAGCTGTCCAACGAGGTGGATCGCTTCATCGCCACCATCCGTCGCGGTTAAAACAACAGGCTGATCAATATTCCGGCGCCGAACAGCAAAAGGACGGCGCCGGAAATATGGTTCAGCCGGCGCATCCAGTTCTCGTTCAACTTGGAGCGCACGGCCCCGGCCAGAGCCGACAGCACCAGCCACCATAAAGTCGAACCGGAAAAGACGCCGAAGATCAGCAGGCTGGCTTCGGCGGGCTTGCCGTTGTCGATGGCGCCCATCGCCGCGAACACGCCCATCGAGGCCAGGATGGTCCCGGGATTGGACAGGGTGATCAGAAAGGTGGAGACGAAATCCTTCACCAGACCCGGCCCGCTGCCGGCATCGGGGGCCAGCTTGGGGGAGCCGCGCCAAGTCTTGCCGCCCAGCAGCAGCAGGAAGCTGCCGCCGACCAATCTTAATGTGAAGGTATGGTCCAGCAGGAAGCCGCTGATGGCGGTGATGCCAAAGCCGGCGACGGCGCCATAGAAGGTGTCGGCAAAGGCGGCGCCCAGCCCGGCGATGAAGGCGGCATAGCGCCCATCGGCCAAGGCGCGGCGGATACAGAGGATTCCAACCGGACCGACCGGGGCGGCCAAAGCGAAGCCGATGGCCAGACCGCGCAGGTAATTGAAAGACTGCATTCTCTCCGCTCGCAGATGGGCGTGCCCAGTCATAGGCCAAGCGCCCGGCGGGGAAAAGGGGGTTTCTGTCAGTGGCGCTGGCTGATCAGGCTGTTGATCTGATGCTGCGACAGGTTCGCCCGCGCTGAATCCGCAGCATTGCCGCGCCGTTCGACGCCGTCCCAGGGCTTCAGATGCCGCCGGCGGTCAGGGCCGAAAAAATTGTCGGATTTGACGAAGGGGCGGGGGGTGTCGAGGATATTCGACAGGCGGCTGAGGATCACTTGGGCCGACAGCGGCTTGATGACGAATTCATTGACCCCGGCATCGCGGGCGGCCAGCACCCGCTGGCGGTCGGCTTGCCCGGTCATGATGATCACCGGCAGAAAGGCATTGGGGCTTTCAGGCGATTTGCGGATGAAGCGGGCCAGCTGCAAGCCGTCCATATGCTCCATCTCCCAATCCGAGAGGATCACGTCAGGCACCACTTCCTTCATGATGTCGATGGCCTGACGACCGTTTTCCGCCTCGCCCACCTTGGTGACGCCAATGCTGCGCAGGATCACCTTGACCAATTTGCGGATATGTTCGTTGTCATCGACAACCAAAATCCGCAGGTCAGCCAATGACTGTGGCATGGCCCTCTCCCTGATCTATCCCCACTTTTCCGACATATGATCGCATGCAAGTAGGGGCAAGAGGACTATGGCAAAAAGGTTAGGTAATGTGCAGAAGTTGGGGGTGGCAGGCGGGGGTCGCCAGCAAATCCTGGCTCTGCACCAACGCCAATTCCCGCCGGTTCAGCCTCAAGCTGGTCTGCAGCAGATCATAAAGGCCGCCCATCGACAGAGTCAGCGCCTGCTCCGGCAAGGCGTCCTTCAGCAGATGGCCCAGGAACAAGGCGGCGAAGACGTCGCCGCAGCCATTGGGGGCGATGGGGAATTCCAGCAGCGGCGTGCTGGCGAGGAAAGCCTGATCCTTCGACACCAGCAGGGTGCCGATGCTCCCCTCGGCCACCGCCGGCGGGCGTAGGCTGGTGACGGCCACAAAGCGCGGGCCGCGTGCCACCAGCGATCGGGCGGCGGCGACGGCGTCCTCCAGGCTGGTGACCTTGGACCCGGTCAGCAGCTCCAGCTCGAACTGGTTGGGGGTCAGGATGTCGGCCAGCGGCAGCAGACGCTCGGCGAAAAAGGCCGGAATGTCGGGGCGGACGAAGATGCCGCGCCCTTCGTCGCCCATCACCGGGTCGCAGCAATAAAGCGCCTTGGGATTGGCGGCGCGGATGCGGCGATGAGCTTCGATCACCACCTCGCCGATCGAGGCGTCGCCCATATAGCCGGTCAACAGGCCATCACAAGCCGGCAAAGCCCCGCGTGCTTCGATGCCGTCCAGCAGCTCGGCCAGATGGCTGGCGGCGAACACCTGACCTTTCCAGGCGCCATAGCCGGTATGGTTGGAAAACTGCACCGTATTGATCGGCCAGACTTCATGTCCCAGCCGTTGCAGCGGGAAAACCGCCGCCGAATTGCCGACATGGCCGAAGGCGACGGAAGACTGGATCGAAAGAATATTCATGTTTTTCGCCGAAAAAAGATCGAATGTTGCGCGATGGCCTTGCCAGCCGGGCGCCTGACTTGCTAGTGTGCCGCACTGCAAAAATTCTAAAAGGGGAAATCGCATCATGGCCACGATCGCCCGTCCGCGTCGCAGCGTACTCTATATGCCGGGCTCGAACTCGCGCGCTCTCGACAAGGCGAAGACTCTGGCCGCCGACGGCCTGATCTTCGATCTGGAAGACGCCGTGGCGCCCGACGCCAAGGAAGAAGCCCGCCGTCTGGTGGTCGAAGCGGTGCGGGGCGGCGGTTATGGCGGCCGTGAAATCCTGGTGCGTTCGAACGGTCTGAATACCCCCTGGGGACAGGCCGATCTGGCCGCCGCCGCCACCTCGGGCGCTCATGCGGTGCTGCTGCCGAAGGTGGAAAGCGGCGACATGGTGCGTCAGGCCGAAGCCATTCTGACCGCCAATGGCGCGCCCGACGATCTGGCCATCTGGTGCATGATGGAAACTCCGCGCGGCATCCTGAAGGCCGAAGAGATTGCTGGCGCTTCGGCTCGTCTGGGCGGTTTCGTCATGGGCACCTCGGATCTGGCCAAGGATCTGCATTGCTCCCACACCCGCGAACGTCAGCCGATGATCACCTCGCTGGGCATCTGTCTGCTGGCCGCCCGCGCCTATGGTCTGGCGATTCTGGACGGCGTGCATCTGGACCTGAACGACGATGAAGGCTTCGCCTATTCCTGCCAGCAGGGCGTCGAGCTGGGCTTCGACGGCAAGACCCTGATCCATCCCAAGACCATCGACGCCGCCAACCGCGCCTTCGCTCCGTCCGAGAAGGAAATCGACTGGTCGCGCAAGATCATCGATGCCCATACGCAGGCCGCTGCCGAGGGCAAGGGCGTGGTGGTGGTGGATGGCCGTTTGGTCGAGAACCTGCATGTCGCCAACGCCCGGCGCGTGGTCGCGCTGGCCGAGCAGATCGCCAAGCTGGAAGCCGAACTGGCGGGGTAAGGGCGAACCGTTAATCAGCTGCGTCATGCCCGGACTTGATCCGGGCATCCACGAAAATGATCCGAGAGCGTGGATGGCCGGGTCAAGCCCGGCCATGACGATGGAAAAAAGATCGATGAGGCATCCGGCAAGCGTTCTGGTTGCCTAAAACAGGGATGACGCCATGACCATTGCTAAGACCAATCCCGGCAATTATTTCGAGGACTTCCGCCTCGGCCAGGACCTGCCGCATGCCACTCCGCGCACCGTCACTTCCGGCGACGTCGCGCTTTACTGCGCGCTCTATGGTGGCCGCTTCGCCGTGCAGTCTTCGGACGAGTTCGCCCGCAAGATCGGTTTCGCTCAGGCGCCGGTCGATGATCTGCTGGCTTTCCATGTGGTGTTCGGCAAGACGGTGCCCGACATCTCTTTGAACGCGGTGGCCAATCTGGGTTATGCCGAGGGCCGTTTCGGCGTGCCGGTCTATCCCGGCGATACCATCCGCTCGGTTTCCAAGGTCATCGGTCTGAAGGAAAACTCCAACCGCCAGACCGGCGTCGTCTATGTGCGTTCGACCGGCTTTAACCAGCGCGACGAGATGGTGGTCGAATATGTCCGCTGGGTGATGGTCAGGAAGCGCAACCCCGAAGCTCCGGTGGCCGAGGAGGTTGTTCCCAAGACGGCGGCCAAGGTGGCGGCGGAAGACCTGATTCTGCCGGCGGGCCTGTCGGTCACGGCCTATGACACGGTGCTGGCCGGTTCGCAGCATCTCTGGGACGATTACGAAGCCGGCGAGTCCATTGATCATGTGGATGGCATGACCATCGAGGAAGCCGAGCATATGTCGGCCACCCGTCTCTATCAGAACACCGCCAAGGTGCATTTCAATCAGCATACCGAAGGTCAGGGCCGTTTTGGCCGCCGCCTGATTTATGGCGGTCATATCATCAGCCTGGCACGCTCGCTGTCCTTCAACGGATTGGGCAACGCCTTCAAGCTGGTGGCCATCAATGGCGGCCGCCATGTCTCGCCCACCTTCGCCGGCGACACCATCTATGCCTGGACCAAGGTCGAGGAAAAGCTGGAGATTCCCGGTCGCAAGGATATCGGAGCGCTGCGCCTGCGCACCATCGCCACCAAGAACCAGCCCTGCGCCGCTTTCCCCTTCAAAAATGAAGAGGGCAAGGAATACGATCCCAGTGTGGTGTTGGATTTTGACTACACCGTGGTGCTGCCGCGTAAGTAAGTTGCGTCAAGACCCGTCACAATCATCAATCTGTGACGGGTCTTTGCGTTGACTCTATGCTGTTCAGCGTTTAAACCGAACCCGCATTGCCAAAAATCAGGTCCTCAGGGACTCATCCTAGAGAGGCTCCCACATGACGTCTCGTACCAGGCCACTCTCTCCGCATCTGCAGGTTTATCGTCTGCCGATGCTGGCTCTGATGTCGATCACCCACCGCGCCACCGGCGTGGTCCTGGCGATCGGCTCGCTCCTGCTGGCCTTCTGGCTGGCCGCCGCCGCCTACGGCCCCGATGCTTATGCCTTCGCCGCCGCTCTGATCGGTTCGCCGATTGGCTATCTCGTGTTGCTCGGTTTCACCGTCGCCCTCTACTACCACCTGTTCAACGGCATCCGCCATCTGGTGTGGGACGCTGGTTGGGGCTTCGAGATTCCGCAGGCTTACAAGTCCGGTTACATCGTCCTGGTGGCCACCGCCGCCCTGACTGTGCTGACCTGGGCCATCGGCCTTTCGATCTGAGGAGGAACGGATGTCCCTGCGCACTACTCTCGGCCATATCCGTGGCCATGGCTCGGCCAAGACCGGCACCACTCAGGGCGCTCTGCAGCGCCTGACCGCGATGGCTCTGGTCCCCCTGACCCTGTGGCTGGTGATCTCGATCGTCGCCCATGTGGGTTCCAGCTATGAACATATGCATGCTTGGCTGTCCTCGCCCTGGACCGTCTCGCTGATGCTGCTGTTGCTGTTCACTGGCATGGTTCATGCCCAGCTGGGCCTGCAGATGGTTCTCGACGACTACGTGCACGGCAAGTGCATCAAGTCCGTGTCCGTGATCGCGGTGAAGTTCGCCACGGCTCTGGTCGGCGTCTACGCCGCCGTGTCGGTGCTGCGCGCCGCCTTTGTTGGAGTTTAAACCCAATGGCTGCCTACAAGATCATCGACCACACCTATGACGTGGTGGTCGTCGGCGCCGGCGGCGCCGGCCTGCGCGCCACCCTCGGCATGGGTGCGGCTGGCTTCAAGACCGCCTGCGTGACCAAGGTTTTCCCGACCCGCAGCCATACCGTGGCGGCTCAGGGCGGCATCGGCGCCTCGCTCGGCAACATGGCCGAGGATAACTGGCGCTGGCATATGTACGACACCGTCAAGGGTTCCGACTGGCTCGGCGACCAGGACGCCATCGAATATATGTGCCGCGAGGCCGTTCCGGCGGTCTATGAGCTGGAACATTTCGGCGTGCCGTTCTCGCGCACCGACGAGGGCAAGATTTATCAGCGCCCCTTCGGCGGTCATATGCGCAACTTCGGCGAAGCCCCGGTGCAGCGCGCCTGCGCCGCCGCCGACCGTACCGGCCATGCCATCCTGCACACGCTGTACTCGCAGTGCCTGAAGCACAATGCCGAGTTCTACGTGGAATATTTCGCCATCGACCTGATCATGGACCAGGACGGCAACTGCCGCGGCCTGGTTGCCCTGAACATGGACGACGGCTCGATCCATCGCTTCCGCGCTCATAAGGTGGTTCTGGCCACCGGCGGTTACGGCCGCGCCTACTTCTCCTGCACCTCGGCCCATACCTGCACCGGCGACGGTCATGGTCTGGTGTCGCGTGCCGGCCTGCCGCTGCAGGACATGGAGTTCGTGCAGTTCCACCCCACCGGCATCTACGGCTCGGGCTGCCTGATCACCGAGGGTGCCCGCGGCGAAGGCGGCTATGTCACCAACTCGGCCGGCGAGCGCTTCATGGAGCGTTATGCCCCGACCGCCAAGGATCTGGCTTCGCGTGACGTCGTCTCGCGCGCCATGACCATGGAAATCCGCGAAGGCCGCGGCGTCGGCAAGAACAGCGACCATATCTATCTGCATCTGGAACATCTGGGCGCCGAGACCCTGGAGCTGCGTCTGCCTGGTATTTCCGAGACGGCGAAGATCTTCGCCGGCGTGGATGTGACCAAGGAGCCGATCCCGGTGCTGCCGACCGTCCATTACAACATGGGCGGCATCCCCACCAACATTCATGGCGAAGTCCTGCGTCCGACCAAGGACAATCCGGACGCCACCGTCGAAGGCCTGATGGCCATCGGCGAGGCCGCCTGCGTGTCGGTGCATGGCGCCAACCGTCTGGGCACCAACTCGCTGCTGGACATCGTGGTGTTCGGCCGCGCCGCTGCCCTGCGCGCCCAGGAGACCTTGAAGACCGGCACCCCGCACAAGCCGCTGCCCGCCGATGCCGGCGAGCTGGCTCTGTCGCGTCTGGACCGAGTCCGCCATGCCAACGGTTCGCTGCGCACCAGCGAAATCCGTCTGGCCATGCAGAAGACCATGCAGAACGACGCCGCGGTGTTCCGCACCCAGTCGTCGCTGGAAGACGGCGTCAAGAAGATCGACGAAGTCTACTCGACCCTGCCCCAGCTCAAGATCACCGACCGCTCGCTGGTCTGGAACTCGGACCTCATGGAGGCCCTGGAGCTGGAAAATCTCATGGACTGCGCCAAGGCCACTCTGTATTCGGCCGAAGCCCGCAAGGAAAGCCGTGGCGCGCATGCCCGCGAGGACTTCTCGGAGCGTGACGACGTCAACTGGATGAAGCACAGCCTGGCCTGGGTGGATTCCAACGGCAAGGTGAGCCTGGACTACCGTCCGGTCCACACCTACACCCTGACGGACGAAGTCCAGTACATCGAGCCGAAGGCGCGCGTCTACTAAGGCGCACCTCTAACGACAGAGGAACGATCATGGTTGAATTCGCGTTGCCCGCCAATTCGAAGGTCCAGCCGGGCAAGAGCCACAAGGCTCCGGCTGGTGCGAAGAAGGTGAAGAACTTCAAGATCTATCGCTACGATCCCGACACTGGGGCGAACCCCCGTTGGGACACGTTCGAGATCGATCTTAACGATTGCGGTCCGATGGTTCTGGACGCGCTGCTGAAGATCAAGAACGAGATCGACAGCACGCTGACGCTGCGTCGCTCTTGCCGTGAAGGCATTTGCGGCTCTTGCGCCATGAACATCGACGGCACCAACACCCTGGCCTGCTTGAAGCCCATCGAGGACATCAAGGGCGAAGCGGTGATCTCGCCCCTGCCGCATATGCCGGTGGTCAAGGACCTGGTCCCTGACCTGTCGGTGCCGTATGCCCAGCTGGCTTCGATCAAGCCCTGGATGCAGACCCAGACCACCCAGCCGCCGGACCGCGAAGTGCTGCAAAGCCCCGAGGAACGCGCCAAGCTGGACGGCCTGTGGGAATGCATCCTGTGCTTCTGCTGCCAGACCTCGTGCCCCAGCTATTGGTGGAACGGCGACAAGTATCTGGGCCCGTCGGTGCTGCTGCAGGCGGCCCGCTGGATCCACGACACCCGCGATGAATATCAGGGTGAGCGTCTGGATGCGCTGGAAGACCCCTTCCGTCTCTATCGCTGCCACACCATCATGAACTGCACCAAGACCTGCCCCAAGGGTCTGAACCCGGCCAAGGCCATCGCCAGCATCAAGGAATTGCTGGCCGAGCGTCAGTAAGCCGCACTGGTGGTGCGCAAAAGGAAAAAGCCGTCGGGGCGACCCGGCGGCTTTTTTCATTCATGCCTACCGACCGTCGTCGCGGTGGGGCGACGCAAGCCGGGGGCGGGATTAGAACGCGTCGGTCGAGTTCGGCCGCAAGGGCGCGCGTTTGCTGCTGAAGGGAATCGGTGTCTCGCCCGGTTTCGCCATGCAGAAATAGGTCGCCACATCGGGCGTGCTCAGATTGCATTGGCCTTTCTGGGTCAGCCACAGCTTGGCGGTGCGGTGGAAGCGGGCGCAGGCTTCGTCGGCGGTGGCCCAAACCTCTTTGGGGGTGCTGTTGCTGGGGCTGTAGCAGACCTTGACCATGCCGGACTCGACATTGGTATAGTCTGACAGCACATAAGGCTTCTCGGCCGCGCAGCCTGCCAGGACCGTGGCGGTCGCAAGGCCGAAGCCGGCAAGCAGAAGGCGGGTGGATCGAAGCATCATATGGTACCTTGTGACAGAGGTTCTTCTGTTTAACGCAGGCCGGCGGACGGAGAAAGCACCTTGTTTGCAAAAGCCTCCGGTTCCATAAAGAAGGAAAGCTCGCGGGCACTGTCTTTCGTTGTATGGCGGATGGGCTCGGGGTATGGTTCGTTGCGGGCGAGGGGGCCCTTCAGGAGGGAATTATGGCGGATAAGAAGAAGTTTCGTCTGGTCACGCGCAGCGACTTCGACGGCCTGGTCTGCGCCGTGCTGTTGAAGCATCTGGACCTGATCGAGGACATCAAGTTCGTGCATCCCAAGGACATGCAGGACGGTCTGGTCGCGATCGACGCGAACGACATCACCACCAACCTGCCCTATGTGGATGGCGTGCATCTGGCCTTCGATCACCATCTGTCGGAAACCCTGCGTACCGGCACCCATGACAACCATATCATCGAGGCCGATGCTCCCTCTGCGGCCCGTGTGGTTTATAACTATTACGGCGGCTGCAACGCCTTCCCGGAATTCTTCGATTCGATGATGGCGGCGGTGGATCAGGGCGATGCCGCCCGTTTCAGCCGCGCCGAGATTCTGCATCCCACCGGCTGGCCGCTGCTGAACTTCCTGATGGACGCCCGCACCGGTCTGGGCCGCTTCCGCGAATTCCGCGTCTCGAACTATCAGCTGATGATGGATCTGATCGATTACTGCGCCACGCATCGGATCGAGGAAATCCTGCAGCTGCCCGACGTGAAAGAGCGCGTCGATCTTTATTTCGAGCATGAGGAAAAGTTCAAGGAACAGCTGCGCCGCTGCTCCACCGTCCACAAGAACCTGGTGGTTCTCGATCTGCGGAACGAGGAAACCATTTTCGTGGGCAACCGCTTCATGATTTACGCCCTGTACCCCGAGTGCAATATCTCGATCCATGTGCTGTGGGGCCTGAAGCAGCAGAACACCGTCTTCGCCACCGGCAAGTCGATCCTGAACCGCACCTCGCAAACCAATGTCGGCCCGCTGATGCTGCAATATGGCGGCGGCGGTCACGAGAACGCCGGCACCTGTCAGGTCGCCAACGACAAGTGGGAAGAAAGCCTGAACGAGCTGATCGCCAAGATCACCGCCGACGGCTAATTTCCCTCCCTGTTCTCTGTCAAGCCGGTCCGGGGCTATCTTTCGGCCGGTTTGACGGAGGGGCCTTCGCCCCCCAGATTGACGTGGACATGACGACCGGACCGCTTGCCGCCTATCGCGCCGCGCTCGCCGAAGGGACCATCCGTCCGGATGTGGCCCAGGCGATGGCGGTGGAAAAATTCGAAAGCCTGCATAAGGCGCTTGGCTCTTATCGCCCCAGCCAGGGCGAAAGCGGCTGGCTTTCCCGATTCGGTTTCGGCAACAAGGCTCCGTCTACCCTGCAATGGCATGCCGGCGACCTGTCCTTGAGCGAGCCCAAGCAGGGGCTTTACATCTATGGCGAGGTCGGGCGCGGCAAATCGATGCTGATGGATCTGTTCCACGGCACCGCGCCGGTCGAGGCCAAGCTGCGCATCCATTTCCATGAATTCATGCGCGACGTCCATGCCGGCATCCATCGCTGGCGCCAGGAAAACGTCGAGAAGATCAAGACCGCCAAGGACGCCGACCCGATTCCGCCGCTGGCGCGCGAGATCGCCAAGAAATCCTGGCTGCTCTGTTTCGACGAATTGCAGGTGACCGATATCGGCGACGCCATGATCCTGGGTCGGCTGTTCGAACAGCTGTTCAGTCTGGGCGTGGTGGTGGTGACCACCTCGAACCGTCATCCCGATGATCTGTACAAGGACGGACTGCAGCGCGAACGCTTCCTGCCCTTCATCGCCGAGATCAAGAAGCGCCTTGATGTGCTGGAGCTGAATTCCGACCGCGATTACCGGCTGGGCCGCAAGAAGGGCATGCAGGTCTATCACAGCCCGCTGGGTCCCGAATCCGACGCCGAACTGGTGCGCTGCTTCGCCCGGCTGACCGGCGGCGTTCCGGCGCAGGAAGAGATCATCCATGTGCAGGGCCGCATCCTGACGGTGCCCAAGGCCGCCGATGGCGTCGCCTGGTTCCATTTCGACGATCTCTGCCGCAAGGCGCTGGGGGCGTCGGACTATCTGGAGTTGGCGACCCAGTATCATACGGTGGTGCTGGCGGGCATTCCCACCCTGTCGCCGAATAACCGCGATGCCGCCAAGCGCTTCGTCACCCTGATCGATGCGCTGTATGAGCATAAAGTCACTTTCGTCTGCTCGGCCGAAGCGCCGGCGCAGACTCTTTACCCCACCGGCGATGGCTCGTTCGAGTTCCAGCGCACCGTCAGCCGGCTGATGGAAATGCAATCGGCAGAGTATCTGGGACGCGAACATTTGACCTGATGGGACGATGGTCCTGTGTCCGTCTTTGAGCGCCAGAACCCTGGCCGAAAGGGTAGTTGGAACCTACACCGGGTAGGTTTTCGTAAGCGGAGTCAAAGCGTTAGCGGAAAAGTGGTGCGAAATAAGCATTAAGCCTCGGGGAAATCAGCGAAATTATACTGCGCTTAGGGACTTACAAATCCCCATTCCCCTTGCCCTGAAGTCGGATTCGCGCTACCAAAAGCCGCCCATTGGTTCATGCTGCGGCTCAAGTTCACAGCAGCAGTCTGTTCGACCCATCAAAACCGTCCGAGAGGCAAATTCCCATGGCACGCAAAAAAATCGCTCTCGTTGGCGCCGGCAACATCGGCGGCACCCTGGCTCACCTGATCGGCCTGAAGGAGCTGGGCGACGTCGTTATGTTCGACATCGCTGAAGGCATTCCCCAGGGCAAGGGTCTGGACATCGCCGAGTCCACCCCGGTCGAGGGCGTCAATGCCCGCTATTCCGGTGCCAACGACTACTCCGCCATCAAGGGTGCCGACGTCGTGATCGTCACCGCCGGTGTTCCCCGCAAGCCCGGCATGAGCCGCGATGACCTGATCGGCATCAACACCAAGGTCATGACCCAGGTCGGCCACGGCATCCGCGACAACTGCCCGAACGCCTTCGTCATCGTCATCACCAACCCGCTGGACGTGATGGTGTGGGTGCTGCAGCAGGCTTCCGGCCTGCCGGCCAACAAGGTCGTCGGCATGGCTGGCGTTCTGGACTCCGCTCGTTTCCGTCATTTCCTGGCTGAAGAATTCAATGTCTCGCCGGAAGACGTCACCGCCTTCGTGCTGGGCGGCCATGGCGACACCATGGTTCCGCTGGCCCGTTACTCCACCGTCGCCGGCATTCCGCTGCCCGACCTGGTGAAGATGGGCTGGACCAGCCAGGAGAAGCTTGACCAGATCATTCAGCGCACCCGTGACGGCGGCGCCGAGATCGTCGGTCTGCTGAAGACCGGTTCGGCTTTCTATGCTCCGGCCGCTTCGGGCATCGCCATGGCTGAAGCCTATCTGAAGGACAAGAAGCGCGTTCTGCCCGTCGCCGCTCTGGTGAGGGCCGGCCAGTATGGCCAGAAGGACGACATCTATGTCGGCGTGCCTTGCGTGATCGGCGAAAATGGCGTCGAGCGCGTGGTCGAGATTGAACTGAATGCCGAGGAACAGGCCGCGTTCAACAAGTCGGCTGACGCCGTTCGCACCCTGGTCACCGTGGCCAAGGGCCTGCTGTAAAGAGCTCTGGGAGGCTTCACAATATGAATATCCACGAGTATCAAGCTAAGAAACTGCTGTCGAAGTACGGCGTCGCCGTGCTCAAGGGCGGTGTCGCCTACACCCCCGCCGAAGCCGAGCAGGTGGCCAAGGAACTGGGCGGCCCGATTTGGGTCGTGAAGTCCCAGATCCATGCCGGCGGCCGCGGTAAGGGCAAGTTCAAGGGCAAGGAGAGCGAAGGTGGCGGCGTGCGCGTCGTCAAGTCGATCGACGCCGTCCGCGACAACGCCTCGGCCATGCTGGGCCAGGTGCTGGTCACCCATCAGACCGGCCCCTCGGGCAAGGAAGTCAAGCGCCTCTATATCGAGGAAGGCTGCGACATCAAGCGCGAGCTGTATCTGGGCATGCTGATCGACCGCGCCACCAGCACCGTCACCATCATGGCCTCGACCGAGGGCGGCATGGAGATCGAAGAGGTTGCGGCTTCGCATCCCGAGAAGATCCTCAAGGTCGCTATCGATCCGGTGCAGGGCTTCCAGCAGTATCATGGCCGTCAGGTTGCTTTCGGCCTGGGCCTGGAAGGCAAGCAGGTCAACACCGCCGTGAAGTTCATCGGCGCTCTGTACAAGGCCTTCATGGACCTGGACTGCTCCATCGTCGAGATCAACCCGCTGGTGGTCACCGGCGCCGGTGAGATCATCGCCCTGGACGCCAAGGTCAACTTCGACGACAACGCTCTGTTCCGTCATAAGGAAATCGAAGAGCTGCGCGACGAGTCGGAAGAAGATCCGTCCGAGCTGGAAGCTGCCCGCCACAGCCTGAACTACATCAAGCTGGACGGTCAGATCGGCTGCATGGTCAATGGCGCCGGCCTGGCCATGGCCACCATGGACATCATCAAGCTGTATGGCGCCGAGCCCGCCAACTTCCTCGACGTCGGCGGCGGCGCCACCAAGGAGCGCGTCACCACCGCCTTCAAGCTGATCCTGTCGGATCCGAACGTCGAAGGCATTCTGGTCAACATCTTCGGCGGCATCATGCGCTGCGACGTCATCGCCGAAGGCGTTGTCGCCGCTGCCCGTGAAGTCAGCCTGAATGTTCCGCTGGTGGTTCGCCTCGAAGGCACCAACGTGGAACTGGGCAAGAAGATCATGGCTCAGTCGGGCCTCCCCATTATCGCCGCCGACAATCTGGCGGATGCCGCCGAAAAGGTGGTCAAGGCTGTGAAGGAGGCTGCGTAAAATGGCCGTTCTCGTTAATTCCAACACCAAGGTCATCTGCCAGGGCTTCACCGGCGCGCAGGGTACCTTCCACTCCGAGCAGGCCATTGCCTACGGCACCAAGATGGTTGGCGGCGTGACTCCCGGTAAGGGCGGCACCAAGCATCTGGATCTGCCGGTGTTCAACACCGTCGCCGAGGCCAAGCATGTGACCGGCTGCAACGCCAGCGTGATCTATGTCCCGCCGCCGTTCGCCGCCGACGCCATCCTGGAAGCCATCGATGCCGAGATCGAGCTGGCCGTCTGCATCACCGAGGGTATCCCGGTTGCCGACATGCTGGCGGTCAAGCGCGCCCTGCAGGGCTCGAAGACCCGTCTGATCGGCCCGAACTGCCCCGGTGTCATCACCCCCGGCGAGTGCAAGATCGGCATCATGCCCGGTCACATTCACCAGCGCGGTAAGGTCGGCATCGTTTCCCGTTCGGGCACCCTGACCTATGAAGCCGTCGCGCAGACCACTGCCGCCGGCCTGGGCCAGACCACCTGCATCGGCATCGGCGGCGATCCCATCAACGGCACCAACTTCGTCGACAGCCTGGAGATGTTCCTGGCCGACGACGAGACCGAATGCATCATCATGATCGGCGAGATCGGTGGTGACGCCGAGGTGCGTGGCGCCGAGCTGCTGAAGTCGTCGAAGATCAAGAAGCCGACGGTGGGCTTTATCGCCGGCCGTACCGCTCCTCCGGGCCGCCGCATGGGCCATGCCGGTGCGGTGATCTCGGGCGGCAACGACACCGCCGACTTCAAGATCGAAGCCATGCGTTCGGCCGGCATTGCCGTCGCCGACAGCCCGGCTTCGCTCGGCACCACCATGCTGAAGTTGCTGGGGAAGTAATCCTAGCGGCTTGAATTCTGAGTACCAAATACCAACTAAAGCGCCGCAAAGCGCTACAACATCGCCGCTGGAAGGCGGCTACTAGGGAGAGGGCGCGGCGAGAGCCGCGCCCGCCGCATCGGATGCAGCAAGACCAGATGTCCTTCCTGACGGGTGCCAACGCCACCTATGTTTCCGAACTTTTCGCCCGTTTCGCCGAGGACCCCAATTCGGTGGATGCAGGCTGGGCCGCTTTCTTCGCCGGATTGAACGAGGATGGCCGCGCCATTCTGGCCGAGCTGAAGGGTGCGACTTGGAACAAGAACCCCAACAAGGTCGTCGGCGCCCCCGCCGAAGAGGCCGCCGCTCCCAAGAAGGACGCCAAGGGCAAAGCCCCCGCTGGTCCTTCGGTCGAGGAGATGCGCAAATCGACCCTGGATTCGATCCGCGCCCTGATGATGATCCGCGTTTATCGCGTGCGTGGTCATCTGGAAGCCCGGCTTGATCCGCTGGGCCTGCAGACTCCTGATCCGCATCCCGAGCTGGACTACAAGTCCTATGGCTTCGTTGAAGCCGATCTCGACCGCGAGATTTTCATCGACAACATGCTGGGGCTGGAAACCGCCACTCTGCGCACGATCATCCGTATCCTGCGCGAGACCTATTGCGGCAGCATCGGCGTCGAGTTCATGCATATTCAGGATCCCGAGCAGAAGAGCTGGATCCAGAAGCGCATCGAAAGCATCCATAACCACACCGAATTCACCGAGCGTGGCAAGAAGGCCATCCTGGAGCGTCTGACCGAGGCCGAAGGCCTGGAGCGCTTCCTGCAGATGAAGTACACCGGCACCAAGCGGTTCGGTCTGGAAGGCGGCGAGTCGGTGATCCCCGCTCTGGAGCAGATCCTGAAGCGCGGCAGCCAGCTGGGCCTGACCGACGTGGTTCTGGGCATGGCTCATCGCGGCCGTCTGAACGTGCTGACCAATTTCATGCGCAAGCCGTTCGCCGCTCTGTTCTCGGAATTCCAGGGCAATCCCTCGATGCGCGAGGATTTCCAGGGTTCCGGCGACGTGAAGTACCATCTGGGCACCTCGGCCGATCGTGACTTCGACGGCAATGTGGTGCATCTGGCCCTGACCCCGAACCCCTCGCATCTCGAGGTGGTCAATCCGGTGGTGCTGGGCAAGGTCCGCGCCAAGCAGACCCAGAAGGGCGACGAAGACCGCGCCGACGTCATGGCCATCCTGCTGCATGGCGACGCCGCCTTTGCCGGCCAGGGCGTGGTGCATGAATGTTTCGCCATGAGCCAGATCAAGGGCTACACCACCGGCGGCACCGTGCATGTGGTGATCAACAACCAGATCGGCTTTACCACTGCGCCGCAATATTCCCGTTCGGGCCCTTATTGCACCGACGTGGCCAAGATGGTTCAGTGCCCGATCCTGCATGTGAACGGCGACGATCCGGAAGCCGTGGTGCATGCCGCCCGCATCGCCACCGAGTTCCGCATGCAGTTCAAGGCGGACGTGGTCATCGACATCGTCTGTTATCGTCGTCATGGCCATAACGAAAGCGACGAGCCGGCCTTCACCCAGCCGCTGATGTATCGCAAGATCGCCTCGCATCCGACCACCCGTCAGGTCTATTCGGACAAGCTGATTGCCGAGGGTGTGCTGACCGCCGAGGAAAGTGCTCAGATCGTCACCGATTTCCAGAACCATCTGGAAGGCGATTTCGAGGCCTCCAAGTCCTATAAGGTCAACAAGGCCGACTGGCTGGAAGGCCGCTGGGCGGGTCTGGGCCTGCTGGAGGACGAGGAAGAGATGCGCGACGAGCGCACCGACGTCTCGGACGAACTGCTGAAAGAAGTCGGCACCGCCATCTCGAAGCTGCCGGAAGGTGTCAACGTCAACCGCAAGATCGTCCGCCAGCTTGAAGCCAAGCAGCAGATGTTCAAGACGGGCGAAGGCATCGACTGGGCGACCGCCGAGGCTCTGGCTTTCGGCACCCTCTGCGTCGAGGGCACCCGCGTGCGTCTGTCCGGTCAGGACTGCGGTCGCGGTACCTTCTCGCAGCGCCATTCGGTGCTGGTCGACCAGGATACCGAAGCCCGTTACGTGCCGCTGAACAACATCCGCGACGGTCAGGCTCAGTACGAGGTGATCGACTCGCTGCTGTCGGAAGAGGGCGTGCTGGGCTTCGAATATGGCTATTCGACCCAGGAGCCCAATGGCCTGACCCTGTGGGAAGGCCAGTTCGGCGACTTCGCCAACGGCGCCCAGGCGATCTTCGACCAGTTCATCTCGTCCGGCGAGCTGAAGTGGATGCGCATGTCGGGTCTGGTGATGTTGCTGCCTCACGGCTATGAGGGCCAGGGCCCCGAGCATAGCTCGGCCCGTTGGGAGCGTTATCTGCAGCTCTGCGCCGAAGACAACTGGCAGGTCTGCAACTTCACCACTCCGGCCAACTATTTCCACGCCCTGCGTCGTCAGGTGCGCCGGAACTTCCGCAAGCCGCTGGTGGTGATGACTCCGAAGTCGCTGCTGCGTCACAAGCTGGTGGTCAGCAAGCTGGAGGACTTCGGTCCGGGTTCGCGCTTCCGTCGCGTTCTGCCGGAAACCGAGGCCTTGAAGCCCGACAACCAGATCCGCCGCGTGGTTCTCTGCTCGGGCAAGGTCTATTACGACCTGTTCGAGGAACGGGCCAAGCGCGGTCTGGACGACGTCGCCATCGTGCGTGTGGAACAGCTCTATCCCTGGCCGAAGGAAACGGTCATGAAGGAGCTGGGCCGCTACGAAAACGCCGAGGTGGTCTGGTGCCAGGAAGAGCCCGCCAATATGGGCTGCTGGACCTTTGTCGACCGTCGCCTCGAATTCATCCTCGAGGAGCTGGAGCACAAGTCCCGCCGGGCCATCTATGTGGGCCGCAAGGCGGCGGCGTCTCCGGCGACCGGCTTGAACAAGAACCATGTTTATGAACAGGCACTTCTGGTCGATCAGGCGCTGTCCGGCGCTCTGTTCACCCTGCCCCAGCCCTTCCGGCGGGTCAGCAAGATGTCTAAAATGCAGAACCCTAAGTAAGGCGAGGCGAGGGAACACCCCATGAGCACGAACATCGTGGTGCCCACTCTGGGCGAATCCGTGACCGAGGCGACCATCGCCAAGTGGTTCAAGAAGGTCGGCGACGCGGTCAAGGCCGATGAGCCGTTGGTCGAGCTGGAAACCGACAAGGTGACCGTCGAGGTTCCGGCCCCGGCTGCCGGCACCCTGACCGATATCCTGGCCAAGGATGGCGATACCGTCGCCGTCGGTGCCGTTCTCGGCATTCTGGGTGCGGCTGGCGCCGCTCCGGCCAAAGCTGCTCCGGCGGCTGCCCCGGCTCCGGCCGCTGCTGCTCCGGCCCCGGCTGCTGCTCCGGCGGCTCCGGCTTCGGCCGCTGGCCTGCCGTCTCCGTCGGCGGCCAAGCTGATCGCCGACAACAACCTGGGCGGCGTCGCCATCGCCGGTTCCGGCAAGGATGGCCGCGTCACCAAGGGCGATGTGCTGACCACCCTGGCTTCGCCGGCTCCGGCGGCTGCCGCTGCTGCTCCTCGTGCGGAAGATCCGCGCGAACAGCGCGTCAAGCTGACCCGTCTGCGCAAGACCATCGCCAACCGCCTGAAGGAAGCGCAGAACACCGCCGCCATGCTGACCACTTTCAACGAAGTGGACATGACCGCGCTGAACGCCCTGCGCAACCAGTACAAGGACGCCTTCGAGAAGAAGCACGCCACCAAGCTGGGCTTCATGTCCTTCTTCGTGAAGGCTTGCGTCACCGCTCTGAAGGAATGGCCGGCGGTCAATGCCGAGTTCACCTCGGAAGAGATCATCTACAAGAACTTCTATGACATCGGTGTCGCCGTCGGCACGCCGAACGGTCTGGTGGTTCCGGTGGTGCGCGACGCCGACAAGCTGTCCTTCGCCGGTGTCGAATCGGCCATTGCCGGTTACGGCAAGAAGGCCCGTGACGGCAAGCTGACCATGGACGAGATGACCGGCGGTACCTTCACCATCTCGAACGGTGGTGTCTATGGCTCGCTGATGAGCACCCCGATCCTGAATGCGCCGCAGTCGGCCATCCTCGGCATGCACAAGACCATGCTGCGCCCGATGGTGATGCCCGACGGCAAGATCGAGGCCCGCCCGATGATGTATCTGGCGCTGTCCTACGATCACCGCATCATCGACGGCCGCGAGGCGGTGTCGTTCCTGGTGCGCGTCAAGGAATGCATCGAGGATCCGCAGCGCATCCTGCTGGATATGTAATTCTGAACTCGGCTCCTCCCTTCGGGGAGGGGCCGATTTTATCTATGCCATCAAGAATTTCGTGGGGCTTCCATGAGCGAGAACACTTTCGACGTCGTCGTTATCGGCGGCGGTCCCGGCGGTTATGTCGCCGCCATCCGCGCCGCCCAGCTGGGCCTGAAGGCCGCCTGCATCGAGAAGCGCGGCAGCCTGGGCGGCACCTGCCTGAATGTCGGCTGCATTCCCTCCAAGGCGCTGCTGACTTCGTCGCACCATTTTGAAGAAGCCAAGCATGGCTTCGCCGAGCATGGCATCAAGGTCGGCAAGGTCGAACTGGACCTGGCCGCCATGATGGCCCGCAAGGCCAAGGTTGTCTCGGACAACACCAAGGGCATCGAATTCCTGTTCAAGAAGAACAAGGTCGCCTATCTGGTGGGTGCCGGCAAGATCACCGGCCCGGGTGCCGTGGTGGTGACCGACAAGGACGGCAAGACCACCAACGTCACCGCCAAGGCGATCATCATCGCCACCGGCTCGGATGTTACCCCGTTGCCGGGTGTGGATATCGACGAGAAGGTGATCATCTCCTCGACCGGCGCTCTGGAACTGAACGCGGTGCCGAAGCATCTGGTGGTGATCGGCGCTGGCGTCATTGGCCTGGAGCTGGGCTCGGTCTGGCGTCGTCTGGGTGCCGAAGTGACCGTGGTCGAATATCTCGACCGCGCCCTGCCGCTGCATGACGGCGAAATCTCGAAGCAGATGCAGCGCATCCTCGACAAGCAGGGCCTGAAGTTCAAGCTGGGCACCAAGGTGATCGGCGCCAAGGTCGCCAAGGGCTCGGCCACGCTGACCCTGGAACCCGCCGCCGGCGGCGATAAGGAAGAGCTGAAGGCCGACGCCGTGCTGGTGGCCATCGGTCGCCGTCCCTATATCGACGGCCTGGGCGCCAAGGATGTCGGTATCGAGATCGACGCCCGTGGCTTCGTCAAGGTGGACAAGAACTTCCAGACCAACGTCAAGGGCATCTTCGCCATCGGCGACGTCATCGGCGGTCAGATGCTGGCCCATAAGGCCGAGGAAGAAGGCGTTGCCCTGGCCGAACTGCTGGCTGGCCAGCATGGTCATGTGAACTACGACGCCATCCCCGGCGTGGTCTACACTTGGCCGGAAGTGGCCAATGTCGGCCAGACCGAGGAGCAGCTGAAGGCGGCTGGCGTGGCCTATAAGGTTGGCAAGTTCCCCTTCACCGCCAATGGCCGCGCCCGCGCCATGGGCGATATCGACGGCTTCGTGAAGATCCTGGCCGACGCCAAGACCGACCGCGTGCTGGGCGCTCATATCATCGGCCCCTGCGCCGGCGATCTGATCGCCGAGGTGGTTCTGGGCATGGAATTCGCGGCCGCCGCCGAAGACATCGCCCGCACCTGCCATGCTCACCCGGCTTTGGGTGAAGCGGTCAAGGAAGCTTGCCTTGCCGTCGATGGCCGGGCTGTGCATATTTGATCGACGGCAAAAGCTGCTGATCAGGGAAAGAGCGGCGGAGACGCCGCTCTTTTCGTTTTCGGGGCACAAAGATATGACGCTGCAATTCCTGCTGACCTGTCTGCTGGTGGTGGTTTCCCCCGGGACCGGCGTGCTGTTCACCGTCGCCACCGGCCTGTCGCAGGGCAAGAAGGCGTCATTGGTGGCGGCTTTTGCCTGTACGTTGGGGATCATTCCGCATCTGTTGGCGGCGGTGTTTGGTCTGGCGGCTTTGCTGCATGCCAGCGCCTTGGCCTTCCAGACCCTGAAATATGCCGGTGTCGCTTATCTGCTCTATATGGCCTGGATGACCCTGCGCGACAAAAGCGCCTTCGAACCCAAGGGGGCGCTGCAAGCGCCGTCCTTCTGGTCGATCATCCGCAGCAGCATTCTGATCAATCTGCTGAATCCCAAGCTGTCGATCTTCTTCCTGGCTTTCCTGCCGCAGTTCGTCGATGTGACCGAGCCCCAGGCCCTGCCGCATATGCTGGAACTGAGTGGCGTCTTCATGCTGATGACGCTGGTGGTGTTCGCCATCTATGGCCTGTTCGCCGCCTCGGTCAGCGGCACGCTTCGCCGCAAGCCCTCGCTGATGACCTGGCTGCGCCGCACCTTTGCCGGCGGCTTCGCCCTGTTGGGCATCAAGCTGGCTCTGGCGGATAGCTGAGGGGCCTACCTCAGCCGCGCCACATCCTGTCGGGGCGGGGCGCCATATTGGCGGCTATATTCCCGGCTGAACTGCGAGGGGCTTTCATAGCCGACATGGTGGGCGGCGGAGGCTGCGTCCAACTGTTCCACCAGCATCAGCCGCCGGGCTTCTTGCAGCCGCAGCTGCTTTTGATATTGCAGCGGGCTCATGGCGGTGATCGCCTTGAAGTGATGATGCAGGGATGAGCTGCTCATATTTACCTGCCGGGCCAGATCGTCGATGCGCAGGGGGCTGGCATAGTTCTGCCGCAGCCAGTCGATGGCGCGGGAAATCTGGTGAGGCTGGCTGTCGCTGATGGCGATCTGGCGCAGCCGGTGGCCCTGGGGGCCGGTCAGCAGGCGGTAGAGAATCTCCCGCTCGATCAGCGGATAGAGGATCGGAATATCCTGCGGGCTGTCCAGCAGCCGCAGCAATCGCAGCACCGCATCCTGCAAGCCGTCGGACAAAGGCGAGACGCCCATGCCGCGTTCATGCCCGTTCGTATTGGGCGGGGGCAGGTCTTCACTGCTGAGCAAGGCCGCCATCTGGGCCAAGTCCAGGCGCAGGGTGAAGGATAGGTACGGCTGTTCGGGGCTGGCCTGGGTGACATTGCACAGCACCGGCAGATCGACCGAGTTCAGCAGATAATTGCCGGGGCCGTAAAGAT
>Ga0318567_10000257_pt1 | contig 23921 bp, 19 predicted proteins | sample GRESIP088b5f20_FD_203691 | JGI IMG/M metagenome (GOLD analysis project Ga0318567, IMG submission 203691) | Tropical soil microbial communities from Luquillo Experimental Forest, Puerto Rico - GRE.SIPMG.088b5f20 | ecosystem: Environmental > Terrestrial > Soil > Tropical forest > Bulk soil...
CACGCCCGAGGGCCTGATCCGTCATCGCTGGACCACGCCCGACCGCTGGCCGCATCGCGATCTGTGGCTCTGGGACTCGGTCTTTCACTCCATCGGCTGGCGCCATGTCGACAGGTCACTGGCTCGCGAGATGATCGAAGCTGTCTTCGACGGGCAGCAGCCCGATGGCCGCATTCCGCATCAACTGAACCCCGCGCGCGCATCTGAGATTACCCAGCCGCCCGTGCTGGCCTTCGGCATCCAGACCTTGCTGCATAACCAGCCCGACCGCGCCTGGCTGCAAACACTCTTCCCACGCCTTGAGCGCTACCTTGAGTGGGACTTCGCGCACCGCGTGCACTCGCCCGACGGCCTGGCACAGTGGAAGATCGACGGAAACCCGCTGTCGCGCAGCGGTGAGAGCGGCATGGACAACAGCCCTCGGTTTGATGGGGCTGCCGCATTGAATGCAGTGGACTTCAGCGCCTTTCTCTCACTCGAGTGCGATGTAATGGCCAGCTTTGCGCACGAATTGGGGCTGAAAGAAAGCGCCAATAAATGGGCCGCGCGCCATACCGATCTGAATCGACATCTCAACGAGTTCTGCTGGGATGAGCAAGCGGGTTTCTACTTCGACTACGACCCCGCACGTAGAGCGCGAACCGGCGTCTACGCTGTGTCAGGGTTTCTGCCGCTGCTCTGTGGCGCGGCAAGTCCAAAGCAAGCCGCGCAGCTTGTCGCTCTGCTGCACGACCCGCAGCATTTTGCATCCAGTGTCCCCGTGCCGTCCGCTCTGCTCACTCCCCAGACACGCGATCCCCAGGACATGTGGCGCGGGCCGATGTGGGTGAATATGAACTGGCTTATCGCGCTCGGCCTGGAACGGAATGGCTTTTCGAGCGCCGCGCTCAAGCTTCGCCAGCAGACTCTCGAAGAGGTCGAGCGCCGCTATCTGGAACTTGGTTCGCTCTTCGAGTTCTACGACGAGACCGGACAGCGCGCACCGGACCAACTGCCGCGCAAAGGCACACTTGAGTTCGGCAGCGCCTATCATCAGGCCGTCCACGACTACGGCTGGACGGCAACACTGTATGCGGACCTTGCCTTTCGTGACGGTCAGATTGGCATCACATAAGCTCCCTCTGCAAGCCACTCGACGAGCCTCGTCCCTATCGGCATCTGCGCCTGCGGCACAATCCGCAAGCGTGCACAGCGGCAGACCTTGATCGATCAGCACCGCGCTCTCAGGAGCGCGATAAGTCTCTTCGTGCTTTCAACTTGACAGATGACTCACATGGATGGCGATAAGTCACGATTTCACCGGCCAGAGAAGTCGCTCCTGTTCACTCCGCAAACCTCTCCCAATCACCGTTTACGCTTAGCTCTCTTGTCGGCGCGGATCTGAATTTCATGCGCTCTGACAATTGCAGCAAGCAGCCCGGGATAATAACGGTCTACTTCCTCACAACGCGATATATTGAGAATCTCTACTCCCTTGCGCTCACTCCGGATAAGTCCAGCCTCCCGAAGGATCTTGAAATGCTGCGACAGTGTAGACTTCGGTATCTCCCGGTCACCCACTCTCAGGAACGTCGAGCAGTTCTCGTTACAACCTTTCACAATATCTGCGTAGATGGCTACCCGCACCGGATCGGACAGCGCGTGCAGGATTGTCTCGACGGGAACCTCTTCGATAGCTGGGTGAATCAGGGGTCTCATATTGCCTCCATTGTAGTGCGTAGTTTTATTGTTCCGTAATCCGGAACTAATGAATCATTTTCTTGCCCGCCTTAATCTGATGTTCCAGAGCGCTTAAAAGTAGCGCAGAAGGGAAAGGTCGACAGATGGGTAAACTGAACGGAAAAGTCGCAGTCATCACGGCGGCAACTTCTGGCATGGCACTGGCCACGGCGAAGCGATTTGTTCAAGAGGGCGCGTACGTCTTCATTACGGGACGTAATAAGGAGAGGCTGGATAAGGCCGTAAACGAGATCGGCAAGAACGTAACGGGCGTACAAGCCGATTCTTCGAAGCTCGACGACTTGGACAAGCTATATGAAAGCGTGAAGAAGGAGAAGGGGCATATCGATATCCTCTTCGCCAGCGCTGGCGAGGGAAGCTTCGCATCGATCGAAGAGATCACCGAAGAACATTTCGATTCGATCTTCAACACTAATGTGCGGGGTACGGTTTTCACTGTCCAGAAGGCTCTGCCTCTGTTCAACAACAATGGCTCCATCATTCTGAACAGCTCGATTGCAAATGTGAAGGGTATCCCGCGATTCAGCGTTTACTCCGCCAGTAAAGCCGCAGTTCGAGCGTTCGCACGTGGATGGCTTCTTGAACTCAACGATCGTCGCATCCGCGTCAATGTGCTGGCTCCCGGTACGATCGACACTCCTGTACTCGACGTTTTCGGTGAGGAAGGCAAGAAAGCCTTGACGGCGCAGATTCCGCGCGGATCAATGGGCCAGCCTGAAGAAATAGCCGCAGCGGTCACATTCCTTGCGTCCGATGACGCTAGCTTTATCAATGGCATCGAACTGGCTGTGGACGGCGGCACCGCTCAGATTTAATTCGTGGAAGCGCTTCAGCCACTTCCTCCATTTCACCGGAAGGTGATGCCTTTGGAGTTCGAATCGATCCGAACTGCGACAATGGGCCGCGCGGGTAACACGCTCCGTGCGGCCCATTGTCGTGACAGTTCCTCCAGGGACGCGTGTCAAAGCACAATTCTGCTGCGTGATCGGTCTGGTTAGCAGGCGGCCATCTCAGGTCATGTCCAGCTATATGTCTCTACCGACACAACGTTTGGGCTTGTGTCGACCGCACAGGCTCCGAATAGAACCAACAGGGCGATTCAGTTCCGGTCAGCTGTTCGCAGCTAATAAAGTTTCATCTTGAATGCCATTAAACTTGTTTGTTTTCAAGCCCGCCTGATCACCGTCTGAAAAACAAAATCATCCTTCCATCTCAAGGAGGTTCACGTTGTGGTGATTGCGAATAATAAAGTGTCATCCGCTATCTTGATGCTGGTCATCAGGGGATCCGCATCCGTGGAAGCCCTAGAGACAAATGGAGCCCTCTACCCACCAGCCGTATTCGCGCCGATCCCTCTGGGAGCCGGCATTTCTGTTTGGAGGTGATTATGCGGAAATACATTTCTTTATTCCCCTGCGCTTTGCTCTGGGGTTTCAGGAGTACGGTCTTCATCGTTGCCTTGTTTGCAATACCTCAAAGTGCCTTTGGTATCGCCCAGGTAAAAACAAAACTTCGCCCAATGGTGAACTTTGAAGACATCGAAATAATCAACACGGCCGATGATGTACATGGGCCAACCATTCTGCTCCGGTAACCTGCTCTGGTAGGAAGCCCATTGTGGTATGGCAGCAACGGTGTCGGTGCCTGGAGCGAGCACGGGTTGGGTATTCGCGAACAAAGTAAGGCCATCCTGTATCAATTTCGTCTGGTTTTTCCTAAGCAAAGCGAAGTCTTGAAGCCACTCTATCCTTCCAAGCGCATCGGGATCGGATTCCGGCGCGTCTCTGATGGGGATTACAGCAGCCTCGATATTGAGGGCTGGAGTCTTGCCGGAATTATGAAAGTACAGGTCGTACCTCAGTCCTGGTCGGAAAGCCGGATTGCTGTTATCTCGAACTGGAATCGGGCGGACCAGTTCAAGCCACGCGCGTTCATCCGTTTTGAAAAAGGTTCGCGAATCCCCTATCTGCTCCTGCGTTTTACGCAGTTGCCGATCCATGTCAGTCAGTTGGCCGTTATAGATGACGAAGGTCAAGATGGCGATAAAACCCAAAATGATCTGACACCCGAGAAATGCGAACTGAAGTCGGTAGGTTTTTCGGTCAAGTTTATAGGACTTGTCCTCATTCTGATTGGAATTGCATGTGGAAGCATAGGCCACTGGGGTCTGGTATGGGCAGATGATTCGAGCTGGCAAAGAAGAACAGTCTTTGGTGTTGTCGGCTGGGGTCTGGCCATTATTTTCAGCTGGTACGGATTGCCTATCCTGCTCGGTCATTTGTCGTGGATTTCACCACTCCCACTAGGCATATTCGGATGTTAGCTAAATTAGAGTCGTACGTACCGATTTGCCCGGCTTATAAGGAGTCTTGCACTTGTTTCCATTGCCGGTTCTTTCTGTGGAGGTACTTCTCGGCCCTGTTTTCTTTCTGGATGCAGAATCGTATCCCAGAGGAAGTCATTTTAACTGCCTTCCTGCCGTGCGCAGTAGTTCTAGCCATGTAGTTGAAGCCTTATTAGACTTCGCTGGGATTCTCTGTAGCGGATGCTGCGCCTTAGCCATGCACGCACTCTGAGGCGTCCTGCAAGAACTCTCTTATACAACTCAATGCCGGTTACAACGCTAATAGCGGTGGTGGCATAGAAGAATCCCGCCACTACTGCCAGGACTGCAACAAGTCTCCAATCAAAGATTGACTGAATCTGAACGTAAGAAGCTGCTCGCAGTCTATTCAAATATGGAATCCCTACTTCTTGCACGGGACCGCCAAAGAGCCACGTCATCAATGAACTAAGCACAAACAAGCAGATCAGATTGATAGATGAGGTGCGTTTTATGCCGTAGCTAATCGACATCAATTACCTCCCAACTAAAGTTCTCGTCCCAACTTGCGGTTTTAGTGAATTTGCAGTGTTTTAAGACACGCCCGCTGTCCGGCGCCAAAAGTGGACAATTGCTTCCGGCCCAAATACCAGAGAATGGTCGTGCTCCCACCATTGCTCGGGAACACCGCCGTGCGCACATCTTCTCGGTGCACTGGAGGGATGCTGGCGGCTCGAGGCCGCTGAGGAGAGATGAGCCCTGCTGAGCGCGTCGATTAAAGCCATGAACATTCCATTGCAGATGGGGTCGTTTGCCTGATACCACTTGATATTGAGAATCAGGTTTATCGTTTCTGTTGAGGAGCTTGCGAATGACGGATGTGACTAATCATCCGGAAACTGCATACATCTCCGAACCGCTTGTTGATCTCAACTCCTATGACGAGCGCAAGCGGTTAAGCGGTTCAAGCCTCGTCGGCTTCTTCAAGATGATGGAGATTTGGAAGGTATGCGACGAAGACGCCCGCTTGCTCCTGGGGGGTGTTTCTGTCGGATGGTTTTCCAAGATGAAAAGGAATCCACAGTCGAAGGTTCTTGGCGTAGATCAGATGTACCGCGTGTCCTACCTGCTCGGCATCTTTAAAGGGGCTAAATATCCTTCATGGACGCGAGTTGGCTGGCAGCTGGATTCAGTTGCCGAACGAAGGCCCGCTCTTTCGTGGAAGAACTCCATTTCAGTACATGATCGAAGGTGGAATACCGGCTTTGCGATCCGTGCGACGGTTGCTTGAAGGGCAAGCCCAAGGAACATAGGAACAGCGCCTCTTACCATTTGGGTTTATAAGCACTACCTCCGGCCACAGATGGGCCTCTCTTCGAAGCTGCTTCGGATGCGAAGTCCTTCGCATAATCCGATGCTCGGAAGAGCGGTGAGCGGCAAGCTTCAGGAATGAGGATCACTCGTGTGCCGCCGACGGTAGCAGGTCTTTAGCAATTGGTGCTCATTTGCGGTGTTGACCTCGCAGGCAACGGATTCCGACCCTGGACTTGAGCGATTTCTTCAGGGGTCACACTCAATGAAGTCTCTCAGCTTCTTTGCAGACCACCCTGTACATTCGCCCGATCAAGAATGAAGGCTGATTGATCTTAGGCAATCGCACCAGCACCGCATGCCCAAATAGAAAGACCCGCCGATTTGAGCATCGCCGAGTAGGCGAGAGGCTTGGCGGGTATGTCGTTACCTAGAGTACTCAGAAATCACCTCCAGACGCAACCCAACGGATTCAGAGGAATTGCGATTTGGAAACTCCAGGAATTTTGCAAGCGTTCGAGGCTGAGCCCGATCGCTGGTCTCTTGTCTCCGCGCTTGACGAACTGCTGTTCCTATTCATGCAGAACGGCTGTCTCATCTTCAGACATCGACAAACAAGGCCTTGGGCCGAAATATGAGTTGTGGTACCTGGTGCCTACTGAGGCGCTTCGCAGAGTGACTTAGCGGAGCCCGCCCAGTTCCATCCAGCGAGCTGCTTGCGTTCTGCAGCAGAGCAAATGCGGAGAATCGAATGAGAAAGTTGCTCTTTCTTCTTTTTGTCGCAGCGATGTGCACTACTTCAGTCATCCCGTCGAAAGCACAAGAATTCCATCCAACATCTCTACAAGTCGTGCTCTTTGATTCGCATTCCCGAGCATCTGTGCCGGGAGTCCTAATGCTTTCCAAGAGCGGCATCCACTTCGAGTCAAAAGACTTCATCTTTGATTTGCCGATGACGGAGATCAAGAAGGTGGAGGTTCAGGGCACACGCAAGGACTTCTCCACGTTCGCCATTCAATCGAAGTCTTCTCTCATCGCACAGCAGGAATCCCTACTGCTCAGAAGGGAAGATGCCTATAAACAGCCCGAAGCAGTTCTAGTCGTCTCGCTCGACAATAAAGAGGACTTGTCAAAGTCACTGACAACGTTGAAGCAATATCAGGCCGTGGTCCAGGCAGCCAAGGATGAGGAAGCCAGGGAGCTGGTTGGCGCTGTCGGCCCAGAGCAGAGAAATTACCCGTTCATCGGGAAGACCATCCGCGTATTCGTCATCGATCACCGCGACTTTCGGAACCCTCCGCTCCACGGCTATCTCACGTTTTTCGAGGACCGGGTGCAGTTCGCAAGCGACGAGACAACTTTTTCGATTCCGATCGGGATCATCCAAAAGGTCGAGTGTGCCGGTGCGCGCGAGACCTTTCTTGCGCTGAGCATCAACCAAAAATCTGAGTTCTTTCGACTCTACCAGGCGTATCTGCGACACCATTTCTCTGAACCGCTTCCCATTGCTGAGTTTCAACTCGACGCAGAAGAGGATGTTCGGCAGTCGTTTACTACGGCAACGCAATTTCAGAAATACATGGGCGATGTGTTGGCCGGCAGAGTCAATGCGATGACTTCCGCCGCCCCGATTGCTGAGGCCCGGCAGCTTGCACAACCACAGCAGATCGAACAACGGGAACTGTCTCGGTATAACGTGGCACTCATCGAGAAATTCTCCCCCAACGCGACGATCAACCGCTTCAAGGTCATCACCGGCGTAAGAGGAAAGCTCGTTGTCTTCAATTCGGGAATTGAGTATGTATCCGACGAACCCAATCCCAACGTTAAGGTTTCGCGCCGGCAGTACTTTGAGAATGGACGCCTGAGATTCTCTATACCTGCCGCGGCCATCGTGTCTGTCGCGGACGCGAGCGTGATTCGTGATCGTGCGAATGCCTCAGTCAATTCATTCATCGCAGAGATCGATCTCGATCGAGGTTCGGAGTTCTTCAGAAGCCACGGCGCACTGATGGCCGAGTCCTCCAGCGACAATGTCCTCTTCCTACTGTTTGCAAGCAGGTGGGAACTGGAACAGTATCTTTCGACCTGGCGTCTACACTCCGTTGAACAAAGCAAAGAGTAAGGGCAGATCAGAGAAGCCGACACCGTTGATTCTCGTGGGTGAACGACTTGATCGCATACTTCGCAGATGCATAGCGAGCGTCAATGACTCATACTCTGACCGCCACTCTTTATCGTTGCATTCTCCGAGAAACCTCTCCTTCGCGAAGGCACCTCCAAGGGCAGAGCCCGAAGACTAGCGAGTCAACTTCAGCGTTCTCAGCAGTCAAGTGTGTTAGGAACGGTCAGGTGAACACGTTCTACGCACGTAGAATGTGTTCACGGCACAAGACTGCGGAGGGGATCGCGTATGGGAATCAAGAGCATCATCGCGCTGATTGATCAGGAGATCGCGCAACTCGAACAGGCTCGCGCAATACTTTCGGGAACCGGGCCCCGGTCGACGAAGAATTTTGGATCTGTTGCGAAAAAAAAGCGCAACTTGACGCCGGAAGGCAGAAAGCGAATCGCCGAGGCAGTGAGGCGCCGCTGGGCTGAACAGAAGCGAAGGGCTGCGAAATAACCTGGTCTTCGCTTTACGGCACGCGAGACTTTCCGATTGCGATATAGAGGTAGCGATATGTCCGATGCTCAACGGGAGAAGAGGGTTTCTGTAAGGCTTCGCATTCAGCCTGAGCTACGATCGCTGATCGACCGGGCCTGCAGACTAACAGGACAGAGCCGGTTCGATTTCATCGCGGAAGCAGCGCGAGAAAGGGCTATTAATGTCCTGTCGGACCGCGTTCAGTTCACCCTGGAGAGAGAGCGCTACGAAGCTTTTCTCGCCCGGCTCGATGAACCACCAAGACCAAATGAAATGCTTCGACATACGCTCCTGACGCCTGCCCCGTGGGAGAAGCAGGAGAGAGTCAAGAACTGATTGGCTAGTACTTTCAGCAAACAATGACTTCATCCGCGTCACCTGCACCCGATAGCGCCAATAGTTCGAAAGAAAATCCGCACTCAGAACGTTTCAAAACCATTTCAATCTACTGAGAATGCACAGAATCTCGGGATCGCAATAGCGCGAGTCAGGTACGCAGGACTACTTCATCCCGTAGCTGAACTCCTCGGCGCAAACCGAAGATGTTTTCTCCAGGGCAATGGAACCTGCATCGGCGCCCGATTACTCAAAAGAACAACGCGCAGCAGTCCTGATTGAATTCCTTGCGAAGACGGCGGTCAGTCGCGGTACTGCGAATGGACGCTATCCGCATCCGAGAAAGTTTCGCGCCGCGTCCGTAATCGCCTGCCCGACCTTGTTAAGCTCGCCTTCTTTAAGGAGGCGCAGAGGCGACCGATCTCCAAGCTCAGGGTTGAGCCCTATCAACCACGCTTGAGCCGTTTCCGCGCCGTCATGCTCGCTGAGCATGCGAGCTAATTGGAAAGTGAGACGGAGTCGTTGTTCTGCGTCGGCGCCTGGATCTGTTCCAGCCATCCACCGGTCGACCTCTCGAACATCTTTGGCGCCTCCAACATATGCTGTTAGCTTCCGTCCGATGAGCGCCACTAATTCCTTGACGAGAACAGGCGGAGGCAACTTCAAAGCCTCGCGGTGGGCTGCGAGATCAGGACGAGGAAGAGAGGCGAGCGCCATTTTTACCTCCAACACAGAAAGCATACCAAGCTGCGTTCACGAACCGCAGTGAGTAGGCACATGTCGCAGATTGATTTCGCGAGGTCCTCCAACGTTTACTGATGGCTAATCCAGCAAGAAGCCCAAATGACAATATCAGGGCAATGCACTTATCGAGCCTGTCTCGATGAGTGCATTGGCGATGATGCATCATTACAGAAATGCTCCAGGACCCTGAGGCGTTTGTCGGGACAAAACTGATTGGCTGGCAAATCGTGGCTGATGTTCTATTTCTTGCGTTTTGCTAGGTATTCTCGGAATCGCTTCGCGAGGATTTTGTGTCGCTCAAAGTGACTACGCTCGTCGTCTGTGCTGCGGTTGAATCTGTCGAAAGTTAGAAGTTCACTGTCCGCTTTTGCCGCGCCAGCAGTGGCGCTTGCTATTTCGCGGTTTTCCTTCCGTGCCCTCTCGAAGGCGTTCAAGAACTCCCTGACGTACTGGTCCTGCTTGGTGTCATTCTCACGAATGAACCAATAGTAGACTGGGAAAACGCCTGCTGATCGAAGTAAGGGGTCCTTAGGAAGGAAGATCTCGGACATACGGTCCAGGGTGTCAATGACCCTCCGGCCCGACAGTTCAATCTTCTCCTTGGGTTCCTTCTTAGCTTGAAGAGTGAACCTATTGAGGCTTACCTTTTTCGTCTCCACCAATTTGCCATTAAATTCGAACATCAGAATCTTCGCAGCGGCGTTCTTGTCCTGAGCACGCTTCTTCGGAAATGAAATGGAAGATCTAAATAGTTCGTGCCCAACAAGAAATCGAGTAAGTTCGGTCACGGGACCAGCCATCGCGTTGCGAATCTCAGCGCCGGTGAGGGGTTTGCTCCGATTTAGCCTGACAAACAGTTCGTCTATCTTTCCCTGCTCGTCAGTTACAACGTGAACTACCGAAAGAGGCCAGTTGCTGAAGATGTCGGCAACCTCCGGATAGCGTTTGCTCAGGTCGGGATACCCGAGTCCGGCGAGTTTTAGTTTCGGGTCGGGTTGGAAAACGAACTCATCGTCGAGAACCAGCTTTCCGTCCGCGAAATCAAAAATGGCCTCCAGACGCTGCTTACCGTCGATAATGGCGTATGGAAGACCTTTTCTGTTAAGGCCTGCCACTCCCACCGTAAAATCGGCCATGTAAATCTTAGGAACGTCGTAGCCGTTCAAGATCGAATCGATCAGAAACGCTTTATCGGCGCGCGACCAGAGACGACCTTCTCTTTGGTAAACGGGGACCATGTCGATCTTGGAGCGTTGCGACGACCACCAACTCACGGGTTTTGATTCAAGCCTTAGGATCTGAAACACGGCTACACCTCGAATCCGTATTCACGTTTGATCTCACGCGCTAAACCGTCCAAGTCTGGAAAGACCACTGAGTCGGTAATGCCTTGTCGACGAATTGCTTCATATATGAACGGCAGTCTCCCCCTCTTGAGAATGATTTTCATCAAGCAACCAGCAGGAAAAGTCTCCGACGTAAATGCCGTTTCCATTGGACGTGTGTCCTTTCCGAAGCAGACGAATACCCCTCGTTGGGCGACAATCCGCTGGCTGTTATGCGAACCGTAAAGTGCAATAGGAAAGGGCTTCATAGTAGTGGCATTTGCAACTGGTTTATAGGCTGTGGCATTTGGATCGTCTGTAGTCAGTACAGAACCAGGAAAGCTCTTGAGGTCAACGGAATGTTTATTCCACTGTGCGGGATCAAGGACCCAGACGCAAGCATCACTGCCGAAGACAGGCCGACCACTCTTGCCGATCTTGTGAGGCGCCGAGGTAACGGCGAAGAATAGAGCCATCAGGGGGCTCTCGGACCAATCGAGAAGCCTGGTTGGAACGCCAAAATGCTGCATGAGAAATAGCCACTCCCATTCGTCCGTGAGTGGCCGGGAATGGAATGGAATGCTTCTCTGCCGGAAGCGGGCGAGAAGTCCCTTTTCTAGCGTCAAAATGTCGTCGATTGCTCTAGACCGTTTGTGCCTGTACAGCGAGGGCACTAACTTGTGCGAGGTCCTTCCAGATCCGCGGAACCAAAGCTGTTTGTGTTTTGCCGACGCTGACTTCTCTACGAATGAGACGTAGCTTTCCAGCGAATCGGCGTACTTGACTTTGATTACAGGCACTAGTGAATACTCTATGGAATTGGCTCAAGTTCTGCCCCTAAGTATAGCGGAAGAAACTCCATTTTCAGCCGCTTTCAGCCAATTGAAGAGGAGCTCAGGAGGGAGAGCGAATGCATCAAGCCGGCTTGTCGGAAGCGATCTGCCAAGCGTTCTCAATTGTTGCCAGCAGCCCAATGCACTCATAGAGCTAGCTTTCTCGAATGACAATCGTTTTGACAGCCTGTCAATAAAAATCCCGTGAGCGTGTTTCCGCACTTGTAACATCAAGCGGGCAGAGACGGGCAGCTTTGATGTGAATCACACCGTCCTGCTTTTGGATGGCGCCTTCGATGAGAAGGAACCGGCTGCGCGTTGCAACGATGCGGTTCTGCTCGAAGACATCCGGAGTGAGGATTATGTTGGCGATGCCGGTCTCATCTTCGAGGGAGAGGAAGACAAACCCTTTGGCGGTGCCGGGCCGCTGACGCGCAATGACGCAGCCAGCCATGCGCACGCTTTCACGACTGTTTCTCGAGGCCAGATCAACGGCCGAGGGAATGCCTTCCTGCCTGAGCGCCTGACGGTGATAGGCCATTGGATGAGGCCCGGTGGTGAGTGCGGCTCCTGCGTAGTCGGCAGTCAAACGCTCGTCGGTCGTCATCTGTTTGAGGGGAACAGGCTGTGCAGCCAGACGAACATCGATGTCTGCACCTTTTAGTAGTGGACCCGCAGGACGTCCAGCTGCTTCCACCTGCCATAACGCGTCCCGACGATGCTGAACCCCGCCGAGAGAGTTCAGCGCCCCGATCTGTGCCAAGGCTACAAGCTCATTGCGGTTGAGCTCGGGTACGCGCTGGGCGAGATCGTTCACTGTTGCAAACGGCCCGTTCTCCCACCGAACTTTCAGCAGCGCAGTCGCAGCCGATCGACGCAGTCGTTTCGCATAGTTCAAGCCGATGCGCAGGGAGAGGGGAGCGTCCGGTTTGCTCTCAACCGTGCAGAGCCAGTCAGAGCGCTGCACATCAATCGGGCACACACGCAGACCGTGGCGCTGCGCATCCTTGATCAGAACGGCCGGCGCATAGAAACCCATCGGCTGACCGTCGGTGCAGATGCGTCGGCATGTCTCTCACGAGTGTCTCGCACGCGAGATTGTGCGACTGGCAAGCAAAACAAGAGAAAGAAGGCAAAGTACACCATAGAAGACCGTATCGAAGCTGGTGGCTCCGTGCTTGAACCACGAAGCTATGCAGATTAGTCCAGAAACAACGCAGAATATGGAATTCCAGACAGCTTCACGATGAGCTCTTCGCCTCCAAATCACCCATATCAAGAGTGCTAGGACGAAAGCAATCCCTTTGATGATCTGATCTGCGGTAACGCTCCAATGCATCGGCGAAGAATACCCAACATTCTCCGCCGCACCGGAGATCAGGACGACGTAAATTCGCGCTACAAGCGCCATAGCTGAACATCCTCCTCGCCTAATCTATAGGTCCCGGGAAGTACGGAGAGACGACCGGGCATCCTAGCAGGCCAATGTCACCTACCACCACATCGAACAGATCTGGATCTTTTGACAGCACTCCTTTGAGTTCTGCCGCTGCCCCTAGAAGACAAAGGAAAATGTCCCTTGTGAATTCGGTTGCCCCGACTTCAACCGCGTTGTACCTCGCTTCCGTTCCGAGTGCAAACTCGATTATGTCCCGTCCAGTTGGGTCCTTCGCATCGATAGGATCCCCACCAGCAAACAAATACTTGTGCAATGCCTTCGGGTCCCAATGCTTCCCGTCTTCCGGATCTCGACTCATGAATCGTCCCGTCAACGGGTTGTAGTATCTAGCCCGCAGGTAGTAGAGGCCCAGATCCGAGTCGTACTGCTCACCCCGGTACATCATCTCGTTGGGTGTCGATCCGGTCTTGTTGAGGACATTGCCGAAGGCGTCGTAATCGTAGGTGTCGGTTACGGCACCAGCAGCATTCGTCAACTGCCGTACCGAACCTCCGCCGTCGTATCCATAGTAGCTCGCGTCCAGGTGTTTGATATTGCTTGTTGCTGGCTAATCCTTTGCAGACCGTACGAGTACTGCCGCTGGACCACCCCTCCGCTCAGTTCCTCGACGACCTGCGCGTAGCCGGTCGGATTCAAGTCATCAACCAGGTAGCGCGTCACCACACCATTCGCAGACTTCGCCACGCGGTTACCATCGCCGTCATAGACGATCGTCACCGTGCCGCCATTCATCGAGACCAATTGGTTCTGGGAGTTGTACGAGAAGGTGTTGCCGCCTGACGCGATGACATTCCCGTTCGCGTCGTAGCTCTCCGAGGTCAGTTCGTCGTCTGCATTGAAGTTCCAACTTCCGGAGCTCACGCCCGTCAGCGAGGACGATGCCGAACTGCGGTTGCCCACCGGATCGAGCGAGTAGCTGACGCTGCCGTTCACAGAGCCGCCAGTGATCGTCTCGCTGGTCAGCCGGTTGATCCCGTCGTAGCTCCACGTGATGCTGCGTCCACTCGACTCGGACGCGCTCGTGAGGTTGCCGACCGCGCCACGCTGATATGTGTAGTTGCCCGTCGAGGCTGACAACCCCGTCACACGATTCAGTGCGTCGTAGCCGAACGTGGACTGCACGCCATTCGGATACCTCACCGTCCCCACGTTGTTCGCTGTGTCGTAGCCGTAGGTGGTCGTCTGCGAGTTGCCCGGCAGACGGGCATCGACCACCGTCTCCAGCCGGCCCAAGTCGTCGTAGTTGTAGCTCACCGAGACTCCGTTGGCATGGTTCGATGTCATCGTCGCCAGATGCCCCGCAGTGTCGTAAGTATAGTTCAGCGTTCCTTCAGGCGTGGCCTTGGTGACGAGCCGGTCCATGTCGTCATAACTGTACGTCGTCGTCCCGCTCGCATCGCTCATCGTCTGCCGCTTGCCGGTGGGTGTGTACGTGAAGCTCACCGGGGCTTCGCCCTGCGTGGTACGCGACTGCAGGCGGTTGAGGCTGTCGTAGGCGTAGTTGGTGATCGTGCCGTTGAAGTGCGTGAGCTTGGTAAGATTGCCCGCCGGATCGTACGTGCGCGACTCGAACAGCGAGTTATCCGGCAAGGTCTTGACGCTCACCTCGCCCAGCAGGTCGAAGCTGGTGTTCGTGGTGTGCACGTTCGCATCCTGCACCGAGATCGGGTTACCGTCCGCGTCGTACCCCACGATGGTCGTGTTGTTGGGCGCATTGGGGCTCGAAACCTGCGTCACCTGCTGCAACTGGTTGGCCGCGTCATAGGTGTAGTCCACCTCATTATTGGCCTGATCGAACACCTTGATCAGATTGCCCGGCCCATCATAGGTGTTCTTTGTGTTCGTCCCGTCCGGATAGTCGGTCTCGGTGAGACGCTTGCGTGCGTCGTACTTGTACGTGGTCGTGTTGTTGTTGCCGTCGGTCATCGAGACGCGGTTGCGCGCGTTGTCGTAGCCGTAGGTGAACGCTCCGCCCACACCCGAAACACCGGTCAGGTTCCCGGCTGCGTCGTAGCTGTAGTTGGTTGCGTGGCCCAGGTTGTCGGTCTCGCTCATTTTGCGCCCGTCGTCGTAATAAGCGAACGTCGTCGTGCTCGCGTCCGACGTGCCGAAGGCCCGCGTCACCGAGGTTTCCCGGCCCGCCAGATCGTACACATACTTCGTTTCATGCCCGGCCTGGTCTGTCTCCGTCAGTGCGTTGCCCCGGAAGTCGTACGTCTTGCTCGCCGTCGTCCCATCCGGATACACCGTCTGCTTCAGCCGGTTCAAGAAATCGTAGTAGTAATTCGTGACTTTGCCGTTGGCGTCGGTATCGCTCTGCTTGTTGCCATTCGCATCGTAGCTGGACTTGGTCGTCCGGCCCAGCGGCGCTGCCGTCTGCGTCAGGTTGCCGAAGTCGTCGTAGCTGTAGGTCGTGGTGGCCGCCGCGGCTGTCGAGCCCGAAGGCACCGGCACCGTCATGGTCAGCTTGCGGCCCATCGAATCGTAGGTATAGCTGGTCACGCGGCCCAGCGCGTCGGTGCGGCTCGAGAGATTGCCGTTCGAGTCGTAGGCGAAGTGCGATGCCATCGATGCTTGCGCCGCGATGTCGTATCCCACGGCGCCGTTCTGCATCGTGCCATCCGTGTTGAACTGGAAGCTCGCCAGCGTACCTGAGCTGTCCGTAACACTCTGTGGGTTGAAGTAGTCGTCGTAGTTGAACGTGCGCGCGTTGCCGAGTTCATCAGTCGTCGACGTCGGCTCGCTGTACTGGTTGTAAGCTGTCGTGCTGGTCGTGTTCGTGCTCGACAAAGTCGCCGGATAGGTGGTCGACGTCTTGTTGCCGTTCGAGTCATAGCCATAGGTCGTCTTCCGACCCATCGGGTCGGTAACCGAGGTCAGATTGCGGCTAGCATCATAGACATTGGCGGTGGTGTGGTTCAGCGGGTCGGTTGATGACACTAGATCGCCCAGGCTGTTGTAGACCATCGTCGCCGTGCCCTGGAGTCCGTTTCCGTCAGCCGGGTAGGTGATCGTCGTGGTATACGTCGCCAAGTCGTAGGCGTAGCTGGTTGTCTCGCCCAGCGCGTCGGTCACGCTCTTGAGGCGCCCGTTCAACGAGTGCCCAGCCGCGTCCGTGTCGCTTGAGGTGTAGTACTCCGACGACGGCAGCGGATTGGAACGGAAGTCCGTTCCGCTCAGATAAAGGTGATTGGCATCGTAAGTGTACGTGCTCGACGTCGGCGTGTCCGGATATGTGACCGAGGCAAGGTTGCCGTTGCTGTCGTAGCCGTACTGATACGCGTGCCCTTGCGGATCGGTGATCTGCGTAATTCGGCCGCTCGCATCGCGCACGAAAGGCACCGAGAGCCCTGTGGAGCTTCGGATACCGCTCGCTGTGATGGTCACGGCGTTGCCGTTCTTGTCGACAATCGACTGCAGCGTTCCCGTCGCCGTCATTGTGTACGATGTTCCGGTTGGGTCGGTGTACACGTAGCCCGGTGGGTTGTAATAGTCCCCTCCAGGGCATACCCAGAGCGAGCCGTCCGGAATCAAGATATCCAGCAAATCGGAGCATCCAGGCGCAGACTCGCCCAGTGTACCGTGGAAGCCGGGTTCGCCAGTGTAAGCCGCAAAGTAAAACGGGAAGAAGCCTCCGCCCTGCGGCGTCAGATAGAAAGTGCGCCGCACTCCGCCCAGTGTGAACGACACATCTCCCTTCGGCCCGACCGTGAGATTTACATTCGTGCCGAGATTCCAGCCATACCCGAAGTCTCCGACCGTGCTCGCATTCAGGCTGTCGTACATCCTCTGGATCTGGATCGGAAGACCCTTGACCGGCACAACGAGATCCGTCACCGTCGCCGTGACGCGCCCGGGCTTGTAGTTGCCGGTGACCGACACCAGCACGAGGTTGTACTGGGAATTGCCGTTCGCATCCGTCGCCTGAAGGGTGATGTAGTACGAGCCGTTTGTCAGCTGCGTCGTATCCAGCACACCAATCTGACCGGACCCGGTCGTGTTGGCATTGAGCACCGTCACCGCTCCCGGATTGCTTGCCGGGTAGTAGGTCAGCACGCCGCTCTGCAGCGACTCGCCCGACGCCACCGTAATGGGAACCACACCTGAGACCTCTGCGTTATACGCTGGGCTGCCAATCCACCCCTGCGTAATGCCAGGCGCCGGATTCACCGTGATCGTAGTTTGAACCGACGCGCTCGCATCGCTATCGGTCGCACTCAGTTGCAGGATGTAGCTGCCTGCCTCGCTGAACGATGCGGTTGTCGACAACTGGCTGGCGTTGCCAAAGGTCACCGTTCCCGGCCCACTGACCATGCTCCAGGTCGTGGCAATCGTGCCGCCTGACGGCAATGCGCTGTCGCTCGCCGTGCCGCCCAGTTGCAGCGTGCTCGGCAGAGTGACTCGAGTTGCAGTGTTAATCGAAACATTCAGCGTTCCACTGCTTCCGGAGGTGCTACCCGTAGCAGCTGGAATCGTCCACGGTACGGTCACAACGTTCGAAATTGCTGCGAGGTTGTTGATGACTGCGGTTGCCTCTACAGAATCAGTTCCAGGCACTCGGTTCGGATAGACAATCGTGACGTGTCCTGTGCTGTCGGTCACGCCGGAATATGCAACTTTGTCAGGACCGATGACATTCAATCCAACCAAGAGATTTGGGACCGGAGCTCCAAAGGAATCCGCGGCATAGGCAGTGAACGTAAGAGAACCGCCGACCTGCTGCGCAGAAACAGACCCAGGCGAAAGCGTAAGAGACCCGGCAGGAAGATTCGTCGGGGCAATCCATGTCACAGTGATTTCATTGGAGGTCAGTGTGAGGCTGCCATCTGGAACGGCACGTGCTGTTAACGTGTCTTTTCCGGCATTCTGTCCGATGTATGTGAAGGTGATGTTCCCGTTCGCATCCGACGTGGACTCGAGCTGACCTGAGTTCGCGCCCGAAATAGTCAACACGACAGGAACGTTCGCCATCGCTGACCCGGAGGAGTTCTGAACAATGCCCGAGATTGAGACAGGCTGATCGATCGGATACGACTGCCTGCTCATGTAATGGATGGGTCCGAAGGTTCCGTTACTCCCAACTCCAGTGACGGATTGTGTCGTGCTCGGAACACCGTTTGCATCGTAGTTTGCGCCGTACAGGCCGCCAGGCGAATTCAGGCCACTCTTGTAGGCGACGAGAACGGTCTGGCCCGCCACCAAGTCTGTGGCAGCTATGGTGGGCTTCGTGCCGTCCATAATCCCGTATTGATAGTTCGTGTTCAGTCCACCGTCTACCCACGTCCACGGCATCGCACCGGCTGCGACCGTGACTGGAACCCCATTCACGTTCACCACAAAACCGGGCCCCCAGTTGTCTTCGTAGTAGGCGTCTTCGATACCAAGTTGGATTTGTGTCGCTCCGGGCGGAACCACAAAAACTCGCGGCGATGCGCCGATAGCCAACGGCTCAATAACGGCACCGCTCGAATCGGTGAACGCTCCAACAAGGCTCTCAAGGTTGATTACTGGTTCGTCCTGAAGCGCGATCGTCCCTGCATTTCCGTTGGTACTGGCAGTGTTCCACGAAACCGACAGGGCATTTGACTCAATCGCATTCCCCCAGAACTCGGTTGAAGCGATGAGATTGTCCTCACCGACATTGGCCCCGGCGTAGCTGAACGACACAACGCCATTTGCGTCCGTCGTTCCAACCATTGTCTCTGTGTTCGTGCCCGCCACAGTCAACACCACTGAAAGCCCGGAGGCAGCAACGCCACTTGGATAGGTTGCGATACCGAGAAAGCCTTGAGAAGTTCCCGCCTGATATGGCGACTGTGTTACGGCACTCAGCGTCAGTTGGGGTGATGGGGGAACCAGATCGACGAGGGCCGAACCGGCCCTGGTTGGATCGGTAGTGTCGCTTGCAGTCACTGTGACCGTCTGAGGCGCAGCGATCGTAGGGGGAGCCGAGTAGAGACCGCTGGCTGATATGGTGCCCACCCCAGCTGGACTAATCGACCATTCGATCGAGGGCACGCACCCACTCGGTTGTCCCGCAGTGAACTGGATCGATTGAGAACCGGTCAGCGAGCCACCTCCGGGAGACACGACAACCGTGTTCTCCGGGGATAGCGTATAGAACGTGGACGGGGACGCTTGATTGTTCGCTTCGGTCGCAATCCAATCGGCAGAACGAATCACGTTCGAGACGCGTACCTCATCGACGGATCCCATCCACAGCCTGCCGGCGTTGTAGCCCACGCCGATGGCCGCATCGGGAATCGTGGTAGGCCAATACGTCTGAGACTGCGAACTGGACACCAGGGCTCCATTCGCATAGGCGTTGACCGTCGATTTCGTCGTGTCCCAGGTAACCACTACCGGATACCAGACATTCGGCACCAAGCCAGTAATGACTGCATACCCCGTGAAGTTCCCAGACGCGTTCCCAAAAGCTACGGCTAAAAGCGAATTTGCATCCGAGTCCTGCTCAAAGCGAATTCCGTTATTTCCGCCGTTGTAGTTGGTCGTAAATGCGTTGGGGTACATGTCACCGTGATGGCCATTGGTCTGGACCCAGAACTGGATGGTTCCTTGAGCGGGGAAGTTCCCGAGGCTGCCAATATCTATGTACCCGTTGTTGGCAAATCCTGCAGCTCCACCTATTTCACCCGTGACCTCCGTTGCACCGTTGACGGTTCCGTCGTGGCCATTCGCCGTCGAATCTACAGCCGAAACCGTGTTTCCGCCAGACAGATGCCACACACCCAGATAATTGCTGTCCCACGTAGAAGAAGGCGTCGCCTGGCTGGCGGTAACACTCGCATTGCCATACCACATGTAGATCGCGGTATCTTGCGTATGAGACAGCGTGTCCTGTACCCAAAATATCCCGGTGCCGGTGGCAGGGTTATAGGTCTCAATTTCGAAAGGCAAAATCTTTGTCCCTGCTGCATCCGATGTGAAGATGAGGTCGAAACCGCTTTGGCTCGACACATGACCGCCGTTGGCTGCGCTCTTCAGCGTCGAATCCGAAACGGAAACAAGTACCGGGAAGTTGATCTGATCACTGTTGACGACCTGGGACGCGTGGACCAGAAGGGTGCGTTCGTACGAGTAGCCGTTGCTGTTGCACGGAACTGGCAACAAGACGATGGTCGCACTTGCTGATTTGGTAGTGTCTGCCTGGCTGGTGGCAGTGACCGTCACTGTCTGTTGCGCTGAGATTATGCTCGGTGCCGTGTAGAGACCTGCAGCACTGATCGATCCCACGCTTGCCGGACTGATCGTCCATGTCACTGCTGTGTTGCTAGTGTTTGCAACCGCGGCCGCGAAGCTCTGCGTGCCGTTCGCATAAAGTGTCACCGGCGATGGCGAAATGCTTATCGTCACGGTCGAAGTGACCGCCTGCGTCACACTCGCCGTAGCCGTCGTGTAGTCGGTCGTATCCGTGGGCGTAAACGTGGTCGAGAGAGTTTGCGAGCCAACCGGAAGCACCGTGCCGGCTGCAGGCGTATACGCAAAGGTTCCAGGAACGCTGGCCGTCGCATCAAGTTGTGTAGAGCTCAAGGGCGTGCCAGAGCTGATCGCGGCCGGAGTTGCCCAGCTAATGGTCGGCGTCGCCTGGTTGACCATCAGTGTCACGGTTGACGTGGCCGTCGTATACGCCGTCGTGTTTGTGGGGGTGAAGGTCACCGAGAGCGTTTGGCTTCCGGCGGTCAGAACAGTCCCCGCTGCAGGCGTGTAAGTGAAGGTTCCCGGCACGCTGGTCGTGGCGTCCAATTGTGCCGCACTCAAGGCGGTACCGTACGTGATTGCCGCCGGTGTCGTCCAGGTCACCACCGGCGTGGTTTTCGGCATCAGCGTTACGGTCGCAGAAGCTGCAAGGGCGCTATTCGCCTGGCTGGTTGCGGTCACTGTCACCGACTGCTGCGCAGAGATACCGGAGAGCGCAGTATAGACACCCGACGCGCTGATCGTCCCCGCTCCTGCCGGACTGATCGACCAGGTAACCGCCGTATTCTGGGCATTCGTCACTGTGGCGGAGAAGCTTGTCGATTGACCGGCGTAGAGAGTGGCCGCCGTTGGCGTGACGCTGATCGTCATCGGTGGATACACGGTTACCGTGGCTGACGCGGACTTGGTCGTGTCGGCCTGGCTCGTGGCCGTCACCGTCACTGTCTGCTGAGTCGAGATTGTTGATGGAGCGGTATAGAGGCCTGTCTGGTCTATGCTGCCTGCAGCTGCAGGGCTGATCGACCAGGTGACGTCCGTAAAGTAAGTATTCGTCACCGCCGCGGCAAACTGCTGTGTCTGGCCTCCGTTGAGGGTAGCCGTGGCCGGTGTGATACTGATACCGATCGAATTCAGGAAGCAGCCATTGCCACCGGAGTAGGTATCGCCATTGATCGTGATCTTGTCGGCTACAGCATCCATGCAGCCGCCTGTCGAACTGCTGCCATTAAGGAGCAGCTGATCGCTCTTCAGGTACAGGATGCCGTTGAATGTTGCGGTCGCCTTGCCGTTGATATTGTCCTGGCAAGATCCAGGAGTCGCGCAACCGGCGCGATCGCCGAAGAGCACGATCCCAGCGAGTGCTCCCGTCGTTGGAGCAGACAGTGTGACCTTGGCCTGACCATTGATGGTGATCGGCGTATAGGCGTAGCTCGCAGAGCATCCCCAACCGGTGCTCGAAGTGTTGTAGATCGTAACTCCGGTGCCCACAAGAATCGCAGACGACGTGGCGCTGAACCCGCCGCCTGCCATGATGTAGGTGCCGGGACTCATCGTGTACTGCGCGCCGTTCGAGTTACCGATGTTCAGGCCGCCGCAATACACACCAGGAGAGAGCGTATTGTTTGGCGGTGGGTTACTGCTGTTGTAGGTGATCGGAGCAGAACTGACAATTGTCCCTTGTGTCGGCTCGGACACCGAAGCCAATGGGTCACCCGGATTAGAGATGATGGTCGGCTGAACCTGCTGGCCACTAATTGTGTCGATGATCGACTGACCATTCAACTGCCAGCCGCCGACCACACCGACCTGCGCGTGATTGCCGAGGTAGAGCGTATCCGTGCCGCCCATTGTGAAAGCTGCGCTTCCGACGGATTCGACAACGATGCTGCAATTGGTCGTGATCGTGGCATTACCCGAGATGAAGAACGCCTGTTGCGCTGTGGAATCGAGAGCATAGAGGCATGCGCCGTTAATGCTTTGAGCTGATCCCGTAACAACTGCCACGCAGAACAACGCTGCAATCCAAATGACTGCCAGCAAAAGCCGATTCACGCTCTTCATCGAGATTCCCTTTCGAACACGCACCACCGCAATCACGCTGACGGAGGTCAACGCGGGCGAACTTCACAAAATGTTTAGGCCCTGGCCCGAGCGCACAGGTATTCCACAACTCCATTCATGCGCGAGAGAGTTGGGAACAGAACATCGTTGTACGGCTGGTTTACAGATTGCTCAGGGTGAAACAGACAGCGCAGAGGAAAAAGGAACTTCTAAATCAATCAGAGTGATATGCGCTTGCCCCGACAATGCTCCGGATCTCTCGAAGCCCCTCGAAGCCACCTCGCTTGCATGGACCGCATTCAGACCAGCTGCGTAGACTAGCTTTCTTTTTCATAACTCCACAAGTCATGAGCTAGGCGTTGCAAACGGCTGTAGCAGCGAATGTGGACGAAGCGTAGCACAGAGTCTTGCGTGGAAAACATAAAAATCTCGCATACGACGCCGAGCCGCAACACGGGCCAATCAAGAAATATCTACTGTATAAATATTCGCGAATTAGTTCTGTTTATCAAAAAATAAATACTAAAAGTCTACGTCGCCTTTTCAGTGTTCTTCTCATAATCACTTGAAGATGTATTCCGCGAGGCTGATTAAAAGTCTGTTCGCTGATCCTCGCCTTCCGGACCATCTCCGCCATAAGAGCCTGCACAGTGGCGTGCCAACACAGCCAAAGCGTGCAGGGAGCATATTCAAATCTCTCCCCCCTGTGCTTTACGAAGTTGCGGGACGAGCATTTTGAGCAATACCTGTCCGCGTAACGCTTACCTTGAACTGCGCAATCATGCGACTACCAAAGGACATATTCTTCATGAAATGCGTAATTTCGGTTCTTGCGGTGATCTCAGTGTCAGAGCTCTGCGGTTCTGACCTCCAACTCATATCGAATGCCTCTGCTCCTTATCATCTCGCCGAACATGACACCGGTCGAGCTTCCTTCTTCTTTGTTCCAGGCACAGATCAGGCCGTTCGACGGCACTTCGTCCTGAATGCCGAAAGGTTTGGGCTGAGTAACCAATTCATCTCTCTAATGCTTGAGTTGAGTGATTTGGGAATTCCTTGTGTACGGTTTGAAAGGGGCAACCACACCTTCGTTGGCTTATGACAGCTCTCGATTGACTATACCTACCAAGCAATCCCTTATGCGGCATCTCCGATACCGCTCTCGTCTTGGAGACTGAATTTGGGGGACCTGTTTTGGATTGACCTACCTCAAGAAGTTGATTTGGCTGGGCACGAGGTCAGCACTTGAATAAGCTTAGCCACTGACATACTCGTCACGGCAATTTGCCGCCAGAGAGCATGCAGACAACCATTCTTCCGTTTAGTGTGGCTGTTTCTGTCAGTTGTCCACCAATGACGGATCTAGGCACAACTGGTCTAACTGAAGTTCACGATTTAGACGGCGAATCCAGAGGCTCAAATACTGGGGATCTTCTCTTCGTTGGCGTAATCGCAACAGTCTTGGCAGCCGCTTAATGCTTACCTCGTGAGATAGTTGTGCCTCAACTTCATTGTCCCAACGGCCGTAGTTGTCTACCAGTCCTAGCAATAGTCTCATCACATGACGCTCCACATCCGCAAAACTAGTTGGCTTGCTGTAGTGCATCAAGATTGCCGAAAGGCCTCGCTTACCATCGCGGTCCACATCGATTAGTATTCTGGGCGGCAGAAGTTGCTGTGTAAACGAAGCCAGCAGCAAGATCCTGCGTGACTCGCCATTATATGAAAAGGTTGTGCCCAGCGGTAGGCGAAAGAAGGATCTACTGACCTTTAGTTGGTCATGCATTGTCGCCATTTTCGCTAGCGTAGAATCGAGCAACGCTAGATCACCGATCGCTTCTCGCACCGCGTGTTCTAGCACGGAAATGTCGATTTGTGGTCGACCTGCACCGAGGACAATTTCTTCGATGCTCACGTTCTGGCG
>Ga0318567_10000259_pt1 | contig 23867 bp, 29 predicted proteins | sample GRESIP088b5f20_FD_203691 | JGI IMG/M metagenome (GOLD analysis project Ga0318567, IMG submission 203691) | Tropical soil microbial communities from Luquillo Experimental Forest, Puerto Rico - GRE.SIPMG.088b5f20 | ecosystem: Environmental > Terrestrial > Soil > Tropical forest > Bulk soil...
GAGGAGTTACCGTGCATTGAACACGGATGACGAAATAAAAGTCTTCAGCAAAGAGAACCTGCCGTTTTACAATCGTGTAATGTTACCCGATTACGTGAGCGGCACGCAAAAATGGAACCAGCTGGTGAAGATGACGACTGAAGAAGTAATTGAACATGATATTGATTATTTCCAGGGCGTAAGCATCACGGAAATTGACAGAGCGAATAAAGTGGTAACGGATAGCAACGGTAAAACGCATTCTTATGATGTGCTTTTAATGGCAACAGGAAGCCGTGCAGCTATATTGCGCGACACTCCGCCATTGAAAGGCATCTTCACCATGAGAAGCAGAGTGGATGCGGACAATTTCAAAAAACATATAGACCCCGCAAACGGCAAGGTGATTGTGGTAGGTGGTGGTTTGCTTGGTATTGAAATGGCTGCATCGCTTACGGAGATGAACTTTGAAGTGATCCTGATGCAACGTTCTTCCAAACTTATGGACAGACAATTGGATGAATTGGGAAGCCGTTTGTTACAAGAAGAACTTGCTGACCGTAACATAGATATTTTGTTCAACGATGAAATAGAAAGGTTCCTTGGCAATAAAAAGTTGGAAGGTGTTAAACTTAAAAGTGGTCGCACGATCGATTGCCAGGCCGTTGTAATAAGTATTGGAACTACGCCCAATATTGAACTTGCAAAAGCGTGCGAGCTGACGTGCGTGCGTGGTGTTGTGGTGAATGAATATTTGCAAACCAATGATCCTTCTGTGTATGCAATTGGCGAGATTGCTGAGTTCAAAGGTGTGTTGTACGGCATCACTGCAGCGGCGGAACAACAAGCAGAGATAGTTGCGAAACACTTAAGCGGCGATATTTCCAACTACTACAAAGGCTCGCTTTTCATGAACATTTTAAAATTGCATGGTGCTGATATTTGTTCGCTTGGAACCGTTGAAACACCGAAAGATCCTGCATATGAAGAAGTGGTGTTCATCGACAAAGCAAAACGCTATTACAAAAAGTGTGTGATCCACAACGACAGATTGATCGGAGCGATTTTGATTGGCGATCGCTCTGAATTTTTAGAGTTTAAAGATTTGATCGCGAACAAAATTGAGTTGTCGGAAAAGCGTTTGCAATTATTGCGCTCCGGTAAAAAAGCAGAACCTGTTTTAGGAAAATTGGTTTGCTCTTGCGGAAGCGTTGGCGAAGGAAATATCTGCAATAAAATAAAAGAAGGTTGTAAAGATCTCGGCAGCCTTTGCCAGGCAACAGGTGCAGGCCAGGGCTGCGGTAGCTGCAGACCAGAGGTGCAGGCGATTTTAGAAAGAGAAGTGAGTTTGGATTTGGAAACGGTAGTTGTAAAGTGAGAGACGGAACGCAGATTTTCATGATTGTCATGATTAGTGATGATTTGATATTTGAAATTTGATAGTTCGTTCAAATCTCAAATTCTAAATCAAGAAAAAATCAAATCAAAAAATCTTGACCAATCATGACAATCATGAAAATCTGCGTTCCTTCTCTAAAAAATCATCATTATGAAGAAAACAGAAACGATCATTATCAATTTTACCGGTGGTATTATTTCACCGGGACACTTGTTTGAAGTGCTGTCTGTTGCTGAGTTATCACAGGTGAAAGAAGTGAGGTTCGGTCAGCGCCAGCAATTGATAATCGATGTTCCTGTTAAGCATTACAAGACATTTGCCGATACCTGCAAAAAGAACAAGATTGCTTATTCGCTGCTAAAAGATGCAACACCTAATATCACGAGTTCTTATCCTGCGGCGGATATTTTCATAAACGATACATGGCTTTCTGAAGGCATTTACAAAGATGTGTTCAACATGCTCGATGCTACACACAAGCTGAAAGTTAGCATCTGCGATCACAATCAAACCTTCATTCCTTTTTTTACGAGCAATATCAACTGGATTGCTACAACGCAGCGCCACTACTGGTTTTTGTACATCCGTTTTCCAAGAACAAATACATTGTTTTGCTGGCCGGAAGAAATTTATACAAATGATATTGGTGCCGTAACAAAAGCTGTAGAAAAAATATTATTGGATGATGCATATTCAATGATCTCGGAAACTGGTGATGGGCGAAGGCTTTACAACCTGGTGAAAAAACAAATCAGCTACATTGGTAGAAATGTGCAGAAAGATTTGCAGTTACCTTCATTTCATTTGCCATACTATGAAGGATTCAACAAGCAGGGAAATTATTACTGGCTGGGCATTTACAAGAGAGACGAGGAATTCTCTGTGCCGTTCCTGAAAGATCTTTGCACGATTTGTATGGAAACAAAAGTGGGGCAATTTTATGCTACACCGTGGAAGTCTGTGATCATTAAAAACATCGACGCCGCACATCGGAGCCTGTGGGATTATGTGTTGGGAAAATACAGGATCAATGTGCGTCATGCTGCGAACGAATTGAACTGGATCGTTGAAGATAACAGCGAAGATGCATTGATATTGAAACGTCACATCATTCGCTATTTCGACAAGGAAGATGTGAGAACTTATGGTTTGTGTTTTAGCATTAAAGTAAAAACAAGAACCGGATTGTTTGGCTCTGTTGTGATAAGAAAATGCGATATCAAAAATACAAGTCGCCTAAAATCGCTGGAACGCTATGATATTTTGTACACCAAAGATTTTAATCCCAATTCTGGTGAGTTGGTATCGTTTCGCGAGAATGTAGAGAAGGATCATCTTGGTGTTTATTTGGTTTCGCTAAGTAAACTTTATTATGAGAAAACCAGTGCAGTAAATGTTTTGCAAAGTCATCAATCTGCACCGCTTGCGCAACCAGCGGCGCCAGTTGAACAGAAGGTACATCAGTGCAGTAAATGCATGACGATATACGATGAAGCAGCTGGTGATGAAACGCAGGGGATTGAGGCAGGCACTGCGTTTTCGGATCTTCCGGATAAATATTGCTGCTCATTGTGCGAAGAGCCTTTGAATGGATTTGTTGAGCTTGTGTTGCCTTTGCGGCACGCTGAACGTTGATCATTTTTTTCACCACTGCGACTTGCTTGAAAATAGTTCGGAGTCTCCGTAGAGACGCATTGCATGCGTCTCTGTCACACCACAATGTTTTCTGTTTTTAATCGACCAGGCAAATATGAAGGAGACGCCTTCAAGGCGTCTCTACAAAAGCTTCAGTCTCGTAGTGTTGAAGATTCGAGACTTGCAAAAAAACTCATTACAAAACAACCAGCCACGTCACTATAGATGAAACAGTTTGTTACTATCATGAAATATTCACTGGCAGTGGCGCTATTTTGCAGCGCATTATTGTTTTACTGCAAGGCGCCAAACAACAAACCAAACGACTACAAAACGCTCGATGGTACGTGGCAATTAGTATCTGCATTGTCTATTACAAAACAAGACACCATCGTTACGTTCCCCGTAAAAAATCAGCAGGTGATCAAAATGTTCAATCAAAGTCATTTTGCATTTTTCAAACATGATCTTTCGGGAGGAAAAGATTCTACTGCTGTATTCGGTGCTGGCAGTGGTTCTTATAAACTGGAAGGTGAAAATTATTCAGAACATCTTGAATACTGCAATGCCCGCGGCTGGGAGAACAACGACTTTCATTTCACGCTTACGATAAACGATGATACGCTGATCCAGCGCGGTGTTGAGAAGATTGATTCGCTTGGAGTGGATAGGGTGATTGAGGAGAAATACAGTAGAGTTAATTAGGAATTAGGAGTTAGAAATTAGGAATTAGAAGGGTGTATTATTCAGCAAAGGGTGGCGCACTCTTCTTATTCCTAACTCCTAGTTTCTAATTTCTAATTCCTCGCCGGGTACAAAAAAATAAAGGAGACCTTTCGGGCCTCCTTTATCTTCAAGCAACTTAATTTATATTTTCTCAGACAACTCTTTACCAGCTTTAAATTTCGCTACTTTCTTTGCTTTGATCTTAATTGTAGCGCCTGTTTGTGGGTTTCTACCAGTGCGAGCTGCACGTTTAGAAACAGAGAAAGTACCAAAACCTACAAGGGTAACTTTGTCACCTTTTTTCAAAGTTTTAGTAACGGCATCAGTAAAAGAATCGATTACTGCACCTGCTTCTTTTTTGCTAATACCTGCGTCTGACGCTAGTTTGTCGATCAAATCAGCTTTGTTCATTGTTTGAGATTTTAATGGTTAAAAGACAAATATAAGAGAGTCCCGCATGTTTCGTACAAATGGCACACTCTTTTTCATCAAGAGTTACAAGATTATATTTTTTTTGATGAAAATCAAGCACAATAACGGTTATATGGAAAAATTGTGCAATAAATGGAAACCATTAGGAATGAAGAAGCACGCAGATGACGCTGATTGGACTGATTTTCGCAGATATGTACCAGTGAGGATGACATTGTTTTTTGTTTAATTCTCGAATCTTTACCACTTAGGCACGGAGGGCACTAAGCCACGCTAATGGTTCGTAAAAATTCAGCGTCTCTTAGTGAAACTTAATGCCCTCAGGGCCTAAGTGGTAAGTGTTCGGGAGTTACTACGCAACAGTAATATCTTTCTCCAAATACACGTCCTGTATGGCGTTCAGCAGTTCCACGCCCTCGTTGAACGGTCTTTGAAAAGCCTTTCTTCCCGATATCAAACCGGTTCCTCCTGCGCGTTTGTTGATGAGTGCAGTAAGTACCGCCTCCTTCTTATCACTTTGGCCGGTAGATGCGCCACCGGAATTGATCAGGCCGGCACGACCGTTATAGCAATTGATAACCTGGTAACGGCAAAGATCAATCGGGTTTTCTGAAGTGAGCTTGGTATAAATGCGTTCATCCAGTTTGCCGTAGGAACTGTTACCTGTGTTCAAAGCTTTGTAACCGCCGTTGTTCTCAGGTAGTTTTTGTTTGATGATGTCTGCCTGAATAGTGGTTCCAATATGATTCGCCTGTCCGGTTAAGTCTGCTGACACATGATAATCCACGCCATCTTTTTTAAACGCATTGTTGCGCAAATAGCACCAGAGAATGGTTGCCATTCCTAACTCATGCGCCTGTTCAAAAACTTTTGCCACCTCTACAATTTCGCGTGTCGCATCATCGGAGCCGAAGTAAACCGTTGCGCCAACAGCCGCTGCGCCGAGGTTCCAGGCGTCTTTCACGGAACCAAACATGATCTGTTCTGCTTTATTCGGATAACTCAATAGTTCATTGTGATTGAGTTTTACAATAAAAGGAATTTTATGAGCGTATTTTCTCGACACAATGCCGAGCGCTCCGATAGTGGTGGCCACTGCATTACAGCCACCTTCGATGGCAAGTTTAACGATGTTCTCGGGATCAAAATACATTGGGTTGGCCGCGAATGACGCGCCGGCGCTGTGTTCTATGCCCTGGTCAACAGGAAGGATAGAAACATAACCGGTATTTGCCAAACGACCATGGCCATACATCGCTTGCAGGTTGCGTAATACCTGCGGGTTGCGATTCGAGATGCAAAATATTTTGTCCACAAAATCCGGCGAAGGGAGATGCAATTGATCTTTCGGAATGGTTTTGCAGACATGGGTGAGTAAGCCTTCATTTTCTTTTCCAATCAATGACAAAAGATTTTCGTTCATAGAACTCGTTTTATACGTTAACAATGGTTGATTCGATTTGGTTTAGCGTACGCAGGGAAGTAATGGGGTAGGTTATTGCAGCGCCGCACTAAAGTACCTATATTGTTTATTTTTTACTAGTCCAATCAATTTTTTAAAGAAATATTATTGTGAAAAAAAACGTTCCGCTGTTCCTGCTCATAACCCTTGTTCAATTTTTCACCCAAAGAAGTGCAGCCAATGCAAGCCCATTCTTGACGCGGGAAAATCGTGATACAATGCATGTGTTCAAAGCCATTAAGTGGCAGTTTCAAACCAAAGGAAAAATCTTCGCAACGCCTGTGATTGCAGATGGTACGGTGTATGTTGGAAGTGAGGACAGTTGCCTGTATGCGATCGATCAAAAAAGTGGCAAACTGAAGTGGAAATTCAGCACAAAGGGAAAAGTTTTTTCTTCTGCAACTGTGTTCAACAAGACGGTTTTCTTTGGAAGTTATGATGGTTACTACTATGCATTAAACGCAAAAAATGGCCGCGAGATATGGAAGTTTCGAACAGGTGGTGAAAAACATATCGGCGCGAAAGGCTTGTGGACAATGAAGCCCGACAGTTTGTACATGGATGATCTGTTCGATTTTTTTCTTTCATCGCCAGTAATCGACAGCGCCAATGGCAATGTTTGTTTTGGCAGCAGCGACGGCAATGTATATGCATTGAATGCAAAGAAAGGAACGATTGTTTGGAAGCAAACAACGAAAGGACCAATACATGCTGCGCCGTTATTGCACAAAGGCGTTTTGTACATTGGCAGTTGGGATTTCAACCTCTATGCGATCGATGCGAAAGATGGTTCCGTAAAATGGAAATTCAAAACAAATGAGCAGCCAACCTATCATGTATTGGAAGGCATACAAGCTGCACCAATCGCGGATGATAGTTTGATCTACATAGGTACAAGAGATGCTTTTTTTTACGCTTTAAATGCTAATACAGGAGCAGTGGTATGGAAGTTTGATGCAGAAGGTTCATGGGTGGTTGCTTCGGCTGGTTTGCAGGATAATACTGTTTTTTTCTCCACGTCCGATTCTTACAGTTTTATTGCCGTTAACAAACAAACAGGAAAGGAGTTATATCGCATTAAAGCAAACGGCTACATTTATAACAAAGCGGCAATTGCCAATAAGATTGCCTATTTCGGCGATTTCACAGGGCAGTTGTTTGCCATCGACATAACAAACGGCAAACAGTTGGATGTGTTTGCGTTTCCTGGAAGAAAAAACAATGCGCAAAAAGTTTTAAAAAACAACCTGCTCGACTTTTCCCACGCTGCGGGAGGAAAGGATCTTTCTTACTATCAAACCAGCGTTGATGCCATGAACAGATTGTATACACTGGGATCAATCGTGTCCTCTCCTGTGGCTTCAAACAATACTCTTTATGTGGGAAGTGCGGATGGAAATTTGTACGCGGTGGGATTAATAACTGAATAACTGAGTGACTGAATAACTGAGGTTGACGAATGTGCGCCTAAAACTTAACGTAGAACACATAATGTAGTGCCTTGCCTTGGGCATTCTGCGTTAGGTGTTCTGCAAATTATTGAGTTACTCAGTTATTCAGTTATTCAATCATTCAATCATTTTGGCATTTCATCCTCTGCCTTTTTAAGCTTTGCGTAGCTGTACTTGTTTACAATCGTTCCGTTGTTGATTAAATACAATACGGCGTTTGTTCGGCACGCAGTTTTAACGGCCACGGCATCGCATTTAAGCAAAAGCACATCCTGCATTGGTTTGCCCACTAATGCTTTGATCTTGTCGTCTTGTAGTGCAGAAACGAAGAAGAACGGAATATTTTTGTGTTGTGCTAATTTGTAAATTTCAAAAAGTTGCGCCTTCCAATTGCTGGCATTGTCTTCATCGTGGATGAAGTACAGGTACATATTTCCCTGGCTATGCATTAAAGCATCTGTGCTATCATTTCCCGAAGGTGTGATCAGTACGAAGTCTTTAATCGCAGGTGCTGCGTTTCCTTTGCGTATCACTTTATCGTAACGTTTGACGAAATGATAAAGAGAATCATCGAAGTCTGCGGGAAACGAATCCGCCGTGAATTCAACATCTTTGCCTGCTTTGTTGTACACAAAAGAAATTACCGTGCTATCCGGAATGGCTCCTGCAGGAATTTTCATTTTCTCAGGAATATTATAACCAACGCGATAAGGCAAACAATCTTTTACAGGAAGATAGGTCAATACGTTCCATTGAAATATGAAGCTTGCACCAAGTGACAAAAGCAACAAAGCGATACTTACTTTGCCACTAAAGAGCGGTTTGATTTTTTTATAATTGAAAAATATCAGCAGGATCAAAACCAGCAGGAACAAGTCTTTCATGAAAGATTGCTGAGCTGTTAATGGAATACAATCGCCAAAGCATCCGCAGGTTTGTATTTTTCCGGAGAATAAAGCGTAGCCGGTAAGAAATGTAAAAAAGATGATCAGTAATAACAGCAACCAGCTAAAGAGTTTCATTTGCCAGCCCAACAAAATAGCAACACCTGCCACTATTTCGAAAACGATCATCAGTATGGATAATGTGAGTGTAAGATTGTTTAATGCGCCCCAGCCCCAGACTTCAAAAAACTCCTGCATTTTGTAACTGAGTCCCAGCGGGTCGTTTGCCTTTACGAGTCCCGAGAAAATAAAAAGGACCCCGACGATGATTCTTGCGATGTTGATTAATGTTTTCATGTTTAGTTTAGGAACCAGGAATTAGAAATTAGGAATCAGAAAAGCACAATCACCCCAATTTTCAAATTGCCATATTTTCAAATTTTCAAATTATTTGCCGTGTTTGCCTTCGCCGATTAATATCAGCGCAAAAGCTGCATAATTAATGATGTCGAAATAATTGGCGTCAATCCCTTCGCTGATAAGGGTTTTGCCTTCGTTTAATAATATTTGTTTGATGCGTAAAAGTTTGGTCAGGATAAGATCAGTGAAGCTTTCCTGGCTCATGTCGCGCCACGCTTCGCCGTAATCGTGGTTCTTATTTTGCATAAGCGATTTGGCTGCTTCAATTTTTTCACTGTATAATTTCTCCACAACATCAGCGGGTATTTCATCTATTTCCTCATTTTGCTTATCCAGTTGGATAAGGCCTATGATGCCATAGTTGAGAATGGCCATGAATTCGGATTGAATATTATCGTCGATCTTTTGTTGTTTGTTTTCCTGGATAGTACGGATTCTCTTCGCTTTGATGAAGATCTGGTCAACGATGGAGATGGTGCGCAGCACACGCCAGGAAGTGCCATAGTCCTTTGTTTTCTTGATAAATATTTCCTTGCAACTGTTAACTGCCTGATCGTACTGCTGAATAGTATTTGCCATGAACGGAAAAACGTTTGTGATAAATTTTCGTAAATCGTGAATGGTGAATCGTGAAACATGAATGATACCCTCCGGCTAATTCACGTTTGACGATTGACGTTTCACGATCTTCCCTTATTTTGCCAAAAATAATACAATGTACACACTCAATTGCAAAGGCCGGATTTTAGAAATAAATAAGCCTTTGGTAATGGGCATAATTAATATAACGCCGGATTCATTTTTTACAGGTAGCCGCCGGCAACAAATTGACGGAATGTTGCGCCAGGCAGAAAAGATGTTGAGCGAAGGAGCCGCCATACTTGATATTGGTGGGCAAAGCACCCGTCCTGGCAGTGATTTAATTACCGCAGAACTCGAATTAGAAAGGGTGGTGGAGCCGGTAAAAACACTTCATGGGCACTTCCCGGAAGCCTTTATTTCTGTGGATACTTTTTATAGCAAAGTGGCAAAAGAAGCCGTGGAAAACGGCGCCTGCATCATTAACGACATCAGCGGCGGTACGCTTGACGAAGACATGCTTGCAACCGTTGGCAAACTGAATGTTCCCTATATCTGCATGCACATGAGAGGCACGCCGCAAAACATGCATGAGTTTGCGCAATACGAAAATGTGACCCGCGAGGTGCTTGATTTTTTTATTGAAAGAGTTGATCTCTGTAAGAAGCATGGCATTCATGATGTCATTGTTGATCCCGGTCTGGGCTTTGCAAAGAAATTTGCGCATAATTTTGAACTTTTGAAAAATCTTTCGCTATTAAAAATGCTCGAAAAGCCTTTACTGATAGGTGTTTCGCGAAAAGGAATGATATACAGAACCCTCGGTACAACTGCCGAAGAAGCACTGAACGGAACGACAGTTTTAAACACTGTGAGCCTTATGAACGGCGCCAACATTTTGCGTGTACACGATGTGCGGGAAGCGGTGGAAGCGGTGAAGCTTGTTCAGGAATTAGGAATTAGGAATTAGGAATTAGGAGTTCTTTCCCCACTCGGTTCAAAATAATTAAATGTTATTCTTTCGTTTGGAGATCTGCACTGGCACCGGGTTTGCCGATTGGTTGCAATATTAGGGTGCTGCACCTCGGCACTCCGACAAGCAATAACCTGGTCGTGAATGCGATAACAAACGGTGTTCAATTTCACCGAATTTTATTCGGTCGTCGAAACAAACTCTGCCAAACGCTCATCTCATCTACATTTCAGCCAATCAGCAATTTTCATTTTTATAAAAAATCCCACACTTTAAACCCACCGGCTACCGGCAACCTACGTCCGGATACTATCTTTGCAGAATTATATTCGTTTTTAAAACTTTTTCTTGAATTTAATTCTAAATGATTTTAGATTTACAGAAAATTAGTCGAAATGGAAATTACTTTAGACAAGATCGATCTGCAGATCCTGAATATTATTCAGGCGAATGCCAAGATCTCCAATGCGGATCTTGCTAAAGAAGTGAAGATGGCGCCTTCTGCGGTTTTGGAAAGGGTTCGCAAGTTGGAGCAAAAGGAAGTGATAAAAGGTTACACTACTCAAATTGATCCTTTGGCCGTAAAGCAAACGATGCTCGCATTTATTTTCATTCGTACCGCCGTTGGATTTGCATGCAGTACCAACGCTTCAGCCTTGCTCGCTGCACTTCCGGAAGTGCAGGAAGTTCATCACATTGCAGGTGAAGATTGTTTTTTAATAAAGGTAAGAACCGCTGACTCCGCTTCGCTTATGCGCCTCATGCGTGATGAATTGCGAAAGATACCTGAAGTCTCCTCTACGAAAACAACGATTGTACTTGAAACTGTGAAAGAACAGCAACAGATTATCATCCCTGAAAAGTAACAACATTATGAACATCGAACAATCAAAAAAAGCGTCACCAGCAATGGTGATCGTTGCCTTCGCGACTGTGTACATTGTATGGGGATCAACGTATTTCTTTATACAAAAGGCGGTAGCAGAATTTCCTCCCTTCATTATGGGCGCAATGAGATTTTTAATTGCCGGATCCATATTGCTTCTTTGGTGCATTATAAAAGGCGAAAAGGTCTGGAACCCAACGCTCATCAAGCATGCAGCAACCAGTGGCCTTTTGTTATTGCTTATAGGAAACGGCGCAGTGATCTGGGCGGAACAAACATTGCCAAGTTCACTGGTGGCGGTGCTTGTATCGTCAGTGCCCATCTGGTTCGTGTTACTTGACAGAGCGCACTGGACAGAAAATTTCAAGAGCCGCGAAACACTTACAGGTTTGTTCATTGGTTTTGCGGGTGTGATCTTGTTATTTGTTCAACGCATTTCCGAATCGATGTCATCTGCAAATGCAGGAGCACAAGTGTTGGGATTGCTTATCTTAATCGTTGGGTCAATGAGCTGGGCGGCTGGTTCATTATATTCTAAAGCGAAGAGTTCCTCTTATCCGGCAACTGTAAACACGGCGTGGCAAATGTTTGCCGCAGGCATTGCTTTTTTACCATTTGCATTTTTATCCGGTGAAACAAAAAGTTTTTCATTCTCTACTGTAACCCCTGGTGCCTGGGTGTCGATAAGTTATCTCATCGTTTTTGGCTCATTAATAGCTTACAGCGCATATGTATGGCTGTTACAGGTTCGTTCTGCAACGCAGGTAAGCACCTATGGTTATGTAAATCCTGTCGTGGCGGTATTGCTCGGCGTATTCTTCAACAATGAACCCATGAGCTGGATTCAAATACTTGGTCTTGCTATTATTTTAACCAGCGTATTACTCATCAATGTTGCCAAAGCGAGAAAGGAGAGGAAGAGAGTGGCGGTGAGGAGAGTGGAAATGGCCGTTGAATAATAATGAACCAGGAATTAGGAATTAGAAGAATGCACCATTCAATAACGAGTGGCGCATTCTTTATTATAAAATCTTTTATTAGGCGTGATTGCTCATTTCTAATTCCTAACTCCTAGTTCCTATTTCACTTTCACAATCGTGCCGTCTGGCGCAACAATCACTTTTTTCTTCTTTGTTCCGTTAGTTGCCGTTACTTCGTAATATTCTTTGTGGCTGCCGTAGTTACTGGTTTTGTAATAAGTTTTGTCCACTATTGTATATCCTTTTCCTTCTCCTGCTTTTTTAAGAGAAGCTTTAACAGCTTCGGGAAGCTCTGCATCTTTTTGTTCAAGTCTTGACACTAACAGATGTCCGTTTGCATCATACAAGCCGTAGTAATGCATGTCTTCGCGTTTGAAACTGATGGTGTAATGGTCAATGGTTTCACCTGCATTCGTGTTGTCTTCATGCGTAATGTTCCATTTTTTTACATTCTCAGGATTTGCTTTGAAATACTGAACAGACTTCGCATCCGGAAATCTTTTGTGAAGACTGTCCACCACTTTTTTAGGAGCCATTTGCTCGGTAACAGGAGTAGCGCCGGAACCTTTTATCACTACATCATCCTGCGCAAAGATGCTGAGTGAAGAAACTGAAGCAATAAGAATCAATAGAGACTTTTTCATAAAACAATAATTAAGATTTGAAGATTGATTATAGAGAAAGATGTACCGGCGGTTTATGCCGGTACATCTGCAACAAGTCTTTTAAGTCAAGATCATTTTATTTACATTCCTGCTAATGGCCCCATCCGCTGATACCAAGCTTTAATCCAAAAAAGGTAGTTGCAATCATTCCATTTGCAGCAGGTAAAGTGTTATAAGTAGCTGCTATAAAGAAGCCATGGTTTTCGTCTTTGTTAAATCGCACGCCCAGATCGGCATTGGCTGCAAACTGTGCACCGTCGGCTTGTACAATGTATAAACCAATGTCCGTGCGTTGATCCTGGTAATCGCCGCCTACACCAATTCTTACATATGGCACTGTGTGTTCTTTCGGATTCTTGAAGTCGTATTGCACTATTGCCAACAGTTGGTAAATATTGGTATAGTTGCTGCGGTTACCCGTTACAGTTCCTTTAGTTGTAGGAAAAGTTCCATAGCCTTTTTTATCCTGGAAGTAAAACCATGAAAATGCTCCGCCAAGGGATAGTTGCGGATTGCCTATTCTGTGACGGTATGCCCCGGTAAATCCTACCCAACCTGTTTTGCTGACAAAGTCTTTAAAATTACCTGTTGGAAACGAAACCTGGTAACTGAATTCTGCTGCTTGCTCCTGTGCTTGTAATGCCGTATAAAAAGTTAATGCCGCTATTATGGTTAAAAGGTATTTCATGATGTCGTGTTTATTGATTTAAATAAGGTGACTGTTTAAACATTTGGCCAATGTTTGTTTGGATTCTGGAAGAGATATTTGCAGTACCGCCTTCAAGCAATCCGTTGAGCACGCCTAACCAAACAACGCCAAGTTGTTGGCCCTTCGGTTGTTTTGGATTTGACATGTTTACTGTTAACGTACCAGTATTGTAGCTGGCACACACTATATCAGAAGGATACCAATAACCCGGATTCCATCCGCCAACAGGAGGAGGATAATATCCCCAGCCTGGATACCAGCCCCAGTAGCAATACCAGCAATACGCTGTGCACACACCTTGTTTTGATGCCATAACAGAAGGAAGTACCAGTACATCCGCAGCTGAAGTGGTAACCCTTTGCCAGCCCAGATTATCCAGTTGTTTTTTCAATTCAGAAAGAATCAGAGCATCATAAGTGTGATCAGGTTTGTCTCCTGGATTGACAATATGCTCAACTGAATCGGGCAACATGTATGTAGCTACTTTAGAGAAATCAAATGTTTTGTCTTGTTGTGTGTAAACCAGGTCATAGTCTTCGATATAATCTGGTGCTTTCGGATAACAACCCCATAACATAAGGCTCGAAGAGAGAATTAGTACGGCTGCAATAGCCTTCGGATAAGCTTTCTTGATTCGCATACTTAATTAGTGTTTTAATGTCAAAAATGTGGGTAGCGGATGGGTATGAAGGAACTCGATAGGTATTAGGTTAATAATCATGGATTAAACACCATTGCTGGTCTCTACTTATAACCACATACTCAAACAATTGTTCACGATTGTACGGCCGGATTTAACAGTAAAATGAGGGCAGGAAAGTAGAATCATCTTCAACATTTTAGACTCTTTGCTGTTAAAGAACATAAATCAGCATTCATTATCAAAATCATCTTTATGAAACAGTTAGCACTAGGTTTACTTTTCGCATGTACAATAGGTTATGCTCATGCGCAGGTGCCGCCACCGCCTCCACCCACACAACCGCAACAGCCTGCGCAGCCGCAACAACCTGCCCAGATGAATCCTGCACCTACGCCAATGTCTCAACATACTCATGCGCCACTGCCAAAACTATCGCTGAATGTACTTGGTGGTTATGTGTTTAATGATAACGTTACAACCGATCAGTTTTACGGAAAAGTAATAGGCGGCTTTCAATGGCAGGCCGGTTTCGAATTTGCGTTGAAAAAAATGTATGGGCTTGAGCTATACTATGTAAGACAAGATACGCATGTAGATGTAAACGACTATGCTACCATTAATAAAAGCTTTGACATGGGTATAAACTATATATTGCTTGGCGGTAAGAGATATGCCTATCTTGGAAGTGAGAACCTGATGGGTTGGGGTGGCATAAGCCTTGGTGCAGCGTTTGGCAACAGAAAAGACAATGGTGATACTTTTTCAAAATTTGCGTGGGGCCTGAGAGCGGGTTTAAAAGCAAAGGGAAACGCGCAGTCTAAAATAGGATTTTTGTTACAGGCCCAATTGCTTTCTGCGGTACAAGGTGCCGGTGGCGGCCTATACTTTGGTACAGGTGGTGGCGGAGTTGGTGTATCCACCTATTCAACCATCTACCAGTTTGGCTTGAGTGGCGGTATAGCGATAGCCTTGAAATAGAGAGAGCACGCAGATGACGCTGATCTTTTGACGGCACACAGATGACACAGATTGGACGGATTTGCACTGACTTATTTCTGATTCTTTATTCGACTCATAGGTGATGTCGAACAGAAGTCTGAAAGCTTATGCATATCAATCTAACGGGATCATCTGTGTGCTTTTTTATTGTAGTGTTGTAATGACTTAGAAGTAGTCAGCGAAGATCAGCCCAATCAGCGTCGTCTGCGTGCTCACTGAAACCCGGTTCTCTTCTTCAATTGCTCCATCACGTTATAAATAATCGGACAGGTGCCATAGTGCATGAACATCGAAAATAATCTTCTCGTAAAATTGTCTTGATGAAGGTGTGGAAAGTCTCTGCAGCCCTGGAAGCGATGCTCGTAAATCGTACATTTTTTATCGCTGAGGAAATGACAAGGAATCGTATTGATCACATATTCGTTGCCTAATCCCTGCTCAAGATATTTCTCCTTGATTGAATCTGCCGGTTGATGCAATGCTGCCGAAAGATTTTGCAATTCTGTTTCCGTAACATTTATCATTAAAGATTTACAGCAATTACCGCAAGTTGTGCAATCTATAGCAGGGCTGATTTCGTCATTCAATTCATGAACGATCGCGTCGATTTGTTGCGGATCCTCTGCGTTTTTTAAAAAGGAAGTGAATGCATCATTTTCAGATTCTTTCGCCGCAGCTTCTGTTGCAATAAAGGAAAGGGAAGTATGTATTGTGTAGTTTGCCAAACCTTGGGTTATTAGGCTGCAAAAGTACGATAAGTTGTTAGTTGTTGGTTGTTAGTTGTTAGCCCTCAGCAACAACTATTCAATAATAAAGTCTAACAACTAATAACTATCAACTAACAACTTTGCAAAATAAAAATCCCGCCAATCGGCGGGACTTCATAATGTAGTATTACTTTATTCTTCGGAGTAAATGTCGTCGTCAAATTCTGCTTCCAGATCATCATCATAAATGCTTTCAAACTCACTTATTTTTTCATCATCCACTTCTTCTATGATTTCAGCAATTACATCTGTTTTCTTTTTCCAGAAATCTTCCGGTTCAGGTGTAAAGCTTCTTAGAAGCACACATTTTTCTGTTTCAAAAATAGCGCATACCAGCTCTATTTCATCTCCCTGTGAATCCTTGATAAGGTAGTAGGTGTCAAGCGTAAGATCAGCGTATGTTGCCATAAAAATATTTTACTAAAGTTATGATCAATTTTTATACCCTGAAGTAATTAACGATTAATAATGAATAATTAACAAGCGGCCCTCTTGCAAAATGTCACTATACTTTGCTCAAAAATAATGAGGGCAATTTTTTTAATTGTACTGCACTATTAATTCCTAATTCCTGACTAATCCTCGTCTTCCTCATAGTTAAAAGCATCCTGGTTAAAATAAGTCTTCTCCCAGGCCTTCACTTTATCATCACTTAACAACTCGATGATGTCAAAAATAGGTGCATCTTTTTTCTTCCACTCCATCACTTCCGTTTCATCATAACGTGAAATGAAATGGCAGTGGTCAGACTCAAGATTTATTTTGATGAGTTTTAACGCCTCCAATTCTTTCTCCTGAATAATGTAATAACACCCCGGTTCTAATAACGAATACGAATACATACGCACTAGTTTTTCAACGTTTTATAATAGTTAAAAAAATACAAGCAAACTTTAAAAAATACCGAATTTAAATGGGAGAATTGATGGATAGTAGTAAAACCACAAACAAAAGGAAAACCTATAAACTGTGGTTGAAAATCAAATATACAACTATTGATCTTTTCAAAAAATCGTGCAGATGATTTTGGTCATTATTTTTATATAAACAAAATTTTTTATTAGTTATCAATATGTTACATATTCATAAATAGTGTTATTATCTAATGAAATGGCTCATTCTTTGAATCAAAAATAATGGCAAAAAAGACCCGTTTTTAAGGGAAAAACCCCTAAGAGAGGTTGTTGGTTGATAGTTGTTAGTTGTTAGAAGAGGAAGATTGATGTAGATGCCTAACAACTAACACCCAACAACTAACAACTTGATTCTTCAACAATTCACCGATTCAATTGCTCGTTTTCATATTTTTGATCTTTAAGCAACCCGATGGAGAAGATAATTTTCACCGAAGAATTTTGCCAACCGCAAAAACTGTTTCCATTTACGCTGACACGGCACGTGCAGGATATTCGCGTCGGCATTCTTACCATCCGTGAAAAATGGGAAGCTTATCTGGGGCTGCCTTCCTTCAATAAATGGCTCGATACTTACAAAGACAATCACCTCTCCGTTAAAACAGATGAATTGCCTGGCGGCGATTACTTATTGATCCACAGCAATGTGTTGCCTTCAGCTAAAATAATTTCACAGATAAAGCGACTTCATCCGGGCGAATTATTGCTTTGTGCAGTAAACGGGCCGGTGGCATTGAAGTTCTCAAACAGCGATGCCAGCGCAAATGACATCAAGGTGAACAAAACCATTTTGCTGGAGCAAGATTCGAAAACTATTTCACAACCCTGGCATATTTTTCAACTGAATGACTGGGCCATTCGCGAAGATTTTCAATTGCTCACCAGTGGCAGAACATCTGAATCCATTTCTTCCACTAATAAGACGATTGCTCCGGAAAACATTTTCATCGAGCCGGGCGCAACTGTTGAACATTGTATTTTAAACGCATCAACAGGTCCGATCTATATTGGCAAAAACGCTGAGATCATGGAAGGTTCCATCATTCGCGGACCGCTCGCTATGTGCGAGGGTGCTGTTTTGAAACTCGGAACAAAAGTGTATGGCGCAACTACACTTGGCCCGTACAGTGTTGGTGGTGGAGAGATCAAGAACAGCGTTTTCTTTGGTTACTCCAATAAAGGACACGATGGTTATCTTGGCGATTCGGTGATAGGCGAGTGGTGCAATATGGGTGCAGGAACTTCGAACTCCAACGTTAAAAACAATGCAGGGGCTGTAAAGGTCTACAGTGATCTCGAAAAAAATACATGGGAAACTGCGGGCATAAAATGTGGCGTGTTGATGGGCGATTATTCACGCTGCGCCATCAATACATCTTTCAACACCGGCACCGTTGTCGGCGTTTCTGTGAATATTTTCGGTAGCGGTTTGACACCCAAATACGTTCCATCTTTTTCATGGGGATCGGAAGGCATAAAAACCTATAACTTTGACGCCGCTTTGCAGCACATAGAAAACTGGAAGCAATTGAAACATCAGACTTTGTCGGCGGAGGAAAAAAGCATTTTGAAATATTTATACGAAAATCAATAATTACACTTTTATGAGACAACAAATTGCAGCTGCTAACTGGAAAATGAATTTAACCTGGGAACAAGGTCAACAATTACTGAATGGTATTTTGGGCGCCAATGTAACTCCAAAACAAAACCAGGCCGTTATCATCGCTGTTCCATTTCCATATCTTTCCGCTGCAAAAGAAATAGTAGAAAAGAGAGCCGGTTACTTTGTAGCTGCGCAAAACTGCTATCATAAAAAATCCGGTGCATTTACAGGCGAAGTTTCTGCCGAAATGCTGAAATCAATAGGAGTAAAATATGTGATCATCGGTCACAGCGAACGTCGTGAATATTTCAATGAAACCAACCAGCAACTTGCTGACAAATTGAACCTCTTGCTCGAGAACGGCATCGTTCCTATCTTCTGTTGCGGCGAGCCTTTGGCTGTGCGTGAAGCAAACCAGCAAAACAGCTACGTGGAGCAACAATTGGTTGAGTCTCTTTTCCACTTAACTCCAGAGCAAATTTCAGGTATCGTTATTGCCTACGAACCAATCTGGGCAATTGGTACAGGAAAAACTGCAACTGCAGACCAGGCACAGGAAATCCAGGCTTATTTGCGTTCAGTTCTTGCCGGCAAATACGGTAAAGAAGTGGCGGCAAAAATTCCTGTATTGTACGGCGGTAGCGTGAAGGCTGCTAATGCAAAAGAAATTTTCGCAAATGAAGATGTTGATGGCGGCCTTGTAGGCGGCGCTTCTTTGCAGGCTGATGAGTTTGTAAAAATTATTGAAGGACTGAAATAGGGTAGTGAGTGCTGAGTTGTGAGTTATGAGTAATAGGAAAGCGACCCGACTTACTACTTAAAACTCATAACTCATAACTCAAAACTCACAACTTCCTCTATGAATATAAAAAAGAGCTTGCTACAGGGTTTCATCTGGAGGTGGTTATTCTTCCTCGGGCTCTTTTTACTTAATGTGGGCTTCTCCCGTTTTTTTGGTGCATCAGAAAGTGGTAAGGTTTATTTTATTACCAACACGCTTAACTTCTATTTGCTTGTAAGCACCGTCAACATTGAGCTTGGGATTGCTTTTTACTCAGCCAGTAAAAGAAAAAGCATCTTTACTTTACTGGTTACCGGCTTTGGCGTTTGTGTTGTCTCTACGCTTGTGCTGCTGTTATTACAAAACTTTTTATCTGTCTCACGATACTTCTCTGCGCCGGAATGGCCGTGGTATTTTCCATTGATTTTTGTGGCGGGCAACTGTTTGTCAAACTTCATCAGTCCGCTTTTTTATGCCAGGGGAAACTATGGTTTGCCAAATGGTATCATGGCATTTTTCATGTTCGCGCTTACCGCATTATTTTTTGTTGTAGAAAAAAAGCATTTCATTGATGCAAACATCATGATGAAATTGTACTTCTGGTTGCCATTGGTCCAGGCGCTTATTTTATTTGTCGTATTTCTTTTTTATGCGCGGGATATTTTGAGCGAAGGCAAATTCAATATCGTGTATGTTAGAAGCGTTTTTCGTTATTCCATCATAGCATTTGGCAATAGTTTGCTTTTGTTCTTACTGTTGCGAATTGATTACTGGTTCGCTGAATATTATTGTTCACCGGCAGAATTGGGAAATTACATCCAGGCCTCTAAGTTCGGGCAGTTGCTGCTCATCGCGCCTGCGGTTTTTTCGTCTGTCTTGCTGCCTCGTGTTGCAGATGGAACGATAAAAAACCATGGCCGCGTTTTATCATTTCCCTTTGTCTTTTTAATAATAGCTTTTTCTTCATGCTTTGTTGTTTTGCTGATATGCGGATCTTCTGTTTTTGAAGTCTTGATGGGTCGGGATTACAACAGCATGTACTGGCCCGCAATGATAAAGATCCCCGCGGTTTTATTTTTGTCACTTCAAAATATATTGGGCATTTGGTTCGCAGGCAAAAACAAAGTGAAATATAACTTTTATAGTGCGCTGGCAGGAGTAATTGTGATGATCGCTGCAGATATGATTTTTATTCCATCAAAAGGCATAAATGGCGCAGCGTTTGCATGCATGCTGGCGTATTTGACAGCGTTTATTACCAGCATTTATTTTTACAACAAGCAATCGCAACAGCCCTTCGGACAAATATTACGTCATAGCTATTCTTTGATCTTTAACTGGAAAAAAGAAACGGTGATCCTCTGGAACCAGTTCAGATCACCTTCAATTGTCAGTAAATCCAATGAAAAGGAGTTGTCCAACTAACCTTTTAATTTCGTCACCAGGTCAACATATTCCTGCATAGCAGCCTCTTTGCTTTTACCTTTCAGATTGCTCCACGCTTCATGTTTTGCCTTGTTTACAAAATCAAACGGATTGGTTGGAGGTTCGGCATTTACATCGCCTTCGGTGCCTTGTTTGTATAGTGAATACAATTGAAGCAGCGTCTCGTTATCGGGTTTTGCGGAAAGTGTTTTGCTGTCTGCTATGGCTTTCTCAAAAAGTTCTTTAAGTTCCATGGAATAGATTTTGCACGAATGTATACAATTTGAAAATTTGGAAATATGCTAATTTGAAAATGCGGTGAACGATGTTGAAATGAAATAGTTGCAACTGAGGGGTATTGTTTTGATATTTCAGTGTCGTTTAGAAAAAGTAATATGAAAATTTGAAAATTCCGAAGTTCGACCATTTCCCATAATAGCGGTCATTTTTACAACTCAATTATTTAATTAAAGAATTTTGGGGCAAGCATTCAATCAAGAATATTTGGCTTTCAGAATTTTCAAATTAGCACATTTTCAAATTAACATATTGCCGCCCTGCGGCCCGATTTTCAAATTTTACAACATAACAATGAGTAGAATCTTCTTCTTCCTTGCGCTTCTATGCACTATCGGTGCCAGTGCGCAGCAACAATACGATACTATTAAGAATGTACACTATTACGCAGATTCCATTAACAAGAAAGACAGTTACATCAACTCTCAGTGCACCATTGATATTTACTATCCGAAAGGCGTTAAAAATTTTGCCACCATTGTTTGGTTCCACGGCGGAGGAATAACCGGCGGGAAAAAAGAAATTCCACATGCCTTAATGGAAAAAGGCTGCGCTGTAATTGGTGTTGGGTACAGACTTTCGCCCAAAGTAAAAGCGCCGGCGTATATTGAAGATGCGGCTGCTGCTGTTGCATGGGCCTTTCAACACATTGCGGAATATGGCGGAAATACTGACTTGATCTTCGTTTCAGGACATTCGGCTGGTGGTTATCTCGGTGAAATGATCACGCTGAATAAAAAATATTTGAGCAAGTATAATATCGACGCAAATAAAATTGCAGAGGTTGTGCCTTTCAGCGGACAAGCCATTACGCACTTTACCGTTCGTTCAGAAAGAGGCATCAAAGAAACGCAGCCTATCATAGATGAGTATGCGCCTTTGTATTTTGTACGTGCCGACGCGCCGCCAATGTTGTTGATAACAGGTGACAGAGAAAAGGAGCTTTATGGTCGTTATGAAGAGAATGCTTACCTCAATCGAATGATGAAGCTGGCTGGTCACCAGAGAACAACTTTGTACGAGCTACAAGGTTTCGATCACGGCGGCATGGCCGAGTCTGCATTTCCATTACTTTTGAAAGATGTTGCGAAGAGGAAGAAGGAAATTTTGGGGGAAAAGTAGCAAGTTGATTGTTGTTGGTTGTTAGTTGTTAGGCTTGAAATTTGATTATTCGTCCTAACAACTAACAACCATTAACTAACAACTTTACTGGTTTTTCGTAAACGAATACATCAAATAAGTATGCCTGCCCGCAATATCAAGCGGAGAACGCAAAACCATGCTGCTTGCGTCCTGTGACACTTGTTCCAGTCTGTAACCGCTCGTAATATTTTTATCTTTGACACCTTCTTCCAGTTCTTTAAACTGCAGGTAGTTTACATTGTTTTCTGTTAATCTTGACCAAAGAATATTGTGCGCACCTGCCTGGCAGTTGCCACCTGATTGAGTGATGGTGTAGTTGCCATAACCATTTGAAGGGAACAACCATGTACTATTGATCATGCATTGACGCGGAACGCCGCCCAATACTTTCACATCAAATTTGTCGTTGGGAATACCATCAAGCGTAATGCTGTTTAATGTCCATGTACCGTAAATGGATTTTTTGGAAGCACCTTCTGAAACGCCGTTTGTTTTTGTGCTTTTACAACTAAAAGCCATAACAGAAGCAAAAAGTGCAAGGGCAACGATTGGTTTTTTCATATTTATCTAATTTGTGATAATTGACTTTGATTCGGATTAAATGATTTTTAGAAGTGCCACATCTAATCCAGGTTGCAAATCTAAAGCATCAATTTTGTTTTCTTCCTGCCACCACCATCACAACTCCTGCAATAGCCGCAATGCCGCCAGCGTATGTGGGCCAATGCAAAGTTTTCTTTTCTTTTTTATTGACTTCAAGTGGACCTACCTTCATCACTTTTTCCTCTTTTGTAAAGCTTACGCCCGGTATAACGATCATGAGCAAGCCTATAATGATCAGAATGAATCCCGCTGTTTTCATAAAAAGCTTTTCAGGTTTCATGAATAATAGCAATATTCGTTCCGTTCCCGGAAATCTTAAAACGGCCCGCAAAGATGCGTAATATTTAGTCAATAATGGTCAGCTCGTCAATGCGGTCGAAATGTTTTCTATTCAATGTCGCGAATATCAATTTATGAGAGATTGCAGTGGATGCAATGAGTAAGTCTGCAAGATCAATTTGTTTACGTTTTCGCTTCAGATTTGCGTTAACCCTTACAGCTGTATCTACGCATTTTTCATCAAGAGGAAAAATCATTATCTCCTTAAAAACATTTTTCCAAAAGTCGATTTGGGCTTGTGTTGCTCCAGAATATATTTCGTATTTAGTAATTACAGAATGGCAAAGCCATAGCCTTCTTTTACTAATGAAAACCAGATGGAGTTAGACTTGTCTGTTTTGCGGTAAAAATCAATAAGGATGGAAGTGTCAACCAATACTATTTTGTTCGCCATTTATTAATTGCTTTTCTGTTGTCAGCAATGGTTTTTAGTTGCTTTTTTGTAGCAACAGGCCCGTTTAAAAGTATTGATTCAAGGTTATTAGTGGGTGCAGTTTCTTTTTCGATTTCAGCCTTCAGTTTTTTCCACTGGCTGGCTGGAAGTGTCTTGACAATTTTGACCAATTGATCAAATCCTATGTCTACTTGTACTTGCATAAAGTCAAATTTAATATTTTTTCTTAAACCTAGTGATGTGGGATCTTTGCTAATGAATTATTTTTCAGACGTTTTAATCTCGTTTTTTCTCAGAAAATCATAACATTTCCTCAACCATTTATTAATTCTTAATTCTTAATTATTAATTGATAATAGGTTATTTTTGCACCTCAAAATCAATAACCGGACATGGGCAAAGTACAAGTGGGATTGGTGCAGATGAGCTGCACGGCCAACAAACAGGAAAATCTGGATAAGGCGGTTTCTAAAGTGAGGGAGGCGGCGGCAAAAGGCGCACAAATCGTTTGCCTGCAGGAGCTTTTCACTTCTTTATATTTCTGCGATGTGGAAGATTATGACAATTTCCAGTTGGCAGAACCAATTCCTGGCCCGTCTACAGATGCATTGTCTGCATTGGCAAAAGAATTGGGTGTTGTGATCATCGCTTCTTTGTTTGAAAAAAGAGCAGAAGGCTTGTATCACAACACAACCGCAGTGCTAGATGCTGATGGTTCTTACCTTGGCAAATACCGCAAAATGCACATCCCTGACGATCCGGCTTACTACGAGAAA
>Ga0318567_10000261_pt1 | contig 23760 bp, 9 predicted proteins | sample GRESIP088b5f20_FD_203691 | JGI IMG/M metagenome (GOLD analysis project Ga0318567, IMG submission 203691) | Tropical soil microbial communities from Luquillo Experimental Forest, Puerto Rico - GRE.SIPMG.088b5f20 | ecosystem: Environmental > Terrestrial > Soil > Tropical forest > Bulk soil...
GATGTCATTTGATACTATTATATATGTATGACGAAAATGAAAGACAGATTTTAAATAAACCTATAGAGAAGGAACGCAGATTTTCATGATTGTCGTGATTTGGAATGATTTTTTTGGGGTAAAAATGTTTGGATTTCAAAATTGACACGGCGCTTTGAAATTTGGGCAAATCCTGCCAAAGATGATTGTAGTTTATCCGAAAATCACACGACTCTTAAGATTTAGAAATCTGTTGCCGTTCTCAAATCAATAAATCATAAAAATCATCACAATCATGAAATCTGCGTTCCGTTTTCCCTCCTCCGTACTTACACAAATGCATAACCGTAAAATCACCTGTTGGATTTACTAGCACTTAAGTATATGCGTTAGACATCGATGTTAAGACATCCTGAAGTGACGCTGATTTATTTCGAAAAAAGAAAAAGACTCATGTTTTTCAAAAATGTTTGAAGAAGCGGTAACGGGTAACCTCGTTTTTCTGGTCAATTTTCCCGTGAAATAATTTTCGCCATTTGTAATCTGTTGACAGTAAAAGATTGCGGCCGGCAAAAAATAAGTAAGATGATCGAAAAAATATTGATGGGAATTAAAAAATAAAAGTTCAGAATTCGCGTTGTAAGGTAAAAATATAATATCGCATAGATTAACAATTCGTTTTGGCAGACAGTTTTGGTACGACAAATCATTTAAGAGGATAAAAGAAAACACTTAGACGAGATAAAAAGGAAAACTTAGAAAAATGAATTGCTGCTTTGGGTATTTTACGAAGGCATTCTGCGTAGAATCTCAAAAAAAGTTATTGCATTAAAATATTTTTATTAATATTACCCTGTGAATTGACCAAATTCATCAATAAATCCAAAACCATGAATCAAATTTCCAAATCCCTTACCAACATGTCACACCGGCTAAAACGCCCGCCCACAGCTGCTTTTACGAACCAGCTATCTTTCAGTCAAACCATATTGTGCTATCACTGTAAAGCAATTACCCATCGACGTGAGGTGTAGTTGATCAGCAATAAGGCCTGCTACTATAGCAAGCAAAAAGTTGTTTTGAGCAGTGAACGAGATGTAAGCATTTAAAAAAATGCGTGGAAACTTCAGCTCCCGCTATAGCAGATATTTTATCTGAACAGGTTTGTATTGCCCCAAAATTAGCTTGTTATTAAATCCAATACTATGTTAACGCATAACATGAATCCGATATCCTGCGTGCAATACTGTTTAAAAAAATCCAAGGGCTTACTTAGTTTGGCCTTAACTACCTTATTATTATTTTCAGGTCTCTTTACTTACGCAGGTGATGCAGCGCTTACGTCTACGCTTTCTATTATCAAGACTCATGCCACAGCTGATAATATTGATAAAGATATTGTAAACGTATATGTAACCAACCCGAGCAGTACTCCAATGTCGGGACAAAGCGTTGTATTTACAATAACCAGTGGCACTGCCACTTTTGTTGGTTCATCAACCGTGATTACGGATGCGACCGGTAACGCTCAGATATCATTAACGAGCAGCCTTGTTGGCGTTGTTACTATAACTGCAACGGTTAACGGTCAACCACTTTCAAGCGGCGATCCCGCCAACGTTGACTTCGTTGCCGGATCACCCAGTGTGTCAAATCCCGGCACAACCATCACCGTTGTAACAGATAACCAGGCGGCCGATGGAGTTGCCAAGAACGTTGTGAAAGTGCATGTGGTGGATGCCAACGGAAATCCAGTTACCAACCAGGATGTAAATTTTAATGCAAACGTCGGAGGTTCCGGCGTTAGTTACGTTGTAAAAACAGATGCAAATGGCGATGCGGTTCTGCCTTTAAGCAGCACAACTCCGGGAAGTGTTACCGTTACCGCCAAAGTAAACGGCTCTGCCATTACTAACGGAAGCCCGGCTATTGTACACTTTGTTGCGGGCCCGGTGGACGTGACTAAAGCTGCCACTAAAATTTTTGTATCAATTAATAATTCGGTAGCTGATGGCGCTACCGCAAACCAGATTACAGCTATATTGGTTGATGCGAACGGCAACCCCGTTATTGGCGCTACGGTGGTATTCTCGATAACGGGAAGTGCCACTTTTGTTGGCGGCAATAGTGCAGTAACAGGCACTAACGGTTTGGCAACAATTAATTTGACAAGCACAGTTGCCGGACCAAATTCAATAACTGCTACCGTGAACGGCGTTACAATCATTCACGGAAATCCGGTTATCGCCGTTTTTGTTGCAAATGCGCCATCAGTAACCAATCCGCAAACAACACTTACAGTTACGACCAATAATGCAACCGCTGACGGTGCAGCAACTGATGTAATTGTTGCGCACATCGTTGATGCCAACGGAAACAAGGTTGCAGGAGCTTCTGTAACATTTAGTTCGGCAAGCGGTAGTGGCACTTTTGTTGGCTCTACAACAGTAGTTACAGATGCAAATGGTGATGCAACTATAAAAATGACAAGTACTGTTGCGGGTGATAACAATATTACAGCAACGGTAGGCGGCAATGCGATCATAAACGGCAGCCCCGCGGTTGCAAAATTTGTAGCTGGTGCTCCTTCTACTGCCAACCCTGCAACTACAATAAGCGTTGTTTCTGATAATGCAAAAGCAGATGGCACAGCTACAGATAAAGTTAAAGTGCACGTTGTTGATGCGAACGGAAACATAGTAGCGAATGCTTCAGTAACATTTTCAAAAGCAGCGGGAGGTGCATCATTCGTAGGTTCAACAACTGTAACAACGGATGCAAATGGTGATGCTTTCATCACGATGACAAGCATCGTTGCAGGTTCTAACGACATTACTGCCATTGTAAATGGAAGTCCTATCGTAAACGGTAGCCCTGCGAAAGCAAACTTTGTAGCAGATGTTCCTTCTGTATCAAATCCTTTGACAACAATCACTGTTTCACAAAACAATGCTAAAGCTGATGGTGCCTCAACCGATCAGATTAAAGTGCATGTAGTGGACGCAAATGGAAATAAAGTATCCGGCGCAACGATAGTATTTGCGCAGGCCAACGGCAGCGGCACCTTTACGGGCACAACCACTGTAACAACAGATGTGAACGGTGATGCAGTCATTACAATGACAAGTACTGTTGTAGGCTCAAACGACATTACCGCGACCGTAAATGGTACAGCTATAACAAATGGCAGCCCTGCAAAAGCACAGTTTGTTGCGGCCGCTCCTAATACGACGGTTCCAACAACTAACATAACGATTACAAAAAACAACGCATTGGCCGATGGCACAGATGCAGACATAGTAAAGGCTCATATCACAGATGCTAACGGAAACCCTGTGGCTGGTGCAACAGTTGTGTTTATCAACGCCACTGGTAGCGCCATCTTTGCAACGCCTGCTACTGTTATAACAGATGCTAATGGTGATGCGGTTGTGAACCTGACAAGTACAACTGCGGGATCCAATGACATTACTGCTACTGTGAACGGAACAGCTATCACCAATGGTAGTCCGGCAAAAGCAGTATTCAAGGCAAATGCGCCTTCTGTAACTAACCCGGCAACAACGATTACCGTTACCCAGGATAATGCAAAAGCAAACGGAACAGATGTTGATAAAATAAAAGTTCACGTAGCGGATGCCAACGGAAACCCTGTTGCTGGTGCAACTGTTGTGTTTGCTTCTACAAGCGGAAGCGCAACATTCAGCGGTTCAACGACAGTTACAACTGATGCTAACGGAGATGCCATTATTTCAATGACAAGCACTGTTGCAGGATCCAATACAATCACCGCAACGATTAACGGAACTGCCATAATAAATGGTAATCCGGCAACTGCGAAATTCGTGGCAGACGTACCATCGGTAACGGCTGCTACAACAACAATAACTGTTACTAAAAATGACGCGACTGCGGATGGCCTTGATGCAGATAGCGCAAAAGTTCATATCACTGACGCAAATGGCAACCCTGTTGCAGGAGCAACAATTGTCTTCGCGAAATCAGGAGCTGCAAATTTTGTAGGAACCACTACCCTTACCACTGATGCCAACGGCGACGCCACAATTGCATTGACAAGCACAATTGCCGGTATAACAAATGTAACAGCGAAAGTAAATGGCACAGATATTATCAATGGAAGTCCTGCAAAAGCAAACTTTAAAACAGGTACCGTTTCTGTAACAAATCCTGAAACGAAGCTTACCGTTGTAAAAGACTCTGCGTTTGCTGACGGTGTTGATGCTGACTCAATCAAAGTTCATGCGGTGGATGCCAACGGAAACCCTGTTGGAGGTGCAACTGTAGTGTTCACTCAAAAGGACGGCAATGGTGTTGTTATCGGTACCATTACGTTGACTACAGATGCCAATGGCGATGCTACTGCAGGTTTCACCAGCAATAATGCGGGCCAGGTAAATATCTCTGCAACTATTGACGGTACGCCCGTTGTAAATAATAGCCCTGTAAAAATTTCATTCAGACCAGCTATAGATTTCACCAACCCGCTTACAGCGATCACGGTTGTGAAAGACAGCGCAGTTGCGGACAACGTTGCAGTTAACGTGGTAAAAGTTCACCTGGTTGACGCGGCGGGTAATGCGGTTGCCAATGTGCAGGTTGATTTCAGTATGCCTTCAGGTACAGCAATCATTACCACTCCAATGCCTGTAGTAACAGACGCAAACGGAGATGCAGTGATAACGCTTAATGCCGCAGTACCTAACGAAGTTACGATCACTGCAAAAGTGAAAGGCATCAGCATTACAAACGGCAGTCCTGCGAAAGTTCACTTCATCGCACCTGCGGTCGACATTATCGTAGCAAGAGTATTTACACCAAACAACGATGGTATCAACGACGTGCTGAAACCAATTGTTAGCGGTGTTACGGAAATAAAAACATTCAGCATCTACAACAGATGGGGCAATTTGATATTCTCTACAAAAGATGCCAATACCGGTTGGGATGGTACATTGAAAGGTGTGCCGCAACCGGTTGAGACCTACCTGTGGTTCGCTGAAGGAATTGATAAGAACGGAAAAGTGATTCAAAGAAAAGGAATGGTAACGCTGGCGAGATAATTAAAAACCAAAAAATAAAATAAAACGAGTGCATAACATTTATCAAAAACAAAAAGTGTTATGCACCCTTTAAACCTGATGAAAAACTATTTGACGATTAGTCATCATGACTAAACTACTACCTGTTATGAAAAGACAAAATAAAAAATCCAATTTTAAAGAACTCGTGAGGTTTGGTTTCCTTGTACTGGCGCTTGCATTGTACAACCTGATTGCTCATGCACAGGAAATGAATTTTTCCCGTGTGCAAGACATGGCCATATGGTACAACCAGTCGTTAAAGACAGACAAGCAAATGAGTTTGAAACTCAATTACAGAAATGTAAATTACCAGGGGTTGCTTGCTTACAACTCTGTGTGCGCTATGCTTGATGCACCTTTGCTGTCAAAATCAGCAAGAGAAAAAACCAACGCCGGCTACTTTAGCATGAGCGTGGGCGCTGCATCAGACAAATCTAACCAGGGTATATTGAGCAACACGCTCGGGCTATTGGGAATGTCTTATGCACTGCCAATTTCATCAAACGAAGTCTACGCATCCGTTGGTTTCCAGGGAATGTACTATCAAAGTAAAATGAATACATCCGGCATCGCGGCCTTTCCTGATCAGTTTGATGCGTATGGTCCTATCAATGGCAAACTTAGCGTTGACCCTGCCGCGTCAGGTTGGTCATACGGCTATTTCAATATGAATGTGGGTGCCTCAGTATTCAGCAACAGCCAGTATAACAAATGGTACATCGGAGCATCTATGCTTCATGTAAACCAGCCTTATACAGAGCGTACCAAGAGCGAAGAGTTCAAAGCAAAACGCGCATTGAGTGTGCAAGGCGGTTATAGATACATTACCGCGGATGCTGATGAAGTTGCGGTGCACATGTCGCTGAACTGGGCGAGCAATGCATATAAGCACTACTTCAACGTGTCCTATTTAAAAGCGATCCCAAGCATGGAAGGTGGCGTTGGATTTGGTGTAGGTTATCGTTACAACGATGCAGTTGTTCCGAACGTCGATTTGAGATACAATAAAGCGACTATCGCCTTACTGTACGATATAAATATTTCAAGCATTAACGCTGCAGGTTACAAACGCACAGGTTTGGAGCTTGCGCTGAAACTTGACTTCTAATAATTCAGTTTGTTAGAAACCCCTAAACCTGTAAAAACGAAAAAACTGTATTTTATGAAACCTGACATAACACATTTTCCAAGCACGGAAAATAAGATGCATGTTTCGCCCGGCAAATTCAAAATGCCGGACTCAAGACTGTTAAATAAAAACGTGTCGATCATGAAACGACTATTTTCCATAACGGTATTCAGTATAATATCCGTTGTGGCAACTGCACAGGAAGAGCAGACGCATGCTTTACCGCACATTGATACTGCGGTTAACATCGATTCGATGCTGGGAAAACAACAGCAGAAAATTGATTCAACACCGGCTGTCAATGTCAATCCGGAATCAAAGCCGTTTATAACCAAACCTAAGGTTGTCAAAGACTCTGCGCGAACGGAGCAAAAACCTGATGAGCCGCAAAGGAGCTATGACGACAGATGGTTCATTTCACCGGGAGCACGTGTGCAGGTGCAGGATTACAGCCTTGCAAACAAAGGCGATCATGCCGTTACGGACCCAGCGAATTCTGTGCCTTTCGGTAAAAAAACAAATGCATCCGTTGCAGTATCGGTGTATAGAAACTTCAGCAAAAGATTTTCTGTAAGCGGCGACATTGGTTTGAGCTTTGGTCACGTGGCCAATACCACAACAAATGTTACCAAAACAGAATCCAAAACATACAACGTTGTAACCGGTACGATGTACTATCATTTACTGGAAGACAAAAATAAACTGCAGCCTTTTATCTCCGCGGGTATTTACCATTTGACCGGCGACGGAGCTTATACATCTGCACCACTTGGTGGTGGTGTTAAGTACCATGGCAATGGCATGATGGCAACTGCTCAGGTTGCTTACGCTTACAGCCTTAGCAGCAACATCAAAGGCATGAATCCGATGATGTACTCCATTGGTATTTATCTGCCATTAAAACCGAAGAAAAAACCAACTGTGCAGGAAGTTATTGATAATGCTAAGACAGAAGAGAAGAAAAAAGATACAGCAACCAGCGCATTGGCAATGTTGAAAAAAGGTAGTCCGTTTGGTGCCATTCCAAACATCAGCATCCTCATCATGATGCCTCCGTTTGAAATGAAAGGGAAAAAAGGCAAAGGTGGTATTGGTGGTGATGGCGGTGACGATGATTTGGCGCATCAGGCTTCTAACAAAACGGATGTTGAAAACGCGTTCAACTACCCTCCTCTGACTAAATACACGATTTACTTTGATTACGATTTGGGTAACCTTTCGTCCAGCGCATTCGGCGTACTTGACCAGGTCGTTTATCAATTGAAGACGAACGACAACATGTATGTGGATCTTTTAGGTTATACTGACCAGAGAGGTTCTGAAGAATATAACCAGGAACTTTCTAAAAAGAGAGCAATGGTTGCGCTTGACTATCTGAAGAGCCGCGGTATTCCTGAAACCAGGATGTTCATGAACTATTTTGGTAAGGATAATCCGATAGTAAACACAAAGGACCCGAACGCTTCATGGAGAAACCGTAGAACCGAGATTGTAATCTACGAGAAAAAATGAACACCGCCTGCTCCTGAAAAAGTGGAGGATGGTTTCATACAACAATTGTAATTAGCAAGCCCAATAACACAAAAAGGCTTCCGGTGCAAACTGGAACGCCTTTTTTTAATGACTGAATGACTGAATAACTGAATGTCCGATTATCAATCTTGAATTTCAGCTATCAGGCACTCAGTTATTCAGTTATTCAATTATTCAGTTATTGCTTCCCGCACTCCTTCACCAGCATTCCAAACTTCACTGCCGTAAAGTCGAGTGTCTTTAGTTCTGTGGTGGTTAAGCCATTGTTGCCCTGAACAATGTTGATGTAACGATTGGGTGAGATATTTTTAAAAGACTGTAAAACCTTATCTCCGGGCCATTTTACGACTATGCTATCAATAGAAGTTGCAGTACCAATGCCAATATGCTGACGCAAAGGATTTGCACCAAAGCTTCCTCCGGAATTGACATCTTTGTAAACAACACGGGGTTTATTGTCTTCTTTAAAATAAACCATGAGCCTCGCGCCTATCGCAGCTTTATTGCATGTCTTTCCCTGTGTGGTAATTTCTATCCAGTTATTTTTACTTTGACCCGGATTGATGAAGAATGAATTTTGATACACATCACCGGGATAAGCGCCACCCATGTCGATGTAAATATCTTCATCGCCATCATTGTCCATATCGGCAAACGAAATGCCATGTCCTTTCTGCAAATTCCCTACCCTGGCGGAATTGGTGACGTCGGCAAAATATTTTCCGCCTACGTTCTTAAACATTTTATCCGGCACGAGCGACTGATACTTCGGGTTACCCGTTCCAAAAAACATGTCAGGGTAACCATCATTATCTATATCGCCGAAATTGGCACTCATCGCAAAAACCATTTTCGTTAATCCAACGGATCTTGTAATATTTGTAAAGCTGCCGTCGTGATTATTTTTGTATAAAAACACTTCACCGGAATTCATCTCCGGTTTTCCAAGCGCTTCTCTAGCAGCGTATGTTGCCAGCGAACCGGTAAAATTATAACCGCAAACAATAAGATCCAGCCAGCCATCATTGTCATAGTCAAAGAACCATGTAGCAAAGGTTTTAGCTTTTTCATTGCCAAAGCCTGCGCTGGTCGAAACATCTTTAAAATGCAGCTTGCCATCTTTCAGCCCCTCATTTTGAAACAAAAATTTATCGCCGTTAAGTGTAGAAATAAAAATATCTGCATCGCCGTCATTATCGTAATCACCGGATGTAACGCCTTTCACAAACTTTGCAATATCAAGCCCCGCCTCTTTTGCACAATTTGTAAAAGTGCCGTCGTGATTATTAAGATACAACTCGCAATATTGAGGATCGCTATCATCCCACGACTCATGTCCGATGAATACATCGAGCCAGCCATCGTTGTTGAAGTCAGCCCAGGTCGCGGTTTGTGTGGGATGTATGCTGAGCAATCCACTTTCTTTCGTAACATCTGTAAATGTGCCGTCACCGTTGTTTCTTAACAGAGAAGGTGGTTCCTTACCGAATCTGCTTTTCCATGCACCACGTAAAACAAACACATCTTTGAGGCCATCATTGTTATAGTCTGTTTGCATGATGTTTAAGCCACCTTTTATTTTACTTAGCTCTGAGCTGTCAGATACATCACGGAACGTTCCATCCGCATTGTTGATAAAGTAATGCATGCCTTCCTGCAATCCCCATCCCGATGTGATCAAATCCAGATAGCCGTCATTATTAAAATCATCAACCACTACTCCTCCACCCATATTGTTAATGCTGAGACCTGTGTTTGCGGCGATGTCGATAAAGGGCTTAACACTGATGGAATCCTTCGCATCAAGACCTTTCAAAAGAAACTGTGTCGGCACACTGTTGGGATAGCCTCCTACCGTCATGTACGCGATATTCAGCAGCCACAAGGATTCCAGGTCAGCGGGATCGTTTCGCAAAATGTTTTCATACAACTCTATCGCTTTGTACGAGCCGGTTTTATTTACATGCACGCCACTGTTTGCAATCGGAAAAATGCATGATGCTGCGGAGTGATTGTGCAAACAATTTGTTCTTTCACCCAATCGCAAATATGAGAGCGCCAAAAGCTTTTGCATATCTATAGTCATGGAACTATTATAGACCTGCATTTTTTGTAGCAGCGCTTCTAACGTTTCCACAGCAGCCTGCTCATTGCCATTTTCAAGCAATGCATTTGCTTTGTAATAAGTGTTTGTAAACAGGTCAATATTGGAAGTCGAAATTTTTATGATGCTGTCATAGTATTTAATTTTTGCAGCGGGACAAAATTGATTTTCCGGCGATTGCTCAGTCGCATCGATGGACGCTAAAAGTCGCGCCATTTCTTCATTTCCACTTTTCATTTTACAAGCAGAGAAGAAACAAAAACAAACTAGTATAAACATCAAACTCTTCATGCAAATAAATTTTAGCACTTAAATTGTTTAAGTTTTTTCTCTACCACTAAGGCACTAAGGACACTAAGGCACACTTAGGGATTCTTCTAGTGAAACTTAGTGTCCTTAGTGCCTTAGTGGTAAAAGGTTGAGATGCGCAGCATCTCTATTTATTCAGCAGCTTGTCCGCAGCCAGTACCAAAAATAAATAATCCGTTGTTCCGCCGCCAAGCACATACTCGCCTTGCTGCCACAGGAACGGCCATGGAAGCAGCTCAGGAAAATCCGGACGGATCAATGCAGTGCCTGATGAAATACCGCCGGGAACATAAGACCAGTCCGCACGATTAAAACCATAACCCGGTATCATTGAGTTGGCACCGACACCTGAGGCAAACGAAGCCGTGTTAGATCCCGGATGACAACCCAGAATAAAATTCAACGCACTCAACATATACGTGTCAGGAACGACATCCGGAAATGCGGTGTGCAGAAAGTATTGCTTGTACCCGAAGTGTTGAATGTCCCAACCAGCGCCCCAGATATTTGGTTTGTAAGGCACCATGTAAGGCGTTTCTTTTCCCTGCTCCTGTATCTTGCTGTATAATTGCTTTACAGCATTTGTAATGCCTGTTGTATAAGCTTTGTCATTTACAATGCTCAATGTGCGGCCCACTACCCAGCCTGAATTATTGATATCCTCTGCAATTGCAGAAACATTTGCAACGAGGAAGTCCGCATACTTTTTATCCTTCGTTGTAATCAATAATTCTGCGGCCAACGGAACGCGTTGTGAAACTCTTTTCTCTTTTGTGTCGTTCCAAACCTGTTGTGCAATTTGCAGGCATTGATCAGCAAGTGTATCATTGAAACCTTTCATTACTCTTGCTGCAGCTGCAAGTGATGCTCCTACCTCCAAAGCCCTGCCGGGATTATCTTCCGTGAAAACCCAGCGATCGTCGGGAGAGCCGGGCAGTCCAACAGCAGGAACATTTCCTGTTTGTTTAACGTTATTGAAAAACACATTGTCGCTCATATTCGCGGCATCGCCCAGCAAGGTGTATTGACGTAAGGTAGGCTCAATAATACCTCTGTAAAATCTTCCCATCGCCTTATAACCGCCAATGATAGAAAGCAGTCCGTGTTCCACTTGCTGCAACACATCGGGCTTACCATCGGGCTGATGTATTTCTACGACATGCGTTGTCTGATCAATGGAAGTGTTGTCATCTTTTACATCAAACGCCTCGTAGGCAAGTGTGAGACCATGCACGGTTTCAGCCTGCGACTCTACTCTTAAATCAAAATCACCGGCATCGTGCCAGCCACCACGATTCAGCATCGGCACAGTTTGTCCCGATGCAAACGTTGTCAATGTTGAATGTCCCTGTATGTATCCATCAAAGTGATTGGAATCGATTGGCGCCATTCGTGCATCATCCATGTGACACCAGCCGTGCCATACGCGGTACTTGTCATTCACACGCATGTGACACATTTGCGCAGGCAAAAAATATTCAAGCGTTGGCTGCCACACATCATGCTTGTACACATCCTTGTTTATCTGAAATGGTGTTGTTTGACTGTTGCCATACTTCACAATGTACATGCCCTGCTTTTGTATTTTACTGAAATCAAATTGGAGGTAATGATAACGCAAAAAGTTTCCCCAATCTTTTGGAGACTCTTGTAACACGGTTTCAAAACCGCCGTCTTCTTTTATGCGCAACAAGGATGCCGTTTGCTTTTTACTATCGTTTGCATCCAATTCTATGATGGCAACTTTTTGTTGTAGCGGATGGTAACCAACCTGCGAAACCTGTACCACCGGTTGGTACTGCCAGCCTTCAACAGCATGCGGCATTACCAACCATTCAATTGCATTTTTAGTGGCTCCTTCTTTTATCAGCGAACGCACTACGAACCAGCCGTTATTGTGTTTGCCGCGTCCATCAAGTAATTGTAAATTGTCTCCATTCAACGATTGAATGATCATCCGCTGTTTGTCAGACTCCGGTGCAACAGTAAGTTTTTTACCACTTGCCATTGGCGTTATCTGCAATTCATTTTGCACATCAGTATACATTTGTCCATTTGCCTGTCTTGGAAATATTCCTGACTGCTCATCCATGTAATATGATTTGCCAAACAATATGCCCGGGTACAATTCGAAGTTGAAACCAACTCTTCCGATCCATTCATTCGGCAGTGGTTTGTCGAGGTCAACAATGATCTTAAACCCTTTGCCAGATGGCGTTACACGTATTACGTAGCTAAAATTTAGATCAGGGTAAATGATCGGATTAAATCCTTTCCTGTTGATCATTGAATCAGGATATTCCATGCGGACACTTATCTCCTGCTTGTCGCGATCGACCATTCGCTTGCCAACTTTTGGAATCGGCTGCCACTGCCCCGGTGTTGGCTCAAGACGAATATCTCCATTCGTTGCCACACGTTCTCCATTTTGTATAACGCCCACTCCGCCCTGGTGTCCCTCAGGATAAAAATCATGTGCAAGCATTACGTTCACACCCTGGTACTGCAAATATTCAAGCTTGTTAAGTTGCATGCCTGTAGCGGTTTTTTGCTGGGCGTAAACCTTCATGCTTGAAACAATAAGCAGCGTAAACAGTACAGCCTTTATTTTTTGACTCATGAATGTATTTTGATTTTAGATCAATGTCGTTTGGTCGGGCTAACAAACATCGCACTTTGCATATTTAATGCCCGACGGGCAATATTGTGGTTGCTGTTGAATTTCCTATTGAGATTAATGCCCGACGGGCAATGGCTTCCCGTAGGGAAAAAATATCAATAGAAATCCAGGAGGTAAAGTCTACATTACCGTAGGGCATTAATACGTCAACGGTTTGCTCCTTTCTTACACGACATTGGTTTTAAAGATTCTTATGTAGCAAAAAGCAGTCGCAAAATTGCAACTGCTTTTTTGTGAATGATGAAACGTGAATCGTGATCGTGAACCGTGAATCATTAATCGCATCGAAGACTCGCAAAAATAAACTGCTTGCTTTTGGTTTGCTCCTTCGAACGGCGACAACAACTCACGATTCACGATTTACGTTTCACGACATCACCATCCTCCTAGTATCCGGGATTCTGGTCACCTGTCACCTTAGGGTTGTTATCCAACTCAGCCTGAGGTATCGGCAACAATTCATCTCTGCCACTCTTGAAGTATGATAATGGTTCCGGCGCGAGGGTCGGATAATAACCTTTCAGTCTCCAACGCATGATGTCAATGTTTCTTACTTCTTCGTCACCAAGTTCTACAGTTCTTTCATGCATGATGGCTTTTGTTACCTGGTCCTTGGTGCCTGTTGGATATTGCGCTGTAGGATAATGCGGCATCTGCACATCGGCCCTGTCGCGTATCTGGTTAAGATAACCAACCGCATTAGCACTGTTGCCCAATTCGTTTTCGCACTCTGCCAACATCAATACAACATCGGCATAGCGAATCAAACGCTGGTTATTTCCTCCAGGGTGAAAGCCCATATCGCCTTTACTCATCTTGTACATCAACATGAATTTGCGCCAGCTCATTTTCGTGGTTGTGCCATGGAACGAAGATGCATTACCATTTTGATCGCCATCTGTAAGCGTTGCGGTACCATTATTATATGTATCGCCCGTTTGATAAACCGTCCATGAGAACCGTGGATCGGTTTTAGCAGCACCAAATCCGGTGTTTTCAAACTCATTGATGAATCTGTCAGATGGTATCAGGTTTCTCCACGCAACCGGGCAATACTCCTGGTTACGCACGGTTGTAAGTTCTGTGTTACCATTAAGCACGTCACCAACAGATTGTCCGCCCCAGTTGAAGTTGGAAGTTTGCTTGTCAACAAATATCACTTCAAGAATAGACTCGTTGTTGAATTCATGTTCTTCTTCAAAATTATCGAGCCACCTGGAGGTAAGTGAATAACCATCGGCACCGCTTGTAGGAATCTGCAGCAGTGCGGCTTTGGCGCTTGTGTAGTCTCCCGATTGCATATATGCACGTCCAAGCATTGCATTGGCAGCTGCCCTGGTCACACGTCCCTGGTCCGATGCACCGTAGCCTGACTTGCCGGGCAAATTTTGCACAGCATCTTTCAAATCCTGGATGATCTGTTTGTAAACGTCGGCAACAGCCGCACGTGGTTGCGCATCAGCAAAACCTGTTACCGGAGTGGTGTACAAAGGCACTTTGCCCCACATGGTCACCAGGTCATAGTAGCACCATGCACGTAAAAATTTTGCTTCACCCACAATACGGTCGCGCCATGCAGGATTGTCTGTTACACCGGGCCCTTTTAAAATAGTAGTGTTGGCACGATGTATAGTTGTGTACAATGCATTCCAAACCGAGTTCATCACAGGGTTGGATGGTTGCGTACTGCCATTCAATATCTGACCACGCGGCGCTTCCAATTGTGAACCACCGGTGGCAACATCATCGCTTCTTAAGTCGTGCAAAAAGAACCACTCGCGTCCAACGAGTGAAACACTTTTGATAGAAGAATAAGCAGCATTCACCGCAGTTTGAAGATCTGCCGCCGTTTTAAAAGATTGATCAAGACCAACACTGTTAGGATTGGTTTTATCAAGATCCTTACTGCACGAAAACATGCTAATGGAGACAATAGCACCAGTAGCGAGGAGTAGTCTATATATAGTTCTTGTGTTCATAAAAATGTTTTGAAATGGTTACTAATTAAATCCCACTTGTAATCCCACCATGAATGATCTTGCGGCCGGATATTGCCCATAATCAATTCCGTTGGTAAGTGTTCCGTTCTTAGAACCTATTTCAGGATCCCATCCTTTATATTTTGTTGCAGTTAAAAGATTTTGTGATGAAACATAAATTCTGAAACGAGAAACTGTTCCTCTTGTCAATGAGTTCAATCTTGTAATTGGAACATTGTAACCAATCATAAGATTCTTCAATCGCAGGAAGGAGCCGTCTTCTATCCATCTGTCAGAAGGGCGTGCGTTCTGATTTGGATCGCCACTGATTGCGCGTGGCATATCTGTGTTGGTATGATTGGGCGTCCATGCATCCAGTACATGGGTGCCGGAATTGAACAACCTTACCATGCCTTCTTCAATTATGCGAACGCCATTTACAATTTTGTTTCCCTGTACGCCCTGGAACATAATGGCGAAGTCAAAGTTTTTGTAACTCGCATTGTAGTTAAGTGCGTAAGTGAATTTTGGCATAAAACTTCCGAGAAAAGTTTTATCATCACTGTTGATGACATTATCCTTCGTGCTGAGATTTTGAAACTTGATATCACCGGGAGCAGTCTTGCCTGCAACTTGTACCGGCGCTGCATCTACCTCAGCCTGTGTTTGAAAAATGCCTGCTGTCTTCCAGCCATAGAATTGTTGAATAGGTTGGCCCGCAACTGTTTTTGTCCATGGATCGCCACCGCCAAAATCCGCGTCACCACCGGCAGTGATGGAAGCAGTTGGCGTGTTAAGACTTAGCACTTTGTTTTTGATCGTGCTGAAAAGTCCACTGATATCCCATCTGAAATCACCTTTGTTTTTATGGTAAGCCAGTTGTGCCTCAAATCCATTGTTGCGCATAGACGCCACGTTTGAAAATGTTCCCACACCACCAAAACCTTCTGATGGCCCGGTAGGTGGTATCAACATCAGGTTATCAGTTTGCCTTACATAATAATCTGCGGTAAGTGTCACTTTGTTGCTCAGCACTCCCAGGTCAACACCCACATTATACTGGTGAGTTTTTTCCCATTCCAGATCCATGTTACCAAGCGTATTGGTGAAGGAACTGTTTGGTGCCGTTGCGTTGCCAAAAGCATAGATCGCCTGGTTAACCTGCACAGGTGAGAACCATGGATAATTTGAGTTGAGTAAGAGACCATTCAAACCGGTTAAGCCGTATCCCGCACGCAATTTCAAGTCAGAAATAAAGCTCGAGCTCTTCATGAAATCTTCCTGCGAAATGCGCCATGCCACTGAAGCGGATGGGAAGTTTCCATACTTGTGGCCCGGCGCCCAGATTGATAAACCATCACGACGAATAGCGGCATTAACAAAATATTTTCCACCAAAATCATAGGTCAAACGACCAACAAGAGAAACAATTAAATTCTCTTCGTAATTCGAGTTTGCATTAATGTTTGATGCACCATTAAGCGTCTTGATATTGTTTGTTCCCTGGTTGCCCGTTGCTGTTTCGTTCCAGTATTTTTGCCCCTGTCTTTCAAACACACCTGTTACGTTAAGGTGGTGTCTGTCCCAGGTTTTATCAAATGTCAACTGTTCTGTAAACAACAACGTTGAATATGTCTGGCGCTGATTGTTAATGGTAGCAAGCGATGCAGACAATGTACCACCGTCGTTATAGATTGGCGTATACTGTTGTGTATAAACATTGCTATAATCCACACCAAAGGTCGATCTGAATTTTAACCATGAAGTAAAGTTTACATCAAGAAAAGCGGTACCAAGTACTTTCAACGTCTTGATGGTATTGGAACCGATCAATGCAAGCTCTACAGGATTCGTTGGGTCAGCGCCATCAAAACTATTCACTGGTCCTCTGAAGCCACCTTGTGTTGTTGGATCATATACCGGCAAATAAGGCTGCATTCTTACAACATTCATAAGCCTTGTTCTGTTACCGGAAGTATTATCATAACGTTGATTACCGAAAGCGGTGTACAAATTTTCACCGAACGTGAAAACCTTGCTGATCGTATGTTCTGAGTTGATTCTGAAATTTCCTCTTTCATAACCAAGTCCCTGCGCAATACCATCCTGCTTCATGTAGCCACCGGATGAATAGAAGCGGGAAACACTGTTGCCGCCACTTACAGAAATATTTGTTTGCGTCATCAATGCATTCTTTACAAAATACTCATTCTGCCAGTCAGTGTTTGTTTGAGCATATGTTTGGTTAGTACCTGCATATATCGCCTTGTTGAAGTTGGAATCGAGAAATCGTGGAGGCATTGAGATATTTGCAGAACCATTGATCATCCGTTCGTATGTCTTGTATTGATTTGTATTTAGCAGATCAAGTTTTTTTGAAGGACTCTGCACACCTACGTAAGTATCAAGATTCACATGAAGCTTACTATCGCGGGCCCCTTTTTTTGTTGTAATGATGATCACACCGTTGGTGGCCCTTGATCCATAGATCGCAGCAGCACTCGCATCTTTCAGCACTTCAACAGATTCAATGTCCCTGTTGTCGAAGCTGGAAATATTGCTCGTCGGAAATCCATCAATCACATACAAAGGATCTGATGCAAAACTGATAGAGCTGATACCTCTGATAGATACAATGGGAGACGTTCCGGGAGAACCGTTGTTAACAACAGAAAGTCCGGCAACGCGACCCTGCAATGCCTGGTCAACACTAACAACCGGAAGCTCATTGATTGTTTTACTGTTCACAGAAGCAATGGAGCCTGTGATCGAAGCCTTGCGTTGTGTACCATAACCCACCACCACCACCTGGTTCAGTGATTCGTTGGAAGGAATTAATGAAACGTTCACTGTTTCATTTGCGCCAACAGGCGCCTGTTTGCTTTCGTATCCAACGAAAGAAATACTAAGTACTCCGTTTGTTGGCGCCTGGATAATATAGTATCCATCACTGTTTGTAACCGTACCTTTTGCGGAGCCTTTGACAGTTACCGAAGCACCACTGATCGGCGCATTTTTTTCATCGGTAATCCTTCCGCGGATTGTTTTCGAATTTTGTGCAATTGAACAAAAATGGACACTCAAAAAAAGTAAAAAAAGCATTAAAAAAGACAAGTAATCGGGTAGTTTCTTCTGTCTCAGATTAATGCAACCGATTGCATATTTTTGATCTAAAAGTTGCATAAAATAATGTTTTTGCAGTTAATTTAAATGCCGTTTAGTAAATGGTGTTTTTGTTTTGTAGCAGCAGAATCGACAAGGTTACATCTTTAACTTGTGTTCATTGGTGTTGTTTATTGTTTTGGTTTACAAATAGTACAATACATCCCTGCGTGATAAAAATTGTGAATCACGTAAAGAGGACGTAAAGAAAAACGAGCTGAACAATTAACAGGAAAATTGGTAAAAAGAAGAGGGGAAAATAATATAGAAATGTCCGTAAATGCTTTCTGTATAACAGTTTCAAGCACATACGTGCATAGTGAAAATGCAGTCATTCTGTTGGCGTTAAAGTTGGCAATCGTTAGCAAAGCAATTCAAATATTTCTTTGACCATGTAAATAAACAATACATTCTAACCCCATCTATCAAGCCTTGACGCTGACAAATGGCTGTGAAGAAATCTTCACCTTCGAACGGTCTTTATCTCATGAAAAAAGTTAAATAGGAGTACACAAGCTAGTCACAAAGTAATATTACATATCAATTTTTAATTTTGCAAGCGATTGCAATAATTAGCTAAAAAAGTATTGGTTTTTGTTTATAAATTGCATAGACGAAGTTTTGAGTTATGAGTTATGGGTTATGGGTCGAAAGTTGTGAAAACGTATAGTTTTTTGATGCCCGCAGTAATCAACTTTGAAACCCACAACTCAAAACTCAAGACTCAAAACTCATTACTCAAAACTTGCCATGCGCCAAAACCAACTAACTTATTTGTTTTCTTTATTGTTCGTTTTCGTCATCTGCGGTTGTGCCTCGAAAACTGCGGCCCCCACACTCTTTACCAAACTATCCTCTGACAAATCAGGCATTCATTTCAATAATACAATTTCAGAGAATGATTCACTGAACCGCGTCATCAGTGAGTTTGCTTACATGGGCGGTGGCGTGGGCATTGGAGATTTTAATAATGATGGCCTGAAAGATATTTTCTTTTCAGGAAACCAGGTACCAAGCCGTTTGTACATCAACAAGGGTAACAATCAATTTGAAGACATCACTGAAAAAGCAGGAATAGCAACTAATACATGGTGCACAGGAGTGAGTGTTGTTGACATTAACAACGACGGCTTCGACGACATTTTTGTCTGTGTGTATGGAAAAGGACAACATCAAAGAAAGAGCTGTTACCTCTATATCAACCAGCATAACTTAACCTTTAAAGAGCAGGCGGCCGAGTACGGACTTGCCGATAGCTCCTACGCTTCGCAGGCTGCATTCTTTGATTACGATAAAGATGGCGACCTCGATATGTATCTTATTAATTATCGCCTTGATGGCCCTAATGCCAACAATATTTATCCAAAAGACTTAACGGGCCACTCTCCTGCTAACGACAGGTTATACAGAAACGACGGCAATAAATCCGGCACCGGACACCCTGTATTTACTGATGTTTCCAAACAGGCGGGCATTATCGAGGATGGTTATGGACTAGGTGTTTCCGTTTGCGATTACAACAATGATGGATGGCCGGACATTTATGTTTCAAATGACTTCCTTTCGAATGACGTTTTATGGATCAATAACAAGAACGGCACTTTTACCAATCATCTTGCGCAATGCACCAAACATCAGAGCTATTCGAGCATGGGCTCTGATGCTGCAGACATCAACAATGACGGCCTTGCAGACATTGCCACAGTAGACATGATGCCGGAAGACAACAAAAGAAAGAAGCTGCAATATTCGTTCATGAATTATGAACGGTATGAATCAGAAAGATCATTGGGCTACACGCCTGAATTCATGCGCAATATGCTGCAGCTTAACAATGGCAACAGAATGAATGGAGATACCGCGCTGCCTTTCTTTAGCGAGATAGGACAACTGGCGGGTATTTCTGAAACTGACTGGAGCTGGAGCGTTTTGATGGCAGACTTTAATAACGATGGATGGAAAGATGTACACATTACTAACGGCATAGGAAGGGATTTTATCAATGCAGATTTTGTACAATTCAGCACTTCTGATGCAGCCAACATGCATGATGAAGAAGAACGCAGAAAAGTGATCAACAAAAAACTCGCAGCGCTGAAACATGTGATGCTGCCTGATTATTTGTACCTCAACAATGGCAATTGCACCTTTACGGATTATTCAGAGCAGGGAGGCATCAATGAGCTATCAATGGCCAGTGGCGCGGCGTATGCAGATCTCGACAATGATGGCGACCTTGATATTATTACCAACAATATCAATGAAGAGCCTTTCATTTTTATCAACAATACGGTTCAAAAAGACAGCAGTGTTTCAAAACATTATCTCTCCGTTTCGTTGAAAGGCGACAGCTTAAATCATCGTGGGTTTGGCACTAAGGTGATTGTATACACGGTTGGCGGCCAACAAATACAGGAACAGCAACCAGTGAGAGGTTATTTATCAAGCGTGGATTTTGACCTGTTATTCGGTTTAGGAAAAAACACAAACGTAGACTCTCTGCTTGTTATCTGGCCAAACGACAAATTCGAAATCATAAAAAATATCAAGGCAGATCAGAAGATTGTTTTGCAACAATCAAATGCCACAGGCACTTATAACTACGCAAAACCTCCGGCAAACCATCTTTTCAAAGATGTTACAATACAGGAAAACATTGCGTTTCAACACAAAGATGTTCCTATTTATGATTTTGCCACACAAAGGTTGCTGCCACAAAAATATTCCCAGCTTGGACCTTTCATAAGTACCGGTGACGTGAACAATGATGGTATAACGGACTTCTTCATTGGCAATGGTTTCAACGCTTATGGAGATGTTTGCTTACAGCAAAAAAACGGCACATTCTCTTCAAATCCCTTAGGGACAGGTGTTAAAATGGAAGAAGATGAAGCTTCCGTCTTGTTTGATGCCGATGGCGATGGCGATCTTGACCTGCTTGTTACTAATGGCGATACACGCTATGAAGACACCTCCATTTACTACAAACCGCGTTTATACATTAACGATGGTAAAGGAAACTTCACTCTAAAAGCCGATGCCATTCCCGACAATGTGAGAACCATTGCGGGATGCATAACCAGCGGTGATTTTGACGGTGACGGCAACATAGATGTTTTTATCGGTGGGCGCGTAAGCAAGCGCTACCCCATTCCCCCGAGAAGTTATTTGCTGAAAAATAATAAAGGAATTTTTACCGATGTAACGGAAAAAGTTTGCCCGGCATTAAAAAACATCGGCATGGTAACCGCTGCTGCATGGATAAATTTAGACAATAGCAAACTGCCTGACCTTGTAGTAACAGGCGAATGGATGGCGGTGAAATTCTTTAAAAATACAGGCTCATCATTTACGGATATAACTGACAAAACAGGCTTGCATGACATGGAAGGTATGTGGCGAAGCCTTGCTGTTGCTGATATTGACGGCGATGGTGACATGGACATCATTGTTGGCAATTATGGTCTTAACAACAAATATCATGTTACGGCACAATACCCGATGAAAGTATTTGCAAAAGACATCGACGGCAATGGAAGCATGGATCCTATTCTATTTTACAGCATTAAAGATGTGGATGGGAAAAGAAAATTATTTCCTGCAATCAACAGGGATCAATTTGCGGAGCAGGTGCCTTCTATCAAAAAACAGTTCCTGTATCATGAAAATTATTCCACCGCCACTTTTGATGATATTTTCAACGGCAACAAAACAGACAACCTGCTTGAATGTACTTGTAATGAGATGGCAAGCTGCTGGCTGGAAAACAATGGCAACGGAAAATTCACGAAACACGTTTTACCAATGGAAGCACAGTTCGCTCCGGTGAATGCCATCATCTGCAGCGATTTTGACAATGATGGTGTGATGGATATTTTGATCGCCGGAAATGAATATCAGACAGAAGTAATGACGGGCATGTATGACGCATCTTACGGGCTTTTGCTGCGCGGCAGTAAAGACAAGACTTTCAAGCCTGTACCACCCGTCAAAAGCGGCTTTATCGTTGACGGCGATGTAAAAAGCATGGCACTGATCAACAATAGCAAAAATGAAAAAATTGTATTGGTGGGAATAAATAATGAAAAGATGAAAGCTTTTAAGGTGGTGAGTTCTGAGTTTTGAGTAGGTTGTCGATTTTTGAACCAGTGTATTTTTTCCCAACTTCTAACTCTGGCACAAACATAACTCATAACTCACAACTCATAACTCATAACTCATTACTCATAACTCAAAACTACTACTCAATGAAACCAATTTTGATTGTTTGCGCTTTTATGTTTTTACTTTCCTGTAGTTCGCAGAAAGACTACAAGAAAATATTTAATGATCCGACGCTCTATTCAAACACTGTACATGAATTAAACGGAGTTGTTATGGGCAATAATTTTTCTCCAGTGGTTGCTTCACGCAATTATACATATGCGGCGATTGCGGGTTATGAGATCATTGCTGCGGGTTATCCTGATCAATTTTATTCATTGGCAGGGCAATTAACAGGCTTGAAAGAAGTACCGAAACCTGCGCAGGGAAAACAAATAGATTTTGAATACGCAGCATTAATGGCCTATTGCAAAGTGGGCGAAGCGGTGACATTTCCCGAAGGAAGTTTAAAAGAATACGTTGATAGTTTGAAAATGCTGGCCACTAATCATGGCATGCCACAGGACGTGCAAAAGAACTCCGATGAATATGCGCAACAAGTGGCTGGCACCATCATTGCCTGGAGCAAGAAAGACAACTATGCAGAAACGAGGAGCGCCGCAAAATTTACCGTTACAGAATTAGAAGGCAGCTGGCAACCCACTCCACCAATGTATGCTGCTGCAGTGGAACCGCATTGGGGCGACATAAGGCCAATGGTAATGGACAGCGCCTCACAATTCCGCAGTCCCGCCCCACCAAAGTTTGATATAAAAGACAAGAACAGCGAGTACTATAAAAATGTCATGCTGATAAAACATGCCGGAGACAGCCTTACGCCGGAACAGATACATATCGCGGAGTTTTGGGACGACAATCCGTTTAAGCTAAATGTATCCGGACATGCTTCTTTCAATACAAAAAAATTCTCGCCTACCGGCCACTGGATGAGCATCGTGGGCATAGCAGCAGAAAAATCAAAATCAGATCTTAAAACAACTGTGTATGCTTATGCAAAAACATCGATAGCTTTTTTCGACGCCTTTATTCAGTGCTGGGATTCGAAGTATTTGTACAAAACCGTACGCCCGGAAACCGTTATCAATAAATACTTTGACCCGAACTGGCATCCTTATTTGCAAACACCTGCATTTCCAGAATACACCTGCGGTCACTCCACAATTTCATCAGCTGCCGCGGAAGCGCTTACAAACGTTTTCGGTGACAACTTTGCGTATACGGATACAACCGAGCTTGAGTTCGGCGTAAAGAGCCGCTCTTTCAAATCCTTCAGGGATGCGGCCTGGGAAAACAACAGCGCCAGATTTTACGGTGGTATACACTTCCATTCATCATGTCTTGTTTCAAATGCATATGGAAAAAAAGTGGGCGACTATGTAATGGATCATTTGAAAATGAAAAAGTAATTTCTATCATTAAATAAACCTTCTAACGATGGCACACATTACACTAAAAAACGAAAACCTTCCGGGCATTATTGGCTTGCTTGACTATAGTCCTGAAACGGCAAAACCTTTGCTGGACCTTGCGAATGTATTGTTGGCAGATGACAGCAACTCGCTTTCTAAGGGCGAAAGAGAAATCATTGCTGCATCGGTTTCTTACAAAAACAATTGTCA
>Ga0318567_10000262_pt1 | contig 23601 bp, 35 predicted proteins | sample GRESIP088b5f20_FD_203691 | JGI IMG/M metagenome (GOLD analysis project Ga0318567, IMG submission 203691) | Tropical soil microbial communities from Luquillo Experimental Forest, Puerto Rico - GRE.SIPMG.088b5f20 | ecosystem: Environmental > Terrestrial > Soil > Tropical forest > Bulk soil...
TCGGCGCTTGGGCACCGAGCGCTCGAGCTTCACCGCCAGTACTGCCTCCTTCGCCTTGCGCCAGGCGCTGCGCTCGGTCCCGAGCCACAGGTTCTTCGCGAGCTGCTGGGTCAGCGTCGAGGCGCCACGCAGCGCGCGTCCGGAGCGCAGGCTGTCATCGGCGGCGGCCTCGACCTCCGTCCAGTCGAACGCCCCGTGTGCGTAGAAGCGAGCGTCCTCGGAGACGAGCACCGCGTTCACCAGCGCCGGCGAGATGCGTTCGAGCCCGACCCAGCTCTGGTGAATGCGCAACGCCCGTCCCTGGGCGCGAGCCTCGGCGCGCCGCTGCTCCATGACGGTCGTCGTGCGAGGGTTCTTCGCCCGGACGGTCGAAGGATCGGGGAGGGTCACCCAGAGTCCAGCGAAGCCAGCGAGGAGGACGAGCCCGGTCAAGGTCATCAGGGCGGCGAGGCGTAGCACGGCCGGCACCTTAGCACCCCACGACGACGGGCTCCGAGGCAACGGGCGCGATGCGGAGGAACAGGGGTCGGCTTGGTTTCGACCGCGACCGCGACTGCGAACGGGACCGCGACCGCGGGCGTGGGCGAGCCCACCGGCAGCGCGCCGCAGCGGTGGTACTCACGTTGAGTGCATGGCGCTCGCCGCGCTCACGCGGTCGCCTGAGCGAAGGCTGGGGAAGGCCCCCGGGCGACGCGGACCCAAGCCCTTTTGGTTCCTTGATCCACTCGGGTGTCGTCGGTAAGCCCCCCCGTCCAACGCGAGCGGTTTTTCACGGGCCGGTCAGGCCAGGAGGAAGCGATGGCGGACGTGAAGAAGTATGCGGAGCAGGACTTCTCGAAGGTGCGCGGCCTCACGGGCATCTCCGACAACCAGATCCAGGAGCACCTCAAGCTCTACGCCGGGTACGTGAAGCGGACGAACGCGCTCACCGAGAAGCTCTTCGCGCTGTGCGGCGAGGGGAAGGCCTCGGGCGCCGATCCGGTCTACGCCGAGCTCACCCGCCGGATGGGCTTCGAGTACAACGGCAAGGTCCTGCACGAGTACTACTTCTCGAACCTCGTCGGCGGGGCGCAGGCGGAGCCTCCCCCGGGTGGGAAGCTGCGCAAGGCCATCGAGGCCTCATTCGGCGGGAAGTACGACCTCTGGCTCGCCGACTTCCGCGCCATCGCCACCATGCCGGGCGTGGGCTGGGCCATCCTCTACCAGGACCCTTCCAACGGCTGGCTCTCGAACCACTGGGTGACCCTCCACAACGACGGCAACCCCGCTGGCTTCACGCCCATCCTCGTCATGGACGGCTGGGAGCACGCCTTCATGCGCGACTACCAGGCCACCGAGCGCGCCAAGTACGTCGACGCCTTCTTCAAGAACGTGAACTGGGAGGCGTGCGAGAAGCGGCTGAAGTAACGCGCGCAGCGCCAGCGTGATCCGGCGGCCCGAGTCTCGACGGCTCGGGCCGCGCTACGTTCGCGGCCGCGGTCGCGGTCGAGGTCGCCTTCGCCATCCCGCTCGCGGTAGAGATCCCCCGTGCCGCTCATCCCCGCACCTCGCCGGATCTCCCTCCGCCGCAAGATCCTCGCCTGGTGGGACGCCGGCCACCGCCAGCTCCCGTGGCGTTTCCCGGCGGGGACCGCCGATCCCTACCGCGTCTGGATCTCCGAGGTCATGCTGCAGCAGACGCAGGTGGGGGCCGTCGTTCCGTACTACCTGCGCTTCGTCGAGCGCTTCCCCACGCTCGAGGCGCTGGCGGCGGCATCGGAGGAGGACGTGCTCGAGTCCTGGAGCGGCCTCGGATACTACGCGCGCGGTCGCCGGCTCCACGCCGCGGCCCGGGAGATGCTGTCGCGCCATGGCGGCGTCCCTGCCTCGCGCGCGGCGCTCGCCGCGTTGCCGGGGTTCGGACCCTACACGGTGGGTGCGGTGGCGAGCATCGCGTTCGGGCTGGAGGAGCCGTGCGTCGACGGGAACGTGGCGCGCGTGCTCGCGCGGCTGTTCTGCGTGGAGGGCGCGCCGGAGGCGCCGGCCACCCGCGAGCGGCTGTGGGCGTTCGCCGGCGAGCTCGTGCGGGGCGTGCGCCCCGGCGACCTCAACCAGGCGCTCATGGATCTCGGCGCCACCGCGTGCGTGAAGCCCGTGCCGCGCTGCGAGCTTTGCCCGCTCGCCGGCTGCTGCGCCGCGCGCAGCGCCGGTCGCGAGCGCGAGCTGCCGCCGGCGCGGTCGCGCCGCGCGCCGCGCCGGGTCGAGATGGTCTGCGCGGTGGTCGAGTCGCGCGGGCGGCTCCTGCTGGCGCGGCGCCCCGGGGATGGGCTGTTCGGCGGACTGTGGGAGCTGCCCTCCGCGGAGGTCCCGCCCAGCGAGGATCCGCGCGCCGCCCTGGCCTCGTCGCTGGCGGAGCGCGGCCTCCGGGTCGCCATCGGGGAGCGGCTGGCGCGGGTGGAGCGGGCGCTCACGCATCGCCGACTCGCGCTCACCGCCTTCCGCGCGAGCGCGGTCCGCCTCCCGCGGACGCGCGACGACCTTCGCCTCACCAGGGACCTCGACGGGCTGGCGCTCTCCACCGCGTCCCGGGCGCTCCTGGCGGCACTCCCCGCGAGCGCTCGGCCGCCCGGGATGGAGCGCGACGACGACGCACATGCTCCTTGCCGGGAGCGCTCACAGCGGGTACTTTGCGCACGCCGAACGAAGCGCGCGAAACCAGCTTGACAGCGGGAAATGTCACCGTATAATTCGCGCCCCTTCGACGGATGGGTTTGTCGACTCTCACGGGCGCCCCAATGCAGCGAGCGGGGCGTTTTCATTGAAGGAAGCTCTTTCAAGCATGCCGACGATCAGCCAGCTGGTGCGCCAGGGCCGCGAGCAGCTCCAAGTCAAGAAGAAGGCGCCGGCGCTCCGCGAGTCGCCGCAGAAGCGCGGCGTGTGCACTCGCGTCTACACGACGACGCCCAAGAAGCCGAACTCCGCGCTGCGCAAGGTGGCCCGCGTTCGCCTCACGAACGGCTTCGAGGTGACGAGCTACATCCCTGGCGTCGGTCACAACCTGCAGGAGCACTCGGTGGTGCTCATCCGCGGGGGCCGCGTCAAGGATCTCCCGGGCGTGCGCTACCACATCATCCGCGGCACCCTCGACGCCGTCGGCGTGCAGGGCCGCAAGCAGGGCCGCTCCAAGTACGGCGCGAAGCGCCCCAGCTAACTTTTTCAAGGAACTGCCTCGATGCCTCGTCGTCGCGAAGTCGAGAAGCGCAAGATCCTCCCCGATCCGAAGTTCCAGGACCGGCTGGTGGCGAAGTTCGTCAACAACCTGATGCGCAAGGGCAACAAGTCCGTCGGTGAGCGGATCATCTACGGCGCCTTCGATCAGGTGGAGCAGAAGCTCAAGGACGACCCGCTCAAGATCTTCAAGAAGGCGCTCGACAACGTGAAGCCGGTGGTCGAGGTGAAGAGCCGCCGCGTCGGCGGTGCGACCTACCAGGTCCCGGTCGAGGTCCGTCAGGATCGGCGCACCGCGCTTGCAATGCGCTGGCTCATCGACTACTCGAAGGGCCGCGGCGAGAAGACGATGGTGGACAAGCTCGCCGGCGAGATCATGGATGCCGCCTCGAACCGCGGGAACGCGGTGAAGAAGCGGGAGGACACGCACAAGATGGCCGAGGCCAACAAGGCCTTCGCGCACTATCGCTGGTGAGAAGGCCGTACGGCGGGACACGCTCCCGCCGAGTCGTGGGGCGGGCTGCTTGCCGCCCTGGGGTGTAGGGCGGGGCTCGTCCCCTGCCTGAGGAAAGAGTAGGGCAGGGTTCATCCCTGCTGGGCGGACGGTGAGCCGCTGCGGTCGTCACGCTGCTCTTTGACAGCTCGGAAGAGGTCGTCACGCCGCGAGGCGGCGAGGTTCGCGTACAACGCCGTAAGGAAGAGACGAGCGAGACATGGCACGCACCACCACCCTCGAGCGCTACCGCAACTTCGGCATCATGGCGCACATCGATGCTGGCAAGACGACCACGACCGAGCGGATCCTCTTCTACACCGGCGTCACCCACAAGATCGGCGAAGTCCATGAGGGCACCACCGTCATGGACTGGATGGAGCAGGAGCGCGAGCGCGGCATCACCATCACCTCCGCCGCGACCACTGCCTTCTGGCGCGAGCACCGCCTCAACATCATCGACACCCCCGGCCACGTCGACTTCACGATCGAGGTGGAGCGCTCGCTCCGCGTCCTCGACGGCGCCTGCGCCGTCTTCGACGCCGTGAACGGCGTCGAGCCGCAGTCCGAGACGGTGTGGCGGCAGGCCGACAAGTACGAGGTCCCGCGCATCTGCTTCATCAACAAGATGGACCGCGTCGGCGCCGACTTCTTCATGTCGGTCGACACCATCAAGGAGAAGCTCGGCGCGAAGCCGGTGCCGCTCCAGATCCCCATCGGTCGCGAGGACAAGTTCCGCGGCATGGTCGATCTCGTGAAGATGAAGGGGATCACGTTCGACGACGAGACGATGGGGGCGAAGTACCAGGAGGTCGAGATCCCGGCAGACCTCGCCGAGCAGGCGAAGGAGTACCGGGCCGCGCTCGAGGAGTCCGTCGCCGAGGTCGACGACGAGCTCATGGCGAAGTACCTCGACGGCCACGCCCTCACGAACGACGAGGTGAAGAAGGGCCTTCGCAAGGGCGTCATCGGGCTCAAGTTCTTCCCGGTCCTGTGCGGCACCGCCTTCAAGAACAAGGGCGTGCAGCAGATCCTGGACGCCGTCGTCGACTACCTGCCGAGCCCGCTCGACGTCCCGCCGATCAAGGGCGTCGACATGAAGGGCGTCGAGGTCGTCCGCGGCACGTCCGACTCCGAGCCGTTCGCCGCGCTCGCTTTCAAGCTCATGAACGACCCGTTCGTGGGTAACCTCACCTTCTTCCGCGTCTACTCGGGCAAGCTCGAGGCGGGCTCCTACGTCTACAACGCGACGAAGGACAAGAAGGAGCGCGTCGGCCGCCTCCTCCAGATGCACGCCAACAAGCGCGAGGAGATCAAGGAAGTCCTCGCCGGCGACATCGCGGCTGCGGTGGGGCTGCGCTCCTCCACCACCGGTGACACGATCTGCGCCGAGGACAAGCCGGTCATCCTGGAGCGGATGGTGTTCCCGGAGCCCGTCATCTCGGTCGCCGTCGAGCCGAAGACGAAGGGCGACTCCGACAAGATGGGCCTCGCCCTGCAGCGCCTCCAGATGGAGGACCCGTCGTTCCGCGTCCATACCGACGAGGAGACGGGCCAGACCATCATGCGCGGGATGGGCGAGCTCCACCTGGAGATCCTCGTCGACCGCATGCTCCGCGAGTTCAAGGTCGAGGCGAACGTCGGCAAGCCGCAGGTGGCCTATCGCGAGACCATCACCAGGAAGGTCGAGTCGGAGGGTCGCTACATCCGGCAGACCGGCGGCCGTGGCCAGTACGGCCACTGCTGGCTGCGCCTCATCCCGCAGGAGCCCGGCCAGGGCTTCGTGTTCGAGAACGAGACGGTGGGCGGCTCCATCCCCAAGGAGTTCATCACCCCCATCGAGAAGGGCATCGTCGAGGCGATGCAGGGCGGCGTGCTGGCCGGCTTCCCGATGGTCGACATCAAGGTCGAGGTCTTCGACGGCAGCTTCCACGACGTCGACTCGTCCGAGATGGCGTTCAAGATCGCCGGGTCGATGGGCTTCAAGGACGGCGCCGCCAAGGCCGGCCCCGTCCTGCTCGAGCCGATCATGAATGTCGAGGTGTTGACGCCCGACGAGTACATGGGCGACGTCATCGGCGACCTCAACTCGCGCCGCGGCAAGATCCACGGTATGAACCCGCGCGCGGGCGTGCAGGTCATCACCGCCCAGGTGCCGCTGGCCGAGATGTTCGGCTACGCGACGGACCTCCGGTCGAAGACCCAGGGCCGCGCCACCTACACCATGCAGTTCGCGCACTACGCGCAGGTCCCGAACAGCATCGCGGAGACCATCGTCACGAAGTCGAAGGGTGCCGCCGTCGCGTCGAAGTAGCACGAGCCCGCCCGCACCAGCTTTAGAACCGAAGACCAGAGAGGACAGGAGCCATGGCCAAGGAAAAGTTCGAGCGTAACAAGCCGCACGTGAACGTCGGGACGATCGGGCACGTCGACCACGGGAAGACGACGCTCACCGCCGCGATCACGAAGGTGCTGGCGGCGAAGGGCATGGCGAGCTTCATGGCGTACGATCAGATCGACAAGGCTCCGGAGGAGCGGGAGCGCGGCATCACGATCGCGACGGCGCACGTGGAGTACCAGACGGAGAAGCGGCACTACGCGCACGTCGACTGCCCGGGTCACGCGGACTACGTGAAGAACATGATCACCGGAGCGGCGCAGATGGACGGCGCGATCCTGGTGGTGTCGGCGGCGGACGGCCCGATGCCGCAGACGCGCGAGCACATCCTGCTCGCCCGTCAGGTGGGCGTGCCGTACATCGTGGTCTACCTGAACAAGTGCGACATGGTGGACGACAAGGAGCTGCTCGATCTGGTCGAGCTCGAGGTCCGGGAGCTGCTCACGAAGTACGAGTTCCCGGGGAACGAGATCCCGATCGTGAAGGGTTCGGCGCTGAAGGCGCTCGAGGGTGACAAGGGCGACCTGGGCGAGCCGTCGATCATGCGGCTGATGGAGGCGGTGGACACGTACGTGCCGACGCCGAAGCGCGCGACGGACAAGCCGTTCCTGATGCCGGTCGAGGACGTGTTCTCGATCTCGGGGCGCGGGACGGTGGCGACGGGGCGCGTGGAGCGCGGGATCATCAAGGTGGGCGAGGAGGTCGAGATCGTCGGCATCAAGCCCACGGCGAAGACGGTGGTGACGGGCGTGGAGATGTTTCGCAAGCTGCTCGACGAGGGGCAGGCGGGCGACAACATCGGGGCGCTGCTGCGCGGCCTGAAGCGCGAGGATGTGGAGCGCGGTCAGGTGCTGGCGAAGCCGGGCTCGATCACGCCGCACACGAAGTTCAAGGGCGAGGTGTACGTCCTGACGAAGGAGGAGGGCGGTCGACACACGCCGTTCTTCAACGGGTACCGGCCGCAGTTCTACTTCCGGACGACGGACGTGACCGGGGCGATGACGCTGCCGAAGGGCGTCGAGATGGTGATGCCGGGAGACAACGTCTCGGTCGAGGTGGAGCTCATCATGCCCGTCGCGATGGAGAAGGAGCTCCGGTTCGCCATCCGCGAGGGCGGGCGTACGGTCGGCGCGGGCGTGGTGGCCGAGGTCATCCAGTAGAAGCACGCCGCGGCGGACGGCGGTGCCCGCGACCGCGGGCACCGCGCAGCGCCGGGAACGAGACAAAGGTTCTTCAATGGCGACCCAGAAGATCAGGATCCGGCTCAAGGCCTACGACTACAAGCTGCTGGACCAGTCGGCCGGTGAGATCGTGGAGACGGCCAAGCGCACCGGCGCCAAGGTGGCCGGCCCGATCCCGCTCCCGACCCGGATCAACAAATTCACCGTCCTCCGCAGCCCGCACGTCGACAAGAAGTCGCGCGAGCAGTTCGAGATCCGCACGCACAAGCGGCTGCTCGACATCCTCGAGCCGACGCCGCAGACGCTCGACGCGCTGATGAAGCTCGACCTGTCGGCCGGCGTCGACGTGGAGATCAAGTAGGGGCTCGTCCCCTGCGAGGAACCACCATGGCCAAGTTCGACGTCTACGACCTCGAGAAGAACAAGGTGAGCGAGATCGAGCTCGCCGACGCCGTGTTCGCCGGCGAGGTGAACGAGCACCTCTTCTACGAGGTGGTCAAGGCGAAGCTCGCCTCCGATCGCTCCGGCACGCACGCCGTCAAGAACCGCTCGCTGGTGTCCGGCGGCGGCAAGAAGCCCTGGAAGCAGAAGCACACTGGCCGCGCCCGCCAGGGCTCGACCCGCGCCAGCCAGTGGGTCGGCGGCGGCAAGGCGATGGGGCCGAAGCCGCGCGACTACGCCTACGAGGTGCCGAGAAAGGTGCGCAAGGCCGCCCTCCGCTCGGCGCTGGCGCTGCGCAACCGCGACCAGAAGCTGCTCATCATCGAGAAGTGGGCGCCCGAGGCCCCCAAGGCCAAGGCGGCCGCCCAGGTGCTGAAGAAGTTGGGCCTCGCCAAGGCGCTGGTGGTCGACGCCGCCGCGAACGAGACGCTCGCGAAGAGCGTGCGCAACCTCCGCGGCGCGAACTTCCTCGCCGCCGAGGGCCTCAACGTCTACGACATCCTGAAGCACGACGCGCTCGTGCTCACCGCCGAGAGCGCCAAGAAGCTGGAGGCCTCCCTGTCATGATGCTCGCCGATCAGGACGTGGTGAAGCGTCCGCTCATCACCGAGAAGTCCGAGCGCGGCCGCGAGGCGGCGCAGCAGTACGCCTTCGAGGTGCACCGCGACGCGACCAAGATCCAGGTGAAGGGCGCGGTCGAGAAGCTCTTCGGCGTCCACGTGACGGCCGTCCGCACCTCGATCGCTCGGGGCAAGAACAAGCGCGTCGGCCGGAACCTCGGTCGCCGCCCCAACTGGAAGAAGGCCATCGTGACCTTGAAGGAAGGCGAGACCATCTCGCTCTTCGAGGGCGCGTAGCGCAAGGGAACGGACCATGGGCCTCAAGAGCTACAAGCCGACGAGCGCCGGGCGGCGCCTCATGACGGTCTCCGACTTCGCGGAGATCACGAAGTCGAAGCCCGAGAAGAAGCTCACCAAGGCGATCCGCAAGACCGGCGGCCGCAACGCGCACGGCCACATCACGACCCGCCACATGGGCGGCGGCCACAAGCGCCGCTACCGCCTCATCGACTGGCGGCGCGAGAAGGACGGCGTGCCGGCCAAGGTGGCCGCCATCGAGTACGACCCGAACCGCACCGCCCGCATCGCGCTGCTCCACTACAAGGACGGCGAGAAGCGCTACATCCTGGCGCCGGTCGGCCTGAACGTCGGCGACACGCTCGTCTCGGGCGAGGGCGTCGACATCCGCCCCGGCAACGCGCTGCCCATCCGCTCCATCCCGGTCGGCACCGTCCTCCACAACGTGGAGTCGCAGCCGGGCTCGGGGGGGCAGCTCATCCGCTCCGCCGGCTCCTTCGGCCAGCTCATGGCGAAGGAAGGCGCCTACGCCCAGATCCGCATGCCGTCGGGCGAGGTCCGGATGGTGCTGCAGGACTGCAAGGCCACCATCGGGCAGCTCTCCAACATCGAGAGCGCGTCCGTCCGCGTGGGCAAGGCCGGCAAGAGCCGCTGGCTCGGCATCCGCCCCACCGTGCGCGGCCTCGCCATGAACCCGGTCGATCACCCGCACGGCGGCGGCGAGGGCAAGTCGGGGCAGGGCAACCCGCACCCCGTCTCGCCGTGGGGCCAGAAGACCAAGGGCCTCAAGACCCGCAACAACCGCCGCACCGACAAGCTCATCGTCACCCGCCGCCGCCCGGGCGTGCGCAACACGCCTCACTAGCAGCCCCGGGACGAGGACAACGACATGGCGCGTTCCATCAAGAAGGGCCCGTTCGCGGACAAGCACCTCGCCAAGAAGGTCGAGGACGCGAACAAGGGCAACAAGAAGTCGGTCATCAAGACCTGGTCGCGGCGGAGCACCATCCTCCCCGACTTCGTCGGCCACACCTTCGCGGTCCACAACGGCCGCAAGTTCGTGCCGGTGTTCGTGACCGAGAACATGGTCGGGCACAAGCTGGGCGAGTTCGCCCCGACGCGCACCTTCCACGGCCACTCGGCCGAGAAGAAGGTCGCGGCGGCGCCCGCCCCCGCCCCCAAGAGGTAAGGAGCCACCGACATGGCCGAGACCGAGAAGAAGCAGAAGGCCGCGCCCGCCAAGCGCGCGGCGAAGGACCCGGCGGGCCCGCACGCCAGCCTGTCGTTCCTCCGGGTGGCGCCACGCAAGGTGCGGCTCGTCGCCGACCACGTGCGCGGCATGCCGGTGGGCGAGGCGCTCGCGCTGCTCCGCTACACGCCGCAGGCCGCGGCCAAGCCCCTCGCGAAGCTGCTGCGCTCCGCGGTGGCGAACGCCGAGCAGAAGGGCGGCCACGTCGACGTGGACGCGCTCTTCGTGAAGACGCTCACCGTGGACGGCGGCCCCAAGATGCGGCGGTTCATGCCGCGCGCCATGGGCCGGGCGTTCCGCATCGAGAAGCGCACCAGCCACGTCTACGTCGAGCTCGGGACCGGCGCCCGCGCCTGAGAGAACGAGGAGAACAGCCCATGGGTCAGAAAGTCCATCCGATCGGGTTCCGCCTCGGCGTCATCCGCTCCTGGGAGTCGAAGTGGTACGAGGAGAAGAACTACGCCAAGTGGCTGCACGAGGACATCAAGCTCCGTGAGTTCGTGAAGGAGAAGCTCGGCCAGGCCGGCATCTCCCGGATCGAGATCGAGCGGGCGGCCGACAAGGTCAAGATCAACGTCCACACCGCGCGCCCGGGCATCGTCATCGGCAAGCGCGGCGCCGGCATCGAGACCATCAAGAAGGACCTGCAGGGCCTCACCGAGAACGAGGTCTACCTGAACGTCGTCGAGGTCCGTAAGGCCGAGACGGACGCCCAGCTCGTCGCCGAGAACATCGCCACCCAGCTCGAGCGCCGGATCGCCTTCCGCCGCGCCATGAAGAAGTCGGTCCAGACGGCGCAGAAGTTCGGCGCCAAGGGCATCCGCGTCGCCTGCTCCGGCCGCCTCGGCGGCTCCGAGATGGCGCGCTACGAGTGGTACCGCGAGGGGCGCGTGCCGCTGCACACGCTGCGCGCGGACATCGACTACGGGTTCGCCGAGGCGAAGACCACCTACGGCAAGATCGGCTGCAAGGTGTGGATCATGCGGGGCGAGGTCCTGCCGGCCTCGTCGCCCGCGCGCCCGCCGCGCCACGCCGGCCGCGTCTAGCACCTCCGGGAGAACGACATGCTTCAGCCGGCGCGAACGAAGTATCGCAAGATGATGAAGGGCCGCATGCGCGGCAAGGCGTACCGCGGCTCCGAGCTCAACCAGGGCGAGTACGGGTTGCAGGCGACCGAGTGCGGCTGGCTGACCAGCCGGCAGATCGAGGCCGCCCGCGTCGCGATGACGCGCTTCGTGAAGCGGGGCGGCAAGATCTGGATCCGGGTCTACCCGGACAAGCCCATCACGAAGAAGCCCGCCGAGACGCGCATGGGCACCGGCAAGGGCAACGTGGAGTACTACGTCGCCGTCGTGAAGCCGGGGCGCATCCTCTACGAGATGGAGGGCGTCACGGACGAGATCGCCAAGAAGGCGTTCCACCTCGCCGCCCACAAGCTGCCGATCGCGACCAAGGTCGTGAAGCGCGGCGCCACGCTCTAGGAGCCTCGACATGGCCACCGCCAAGGAGCTGAACGAGCTGCAGCCGCAGGAGCTCGCCGATCGGGCGAAGGAGCTCAAGCGGTCGCTCTTCGACATGAAGTCCAAGCACAACACCGGCGTGCTCGACTCCACCGCCGACCTCGGCAAAGCGCGGAAGGACGTCGCGCGCTGCCTCACGGTCAAGCGGCAGAAGGAGCTCGCGGCGCAGGCGGCCGGGAAGGGGAAGGAGCAGCCATGACGACGGAGCGCGGAAGCCGCAAGACCCGCATCGGCGTGGTCGTCTCGAACAAGATGACGAAGACGGTCGTCGTCAAGGTCGAGCGCCGCGTGGCGGATCCGAAGTACGGCAAGATCGTGATGAAGGCGACCAAGTTCAAGGCGCACGACGAGAAGCAGGAGTGCCAGCCGGGCGACAAGGTCCGCATCGAGGAGACCCGGCCGCTCTCGAAGGACAAGCGCTGGCGGGTCGTCGAGACGCTCGAGAAGGCGGCGGAGGTCTAGGCCATGATCCAGCAGCAGACGATGCTCGACGTGGCGGACAACTCCGGCGCCAAGCGCGTCCAGTGCATCAAGGTGCTGGGCGGCTCGCGCCGCCGCTACGCCTCGATCGGCGACGTCATCGTCGTGGCGGTCAAGGAGGCCATCCCGCAGGCCAAGGTGAAGAAGGGCGAGGTGGCGCGCGCCGTCATCGTCCGCACCAGCCGCGAGGTGAAGCGGCCGGACGGCAGCTACATCCGGTTCGATGGCAACTCGGCGGTGCTCATCAACAAGGACCTCGAGCCCATCGGCACCCGTATCTTCGGGCCGGTCGCCCGCGAGCTCCGCGCCCGCAAGTTCATGAAGATCATCTCGCTCGCGCCGGAGGTCCTCTAGGTCATGCAGATCCGCAAGGGCGACACGGTCAAGGTCATCGCCGGCAAGGACAAGGGCAAGTCGGGCAAGGTGATCGAGGTCCTCCGCGAGAAGGGCCGGGTCCGGGTGGAGAAGGTCCAGGTGGTGAAGCGGCACCTCAAGAAGGGCCGCAACCCCTCGAACCCGGAGGGCGGCATCATCGAGCAGAACGGCACCGTCGCCATCTCGAACGTGATGGTGGTGGGCGCCGGCGAGAAGCCCGTCCGCAAGGAGAAGATCGCCCGCGAGCTCGGGGCTAAGGAGAAGGCGCGCCGCGAGAAGAAGTCCGCGGCGAGGTAGTTCACGTCTTCGCAGGGGGCGGGGGCTCGTCCCCCCGCCGATGGAAGTGAACCCGCATCGCCCGGCACGAGAAGGGGCCGGCCGAAGGCAAGGAGAGTCGAGATGGCAGCACGGCTGAGGGAGCGGTTCGAGAAGGAGATCCGCCCGGCGCTCATGAAGGAGCTCGGGTTCAAGAACCCGATGCAGACGCCGCGGCTGGAAAAGGTGGTCGTCAACATGGGCCTCGGCGAGGCCATCAACAACGGCAAGATCATCGACGCCTCGGTGGAGCAGCTCGCCCAGATCACCGGCCAGAAGCCGGTCATCACGAAGGCGCGCAAGTCCATCGCGAACTTCAAGCTGCGCCAGGGCCAGTCCATCGGCGCGATGGTCACGCTGCGCGGCGACCGCGCCTACGAGTTCCTCGACCGCCTGGTGAGCGTCGCGCTGCCGCGCGTCCGCGACTTCAAGGGTGTGTCGCCCAAGGCCTTCGACGGCAAGGGCAACTACACGCTCGGCGTGCGCGAGCAGATCATCTTCCCCGAGATCAACTACGACAAGGTCGAGAAGATCAAGGGCATGAACATCACCGTGGTGACGACGGCCCGCAACGACGAGGAAGGCCGCGCGCTGCTCCGGTCGCTCGGCATGCCGTTCCGCCAGTAGCGGAAAGGCCCAGGAGATTCACGAATGGCGAAGCTTTCCAAGATGGCGCAGGCGAAGCGCAAGCTGAAGTTCCCGGTCCGCCAGTACAACCGCTGCGAGATCTGCGGCCGCCCGCGCGCGTTCCTGCGCAAGTTCCAGATGTGCCGCATCTGCTTCCGCAAGCGCGCGCTGCAGGGCGAGATCACCGGCGTCATCAAGTCGAGCTGGTAGGAGACCTCACCCATGTCCATGACCGATCCCATTGGCGACATGCTGACGCGCATCCGCAACGCGTCGTCGGCCCGGCACGAGAAGGTGGTCGTCCCCGCCTCCGGCCTCAAGGCCCGCATCGCGGAGGTGCTTCGCGAGGAGGGCTACATCAAGGACTTCGTCCGGCACGACGACGGCGCGCAGGGCGCCATCACCATCATGCTCAAGTACAGCGCGGACCGCGAGCCGGCCATCAGCGACATCAAGCGGGTGTCGAAGCCGGGCCTGCGCCGCTACGTCCCCACCGACTCCATCCCGAGGGTGCTGAACGGGATGGGGATCGCCATCCTCTCGACGTCGAAGGGCGTGCTGGTGGATCGCGAGGCCCGCAAGCAGAAGGTGGGCGGCGAGATCATCTGCACGGTCTGGTAGGAGAAGCCATGTCCCGAGTCGGCAAGCTCCCGGTCAAGATCCCGGACAAGGTCAAGGTCGCCGTCGCGAACGGCGACATCAAGGTCGAGGGTCCGAAGGGGAAGATGCACTTCCCGTTCAACCCCCGCGTCAAGGTGGAGGTGGCGGGCCAGGAGGTCCGCGTCACCCGCCCGGACGAGTCCCGCGAGTCGAAGGGCCTGCACGGCCTCACCCGCACCCTCGTCAAGAACGCCATCGACGGCGTCGTGAGGGGTTACGAGCGCTCGCTCGAGATCAGCGGCGTCGGCTTCAAGGCCGAGGTGAAGGGCAAGGACATCAACTTCACGCTCGGCTTCTCGCACCCGGTCGTCTTCAAGCTCCCCGAGGGCGTGACGGCCGAGGTCGACGCGAAGCAGACGCGGCTCATCGTGCGCGGCGTGGACAAGCACCTGCTCGGCCTCACCGCCGCCAAGATCCGTGCCCTCAGGCCGCCCGAGCCGTACAAGGGCAAGGGCATCAAGTACGCGGAGGAGACGATCCGCCGCAAGGAAGGCAAGACGGGCGCGGCCTAGGCCGCCCATCTCATGCGCCGGCTGTTCCTGCGCCGGCGCACGGAGGAACCACCATGGCGAAGCACACCACCGCACGCGAGAAGCGCAAGGCCCGCATCCGGAAGAAGCTGAGCGGCACCACCGAGCGTCCTCGCCTCACCGTGTACAAGAGCCTCAAGCACATGTACGCGCAGCTCGTCGACGACACGACCGGGAAGACCCTGGCCGCCGTCTCGACGGGCTCGAAGGCGCTCAAGAACGAGGTGAAGGAGGACGACAAGACCGCCGCCGCCAAGAGGGTGGGGACGGCCATCGCGCAGGCTGCCCAGACGAAGGGCATCAAGCGCGTCGTCTTCGATCGCAACGGCTTCGACTACCACGGCCGCATCGCGGCCGTCGCTCAGGCGGCCCGCGAGGCCGGCCTCGAGTTCTAGAGGATACGCATGCCTGCACCCATCAACGCGAACGATCTCGACCTGCAGGACAAGGTCGTCCACATCAACCGCGTCGCCAAGGTCGTGAAGGGCGGCCGGCGCTTCAGCTTCTCCGCGCTCATCGTGGTGGGCGACGGGCAGGGCCACGTCGGCGTCGGCCTCGGCAAGGCGAACGAGGTGCCCGAGGCGATCCGTAAGGGCGGCGAGCAGGCGAAGAAGCACCTGTTCAAGGTGCCGCTCGTCGGCACCACCATTCCGCACGAGGTGCTCGGGCACTTCGGCGCGGGCCGCGTGCTGCTCAAGCCGGCCGGCGAGGGCACCGGCGTCATCGCCGGCGGCTCGGTCCGCGCCGTGCTCGAGGCGGCCGGGATCCGCAACGTGCTCACGAAGTGCCAGGGTTCGCGCAATCCGCACAACGTCATCAAGGCGACGGTGGCCGGCCTGAAGCGGCTGCGCTCCGCCGACGACAACGCCCGCCTGCGCGGCAAGCAGCTCGCCGAGCTGCAGGGCTAGCCGGAGGAACACATGTCCGCCATTCGTGTGAAGCTGGTCCGCGGTCTCGCGGGTTGCCCCGAGCCGCACCGGGTCGTCGTGCGCGGCCTCGGCCTCAAGAAGACGAACTCGACGAAGCTCCTGCCCGACACCCCCCAGACGCTCGGGATGATCGACAAGGTGCGCTATCTCGTCACGTGGGAGCGCGTCGACGCGCCGCCGCCCGCCGGCCGCAAGGCTCGCAAGCAGGCGGCCGCCAAGGCGTAGCGCCGCTGCGACCGTCCGCCGCACGCGGGACAACGGTCGCCCATCCGGGTTAAAAGGGAGATTCCGACGATGTCACTCAGCCAGCTCAAGGCGCCGAAGGGCGCGAAGCGCGTGCGCAAGCGGGTCGGCCGCGGCCAGGCGTCCGGCCTCGGCAAGACCGCCGGCCGCGGCGGCAAGGGCCAGAAGGCGCGTAGCGGCAACATGCACTTCGAGGGGTTCGAGGGCGGCCAGATGCCGCTCCAGCGGCGCCTCCCGAAGTTCGGCTTCAACAACGTCTTCCGCCGGGACCTCGACGAGGTGCAGGTGGCGAAGCTGGCGATGCTTCCGGCCGGCTCGGTGGTGGATCAGGCGGCGCTCGCCCAGGCCGGTCTCGTCCGCAAGAACGCCGATGGCGTGGTGGTGCTCGGTCAGGGCGAGGTGCAGGGCGCCTACACCGTGAAGGCCGACCGCGTCACGGCCGGCGCGCGCGCCGCGATCGAGAAGGCTGGCGGCAAGGTGGAGCTGCTCCCCAAGCCGCAGACGATGTACGAGAAGGCGAAGGCGGCCAAGGCCGCCAAGGCCGCCGCGAAGAAGTAGGACGGACCAGGACGGACACCGCCCGGGTGTCCGTCCCTTGGTCGCGAAGGGTTGGGGCAAGGGGGCTTGTCCCCAGCCGTGAGAGGGCGAGGAACGCATGGTGACGAGCGGCATCGCGAACATGTTCCGCATCCCGGAGCTGAGGAAGCGGCTCCTCTTCACGCTCGGCATCCTCGCCGTCTACCGGCTCGGGATCTTCGTCACGACCCCCGGCGTCGATCGCATTGCCATGCGGCGCGTGGTGGCGAGCTCGGGCGGCCTGCTCGGCCTCTTCAACCTGTTCTCCGGCGGCGCGCTCGAGCAGCTCTCGATCTTCGCGCTCGGCATCATGCCGTACATCTCCGCCTCCATCATCCTGCAGCTCCTCACGGTGGTGATCCCCGCGCTGGAGAAGATGCAGAAGGAGGGCGAGGTCGGCCGGCGCAAGATCACGCAGTACACGCGCTACGGCACCATCGTCCTGTCCGTGATCCAGGGCATCGGCATCGCCACCTACCTCGAGTCGCTGCGCGACAACACGGGGCTGATGGTGGTGCAGAACCCGGGCTGGAGCTTCCGCCTCCTCACCGTCATCTCGCTCGCCGCGGGCACCGCCTTCATCATGTGGATGGGCGAGCAGATCACGGAGCGCGGCGTCGGGAACGGCATCTCGCTCATCATCTTCGCCGGCATCGTGGCGCGCATCCCCGACGCCATCTACCAGACCTGGGCCGCCTACCGGACGCCCGGCGCCGGCCTCGACGAGTTCAAGGTCATCGCGCTCCTCGCGCTGATGATCGCGGTGGTCGCCATCATCGTGTTCTTCGAGCGCGGGCAGCGCCGCATCCCGGTGCAGTACGCGAAGCGGGTGGTGGGCCGGAAGCTCTACGGCGGACAGTCGACGCACCTGCCGCTCAAGGTGAACACGGCCGGGGTCATCCCGCCCATCTTCGCGAGCTCGGTGCTGCTCTTCCCGGCCACGCTGGCGTCGTGGTTCCCGTTCCTGTCGCGGATCTCGGATCAGATGCGCCCGGGCACGTGGATCTACAACACGCTGTACGTCGCGATGATCATCTTCTTCGCCTACTTCTACACGGCGGTGACGTTCAACCCGGTCGACGTGGCGGACAACCTCAAGAAGTACGGCGGGTACATCCCGGGCATCCGCCCGGGCAAGACGACGGCCGAATACATCGACCACGTCCTGTCGCGGATCACGTTCGGCGGCGCCATCTACATCGCCGCGGTGTGCGTCCTCCCGACCCTGCTCATCAACCAGTTCGGCGTGCCGTTCTACTTCGGCGGGACGGCGCTCCTCATCGTGGTCGGCGTCGCGCTCGACACCGTGCAGCAGATCGAGGGGCACCTCATCACGCGGCACTATGAGGGCTTCACCGGCCCGCGCGGTCCGCGGATCCGCGGCCGCCGCGTCGGCGCCGCCGTCAACGCGTGACGGAGCGCGTCGGCGACCGCCGGCGCCAGGAGAGCTCGATGATCTTCATCCTCCTCGGTCCACCCGGCGCGGGGAAGGGCACGCAGGCGAAGCTGCTCGCGCACGAGTACGGGATCCCGCACATCTCGACCGGCGACATGTTCCGCGACCACAAGGCGCGCGGGACCGAGATCGGCAAGAAGATCCAGGCCATCATGGACGCGGGTGGTCTCGTGACGGACGACATCACGAACGCCATGGTGAAGGAGCGGCTGGCGCGGCCCGACGTCGCGCCGGGCTTCATCCTCGACGGCTACCCGCGTACCACCGCCCAGGCCGAGTACCTCGAGACGCTGCTGCGCTCGATGGGGAAGCAGATCGATCGCGTGCTCTCCTACGAGGTGGCGGAGGAGCTCGTCGTCGAGCGCATCAGCGGGCGGCGGAGCTGCCCGAAGTGCGGAGCCGTCTACCACGTATCGGCCAACCCGCCGCGCACGTCCGGCGTCTGCGATCGCGATGGGACCTCGCTCGTCCAGCGCGACGACGACCGCCCCGAGAACGTGAAGAAGCGGATGCAGGAGTACGCCGACAAGACCTGGCCGCTCAAGCGCTTCTACCAGGAGCGCGGCAAGGTGGCCGAGATCGAGGGCGTCGGCACGCCGGAGGGCATCCTCGCCGCCACCAAGGCCGTCCTGAGCGGCTCGCGATGAGCTGGAGGAGCCCCGCCCACCGCGGGGAGTGCCCGGCCCTCGTATGAACGAGCGCGTGGAGCTCAGGAGCGCCGACGAGATCGCACGCATCCGCGAGGCGAGCCTCGTCGTCCAGCAGGTGCTGGCGGAGGTGACCGCCGCAGCCGCGCCAGGGGTCACCACGGGCGAGCTCGATCGCATTGCTGCGCGTGCCACCGCCGCCCGGGGCGCCAAGCCGGCGTTCCTCGGGTACCACGGCTACCCGGCGGTCCTCTGCGTCTCCGTGAACGACGAGGTCGTCCACGGGATCCCGTCGGACCATCGGGTCCTGCGCGAGGGTGACGTGGTGGGGCTCGACTTCGGGGTCTCTCTCGACGGCTACTTCGGTGACGCCGCCCGAACGATCCCGGTGGGCAGCGTCTCGCCGGAGGCGGCGCGGCTCCTGGACGTGGGGCAGGAGGCGCTCCGGCGAGCGATCGCCGCGGCGAGGCCGGACGCGCGGCTGGGCGACATCGGATTCGCGGTCCAGCAGCACGTGGAGGCGGCGGGTTGCTCGGTCGTCCGTGATTTCGTCGGGCACGGAATCGGGCGCAGGCTCCACGAGCCACCGCAGGTCCCCAACTACGGCGCGCCGGGGACCGGCCTGCGCCTCCGCCCGGGGATGGTCCTCGCCATCGAGCCGATGGTGAACGCGGGCGGGAGCGAGGTGCGCACGCTCGACGATGGCTGGACGGCGGTCACGGTCGACGGCAGCCTCTCGGCCCATTTCGAGCACACGGTGGCCGTGACGGACGATGGGCCCGTGATTTTGTCTCAGCCCCCGGGTGGGAGCTGAAGGAGTGGGGAGCTCCAGGCGGCCCGAATTCGCCGGGAGACGTTGCAGGAAGAAAATGCCTGTGTTATAGGGCGCGCTTCGCAAACTGCCCGAGGTGGGGGAGGGCGGGGCGAGAGCTTTGAAATGACGGCGTTCCGGGAATCGCCCGGCGCCAGTCCCGCCGGAAGCTGCGGCGGGGCTTTTCGTCTGGACGAGATTTTTTCTCGGGAGGCAGTCGCGTCATGAAGGTCCGCGCTTCGGTCAAGAAGATTTGCGACAAGTGCAAGGTCATCAAGCGCAAGGGCGTCGTGCGGATCATCTGCCCCGCCAACCCGCGCCACAAGCAGCGCCAGGGCTAGCGCCCGCGCACCGCCAGGAACCAGGAGAACAGCGAAGATGGCCCGTATCGCAGGCGTCGACCTCCCCCGCGAGAAGCGCATCGAGATCTCGCTCCAGTACATCTACGGAATCGGCAAGACCTCCGCGAAGAAGATCTGCGGAACCGCCGGCGTCGCGGTGACGACCCGCACCAAGGATCTCACCGACGACGAGGTGCGCCGGCTGCGCGAGACGATCGAGCAGTCGTTCAAGGTGGAGGGCGACCTCCGGCGCGAGACCTCCATGAACATCAAGCGGCTCATGGACCTCGGCTGCTACCGCGGCCTCCGTCACCGCAAGGGGCTCCCGGTCCGCGGCCAGCGCACCCACACCAACGCCCGCACGCGCAAGGGACCGAAGCGCGGCCTGATCCGGAAGCCGGCCGCCGCCCCGGCGCCCAAGGCGTAGCCAAAAACACGAACGCGTAGGGCGGGGGCTCGTCCCCCGCCACCGAGGAGAACAGAGTGGCCGACGAGAAGAACGAGAACAAGCCCGCCGCGGCGGCGCCCAAGGCCGAGGAGCCCACGGCGCCGGCCCTGCCCAATCTGGGCGGCATCGAGCCCGTCACCGCCTCGCCCGTCACCCCGAAGAAGGGGAAGAAGCGGGTGAAGAAGAACATCGCGGCCGGGATCGTCCACATCGCGGCCAGCTTCAACAACACCCAGATCACGATCACCGACGTCTCCGGGAACGTGATCTCGTGGTCCTCCGCGGGCGCACGCGGCTTCAAGGGCTCGCGCAAGTCCACGCCGTTCGCGGCCCAGGTTGCGGCGGGCGACGCCGCGGCCAAGGCGATGGAGCACGGCCTCAAGAGCGTCACGGTGCAGGTTTCCGGCCCCGGCGCCGGCCGCGAGTCGGCCCTGCGCGCCCTGTCCGCCGCAGGGCTGAAGATCTCGCTCATCCGCGACGTCACCCCCATCCCGCACAACGGCTGCCGGCCGCCCAAGCGCCGCCGCGTCTAAGGTCAGGAGAACAACGTGGCTCGTTACACCGAAAGCGTCTGCCGGCTCTGCCGCCGCGAGAACCTCAAGATGTACCTGAAGGGTGATCGCTGCTACACGGACAAGTGCGCCATCGAGCGCCGTCCCTACCCCCCGGGCCAGCACGGCCAGGGCCGGATCAAGTTCTCCGAGTACGGCGTCCAGCTCCGCGAGAAGCAGAAGGTGAAGCGGATGTACGGCATGCTCGAGGCGGACTTCCGCCACGCCTACGCCAACGCGGCCGCGGCCAAGGGCAAGACCGGCGACAACCTGCTGCAGACGCTCGAGCTCCGCCTCGACAACGTCGTGTTCCGGCTCGGCTTCGCCGACACCCGCAACGAGGCGCGGCAGCTCGTCCGCCACGGCCACTTCCGCGTCAACGGCCGCAAGGTCAACATCCCGTCCTTCCGCCTCAAGATGGGCGACAAGGTCGAGCTGAAGGACCGGTCGAAGAAGGTGGTGCGCATCAACGAGGCGCTCGAGACGGTCGATCGCCGCGGCGTGCCGCAGTGGCTCGAGCTCGACAAGGGCGGTTTCAAGGGCACGATCAAGACGCAGCCCGCCCGCGAGGACATCACCATGCCGATCCAGGAGCAGCTCATCGTCGAGCTCTACTCCAAGTAATCGGCGCGTTCACTTCACGTTCAACACGGCCGCGCGCCTCACGGCGCCTCGACTCCGCTCGGCTGGCGGAGACGGGGAGGGGGCGGCGGCCCGAGGAGACAGCCCATGGCAGATGCCATCGTCACGAAGAACTGGCGCGACCTCATCAAGCCCCGCGGCCTGCAGGTCGACCCAGAGAGCCTCACCAACACCTACGGGAAGTTCGTCGCCGAGCCGCTCGAGCGCGGCTTCGGCATCACGCTCGGCAACTCGCTGCGCCGCGTGCTCCTCTCGAGCCTGCAGGGCGCCGCCATCACTTCGGTCAAGATCGAGGGGGTGGAGCACGAGTTCATGACGATCCCGGAGGTGGCCGAGGACGTCACCGACGTCATCCTCAACCTCAAGGAAGTCCTGCTCCAGATCCACACCAACGAGGTGAAGACGCTCCGCGTCGAGGCGGAGGGCCCGAAGGAGATCAAGGCGGGCGACATCATCACGGACGGCCAGGTGGAGATCCTGAACCCGGGGCACCACCTCTTCACCATCAGCGAGGGTGGCCGGGTCCGGATGGAGCTCGCCGCGCGCCGCGGCCGCGGCTACGTCCCGTCGGAGCGCAACAAGGTGGCGGGCCAGCCCATCGGGACCATCCCCATCGACGCGCTCTTCAGCCCCATCCGCAAGGTGAACTACCAGGTCACCAACGCGCGCGTCGGGCAGCAGACCGACTACGACAAGCTCACGCTCGAGGTGTGGACCGACGGCTCGGTCGCGCCCGCCGACGCGGTGGCCTTCGCCGCCAAGATCGTGAAGGAGCAGCTCTCGATCTTCATCAACTTCGACGAGACCGAGGAGCCGAGCATCGAGCCGGTCGCCGTCGAGGAGACGAAGCTGAACGAGAACCTGTTCCGCTCCGTCGACGAGCTCGAGCTCTCGGTCCGCAGCGCGAACTGCCTGCAGAACGCGAACATCAAGAGCATCGGCGACCTCGTCCAGAAGACCGAGGCCGAGATGCTGAAGACGAAGAACTTCGGCCGGAAGTCGCTCAAGGAGATCAAGGAGATCCTGGCCGAGATGGGCCTCTCCCTCGGGATGAAGCTCGAGAACTGGCCGCCCAAGACCGCGCCGCAGGCCCCCAAGGCCTAGCGTCGCACGGACACCTGAGGAGATATCCCCATGAAGCATCGCGTCGTCGGCCGCCGGCTCGACCGCACCACCGAGCACCGCACGGCCATGTTCCGCAACATGGTGACGAGCCTATTCCGCCACGAGCGGATCGTCACCACCACGCCCAAGGCGAAGGAGATGAAGCGCTTCGCCGACAAGTTCATCACGCTCGCCAAGCAGGGCACGGCGCACGCCCGCCGGCAGGCGAACCGCGACGTCCGTGACGTCGAGGTCCTGAACAAGCTGTTCGAGACGCTCGGGCCGCGGTTCAAGGCTCGCGCGGGCGGCTACACCCGCATCATCCACATGGGTCGCCGCGCCGGCGACGCGGCCGACATGTCGATGATCGAGCTCGTCGAGCGCACCGCTCCGGCCGCGGCCGAGGGCGAGGCGCCGAAGAAGGCGAAGAAGGCGAAGGCCGAGCCGGCCGAGAGGTCCGCCTAGCCGCCACACGGCACAGCAGCTCCTCTGCGGGCGCCGCTCCGGTCACGGGGCGGCGCTCGTTGCGTCTCGGGACCTCGCGCGGTGCGCCACGGCCGTTTCGCGCGCTCCGCTTGCCCTGCTACAACCGTCGGGCCCGATGCCGCCGCCGTTCTACGCGCACGATCCGTTCCTCGCGGTCCACGCGGCGCTGCAGCAGCCGTGGCTCGACGTGCCGGCGGCCGTGCTGTCGACCGTCTGCGAGGGGTGGGCCCTGGCGCTGCTCGGGCTGGCGGTCTTCGCCTGGCTCGAGCGCGATGGCCGCCGCCTGGCGGTCATGTACCTGCCGCTCACCGTGGCGCTCGTCGCCAGCGGCGCCGCGGCGCAGCAGCTCAAGGACCTGTTCGCGACGCCCCGGCCGCTCGCCGTGTACGGCCCGGACCAGATCCGGGTCGCGCTGGAGCCGCTCTATCAGTTCGGGTTCCCGAGCGGCCACTCCAGCGCCGTCGCGGCGTTCGGCACCTACGCGCTGCTCGCGTACGGCCGCCGACTCCGATGGGTGCTAGCGCTCGTCTTCCTCGGGGGGCTGTCGCGCGTCTACGTGGGCGCGCACTGGATCACGGACGTCGTCGGCGGCTGGGCGCTCGGCGGGTCGATCGGGTGGGCCGTGAACGCCGTCGCGCGGCACGGCCGGGACGGGATTCTCCATTCGAGCCCGCGCCCCGCGGCTGGCGCCGAGCCTCGCGGTCCTTGACTTGATGACCTAGCTCCCGTAAAAGAATCCGCTTTTTCCGGGGAACGGTACTGGGCCACGGCGGCGCCGCGGCTCAACGTTCCGTATTTCCAGTGATTCCAGGAGGCAGCACATGGCAGTGGTTCTGCGGCTGAGCCGAGCCGGCACGCACAAGGCGCCCTTCTACCACGTGGTGGCGACCGACTCGCGCAACCCGCGCGATGGCAAGTACCTCGAGGACGTGGGTATCTACGACCCGACGCAGCGGCCGGAGCGCATCGAGCTCAAGGCGGAGCGCGTGGAGCACTGGCTCAAGGTCGGGGCGAAGCCGAGCCAGACCGTGGCG
>Ga0318567_10000264_pt1 | contig 23590 bp, 24 predicted proteins | sample GRESIP088b5f20_FD_203691 | JGI IMG/M metagenome (GOLD analysis project Ga0318567, IMG submission 203691) | Tropical soil microbial communities from Luquillo Experimental Forest, Puerto Rico - GRE.SIPMG.088b5f20 | ecosystem: Environmental > Terrestrial > Soil > Tropical forest > Bulk soil...
AACTACGGGACCATGAGTTACAATAAATATTTTCCAATTCATAACAAAATCAACTAAAGAACTTAATCAACTTTCTGAATTCTCTATGCATTAAAGTCAGTTTTGATGGTTTATATTGAGGAATATCACCATAATTCAGATCTGATAGTTGATTTATTGAATTTACTTTCTTTACATCAAAAGAGCTGTCCCATTCAAACCCTTCAACCAAATAATTTGTAAATAAATTTAAATCCTTTAAATAACCTTTTTCAATCAACACATTGAGAAAAAAACGAAATTGCTCAAATTCGGCAATATTAGTTTCTCTTTTGGACATGTAATACAATGTACCGTCAATCATTTTTTGAATATTTAAATGAACGTCAATATTATAGAGATATTCAAAATAAATCGTCGGATATTCAATATAACCACGTTTCCCTACTCGAAATATTTCGGATAAAAAAAAATCGAAATTCGGTACATGTTCAATTACATGAGAACAAATTACATAATCAAACTCTGCATTTTTAAATGGGAAAGTAGTTCCATTGTAATAAACAATTTGCTTATCTGTTATTAGATTTTCAACAGATTGTCCTCTTTGTGCGATTGCTGTTTCTTCATCAGACCATTGCATTTCTAGAAAAACATCTGAACGAAAATATGGAGATGAACCAGGTCCTATTTCAAGTACCCTATCACCCTCTTTAACTTTTGTTATTCTTTCTGGAAAGAACATGCGCGAATATATCTTTAAATTTATGTATTATGTAAGATTACTCAGGAGCAATCTTTTAAAGTTTATCTTGAGATTTAGATAGTACTCCCATATTTTGTCCTCTGCATCTGACGTAAAACGAGGTTGACATAGAAATTGTTGATATAATTTAGAATCCGAATTGATTTCCCGAATTAGCTCTAAAACTGAACTATTGTCACTGTCCTTATTCCAACAGATAATGGCATTTTGGTTTAGTATATCTTCTTCAGGTCGATTATTCGACCCCCAATAAATAGGAATACAACCGGCTTCAATAGATTGAAATATTTTTTCGGTAACATAACCAGGCGCATTTGAATTTTCAGGACAAATATTAAACTTATACTGTTTTATAAATTCATATTTATTATCAGTGTAAAGTTCACTCAAATCGTTGGTATTCTTTCTAAATTTGCCAGCGGAAATAACCGTACCTATTTCAGATAATGAATCGATTATTTGTCCTCGGATACCATTCCAATCATGACTTGCCACCAGCGAACAAAATCCGGCTCTGTTGTCATATCGAATTTCTGATAACTGTTTCACTCGCAGCTTTACCGCCTGATAATCAGCTCTAGGATCAAAAAGAGACATAATCCAGAGTGGAAATCGCAGATAACCTTCATTGTACTCATAATCAAATCCTAATGATAAATCAAAGGTTTGTTCTTTACAGAGCTGTTTGTAGTCGTTAAAGCGTTCTGCCTGCATATTTTCTCCTGAAAAAAAAATATTAATTCCTCGCTTCCGTTTTTTCAGCAATTCAACAGGCCCTAATACCGAATAGAAATTGACTCTTGTTTTATTATTTCTCAATAAATCATGTTGTTCAATAAACTGTGTAAACCAGATTTCCCGAGCTAATTGAGTAGTCCAGAAATTGTAATAACGAATTTGACGCAGACCGTTAAATCTAAAATTATCAATGTCTTGTTTAAAAAAAATATATTCCTGCTTAATATTCATCAATTCGCAATTAAAGAATTAGTCATTATAGTTACAGTCGCCATATAATTTTTGATAGCTTGCCAATCCTTCCATAATACTTACTTTGCCACCAATGATTAAGGACTTTATCTCTTTTTGCCAACAATGGATAACTATTCATTGTATCCCAATTTTCGGAATAAGTTTCGTCCGTTGAAAGTGTTTCTATACAATATTTTTTTGCCAAAATAGAAAACACACTCTGATCATGTCTATGCGCTTCAAATTCGGCGAATTCAGCAAACTTGGAATTTGAATCTGTAAATAAATCAGAATTGTCATATAAAACAGCTAGCCATTCAGTTATAAAATCAACGCTAGTTTTACATTTTCTTATAAATATATGAGTTGCTTCAATTTGAGTAGTATCAGTATAATATTTATTTTCCTCAACATTAAAATGTCGAAAAACATCCATCTTAGTAAGCTTTTTTTCTAGATGAACCGGACTTCTAAAAGCTAGAATACCAATTCTCGATTTATCAACACAATCTAAATAATCCATTAATCTTTTTTTACCACCTATATTAAGATGAGACCCCAAATCCATATAAAGTAAAATATCTCCATCGTTCATTTTACTCAAGATTTGATAAATAATCTGAGGTTTCCAACACCAATAGCCAAAGCCTCTGGAGTAAGGTCTTAATAATTTACTAAAACTCTTTCGGAAAGATTTATTTAAATCTTTTTCAGAATAAAATTGTATTTCATCAAATACATTAAACTCGCATGCTTGAGCTAAAAGTCTTGGAAATCCCTTTTTGAAATGTTTATTTGCGAAAGAACTTAATATAACCATAAAATTCTCAATTCAAAATTTGAGTATCAAATCTCTATCAACGATATTCTTTTAATTTCAAATTCCGACTGCTTTTCAATTCTTACTCTTCCTCCATTTGCTAATACAGCCGCCTTATAACCAGAACGTTTTGCGCATTCAGCTATATATTTGTTATAAATCCCATACGGATAGGCAAAGTGAAGCACCGGCTTACATATATATTTTTCAATATTATCTTTCGAATCGCTTAATTCCTGTTCCAGTTCTTCTGTTGACAAATTTGTCAAGGGAGTATGAGTAACAGTATGTGAACCAATCGTACAGATAGGATCAGTTGACATTGCGGCAATTTGCTCCCAACTTAATGCTAACTGCTCTGCCAACTCTGAATATGAAAAAGTATAATTACTAAGCAATTGCCGTACAAGCTTTTTCATATCCTCACCTTTCGCATTAAATAAGGCAGAACGGATATAATCAAAAGCCTTATTCTTTTCATCTGTTGTTAAGGCAGGAAGCTTTGTTCCATCACCCAACACTAATTCATCGTTGGCTTTCAGAATTGCTTCCAATACATACCACCACATAGAAGCCTTTTTGTCCGGAAAATCAGTTGTTACATAAATAGCAAACGGACAATTGTATTTTTTTAATACCGGATATGCCAACTCATAATTATCTTTATAACCATCATCAAAAGTAAAACAGACAAATTTCTTCTGTTGTCTTTTCCCACTTTTAACTATTTCATAAACCTCATCGAGCGAAACAAACTGATACCCATTAGCCCGATAATCGAGAATTGTTTTTTCCAGCAATTCAGACGTAATTTCTATTTGTCGGTTGGCTTCCAATAAACTTCTCTCATGTACTACCCTGTGCAACATGAGTATTTCCCCCATCGACGGATGAAGTAGTTTATAGATTTTACGTTTGATTCTTTGTAAAAGCATACTTATTTCAAAACACATTGCCTGGCAATTCCAAGATTCCTTCGAAAACCCAAATAAACCCAATTAAACGATATAAAATAGCGAATCAGACTTTCCAAATTCATTTGTCTAAAGAATTTATCTAAAATATATCCTTTGAGAAAAATCTGTAAATGATAATGTAGCTCTGTCTTTATCGCATCCTTATCAATATATTCTCCATCTTCAGCATTTCTTTGGCAAATAACATTGCTCCATTTGACAAATTTCTTATAATCAACAATTGATTCAATTTTCCCTTCCACAAACCGATTCATATGGAATTCCTTTTCTTCTTGGGTAAATTTTGAAGATATTCGCTCTAACATTTCCATGCGCACTTTATTCTGAACTAACATTTGCTTTGAAGCATTTGCAACCGAACAAATTTGCTCTTCGTGTTGACGATAACGTACCAGTGGTTCTGGTATATTATATATTTCTGTAAGATCAATACAATCTACCCACATTTTATAGTCGTCGGCCAATCGGTAAGCTTCGTTATACATTACGCCTGTTTCATCTAAAAACGATTTACGAAATACTACACTGGGATGACTCATACAACAAAAAAAAAGAAAACCCACCTTTAAGTATTCATTGGTAACCGGAAAAATCTTCACCCCTTCTCTATCACCGAACAACTCGATGGATGTCCCGCAAATTCCAATACGAGGATCGGCATCCAATCGTTGAATTTGTTTTTCCAGTTTCGTTGGCAACCATATATCATCCTGATCAATACGGGCAATATATTCAGTCAAACTCATATTCATCCCCTTAACGGGAGCGCCTATAGATCCCAGATTTTTTTGATTTAAACAATACTTTATTCTGGGGTCGGTAAATGAAAGAATTACTTCCTCGCTGTTATCTGTTGAAACATCATTTATAATCAAAAAATCAAAATCGGTGAATGTCTGATTCAAAACGCTCTCAATCGTTTCTTTCAAGTATTTTGAACCATTATAGACCGGTAGAACCACTGTAATTTTTTTCACGACTTATTTTTTTAAAGCATAAACGAACCTACCCAGCAGTATATACATATTGATTAACGGATTGTATTGATAGAATAAATGCAATATCTCTTTCCGAACATCTGAAGCGAAAGAGTATCTTTCATTATCTTTCAGATACATTTTCGCCCATTTTATCAACACACGTTGAGAAATGTCTATTCCATCAATAGTAGAGATATAAATAAAAACTCGAAAACCTTCAGTAAAATACTTGCCCGTTATTTTTGCATTAGTGGATACATTTTCGTCATGAACACGATAATGATTTAAAGTTTGTTTTATCTCCAGCACATGAGTGTTCAGCGCCAACTGCACATAAAGAAACCAATCGCCAGAATATTTCATCTGACGGTATTCGTCATTCACAGTCTGAGTCAATAAAGATCTTCGAAACAGGATCATACTTGCATTCCATATCGAATTGGCTGTAAGCATCTTTTGTTCAACAAAATCCTTTCCTGTATAACACAAAATCTGCCCTACATTATCCTGTACATTCTGATAGGTACAATTACCGGCAGAATCTATCAATGCGGAAGCTGAATATACTAATCCGGCATCAGGATATTCTATTAGTCCTGCTATCAATACTTCCAAAAAATTATTCTCGGCCCAATCATCACTCTCTGCTATCCAGATATATTCTCCTTGTGCTAGCTCAATCCCTTTATCCCATTGCCGAAACGTACTCCCGCTATTTTGTTCATTGAACACACAATGACTCACTTTCGGGTGATTACTGTATTCCAACAATATATCCCTACTATGATCCGTACTGCAATCATCCAATAGAATCAATTCTAAATCCTGGTAAGTTTGATTCAAGATACTATCAATCCGCAGTTTTAAATAAGTTGCATGATTATAATTGGGTACTATGACGGAAACCTGTGGCATAGATAAATTGATTCAACCTTTATAATAAATCATTAATTTAGCATTCTAATTATAGTTGCAGGAACACCAGCGACAACTGAATTTGGAGGTACCGATTTTGTCACCACTGAATTGGCACCAATAATTGTATTTTCTCCAATTGTAACGTTTGGCAATATGCAAACTGAATCCCCTATCCAAACATTTTTACTTATTATCACGGGTCCCTTGGAGCTTAATAAGCGCTCTGCAGGTGGACAAGTCAATTCTTCTTTTATGATATGACCATGAAAGTGGTCTGAGATATAAACATTACTCGCGATCATTACCCCATCTTCAATTACAATTTTATTAATAGCTCCAATATGACAATTTGACTCTATAGATACATTATTTCCTATATAAATGGTTGGGGTAAACTTCTCACCCATATAGTTGGTAATTGCCTCTAGTCTTAAATTATGTGCTACAGTAAAGTTAGCACCAATACAAATAAAGTTAGCACCAGAAATAAAATATGGATACTGAATAGAAACATTACTCCCCAAAAAGTTAAATTGAGTAATTATTTTTCTCCATTCACTTCTCTCGTATTTCTCATTTACATCACCAATTAGTTTAGCTAATTCACGAACAAGAAATTTTCTCAGATACCATTTAATCTTTGCTATCATATATTACATCCAGGTCATATTACAAAAAACTACACCATAATCAAACGTTTCTAAATGTGATAGATTCGTTCCTGCATCAATAATTGAAAATGGGCATAATTGATCAACAATATCATAAGCATCTAATCCTGGTTGGTAAAGATGTACCAACAGACTATACCTACCTCTTGTTAAAAAACTAGCATTTATTTTCAATTTAAACTCTCTGTTTTCTTCAATTCTTCGATTAGTTGAGGTAATCCTATTTTGATTCTTATCTACTATAGTCACTAATATATTTACATGTTGCACCTTTACCTTCTCTATTAAGTTTATTTTGATGAGAATTTCGTCATTAGTTGTAAATTGCATTGTGGATTCTTCTCTCATATTAAATAATTCCATAGAATCAAGATATATGGGAGCATTAGGAATTTTAATACGTCTAAAAATAGCAGATGATTCTGAATCAGAATTTGAAAGGTAATATTCAATTGTCTTTTCAATAGTGCTATCATGAACTAAACAACCGTTCTGAAGTAAAATACCTCTAGTACACAACTTTGAAAGAGAACCCATATTATGACTCACAAACAATACAGTCCTACCATCTCCTCTAGAGACATCTTGCATTTTCCCAATGGCTTTTTTTTGAAATTCGGCATCACCTACGGCAAGCACTTCGTCTACTATCAGTATTTCCGGTTCGAGATGAGCGGCAATGGCAAAACCAAGTCGTACCGTCATACCACTGGAATAGCGTTTGGTTGGTGTATCTATATACCGTTCTACACCCGAAAAATCAACAATTTCATCGAAACGTGAGGTTATTTCCCGCTTCGTCATCCCCATAATAGCACCATTCATGTAAATGTTCTCACGTCCGGTCATTTCGGGGTGGAAACCGGTTCCTACTTCCAGTAAGGAAGCTATTCGTCCAGCTGCTTTAATAGTTCCTGTAGTGGGGGCTGTTACCTTAGAGAGGATCTTGAGCAAGGTAGACTTCCCCGCACCGTTTTTGCCAATAATACCCAATACATCACCTTGCTGTACTTCAAAGTCAATATCCTTCAGCGCCCACACATAATCACTTGTACCCTTATGCGCACGGTCGTTCACTTCACCAATTTTTAAATAGGGATCTTCTTTACCGCGGATATTCATCTTCCACCAACGATTAAGATCATGGCTTAGGGTATGGGTAGAAACTAACCCTAGACGGTATTGTTTGGAAATATTTTCGAATTTAATGGCTGTTGGCATAAATATGAATAGACAGTAAATTATTGCTAAACACAAAAGTAATTAAAACTTTTGAGAAATAGCGATCAATAAAGCTAGCAGTAAGCGAATTAGTTAGGAGTTTCGATTCGTTTACAGAAAATTAAAACTGCTTCTTTGCTGCAAATAGTAACCAGGGACTTTGAGAATAGAATTTTTTCAAACAAAACAAATCCTCTATTCTTTCAAACATAGGAACTAATTTTGAATTAGAGGCAAGCGACAAAGGTATCCAATTCATACCTTGCATTTCTACAATTTCCAAATTGCAGGTATTCAACAATACACATAACTCAGTCAAGTTCATCTCCTTGTATGGATAAAATCCACTCTTCCAATGTTTCAATTTCCGTAGAAAAAAACGCCAACTTTGGGGATTTTGATACGTAAAAACAAATATGGCATCATCGGTCATTAGCTCTCTTATTTTCAAAAAAAACTCTTCCCAATTTTGAAAATAGCCTAATGCTTCAATACATTGGATAAATGAAAATTTTTCATTCAAAGCTACTTCAGTAAAGTCTCCTAGGATTGTATTAATCTCGGATTTTCGTTGTTTGAGCAATCGCAATGCATTTTCGTCAGCGTCCAATACGATAATTTGCTTAGCATATTCGCTTAATGGTATAGCAAATCTTCCTGAGCCGCCTGCCACATCAAGTATTTTCTCAAAATGACCAGCACCGTTATTAAGAATAAAATTAAACTCTCGCTTAAATTTATATTTCCCAACTTTATTGTTGTAAGCCTTTTTATCAAGATAATCCCAATTATATGCCATAGTCATTTGAGTTACTATACTCTATCAATAATAATATCCGGTAACCAGCATTCTGACAAAATAAATTACACCTAATACAACATGAATTGAATAAGTTGCAAGCAACAACCTGTTTTTAGCCGTCTTGCCTTCCAGCTTCAGATCTTTCAATAATGCTAATAAAGAGACAAAGAAACAGAACCAAGTGCAAATAACAATTTGCCAATAGAAATTGCCATGGGAAGCCCTCGGCCCTGATTCGGAGACAAACAGATAAATTAACACTGACACTACAAAGGAGAGTAAAGTGTACCAGAAAACTTGACTTTTAATCACTTTTGGGATATTGAGCAAGCAATATAAAAGTGGGAAAAGTATGGAAAAAACCATGGATACCGGCATAAGATTAAACTCTGCAAACTCCGGGTTACGATAGAATGGCAAGAAAACGACTGAAGAAGCACCTTTGTCCGAAGGCTTACCCGTTTTATAGATAATCCAATATTCTAATACCAAAAGAACAAATCCAACAACCAGCGGAATAATGCTATACCAGAACTCTTTTTTGAATTTATATTTGAACAATAACATGAGTGGATAAACACTTATAAACACAAAAAAATAACTGGGCTTGATAAATAAATTCAATATGATCAACAAAGAAATCCAACCGTTTCTTCTAGCCTCATAATCTTGCAATTGTTTATAAGATAATTCAAAAAGTAACATGGCAAAAGGAAATAAAAAGAGAATGGTGGAGTTATGCCACACATTGGGTACGAAATTGCCAATATACATAAAATAATCATCCGAGAAGTAGCTTGGGACCGGAATGGCAAAAACAAACAACATGCTGAAAGCAAACAACACGGTTGACCAATAGCTCAGTGGATTACGGCTTCTACTCTTTTTCCCTGCAATATCTTCAATCCTATCTTGCGACAAATAAAAACGACAAACTCCGGCGAAGGCCAGCAAAAAACATAAACTGATTTCAGTAGCTGCCACCCTAGCACTAAAGAAAGAAAAAACATTGACCAACAGATAAACTAAAAAATTCCCGGTATACGGTATCTGTCCGGTACACATCTGACGTGCAAACGCAGCATGATCATGAATGTCGTTATAATCGGCAGGAATTACTTTTAAAAGGCTATAGTAAGCGGCAAATAACAGTAGAAAAATGACGGGAAACAGTATTATATTTTTATTCATGGAATGATGTGATAATGTAGTAATGGGACAAGATGGTAATTACTTGTCATTTATTCATTATATACTGATTTTATCGTAGCAATAATCTTATTTAAATCGGTTTCCGACAACTCGTAAAACAACGGTAAGCGCACCAGGCAATCTGCAAATTTGTCACAATTCGCCAATACACGTCCGTCGTGTTTTTCGGTATAGTAAGGACTGCTGTGTAAACTCAAATAATGGAATACGGCAAGTATTTCGTTTTGTTTTAATACGCCTATCAACTTCGTCCTTTCTTCCAACGAAGGGCAAACCAGATAGAACATATGTGCATTGTTAGTTGCATATTCCGGGATCTGGGGCAATTCAAATAAACCTTTGTCAGCAAGCGGCTTCAAGGCTTCATAATACGTATTCCAATGCTCTTTCCGTTTGTTTTGAATTTCATCGAGATGTTCCATTTGAGCCCAAAGAAATGCCGCAATAACTTCTGATGGCAAAAAAGAAGAACCTATATCTACCCAACCGTATTTATTGACTTCACCCCGGAAAAACTCAGCCCGGTTAGTTCCTTTCTCCCAGATGATTTCGGCCCGATGGATAAAGCGTTCGTCATTAATAGCCAACATACCACCTTCTCCAGCAATAATGTTTTTCGTCTCGTGAAAAGAAAAAGCTGCTAAATGCCCAATGCTTCCCAACGCTCTTGGTTCTTGGTTCTTGGTCCTTGGTTCTGAATAAAATGAATCCACAGCCTGAGCAGCATCTTCAACTACCAACAAATTATATTTATCAGCCAATTTCATAATCTTATCCATATCACAAGCCATACCCGCATAGTGAACCGGAACAATTACCTTGGTTTTGGGTGTAATCAATCCTTCAATCTCATCAGCATCGATATTCGGATGGGTAGCCTGACTGTCAGCAAAAACAATCTTCGCGCCTTGCCGGACAAATGCCAAAGCAGTCGACACAAAAGTATAGCTGGGTATAATGACTTCATCGCCAGGCTGTACATCGCACAAAATAGCAGCCATTTCCAATGCATCTGTGCAAGAAGTAGTCAGCAAGCATTTGCGAAAACCGTAACGCTTCTCAAAATACGACTGGCATCGTTGGGTAAACATACCATTACCCGATAATTTTCCGGTAAAAACAGCCTCATACATGTAATGTGCCTCTTTTCCGGTAAGATATGGTTTATTGAAAGGAATCATCTCTTTTATAGTTAATTATAAATGATACATTATTATTTGTCAGGAATCTTTTGATACAAAAATCCTGATTCATTAGAGTCAATAATTTTATAAGTCAGGAGCTCCTGTTTATTTTTAGAATATATATATTTTGAATTCAGTTTATCTGATAAAGTATCCGAACAAGTAATTCCAATTCCTGCCGGAATATTCAAGACTGTATTCACATCAAATTGCTGAACAACAATCGTATTTTCGAAACGTGAACCAGGATGTTTTCTATACTCAATCTGATTGAATAACGGGTTTCTAGCTGGTTTTATATATCTATTCGCATTGAATGTCGTCAAAATTTGTGGAGACATCAGCAAAAGAACAATTCCAAGCAGGTTGAATGCTAAAAAACCAGAGAAAATAACCTGTTTCTCATTTAAAATAAGGAATAAAACTGAACCAAATAGAACCGGAGCCATTACCCGGTAATCCCGCCAATCGAAAACATCGTATGCGGCAATATTTACCAACAAGAACAAAAAAAGAATCAAAAACACGATAAAATACGCTGCTTCAAATTTTTTAAACCGTGTTTGAATCAGATTCGATTTAATCAGACAGATCACACAGACAAAAACACAAAAATACCGACCTAAAACCTGAACAGCATTCTCTGAAACTGGATTAAACAGGCTTAGTGAATTTTGTATAAAATGTACTACAAAATTACTAACAAATTCAGAAAAACCGTTACTGGAAAGCAATTCGTTGAGAAAAGAGTTTGGGTAAGGAGAAACAAAGAGATTATTGAACACAAAAAGTAAAGCGCTAAACAAGATCCAGAGGCTGAAATAAACCAGAAATTTCAAATCGAACTTAAACTCCTTATTTCTCTTGAATAGCAACGGAAGAAACAGAATAATGTAGATGATACGTATAAACGAAATAACCGTACAAAACAAAAGCAAAAATAAAAGGAGACTTTTTCTACTTCGTTTAAAATAGACATAAAGCAGTCCAAAATAAACAATCAGCACTGAATAATTCAGCAATTCGGTCATGGAAGTAGAAGAAAACAAAATCAAAGGCGTGTATGTCATACCGAAAATCAGAATGAGAAGTAGCTGTTTTGAGGATAGCTTAACCAGTAAGTTTAAAAACAAAAAAGCTAATGACATAAAAAATGCATTGGCAATAACGATTGAATAAGTTTTCCAGCCAACTATTTTCCCAAATAAAGCATAAACCGATATTGCACCAAAACCGTGAGACCCAAACGACAAATACTTTGGCAAAAGCTCGTTCATACTGTAATAGCCAAAATCAAACCCTTTTTGACTGAATGACAGAATTTCGTGCCAATAAGCCAATTCGTCCGACCAGCAAGGCACAGAATTAAAAACTGAATGGCGGGCAAGCAGATTAGTGGTAATAAATAACAATATCCAGGGAGAAGCAATCAGCACTAAACCAAGTAACAAGCGAACCTTGCTTTGTTTATCAATCTCAAGTTTATTGCCGGATATTTTCATTCAAATATGGTTGAAGAGCTGTTTATCGAATCAAACGAACGGGCTGGCCGACATACAATCCGGCTAATGAAATATCTTTTATCACAAGCGACCCACCACCAGTTTGTACATTATCCGTAATGCTTATATTATCGATTATCGTTGTACTTACACCGATATTACAACATTCACCGATATGGGTAAATCCGGCAACAGTTACTCTTGGAGCAAAAAATGAATGAGAAGCAATATGGGAATCGTGCGATACAATTACTCCCAGGTTCAACAGCACATTATCTTCAATGACTGCATTCTTATCGATGATACATCCGGGATACAACACGACTCCTGAGGCAATTTTAGCAGTAGGATCAACGAAACAGGTGGCATGAATAATAGTGGCAAACGGAATTCTTTCTGAGAACCAGTCAAAGAAAGCTTTTCTACTTTCCATGTGATGGTATCCAATCCCGATGATCAGGCAATCGAACAGTTTTGAATCAAAAAAAGAAATAATTTCTTTTGTGGAACCAACTACTTTATGTTTGCCCACAATGCTCCCGACAGACAGGATATCATCAAAAAAACCATAAACTTCATGTTCATCATTCTGATCAGTCAAGTGAGCAATTTGATTACCTAGCTCGCCGGCACCAATTATCGCCAATTTCTTTTTCATGTGTTTATAATTTTGATATACAAATGCTACAACACTTTGTCAATATTATAATTCGGACGCTTCGTTGTTTTCAGATTAATGCGGTAAATATACTCTCCAATAATACCTAATGCCAACATAATCAAACCAACGCCAAATCCAATAGCCAGGATCATAGACGGATAACCAAGTGCCAAGTCATTGTAAACAACTTTACGGACAACAATATAACCCGCAAAAAAACACATCGCGATGAGCAATCCAATAGATAATTTGCTCAAAAAACGAACAGGAAGATCGGAGAAAGTGACAAAGATATTGATCGAATGATTGATTAATTTGCCCAAATTATAAGCGCTTACACCTCCCTGCCTTTCGTTATGTGTCACAATGCACGAACTTACATTCGAAGTAATCCAGGATAAATAACCATCCAAAAAAGTGTATGAATTTCGCATTTCAATGGTCGATTTTGCTATTGACGTTTTAATCAATCGAAATGCAGAATAATCCGGATGAATATCCGGAATTCCAATACTAATAATCTTTTTTAAGGCCCTGGAGCTTACATTTCTGAAAATCGAATGACTCAATTCCTCATACTTACCATAAACGGCATCAAAATCAGCCTCTTTTTGTTTCTCAATTAATCGGTTTATATCTTCAGGGGCATGCTGCAAATCTTCGTCCATCGTTATCACGTAGCTGCCGGTTGCATGTTCAAATCCACAAATCAACGCGTTGTGTTGTCCAAAATTCCTGCTGAGTTTGACTAATTTTACATCTCTAGGATATGCTATCTTTAATTCCGCCAAAGATTTCCAGGAATTATCCTTTCCACAATCGTAAACAAAAATAACTTCATATGTGTAAGCAGATGTTTCAAAGAAAGCTTTGAGTCTTTCAAATAAAGGTTTAACGGTAGTTTCACCATTATACACCGGAATAATAACTGAATACTGTATCATAAAACAAAACGTTTTGGAGCTTGATAAATAAAATATCCACTTCTATCGGCACTGCATTGAATAGCATGCAATTCGACATCTGTTACCTCTGCTTCTACAATTTCAGGATAATTTCGAAAATTCCGAATAACAGGAAGCAATCTTTCCGTTTCCTTGCATAAAAAATAAACACCTGCACACATTGAGTTTCGCAAATTGGGAGCCTCAAAATGCCTCAACGAAACATCGATAACTCCTTTTAAAAAATCATATCCGGTTGAAAGTTTCACCAAATGAGAGCCAATAAAATCGCCACCCATCCTTGCTCCGACCTCAATGACAAAAACCTCACCCTCTTTAGTTATTTTAAATTCGGCATGACTTGCTCCGTATTTTACATTCAATGCTGTAAGAGCCTTCATCGTTTCTATTTTAATTTTCTGTTGGATTTCATCCGGCAAGCTACTTGGCTGATGATGTTCTAGTTCCACAAAATAAGGTTCTTCGGTTGTAACTTTATCGGTAATCGCCAAAATAAAATGCTTCCCCTGCCACGAAATGCTTTCAACACTTACCTCCGAACCCGATATATATTCCTCAATAATGGCACTATGTGTAAATGATTCCTTTTGCGCCCGCTCAACAGCATCTTGCAAATCAACGGAGTTCTCTATTTTCATCACACCACGACTGCCTGAACGGTCAGTCGGTTTAACTATTAGTGGAAATCTAAAATTTTCTACTGAATAATTTTCATCGGCAATCACAAACTTCGGCGAAGACACTTCAAACTCAGCAAATCGTTGACGCATCAAATACTTGTCTGTCGCTACAGAAGAATCTTTGAAATCATTCCCCGTCAATCCCATTTCACCTGCCACAAAACAAACTGTCGGAACAGCCGCATCCGAAGCAATGGTTGTTATACCATCAACTCCAACCTGCTTACAAATTTCTAAGATTTGGTCTTTCTCCAAAATTGAAATTGGATAAAAATAGTCGGCAAATTCTTTAGAAACGGCACCATCTTCCCAGGCAAAACAATGGGTCTCAATACCAAATTCTTTTGCCTTCAAAACGAGCGGTAACTGCAAATAACTAGCACCAATAATGGCTAACTTCTTCATATCAGTATTTTACTGTTACAATCAAACCAACAATTATCAAAATCAATCCTACTACTTTTCCTACAGTAAATGTTTCACCAAGTAACCACACACCAAGTAAAAAAACCAGTGCAGGAGCTAAACTCATAAACGGATAGGCCTCGGTGATTTGAAATTTCGTCATAGCTGCCATCCAAAACATAGAAGCTACAAAAGCAGAAACAAATCCAGATAAAATAAATGGATCAAAAACCAAACGGAACAATGCAGCAAACTTATCAACAATACCTGAATCAGGCAAGGCAAATCCGAGCTGGGAAATTCTCCATTTCAAAATCATTTGCCCGTAAACTGTAAAGAACAGCGTGGCAAAAATATACAAATATCTCATATACAATATAAATTCTTTTATCAAACAGTATCCATGAATGAACGCTGAACTTTATTAAAAACCACAATGCCAATTGCAAGAAGCACAATCATAAAACCAAAACTGTAACTCAATTGTCCCCAACTAAAAGTTCCCACACCCATTGTTCCATACTTAAAAGTTTCAACAAGCGATGTAACTGGATTAAGAGCCATAATCCACTGACGTTTAGGTGACATGGTGCTCAATGGATAAATAATTGGAGTTGCATACATCCAAAGTTGTACAATGAACGTGAAAAGGATCGTCAAATCCCGGTATTTGGTAGTCATGGATGATATTATAATACCAAAACCAAGCGACAAACCGGCAAGCATTATAACAATCAGTGGCAGAAGCAAAATATATATGTTTGGAGCAATATGCACTCCGATAACCAAATAATAAATATATACTGCAACAAAAAGCAAGAATTGAATGCCCATGCGAACCAGATTAGAGGCCACAGTCGAAAGTGGAACGATCATACGGGGAAAATATACCTTACCAAATATACCTTGATTGGTGGTAAAAGTTGAAGAAGTTTTGTTCAAACAATCGGAAAAATATTGCCAGCAAACAATGCCAGCAAGATAAAACATGGGTTGAGGCAAACCATCGGTTGAAATTCCGGCAATCCCCCCAAACACAACCATATACATAATGGTTGTAAGAGCGGGTTGAATGAAAAACCAAGTTGGTCCGAGAATAGTCTGCTTGTATTGAGTTATGATATCCCGTTTTACAAACATGGAAAACAAATCACGATACTGCCAGATTTCTTTAAAATCAACTTCCAAAAGCTTATTTTGGGGCTTGATGACGGTATTATATTCCATTTTTTAAATTGAATTTCACAATTAATATTACTTAAACGAATTATTGTCAATGAGATGAATATCAATTTTCAAAACAGCCCATTCACTGTTTACTCTTCAATAATGGTGTGCAAAAGTACACAAATTTGTTATTGTTAGCAAAATAAAGCCGGCGAATTCAATGAAAATAGATTTTGTAAGTTGCACTCATGTTTTCATCTCAAATTCTATTTTCAGATTTTAATTTTATAAGATTCTAATTATGAACTTAAAAAAACATCGTAAAACGGTTTTAAATCCCTTTGTACACTATTTTTGCTATCTTTGCACCTGCAAATTTGCACTAAAAAAATGATCGACAATACATTATTCAATAATAAAAAAGTAGCTTACCACACACTGGGTTGTAAGCTGAATTTTGCGGAAACATCAGCCATAGGCAAGCAACTCAGCGACGAAGGATTTGTCAAGGCCAAGCCTGGAGAACAGGCTGATGTCTGCATTATTAATACCTGTTCGGTAACAGATACGGCTGATCATAAATGCCGCCAGGCTATAAACCGGCTCAACCGGCTTCATCCGAACTCAATCATGGTGGTAACCGGTTGTTACGCCCAATTAAAACCAGATGAAATTGCCAATATCGAAGGCGTTGACCTTGTACTTGGAGCAAATGAGAAATACAGTATTTTAGACTATCTCAACAAACTGAATGATACAAAAACCGGAGAAATCCATCGGGCTGAAATTGCAAAAGTCAAAGAATTTAAGCCTTCTTGCTCACGCGACGACAGAACCCGCTTCTTCCTGAAAGTGCAAGATGGATGTGATTATTTTTGCACGTATTGTACCATCCCGTTTGCCCGTGGACGAAGTCGCAATGCAACTATTGCAGAAACTGTAGACATGGCAAAACAGGCCATTGCCGAAGGGGCAAAGGAAATTGTACTTTCCGGTGTAAACACGGGTGACTTTGGAAGATCAACAGGCGAAAATTTCTTTGATCTGGCAAAAGCATTGGATGCTTTGCCCGGTGAGATTCGCTTTCGCATTTCTTCTATTGAGCCCAACTTGCTGACAGACGAGTTAATTGAATTCGTTTCCAAAAGCAGGCATTTTATGCCGCACTTTCATATCCCGCTGCAATCAGGATCAAATGAAGTGCTGCAGTTAATGAAACGACGCTATACAACCGAAGTATTTGCCCAAAAAGTTTCTACGATCAAAAATACAATTCCGGATGCATTTATAGGTGTCGATGTAATTGTTGGAGTACGTGGCGAAACGGATGAATTATTTAATCAGGCAATGACCTTTATAAAATCGTTGGACATATCGCAATTGCATGTTTTCAGTTATTCCGAACGTTCTGGTACAAAAATGCTGGAAATTGCCCATTCTGTTTCAAATCAGGAACGCAAACGTCGCAGCGATGTACTTCACCTCATTTCAGACGAAAAAACCAAAGCGTTCTACGAAAAGCAGATTGGGAAAACGGCTCAGGTACTGTGGGAAAGCCGGCATAACGGAGAAAACATGGTCGGGTTTACCAGTAATTATGTCCGGGTTGAACGACCTTACAACAAAAATCTCGTAAATACCGTTCAAACAATTAGATTAAGTAACTGGAACGAAGAAAAATCGGCTTTAGTTGAAGGTTAAGCCAATATTCAGCTTAGATTAATTTTAATTCACAAATTCTCAATTACGAAATATATAAAATGTTAGCAAAACGTATTATCCCGTGTCTGGATATTAAAAATGGACAAACAGTAAAGGGCATTAATTTTGAAAACATTACTGATGTTGGAGATCCGGTTGAACTAGGGGCTTTATACGCCAAAATGGGAGCTGATGAATTGGTTTTCCTTGACATTACGGCCACTAACGAAAAACGTAAGACTTTGTCAGAGCTCGTAACACGAATTGCCAAGCACATTAACATTCCCTTTACTGTTGGAGGTGGTATTTCCAGCGTAGAAGATGTCTCTGTTTTACTTGCATGTGGTGCTGATAAAATTTCCGTGAATACTTCTGCTGTTCAGAACCCGCAATTAATCAAAGATTTGGCAGCTCAGTTTGGAAGTCAGTGCGTGGTATTGGCTATTGATACAAAATATATTGGTGAAGACTGGTTTGTATTTTTGAATGGAGGACGAATTCCGACTGATATTAAAACCGTCGAATGGGCTAAGCAAGCTGTGGCTCTGGGTGCCGGAGAAATATTATTAACATCTATGAATAACGATGGAACTAAAGACGGATTTGCACTTGATATAACACGTGCTGTTTCAGAAGCCGTGAATGTGCCTGTAATTGCTAGCGGCGGTGCAGGGACAATGGAACATTTTGTGGATATTTTCGATGCAGGAAAAGCAGATGCTGCTTTAGCTGCAAGCATTTTTCATTATAAGGAAATAGGAATTCCTGAATTAAAGGTATTCTTGAAAGAAAAAGGACTGGAAGTGAGAATTTAAATCTTGCTTCCATTAAAATCGAATTAAAATTATTTCTTAAATTATCCCACAAAACTATACACAGCTATTGCAAGAAAACTCAATCCTAATACTGAGATAGGAACTATTATCGTAGACTGTTCAATGGTATTTTCAGCTTCATGTTGAATTAAACTAGGGCGAAACCTACTTATCAGCCAATAGCAAATTAAAGCAGCGGTAAAGCCAACAAAAGCCCCTCCTAAGATATCCAACGGATAATGCACCCCTAAGTAAATGCGTGAATAGGCTGTAATAAAGGCCCAAGCAAAAATGCAATAAGAATAGAGTTTTTGTCTAAAAAACAGAGAAGAAAGCAGAGCAAAGCCAAAAGTATTGGCTGCATGAGATGACGCAAATCCATACATGCCACCACTATAGTCCTTTACTAAATGGATGAGTTCTTTCAAGCTTTCAACGTGAGAAGGCCTAAGCCGTTTAACCGTGTGTTTAAGAAAGCCTGATGCAACCTGATCTGAAATTACAACACAAAGAACTAACGCCAGAACCAACCAAATTGCTTCGCGTTTCCAATGTTTTATAATCACATATAAAACGGCCGCATACAATGGAACCCATGTCAGCGTTCCACTAACTGTAAACATGAATAAATCAAAGAAAGCAGAATGAAGCCCATTAATCATCAAAAACAGACTAGTATCCAACTGTTTTAAAATTTCCATTAGATTCATAATCTGTAAATGTTGGTTAGTTTTTAATTTTGGATTATATTAGAAGCAAAGATAATGCGATTTATTATATTTTCTCAATATTGGTTTGTTCTACCCAGCCCACATTTCCATTGCCAAGCTTTATCTCACACCAAGTACCTAATGAACTCTTGACTTTTACTTTAGTTCCCTCATGAAGTTGAAACAAGTCTGTTCCACTTTTATCTGGTGAGCTTTTCACAGTCACAACACCAGTCATAACAATTGCTTCACGATGATTAATCAACTGATCTTTACGTATTCCGGCAAATATAAAGCTCAACACACTTAACACCAAAAGAACTACAGCAGTATGAAATGAAGTTTTTCGAACAAAAAGTGTTGCTCCAAATATAAACAGAAACACTAAAGTCAATGTCAATATAAACAATGCAAAACTGCTGTACAGCCACTGATTTGATGTAAACAATTTTATAAAGTTCTCAACCCAACGGCCCAAAAAGAAAGTAGAAGATTGGACTGAGTTATCAACAACTTTCAATTGAGCCATTTCTAAATTAAACCGAGCATCTTCATACGATGGCGCAAGCCGAAGGGCACGTTCATAATTCAAAATAGAACGCCCCAACTCATTAGTTTTATAATAGGCATTACCTAAATTAAAATATAATTCAGGAGCAACACCTTCGCTTGACAATATCTTTTCATACTGCTTGGCTGCAGACAAATAATCGCCTTTTCTATACGAACTATTAGCCTGTTTTAATGTACTTGATTGCGCAATACTGAAAGCATTAAAACTAAAAACTAATGATATAAACAGAATGATACGTCTCATATAATGGTAGAAATAACGTGTTATTATTTTTTGAAAATCTCTTCAAGATCACTTATTGCCTGAATCGTTTCAGCATATAAATTCCCCATTTCTTGTTGTCCTGAATTTGGAGCATAACGGGCAAACTCACAAGTATTCAAAATAGACACAAATTTATCAATATGAACTGGTTCAACATTATAACCTGTCAATTCTGATTCAACTTTATCTTTCGTTAATGAAGACACTGGTATTGATAATTTATCACTCAGATAAGTCCAAGTAGCTTTCATTACCTCTTCATAGAATTTATCCTTATTTCCTTCCTTCAAAAGCTTTTGAGCCAACTTCAAGCGTTTTTGAGCTACTTTATTTGCTTTCTTATTTTTCACCAAACTTATATCCGCATTTTCTTTAGCTTGCTTTCTGAACAGAATAAACAATATCAATGAAACTAACAATGGAATCAGGTACATCAACCAACTAATATAAGTTCCAAACAACGGCTCTTCTTCCTTTGACAACGCGAATTTATCTGTCTGAATATATCGAATATCTTTACTTAATTGCTTTACATCTTCTTTATCAACGTAACTGCTAACCATTGGTGAACTTTCCCCTCCCACACCTTTTGCGACCTGCAATTTGTAAACAGGAGTACGTAAAGTTTTATAGGTTCTTGCCTGCGTATCAAAATAAGAAAACTCAGCAGAAGGTATCTCAAAGCTTCCTGAATGACGCGGAATAAACATGTATTCAATAACTTTACTTCCGGAAACACCAGCTGCAGTAGTTTTAAAGTTGTTGCTTACTTTAGGATCATAAGCCTCGAAGCCATCCGGGAATTTGATAACCGGATTTTTAATCAATTTCATATTGCCGCTACCCTCAATATTTATTTTCAAAGTAACAGCATCATTTGCTTTGACTTGATTGGCTGAAAGCGAAGAATTCATATTAAAATGCCCTACCGTCCCAGTGTATGTTGCTGGTTTTCCCTCCGGAAGTGCATTAACATTAATCTTTACTGCCGGTGCAGTAATTATTTTCGAAACGTTACTATATGAATCAAAGAAATCATCGAATATGCTTCGAACAGCAGCTCTATTCTTCACCTGAATAACAGCTTCAAAATTCCACTTATCCAACTGTAAAACACCGGAATGTTGGGGGTAAAGTAAAAACTTATACAATACTACTGAAGTATAGTTTCTCCCATTATAATTCTCCAGCGAAAACTGCTTATTTGTTGGTTGATCAATGTCTTGTTTCATGAAACCATTGAAATCAATCATTTTCTTCGGGTTACATTGAACCACATCCACCAGAGTATAGAGTTTATAAGTCACCAAAATAGCCTCTTGTTCGTAGACATTTGTTTTGGAAACATCAGTCCGGATAAAAATATTATCATTCGAAATCGACGCCTGACTTCCTCTGGAACCACCTTGACCTCCTTGTGATTTTGATGGAGCAGCATCAGCGGGTAATACTTTTATTGAAACTCCATTGGAAGTATATTTCTGGCCTCCAACAATTATGCTGCCCGATGGAATAGTAAAAGTCCCTGTTTTCTGAGCTTGAAGTGTATAAGTGTATGAATTTGATTCTGAAGAAGATTGTCTTCCGTTAATAATTTGAATGCTGGAACTGTGTGACTGAAATGGTCCAGCTAATACTTCAAAATTATTAATTTCAGGCACACGTAAATCTTTTCCCGATGCGTTTACAGTGTATACTAATTGGAATGGACTGTTTAAAACTACTGTTGAGGGGGCAGAAGCTGAAAAGCGAACAGGTTCATCAGCTCTCACAATCAACGAATTAAACAAAAATAGTGATAATGATATAAATAAAATTTTGCGTTTCATATTATTTTCTTCAAGTCAAAGCATTTTCAATTATCAAATAATTACCAGTCTTTATCAGCCTTTTTAGTTCCCCTAACCTGCTGCTTTTTTGCCTTATCCTGAGCATTCTTCTCATCTTGTTGTAAAGCATCTAAAATTTGTTGAGCATTCTCTTTTGACATCTGCTGTTTCTGTGGCTGAGATTGTTGAGGCTGCTCTTTGGGTTTCGGATCTTGCTTTGGTTGATCTTGTTTGTTATCTTTGTTCTGATCTTTATTTTTATCCTTGTCTTTATTCTTATTTTTATCTTTATTTTGTTTCTTCAACAAAGCTTGTGCATAAGCAAGATTATAGCGGGTTTCATTATCTTTCGGATTATTTTTCAAAGCCATCTCATAGGCTTTTATACTTTCTTCAATCTTGTTATCAAGCAGCAATGAATTACCTGTATTATGAAAAGCTGCAGCTATATTAGCCTTTTCAGTTGGCTTTAGTGAAATAGCATTATTATATTTTTCCAGAGCCTCAGAATATTTTTTCTGCCGAAACAAAGCATTTCCCAAATTATAATTTGCTTCAAAAGATTTGGAATTTTTCAGAAGCCCTTTCCGATAAGCTATTTCTGCTTCAGTAAATTTGGAGGCTTTATATAATTTATTCCCGCTTCTAACATCATCGCTTTCCTTTTGAGCACAGACCGAAACCGTCAATACGCTCATCATCAATATGTATATTATCTTTTTCATCGAATGAATTATGAAATAATGATCAATTCTGAGTGACTTTATCTTTTAAATCAAAGATTTGTAATTTGCTTAGCCGTTTGTTCCTTCGGTCAAAAACAAAGAAATCTACAACGAGTATCAATAAAGCCAGTAATGCAAACGACTGAAATTGTTCATTATACTCTGAAAATGCATTTGATTTAATGTCTGATTTCGCCAGCTTATCAAGTTCTTTATTTATTACACGGTAAGCGCCACTACCATTATCGGCATGTACATAGATACCTTTGCCTGCCAAAGCAATTTCCTTACACATTTGCTCATTTAGCTTCGAAACAACCACATTTCCATCCTTATCTTTCCAGAAACTCATAGTTCCGGGGACTGGAATTGGTGATCCATCCGCTTTTCCCATACCCACTACATGGACAATAATATTATTTTCGGCAGCTAATTTAGCAGCTCCAATTGCATCATCTTCATGGTTTTCACCATCAGTAATCAAAATTATCGCTCGCCCGACATTACTTTTTGGACCAAATGACTTTATCGCTAAATCAATTGCACTTCCTATAGCAGTTCCCTGACGCGGAACCAATTGAGGTGAAATGGTCGACAAAAACATCTTGGCAGAAACATAATCGACAGTAATTGGCAACTGGGTATATGCGTCACCAGCAAAAACCACCAATCCGATTTTGTCGTCATTCATATCATCCACCAGCTTCGATAAAACCTGCTTTGCATTCTCTAATCTACTAGGCAATACATCTTGTGCCAACATGGAATTTGACACATCAAGTGCAATCATCACTTCAATCCCTTTTCGTTTCTCTTTCTCAACCTTAGTCCCGAATTGAGGTTGGGCTATTATGATAACAAGCAAAAATACGGCTGCAAGTTGAAAGTAAAACTTAACCTGTGGTCGAATTTTTGAAACGTTTGGCATTAATTGAGCCAACAAATCAGCATTCCCGAATTTTTGAATATTTCGACGTTTCTGTATGCTGGTATAAATGAATACTCCAATCAATAAGGGAACTAAAAGGAGTAAAAATAAAAATTCCGGATGAGCAAATCTAAACATTCTGTTTTAAATAGTTTGAAAAGT
>Ga0318567_10000267_pt1 | contig 23499 bp, 26 predicted proteins | sample GRESIP088b5f20_FD_203691 | JGI IMG/M metagenome (GOLD analysis project Ga0318567, IMG submission 203691) | Tropical soil microbial communities from Luquillo Experimental Forest, Puerto Rico - GRE.SIPMG.088b5f20 | ecosystem: Environmental > Terrestrial > Soil > Tropical forest > Bulk soil...
CGCTGGAGGTCAGTTCGGTTCCGTTGTCGGAAACGATCATCTCCGGCCTTCCCCGCCGGGCAATGACACCCGCCAGTTCGCGCACGACACGGATGCCCGAGATCGAGGTGTCCGGCACTGCCGCCAGGCATTCCCGGGTCACGTCATCGACGATGTTCAGCACACGGAAGCGACGGCCATTCTCCAACTGGTCATGGACAAAATCCAACGACCAGCGGGCATTGGGCCGCGCCTCGGTCAGGATCGGCGCTCGCGTGCCAATCGCCTTGCGGCGGTTCCGGCGCTTGCGCACCATCAGCCCTTCTTCGCGATAAAGCCGGTAGACGCGGCTGATCCCGGAGGCTTCGCCGTCGCGCCGCAACAGGATGAACAGCCGCCGATAGCCAAACCGACGACGCTCTTGCGCCAGCTCGCGCAGGCGCCGTCGCAAGGCGCTGTCGTCAGGCCGAACCGAACGATAACGGATCACTGTGCGATCCACCGCAATTGCGGCGCAGGCCCGTCGCTCGCTCATCCCAAAGCGGCTTTGCAGATGAGCGACAGCCTCCCGCTTGGCGGCGGGCCTCACCATTTTTTTCCTAAAAGCTCGCGAAGGGCGGACTCGTTCAGCATCGATTCCGCCAACAGCTTCTTCAGCCGGGCGTTTTCATCCTCAAGCGCCTTCAGCCGCTTGGCCTCCGACGCATCCATGCCGCCATACTTGGCCTTCCACTTGTAGAAGGTCGCGCTGGAAACACCATGGCGGCGGCACAAATCTCCCGTCGCCGCACCAGCTTCCTGCTCTTTCAGGATGCCGATGATCTGTTCCTCTGAAAATCTGCTGCGCTTCATGTCGTCCGTCCTCTCGATGGGCGGACTCTACTTTAAACTGGAGGAGTTTGCTCGAGGCAGGTCAGGGCAGACCAAGGAAGCCGGGCTGAAGGACGATTACGACGAGTGGCTGGCCCGCATCGTCTGTTTCGCCTTCTCGATCTCGCCGCAGGCTCTGGTCAAGGCGATGAACCGCGCCACCGCCGAAACCGCCCATGATCAAGCCCTGCAAGAGGGCCTGCTGCCTTTGATGCGCTGGGTGAAGGAACTGGTGGACCGCGCCTTGCGCGAAGGCTTCGGCTGGGGCGACCTGGAGTTCGCCTGGCAGGAAGCCAACGAGGTCGATCCCTTAACGCAAGCCAAGATCGCCCAGGTCTATCTGGCCGCCGGCGTGCTGACCGCTGCCGAGGTGCGGGCCAGCTTAGGCCTGGGGGCGGAAGGCAAGGGAGGTGCGGCCAATGCCGGCCGCCCTTTCGGGAAGTATAGCGAGGATCAGCCCAGAGACGATCACGGGCGCTGGACCAGTGGAGACGATGCCGGGGTAGATGATGGTAAACTTGGTGGCGGCAATAAAATCGAAGGAAATATGCCCCCTCCTTTACCAAGAGCATCAGACAATAAGCCAACGGAAAAAATGCAGCAGGCTGTGGCTGGTGTGAATCCTGAGAATGGGCACGATAATTGTGTGCAGATCGCGACGGCGGTTGTGGCTAGACTAAATGGCAGTAATGTAGATGCCTACGCCGAAAATGGTCCCATGATCGGCGTACATGATGCTGAAAAAATATTTGATGTAGACATGAATGTCGCCAAAGGAGGGATTCAGGGTGTGTATGATTGGGTGAAAAATAGCGGGGACGGCGCAACGGCGCTTATGACTGTGATGGTAAAGGATGAAGACGGAAATTTGGTCGGTCACATTGTGACCGTATATAACGATCATGGAGTCGTAGGATTTTTAGAGGGCCAGGACTGGGGTGATGGTGTTGGCGTCTTGACGAATGCAAAGTCGGCAATACGCCGTTATGATATGGGCCCCAAGACGGTTGTTCGTATCGGAAAACTTGTTCCAAGGCGGTGACTTATGAGGAAAATACTCATATTCCTGATCTGTGTTGTTGTTTTTGTTTTCGGAGAAGGTGTCAGTGCCATGGATGTGCAAACTAAAGAGCAGGCCATTGTTGTGGCTAAGAAAGTCGTTGAAGATTTTCAGGAAAAAACGGGAACAGATCTTGTGTTGCGAGAGGATTGCATTCACGAGTATCAAAATGGATGGCTTGTCTCCCCTCTCGGGAAAAAATACAGTGAGACGGGAGATGAAAAAGACGCTCTCTTGGGCGGGCCGTATTTTTTCATAACAAGAGGTGGAAAAACCCTTGTGATTCCGGTGTATGCGGTTGTGCGGCATGTTGTTGATGAGTATGTTGAGAATAACTCAAAATAAAACTTAAGCGCTGCGCGACCTCGCCGGCCGCCTGCTGGCGCTGGAGCCCATCGACGGCGCCACCATCAAGCGGGTTCTCGACGACCGGGGCCGCACGCCCGAGCCGCCCTATCCCGCCATCAGCAGATCCTGAAAGGCCTGCCGGCGGTAGATTACAAGGCCGACGAGCTTTATTACCTGCCGCGCAATGTTCGTTCGCACCGGGTCTATGGTTACTCACCGGTCGAGCAGGTGGTGATGACGGTCAACATCGCTCTCCGCCGCCAGATGCATCAGCTGCAGTATTATACCGAGGGCAATGTCCCCGAAGCCCTGATCGGCGTGCCCGAGGCCTGGACACCCGACCAGATCGGCCAGCCAGAAAAAAACCAGGTGTTCTATTTTTGTTCTTGACTCCGCTCGGGAAAAATTTGACAATGCGTCTGTGCCCGAATTGCGACCAGGGGTGACGATGTCAGATTGGCGGTTGGATCAGGTCGAGCGTCTTCGCGGCGCAGCTTTGCGCTTCAGCGCCTGGAAAAGCCTGGACCCCGATTGGGATCATGACCATTGCCTCGCTTGTGGCGTGAAACTGTCTGATCGGCCTTTCAAGGATAGTCTGCCCGAGGGCTATGCCACCACCGAAAGCGATCCGCATGGCCCCTATTATCATTGGGTCTGTGTCCCTTGTTTCGAGGAATTGAAAGCCGAAATCGGCTGGGTTGCGGTCTGACCGGCCTGAGTTCGCCTCTCGCCCTCTGATACCAAGTTGCGATGAGAAGAACTCGTCGCAACGCCGGTTAGGAGCAAGGCGACGCGCGGCTGATGCCGCGAAAGGCAAGGGTTTCGGGAATCGCAGCGTCAGCGGAGATCGACGCCCGACAGGGCGGTCCGTCGCAGACGGATGGGCGAAGCCCACAGACTCCCGCCCGCCGACTGAGGGGCTTCGTTGATCGGTCCCGATCAACGAGATGAGGTATGACATCATTTGCTCTAAACCGTTCCCTCCGCCCTGCCGGGTTGGAGGGTTTTTTGTTGTCTCAACCAAAGGAAAGACTTCATGAGCCTGTTCATCCCCTTGCGCAAAGTGGACGCCGCCCAGCGGATGGTCTACGGCCAGATCGACGAGACGCCTGATCGCGCCGGCGAGGTCTTTGACTACAAATCCTCGAAGCGGCATTTCCAGACCTGGTCGCGCAGCGTGCGCAAAGCCACCGACGGCAAGAGCCTGGGCAATGTCCGCGCCATGCATGGCGCCGTCGCCGCCGGCAAGCTGGAAAGCATCCAGTTCGACGACGAGGCCCGCTGCATCCAGCTGGTTGCCCGCATCGTCGATGACGCCGAATGGCAGAAGGTCGAGCAGGGCGTCTATACCGGCTTCTCGCCGGGTGGGCGCTATATCAAGCGCTGGCGCGACGGGGCTTACACCCGCTATACCGCCGAGCCGTCCGAAATCTCTATCGTCGATTTGCCCTGCATTCCGTCCGCCAGCTTCACCATGGTCAAGGTCGACGGCGCCGAGGTCGAGGTGCCGTTTGCCGATGATGGTGCCGACCCCGACGCCGATGATGATGCGGCTGTCGATAGCGACGAAGATGGCGACGGCCAGCCGGCCACTTACAGCCGCGAGCATCTGGCCGAGCTGCTGGCGTCGCTGGACTGGCTGGACGGCGGCGACTGGGTCGAGGACTGGTCGGTCAATGGCCGTCCGATCGCCGACGATCTGCGCGACTGGCTGGAAGAAGGCGCTGATCTGGTGGCGACCTATCTCGATGACAGTCAGGAAGAGGATGGCAGTTCGGACGGCAATGACTTCGCCGCCTCGGCCCGTCCGCGCGGGCTGATGAAGATGCAGCGCGATCTGGAGACCTTGCGCAAAAGCCTGGGCCGTCTGTCCGGCGAGCGCGATCAGCTGAAGGCCCGGGTTTCGGCCTTGGAATCCCAGCCGCGTCCCGGCGGTCCGGTGCTGAAGGCGGTGTCGAAGGGCGATGATGTCGCCGCGCTCGGCCTGTCGGATCAGATGCGGGCCATCGAGACCATGGAGGACGGCGACGCCAAGACCCTGGCCCTGATCAAGCTGGCCCATCAGCAGCCGAAAACCTTTAGGTTCTAAATCCAAACATTCCCTTTCGACGGGGGCCCTGCGCTCCTGCCGTCAAGACCCCGCCCGGCATCCGCTGGAGCGGGTTTTTTCATGTTCCCATCAGGAGACATCCGCTTATGTCCAATCCCACCAAGGCCAGCCTGGACGCCTTCAAGAAGTCCCAGCGTCGCCCGCTGACCCAGGACGCTCTGAACAAGGCCTATAGCCAGAGCGCGTCGGCCACCTCCGGCCTGACCTATTACGACCTGCAGACCGGCGCTTTGCAGCTGTTCCCGGTCACCACCCCGTTGCGCAACCGCATTCCCCGCGTCGGCACCGGCCGTGGCGTGCAGGCCAATTGGAAGGCGGTGACCGGCATCAACATCAACTCGCTGGGCGTCGGCGTGTCCGAAGGCAATCGCGGCGGCGTCATCGCCACCGCCACCCAGGACTATATGGCCGCCTTCCGTGGCCTGGGCCTGGAAGACTATGTGACCTTCGAGGCCGACCTGGCCGCCAGCGGCTTCGACGACGTCAAGGCCCTGGCCGCAAACAATCTGCTGCGCGCCCTGATGATCGGCGAGGAAAAGGTGATCCTGGGCGGCAACACCTCTTACGCTCTGGGCACCACTCCCAACCCGTCGGTCGCCGACAGCTCGACCGGCGGTTCGCTGCCGGCCAACACCGTGGTGTCGGTGCGGGTGGCGGCTCTGACCTTGGAAGGCTATCTGGGCGCTTCGGTGCTGGGCGGCGTTCGCGGTCAGGTCAGCCGCAGCAATGCCGACGGCTCCAGCGACTCCTATGGCGGCGGCACCGCCAAAGCCTCGACAGCAGTGGCCATCACCACCGCCAATGACGGCAGCGCCACCCATAAGCTGACCGCCACCGTCGCCCCGGTGCTGGGGGCGGTCGGCTATGCCTGGTTCTGGGGTGCGGCGGGCTCGGAAGTGCTGGGCGCCATCACCACCATCAACAGCCTGGTGATCACCGCCACCGCCACCGGCAGCCAGACCGCCGCCTCGCTGGGCGCCAACGACAACTCGACCAACGGTCTGGTGTTCGACGGCCTGCTGACCCAGGTGATCAAGCCCGGCAGCAACGGCTATGTCTACACCATGCCCACCGGCACCGCCGGCCAGGGCACGCCGCTGACCGCCGACGGTGTGGGCGGCATCGTCGAGATCGATGCGGCTCTGAAGGCCTTCTGGGACAATTACCGCCTGTCGCCGACCATCATCTGGGTCAGCTCGCAGGAGCAGATCAATATCACCAAGAAGGTCATGCAGGCCGGCGCCAACGGCGCCTTGCGGTTCAATGTGAATGCCGACCAGGGCAATCTGGCCGGCGGCCAGCTGGTCACCAGCTATCTGAACAAGTTCAGCATGGATGGCGCCCAGAGCATCAAGATCCTGCCGCATCCCAACCTGCCGGCGGGCACCATTCTGTTCGACACCGAGGTGCTGCCCTATCCGCTGTCGGGCGTGTCGAGCGTGCTGCAGATGAAGTGCCGCCGCGACTATTACCAGATCGAATGGCCGGTGAAGGCCCGTCGCTACGAGTACGGCGTCTATTGCGACGGCGTGCTGCAGAACTACTTCCCGCCGGCCTTCGGCATCATCACGAATATTGCGAATGGCTAAAGCCTGACGCGAATTTTCGGCTCTATGGGGCGGCTCCTTCGGGAGCCGCCTTTTCTTTCGGCAAATAGGAGACCTGCCCCCATGGCCAGGATCATTTCCACCACCGGCGCCAGCTCGGTGGTGCATGACGGCAAGGAGTACCGCCCCAATCGGCAGGGCGTCTTCTCCGTCCCCAACGAGGTGGCCGAGGACTTGCGCGCCCATGGCTTTGTGCCGGCGGGCAAGTCCCAGGCGAAAGCCGCTGCAAGCGCGGAGGATTGAGCCATGGCCGCAGGAGATTTGACCTCTCTCGACCCGGTGAAAGCCTGGCTGGGGCTGACCGACCCGGATCAAACCGAGGACGATGCGCTGCTGTCCTGGCTGATCACCGCCGCCAGCGGCTTCATCCGCAACTGGTGTTCGCGGGATTTCACCAGCCAGGGCTATATCGAGACCCGTGACGGCACGGACGGCGCCCGCTTGCCGTTCCTGAATACGCCGGTCAGTGCGGTGTCCAGCCTACTGATCGATAATCGCCCGATTCCGGCGGGCGATCCGGTGCTGACGCCTGGCTATTACTTCACCCCGACCATGCTGATACTGAACGGCTTCGCCTTCAGCCGCGGCTACGGCAATGTGGTGATCACCTATACTGCCGGCCTGACCGCCATCCCGCCCGATCTCGAGCAGGCCTGCATCGAGCTGGTGGGTCAGCGTTACCGCGAAAAAGACCGCATCGGTCTGTCGTCGAAGGGCATGGCCGGTGAAACCACGGCCTTCGCCTTGAAGGACCTGCCGGATACGGTCAAGGCGGCTTTGCAGCCGTATCGCCGGATCTTGCCGCTATGATCCGTGCCAGCATCGATGCCAGCCATTTCAACGAACGGCTGGATCGGGCCAGACAGGGGATTCCCCTGGTGCTGACCTCCACCGCCGCCGATCTAGGGGCGCAGTATCTGGATCGGGTGCGCACCGGCCTGCCGGCTGGCCCCTTGGCCGATGGTTATGAAATCAGCCTGGAGCAGCGGTCCGATGCGGTACTGGTGTTGCTGACCAACAGCCAGCCCGAGGCGGCCTTCTACGAGTTCGGCTTCCAGGGCACCGAGCAGGTCTCTGAGCATCTGCGGATGATGACCCAGGCCTTCGGCAAGCCGGTGGCGACGCCGCATGAAGTGCTGGTCCGGGCCTATTCCCGCAATGTCGACGCTCCCGCCCATGGCCCGGCCACCCAGGCGCTGGAGCAGATGACGCCCGAGATCACCGACGGCTTCACCCAAGCCATTCTGAAGGAGCTGTCGCCATGAGCCGGGAAAGCATCTATGCCGCCTTGTTCACCCTGTTGCAGGGGATGAAGACAGCCGGAAAGGTCAAGGTCTGCGACCGCCGGGTGCGCTTCCTGGAAGAGATGGGCGCCGCCGAACTGCCGGCTTTGTTCATGGCGGTCAGTCATCAGCAGACCGCCCAGCAGCCCGGTTTGCCGGCCAAGCGGTCTTTGCAGGCCAAGCTTTATCTCTATGCCGCCAATCCCGACCGTCACCGGCCCGCCGGAAACATCCTGAACGGCTTGCTGGACGGTGTGGAGGCGCTGCTGGCGCCGCCGCCGGGTTCCGATTTTCTGACTTTGGGCGGGCTGGTCCGGCACGCCTGGATCGAAGGCCCCATCGAGGTCTTCGAAGGCCCGCAAGGCGAGCGGGCAGCGGCGGTCCTGACCGTCTCCATGCTTTTACCCTGATCCCTTTTTCTTCAAACCGTTAAGGAGTTTCATCCGATGGCGATCTATAGCTTCGGCTCCGGCACCCTTTGGGGTGTGCGTACCGACGTTTCCAATTCCACCCCGGTCAAGTTCGGCACCCTGCATGACGTGAATCTGGAATTCTCGGCCACCGCCAAGCAGCTGTTCGGGCAGTACCAGTTCCCGGTGGCGGTGGCACGTGGCACCTCGAAGATCACCGGCAAGGCCAAGTTCGCCCAGATCCAAGGCCGCGCCTTCGCTGATCTGTTCTTCGGCCAGACCTTGCAGAGCGGCCAGCTGACCACCGCCAACAACGAAGCCTCGGCCGTTCCCGCCGCCGCGCCCTATACCGTCACGGTGATCAATGCTGCCGGCTTCACCCAGGATCTGGGCGTGCTGAATGCCGCCACCGGCCTGCCCTTCGTCAAGGTCGCCAGCGCTCCGGCCCAGGGTCAGTACATGGTGGCTTCTGATGGCGTCTATGGCTTTAACCTCGCCGATGCCGGCGCCGCCCTGCTGATCAGCTACGGCTACAGCGTTAGCGGCTCGGGCCAGAAGATGGTGGTGAGCAATCAGCTGCTGGGCACCCAGCCGGTGTTCCAGGTGGCGCTGGAGACCAATTACAACGCTCCCGGCGGCTTGAAGAAGGCGGTGCTGAGCCTGAACGCCTGTGTCTCCAACAAGATGTCGTTCGCCACCAAGCAGGACGATTTCTCGATCCCGGAAATGGACTTCGAGGCCTTTGCCGACGCCGCCGGCAATGTCTTCACCTGGTCCTTCAACGAGGTGTCGTGATGAGCCATGCCTCGGAAACCGCCGAGATCACTCTGGGCGGCCGCAGTTTCGCGGTGCAGGCCTTCACCTTCGATCAGCTGCAACGGATGATGCCGGCCTTTGGCCGGCTGGAGCTGGGACTGGCCGAGGGTGGTCTGGCCGCCGCCCGCGACATCGTCGCCGCCGCTCTGTCGGACCTGATCCCGCCCGATGAGCTGGCCTCCTTGCGCACCACCGTGCCGGAAATCCTCTCGGCCGTGCCGGTGGTCGCCCGCGTCTCGGGGCTGTCGGCCCTGGGGGAGGCGCTGGCGGGGAAGGAGCAGACCAGGTCGATCTGATCGATCTGGACTGGGACGAGCTTTACGCCCAGGTCATAGCCGCCACCGGCTGGACCTGGGCCGAGGCCGGCCGTCTGACGCTTCCCCGCTTTCGCGCCTTGTCCGATCATTGGTCCCGCCATCCCCCTGTCCAGCGGCTGCTGGCCGCCTGGCTGGGGGTGGAAAGCGATGACAAGCCCAAGTCGAAGACCAAAGCCAAGAAGGAAGACTTCGATCAATTCTTCAAAGAGCTGACCGGACAAATGCCGCCGCCCTGATTGGGCGGCGGTTCTCCTCGATTTCGCCCAAGAGATGTGTAGACTGTCGGGCATGGCGTCTGGTCGGAGGGTGAAATGCGGCGTTCGGGAATAGTGCTGGCGGTGGTTGTGATGTTGGTGGGCTGTGAACCTCACCAGAGCTTGCAACAATACACTCAGTCAAAATTAAATCACTGTGAAGGTAATGGTGATTTAGGAAGCGTCGATGTTTACAAGGGGAAGGCGTATTGGGTTAATAAATATGCTTACTTCCCATTGTGCAATAGCTATTCAGGTGGGCCTGTGTGCACATTTGGTGACGAAATTGTTGGCCTAAAGCCTGGGGATTCGTTCGTTGTTTCTGATGTTTGGTGTGATGATGGAAGTAGCGTCGATTTTCAGGTTGTAACAGCCGCTGGAATGAAAGGGTGGGTAAGGGTCAGCTTTGACCATTATGTTATGACTGCCTTGAGGTCTCACGATCTGATCGATCACCCTCGAAAAGAAAAAGCAGTAGGAGGACCTGCGAGGATTGGTATGACGCGTCAGCAAGTGATTGATAGTGAGCTAGGCTTGCCAGATCACGAAAGTTCTTGGGAAACAAAGGGGCATCTAACAGAGGAGTGGAAATATTATGATGAAAAAAACACTAATATAATTAGCAGTATTGTGTATCTAAAAGATGGGGTTGTTTATATGATTAAGCGGTAATTTATTGATATTTGTAGTTATGTGGCGCCAGCGATGGCGCCATTTTTTTTGGAGGTGGACATGAGTGACGGCATTATTGTGCGTTTTGGCGCCGATGTAAGCGAGTTGGAGACCGCACTCGAAAAAATCGTGGCTGACGTGAAAGGGTTGTCTCAGTCTTTGTCGGATACTTCGCAGCAGGACAGTGGTCAGAATCAGGATCAATCTGAAGGTGGGGACAAAAAGAAAAAAAGCGAATCTGATAGGCAAAAGAAGATCGAGAGTGATTTACGGGAAGCTGAGGCCATTAAGCAAGTATCTGACGCGAAGGCCAAGCTTGCTGCGGCAAAATACGAACAAGATGACGGCAGCTTTGATGAGAAAAGACAGGCAGATATTGAGGATTTGAATGCGAGCTTAGAGGTCGAAAGGCTTAAGTTAGAAAAATCTGGCATGTCTGCGACAGATGCGAAAAAGAAAATTGACGATCTTCGTGTTGCAAATGAAGGTCTTGCTAAAGTTAATGCGGCCAAAGAAATTGCGGCTGACTATGAAAAATACATGAAGCCCGTCGAGGGCGTTTTTGCCGGTGTGGCAAAAGGTGTCCTGCTTCATCAAAAAAATCTGGCGCAAGCTGTCCGTTCTTCGGTGCAGTCGATGCTGTCCTCTTATATCTCGATGGGTGCCAATGCGGTTACGCATTGGGCCGCGAACAAACTGGCGATGATTTCCGCCGAACATATTTTCGGGGCGGCGGTCAAAACCCAGGCGACGAAGAATGCCTCCGTTCAATCGGCCTCGCAGGCCGCTCAGACGGCGGCCACCCATTCTGGCGTCGCCGCCAGAACAGCCGCCGAAGGGACCGGAGATGCCGGTTTCTTCACCCGTATCGGTCAGAAATTGGCGCAATGGTTGGGCTTCGAAACCGCGAAGACCACTGCCACCACTACCGAATCCGGGACGCGAGCGGCTGAAGACGCCGCCGTGACGGCAGAGACGATTGCTTCGGCAAAGGCTCAGGCCGCTGGGCAGATCCCCGCCCTGGCGGCCACCGGCGCCGCCGCCGCGATGGCCTCGGTGGCGGCTATTCCGGTTATCGGCTGGGCGATGGCGCCGGGCGTGGGGCAGGCGCATCTGGGACAAGCCATGGGATATATGGCCATAGCCTCGGCGGCGGGCGGCTGGGAGCGGGTGCCCTATGACGGCGCCATGACCGAGCTGCATAAGGACGAAATGGTCTTGCCGGCCAGCGTGGCGAACACGGTGCGCGCCGCCTCTTATTCCGTCGGGGCTTATGGCCTGCCGTCGGAGACCAAGGGATGGGCCAATCCCTCTTCGCCCAAGGTGGCGGGCACGGTAGCCGATGGTTCCGGCGGCGGCGCCGTCACCATGCATTACAGCCCCAATATCAGCGCCATCGATACAAGGGGCGCTCGCGACTTTCTGGACCAGCATGGCCGCTACATGGTCGACGTGCTGTCGCGCCAGCAACGCAATTTCGCACAGGTGAAGAAATGAGCAATGCCGTCTTCCCCACGCTGCCCGGCCTGACCTGGTCGGTCGGCAAGACTCCTGAATTCTCTTCGATCGTCAAGACGGCGGTGAACGGCGCGGAAACCCGCATCGCCCTGTGGTCGGCGCCGCGCTGGCACTTCAAGCTGAAATACGAGCTGCTGCGCGACGATGCCAGCAACGAGCTGAAGACCCTGGCCGGCTTTTTCCTGCAGCGGCAGGGGCAGTATGACAGCTTCCTCTATCTCGATCCCGACGACAACATGGTCGCCAACCAGTCCTTGGGGCAGGGGGATGGCCATACCGCCAGCTTCACCTTGCTGCGCAACTTCGGCGGCTTCATCGAGCCGGTGGGGGCCGTGAATGCCGCGCAGCCGATGTCGTTTTCGGTAGGCGGCCAGACCCTGGCGGCGTCGGCCTATACGGTCAGCAGTAATCAGGTGACCTTCGCGACGGCTCCGGCGGCGGGATCGCCGGTGGTGGGCAGCTTCAGCTTCTATTTCCGGGTTCGCTTTGCCGATGACAGTGCCGATTTCGAACAATTCATGCATCAGCTCTGGCAATTGCAGAGCCTGGAATTGGTGAGCGTGAAATGATCAATGCCTCGACTGCCTTGAAAACCCTGATCGCCTCGGGCACCTACGGCCGGGCCGATCTTTATACCGTCAGTCCGGTGGGGCTGCCGGTGCTGTATCTGACCTCGGCCGATCAGGATGTGACTTGGAACGGCGTGACCTATCAGCACGGGCTGCTGCGGGTGACCCGCGACCAGCTGCGCACCGTGGCCGGGCTGGAGACCGATACCTTCAGCCTGACGCTGGCGGTCGATCCCCTGAACGAGATGACCATCAACGGCGTGCCTTTCCGCCAGGCGGCCCAGTGGGGCTTGCTGGACGGGGCGCAGATCGAGCTGGACTGGGCCTATCTCGACGGCTGGGGGCCGCCGCCCGATGTGGTGGGAGTGCTGACCCGCTTCGTCGGGCTGGCCGCCGATATCGCCATCGATCGGACGGGGGTGAAAATTTCCTGCAAATCCTGGCTGTCCTTGCTGGATACCCAGGTGCCGAGTCAGGTCTATCAGGCCCATTGCCGTTTCCTGCTGGGGGATTCTCATTGCGGCGTCGATGTCTCGTCCTATGGCAAGAGCGGATCGGTGACGGCCATGGGCAGCACCACGCAGCTGGCGACGACCCTGACCGATGCCAATGGGACTTGGAACCTGGGTTATGTCAGCTTCTCCAGTGGCATCAACAAGGGCGTGAGCCGGGCGGTGCGGACCCAGAGCGGCGGCAGTCTGACCCTGGCCGGGCCCTTGCCCTGGTCGCCGGCGGCGGGAGATGAATTCACCATCTATCCCGGCTGCGACAAGACCATGCCGACCTTTCAGCAGGGCTCCGACAGCGCCACGGTACCAAAGATTGCGCCCTATCAGATCACCCTGACGGGGTTCGTGCAGGATTATGGAGTCAGCCAGCAGATCACGGTGACTTCGACCGATGACTGGGGCAACCAAAGCAGCTCGACCAGCTGGCAAAGCATGACACTGGTCGCCGGCGCGCCGGCCAAGGGGCAATATGCGGTGAGCGCCGCCGGCGTCTATAGCTTTGCCGCCGCCGATGCCGGCAGTTCGGTGGAAATTGCTTATCGTACGGTAGGTCCTGGCTGCACCGCCAGTTGCTGGACCAAGTTCCAGAATCCCGAACGCTTCGGCGGGATGCCGTACATCCCGGCACCCGAAACCGCGACCTGAAGATTTCATCATGACAGAGCTGGAAGAACAGCAACGCCAGGCCGTGGTGGCCGAGGCGCGAAGCTGGCTGGGCACGCCTTATCACCATATGGGCCGCGTCAAAGGGGCGGGCGTCGACTGCGCCATGCTGCCCGCCGAGGTCTATGCCGCCTGTGGTCTGATCCCGGAGCAGCGGATCGATTACTACCCGATGGACTGGAATCTGCACCGGGGCTCGGAACGCTATCTCGAGCATGTGCTGGCCCATGCCCAAGAGGTCGAAGAGGCCAAACCCGGCGATCTGGTGCTGTGGCGCTATGGCCGCTGTCTGGCCCATGGCGCCATCGTCATCGCCTGGCCTCGCATCCTCCATGCGGTGGTGCGGGTCGGGGTGGTGATGGATGACGCTTTGTCGCCGTCGCTGCTGCGTGAACGCCAAGGTGGCCGCCAGCGTGAGCGGCATATCTATAGTCTTTGGAGAACACAGCCATGAGCATGCTGTTCGGCGGGGCCAAGAAACCCCAGGCGCAGACCGTCAGCGCCGTCACAGATCTGAGCGTGCAGACCTCGACCCAGGGGGCGGTGGTGCCGGTGGTCTATGGAACGCAGCGCATTACCGGCAACATGATCTGGTACGGCGATTTCCAGGCCATTCCGCAATATTCCAACAGCGGCGGCGGCGGCGGCGGTAAGGGCGGCGGTGGTGGAAATTCCAGTACCGTCAGCGATTACAACTATCAATGCGCCTTTGCCTTCGCGGTGTCGTCGGGCACCGTGATCGATGTGGGCCGCATCTGGTGGGAGAAGACTCTCTATGATCTGTCGTCCCTGCCCGGTAGCGCTCAACTGCTGAAGGGCGAGTTGGATCAGTCGGCTTGGAGCTATCTGTCTTCCTGCCATCCCGGCCAAGACTTGAACTATACCGGCCTGGCTTATGTCGGCATGAGCGGCGTCAGCCTGGGCAACAGCTACAATATGCCCAATATCGCCTATGAGCTGCTGGGCAAGGGGCCGGCGGCGGGGTTCCAGGCGATCTCGGGCGTGTCTCACAGCATCAACCTCTCGGCCCTGAAGGCAAGCCCGAGCGACAGCAAGGTGGCGGCGATTGCCGCACAGTTGGGCTCGCCAGCAAGCTTTACTGGCAATCAGGCTTTTGATACCTCGCCGGCTTATTGCGTCTATGATCTGTTGACCAATGACGTCTATGGCGCGTCCTTTCCGGCGGCGCGGGTGGCGGATCTGTCGGGCTATGCGCTGTGGTGCGAGGCTCAGGGGATCAGTTTTTCAGTGGTGCTGGATTCAGCCCAGGATGCCCGCTCGGTTCTGCAAGACTGGCTGAAGAAGACCCAGGCCGAGGCGGTCTGGTCGGGCGGCGTCTTGCGCATCGTGCCCTATGCCGACGCCACCGTCAGCGGCACCCGTATGGACGGCAGCACCGCCACCTATAGCCCCGACCTGACGCCGGTGATGAGCATCGACGATTCGCTGATGCTGCAGACTCAGCAGGACGAGCCGCCGCTGACCGTCACCCGCAAGGATCCGGCGGACGCCAAGAACCTGATCACTCTGGAATATACCGACCGCTCGAACGCCTATGCCAAGACGGTGGTGACCTCGGAAGACCCGGCCCATATCGCCCGTTATGGCTTGCGGGCGGATTCCTCGGTGACGGCCCATGAGTTCACCTCGGGCTCGGTGGCGCAGAAGGTCTGCGATCTGTTGCTGGCCCGCAGCACCAATATCGTCACCACCTATGAATGGCGGATGGGCGGCATCGCGGCTCTGCTGGAGCCCATGGATATCATTGCCCTGTCGGATGACAATCAGGGGTTGGCCGCCACCTCGGTGCGGGTGCTGGAGATCGAGGAAGAGGAAGACACTGTCTTTCGCGTCAAGGCCGAGGCGGTTCCCGGCGCCATTGCCGTGACGGTGGAACGGCCCTTGCAGCCCTCGTTGGGCTACGCCGCCGACCATGGCGCCGATCCAGGTGATGTGAATGTGCCGATCCTGTTCGAGCCGCCTGCGGCGGTGACGGGCGGCGATCTGGAACTGTGGGTCGCGGCTTCGGGCGGGACCAACTGGGGCGGCGCCAATATTTGGGTGTCCCAGGACGGCAGCAGCTACTCCCGCATCGGCGCCATTACCGTGCCGTCGCGCCAAGGCCTGCTGACCGCTGATCTGGCCGAGGGAAGTGCGCTGGATGTGGTCAACTGTCTGGCCGTCGATATGAGCCTGTCCCGCTCGCAGCTGGGCAGTGGTACGGCGTTGGACGCCGCCAATTACAACACCCTTTGCTATCTTGACGGCGAATATCTCGCCTATCAGACGGCCACCCTGACCGGTAGTTATCAGTACGGCCTGACCACCCTCTATCGCGGGCTTTACGGCAGCGAGGCGGGAGATCATGCGGCGGGGGCTCCGTTCGCCCGGTTGGATGACGGCATCTTCAAATATGCCTTCGCTTCCAATCAGATCGGCCGACCTTTATGGGTGAAGTTCACCTCTTACAATCTGTTCGGTTCGTCGGAGCAGGATCTGTCGCAGGTGCAGGCCTATAGCCTGACGGTGACCGGCAACGCCCAGGCCGCCGTCTTGCCCGAGGTGACGGGGCTGACCACCGCCTATGTTTCGGGGATCGCCCAGCTGTCTTGGGATGCCGTCTCGGACAGCCGCAACCCGGACTTCGAAATCCGCAAAGGTCCGACCTGGGGCAGCGGCATCTTCGTCTGCCGTACCTCGGTGCCGCAAACGCCTTCGGTGGGTGATGGAACCTATTGGGTCGCCACCCATTACACGGTGTCGGATGGCTATGAGCTTTATTCCAAGACGCCGGCTTCGGTGACCATTTCGGGCTCGCAGCTCGTCAACAATGTGGTCGCCAGCCATGACGAAGCGGCGGCGGGATGGAGCGGAACCCTATCCTCGATGATTCCTGTTGGCGGTTATCTGCAAATGGATGCCGGCGACGATATCAGGCTGCTGGATGATCTGAAGGGCTCGGATAACATCCTCTATGACGAGGGAGCGGTGGCCTTGGGCTGCTACACTATTCCCGATTCGCGCCGGATCGATGTGGGCCGTGTCGCCACCTGTCCGGTGGTGATGACGGTGCATGCCATTGCTCAGCCTTGCCAGCAGGATATCCGTAGTTTCGCCGATGTCTTGAGCCAGGCCGATCTCTGCGCTGCCAATCTGGGGCCGCTGGTCTCGGCGACGCCGCAGCTTAGAATTTCTGCGGACGGAGTGACTTGGGGGAACTGGCAGAACTGGCTACCCGGCAGCTATAGCGGCCGGGTTTTTGATTTCCGCCTGTTGCTCTCAACCTCGGACGCTTCCGTCATGCCGGTGGTCGAAGGCTTTTCCTATCTGGTGGACGTGCCTGACCGGCTGGACAGCTTCAGCGGTCTGTCGATTCCGGCGGCGGGTTATCAACTCAATTTCTCTGACGGTTTGTCGGGGAATCCGGCGGCTCCATTCAATGGCGGCTCTTATGGCCAGGCGGTTCCCAACGTGTTGGTCACCGTTATCGGCGGCAGTTCCGCCGACACCCCAGTGGTCACCAATCTGACCAATTCCGGTTTCTTCATCCAGGTCCGGAACGGCGGAAACGCCGTCGCCCGCACCGTCAACATCATTGCGCAAGGATACTGACCCCATGACCCAGAATGTTCTGCAGATCCCGACGGCGGCGCCGTTGTCGGGCATGGCCTTGGTGACGGATGTCAACAATGCCCTGGCCGGCATGGCCAGCCTGAGTTCGGGCGGCACGGCTCCCACCGCTTCGTCGTTGGGATTGGCCTCGCTGGCCGGCGTGCTGTGGCACGACACCGCCGCCAATCAGCTCAAGCTGCGCAATCAGGCGGACAGCGCCTGGATCAGCTTGGGGACGGTAAACGAAACCAGCGGCATCTTCGTTCCGGCGGCGGCTCAGACTTATAGCCTTGCTTCGGCATCGGCAACGCTGGCTTTAAGCAATGCCGGGCAGTTCCTGCTGGCTTCTTCCGCCATCACCCTGACCTTGCCGGCCTCTTCCGGACTGACGACGAGCTGGAGCGTCTCGGTCTTCGCCAAGGGCGGTCCGGTGACTTTGGCTCTGGCAAACAATGCCGATGCCTTGAACGGCGGCGTCAATGCCAGCCTGATCATTCCCAAGGGCTATTTCGCCGAGCTGACCTGTGACGCCGCCGGCAATTATTATGCCCTGGTGATCCCGGCCAGCCTGGGGATCGCCACCCTGGCCTCGGCGGCTACGACCGATCTGGGGACGGCGTCCAGCCAGGTGGTTTCCATCTCTGGTACCACCACCATTACCGGGCTGGGTTCCTCGGCTCCAGCGGGTGTGGTTTATACGGTGCAGTTCGCCGCCACGCTGACCCTGACCTACAATGCCGCGTCGCTGATCCTGCCGGGGGCTGCCAACATCATCACGGCGGCCAATGACTGCGCCCAGTTCCTGTCGTTGGGCTCGGGCAACTGGATCTGCATCGACTATCAGAAGGCCAACGGCCAGCCGGTGGCGGGGGCTTCCGGCTCGGCCCCTTCGGTGCGCCAGACCGCCTTGGTGGGTGTCGCCAACAGCAGCGGTCAGGCGAATTTCATCACCACCGGCAGCAGTCTGACGCCAGGTCTGTCGGCCACGGCCACACCGCTGCTGATGACGTTTGCCGCTGGTTATGGAACCTCGGGCGCCATCGATTACGTGGAGCGGCTGACGGCGGACAGCGCCAGTTTCTTCCCGGCCTTAGCGGCGAACAGCCAGTCTTATCTTTATGCCAACCGGGTGTCGGCGGGCAATGTCACCGGCGGTGCGACCTTGGCGCCGCCGCAGATCGGGGCGGTCTATAATCAGGCGGCGCAGTCGAGCCTGACCTTCAACCAGTCCGGCGGCGCGTTCACCGATGACTTTGGCAATGCATGGACATTGGTTGGATCGCTGACCTCGACTTCGGGCACTATCGGCCTAGGCAGCAACAATTATTGCTCGTTCAACGGTTCGACACAGTATGCCTATTGTTCCGCAATTAAGAGCCTTCAAGGTTCCGGAAATGGCGGGTTCTCTATCGCGGCGCAGTTCAAGCCTGGCTCGGTGTCGTCAGGTCAGCTTTTCTCTCTGGTCAACAGCGCGGGATATGGTCTGAACGTGCAGATACAGAGTGGTAAGGTCGCCGTCTATTTATCGTCCAATGGAACCACTCAGGACATAGCTAGCGGGACACTCGGGAGCATAACAATTGTCGCAGGAACAACTTATTTCATCGAGTTCGTCTATGATCCCGTGGCAGGTAAATACTACGTTTATATCAACGGTGCTCTGGATCAAACAATCGCTTCCGCTACCAAGGTAGTTGCTGGGGTTGCATTCTCAGTGGGCACTCAGTGGAACGGGACATCCGGTGTGGTATGGTATTTTGGCGCTATTTCCGGTCTGGAAATTCTGCCCTATTGCCGCCGCCCTGCTGGTACGGCTTACACCATCCCCACAACTCTTCCCTCGATCTCCGCCGCTGGCTATGCCTCGGACTGGTTCGATAGCGTCAACATGGTCATGAAATCGCCCAGCGTCGCAAGTTCGGCCTCTGGCAGTAATCCCACGTTTGCCAGCGTGAATAAGCTCTATCTGGGCGAGGCGATCACTGCGGCCGCCGCCGTAATCGGCATTACCATATATAGCTTCATGCAAAGTGGCAAAAATGGTGTGGCTCTGCCAAATTTACTCGGGTTTTGCCAGGGGTATCAGAATGTAACATCTAGTCGTTCGGCGGGTACTGTCTATTATAATACGACATCTAGGCCTATTCTTGTTGTGGCTGGAAGTGGTTTTAGCAGTGGTTATGCGTGTTTTTATGCGTATGTGAATGGGAATATGGCGGCTTATTTGTATTCCACTCTGGGGAGTGTGAGTCCTGTTGTGTCGTTCATCGTTCCGCCAGGCGCATCCTACCAGATTGTTATCAATGTGGGATCGGCGACCATCAGCCCCTGGTGTGAATTGCGATAAGGAGCCTCAATCATGACGATGCGTTATTTCAGGGACTTCCAGGATCAGGTTCACGGCTTCGACGACGGTCAGGCTGGTGATGTCTCCTTGATGAACCAACTCACTGTCGGTTGGACCGAAATCACCGGCAACTGGCCGCCGCCTCCGACAGAGGAACAGCTTCTGGTCCAGAAAAATGCTGAGCTTCAAGCCAGCATCGACTCCCTGGGTTCCACTGGCTCCGACGCCTCGATGAGCCGCGGGCTGGAAGATCTGATCAGTCTGCTGATGGGCAAAGGCACCATTGCCAAGACCGATCTGCCCTCGGTTTTGCTCGCCAAGATCAACAACCGCCGCGCTGCGCGCGGGCAGGCGGCTTTATGATGCAGGCCGACAGCATTTCGATCTGGTCGGTGATCTCGGTGGTGCTGCTGCCTCTTCTGGGCGGCGGCTTTTTTCTTTTATGGAGCCGCCAGGACAAGCATCAGGAAACCGACGCCACCCATCACGACAATGTGTGGGAGGCCATCCATGAACTCAGGAACAAGATTCAGGGCCTGCAAGTCGATTGCGAACGCCGCTTCGTCAAGACCGACGATCTGCGTTCGCTGGAGGAGCGCCTGGACGGGCGGTTGGGGCGCATCGAGGACAAGCTCGACGCCATCGCCGCCCCTTGCACAGGAAAGGCATCATGATGAACACCGGCATTCATCCCGGCCAATTGCGTCAGCTGGTCATCGCCCCTGCTTTGGCCGCCATCGGCCTGGGGGGCGAGGCCGCCGAGGAACTGCTGATGGGCACCGCCCTGCAGGAAAGCGGCGGCGGCACTTATCTGCATCAACTGGGGCAGGGGCCTGCGGTTGGTATTTTCCAAATGGAACCGCGAACCCATGACGATATTTGGGCGACCTTTCTGGCCCGGCGTCCCGATCTGTCGGCCAAGGTCCTGGCCTTGCTGATGCCGGGCATGAGCAAGCTGGATCAGATGGCGGGCAATCTGCTCTATGCCGCCGCTATGGCTCGGCTGCTCTATTACCGCTGCCCGGAGCCCTTGCCGGCGGCGGGCGATATCCCGACCCAGGCGGCTTTTTATAAGCGTTGGTACAATACCGCGCTGGGAGCCGCCACCGTCGAGGGCTATCTGGCCCGCTGGAAGGCGGCTTTCCCGTCCTGACTCTTATCCATCCGCCGCGTTTCATCCGAAGAGCCGCCCGGCCGTTTGGCTTGGCGGCTTTTTCTTTGTCTGAAGGAGACTTTTCCATGGATCACTCCACGATCGCCGACCTGACGCCGCTGGCCACCCTGGTGGCCCAGTTACTGATCGCCATCCTGGCCGCCGCCGCCACCTGGGCCGCCGCCTGGGTGAAGAAGCGGGCCAATATCGCCGCCGACAGCGATCTGTCGCATCAGCTGGACGGTCTGCTGTCCGAAGCGGTCAGCTTCGCCCAGGGCCATCTGATGACCCTGCTGGGCCATGCCGATTTCGCCAAGGTCGAGACCCGCAATGCCGCCTTGCAGATCGGCTTGTCCTTCGTCGCCTCGCAGGCTCCGGGCATCCTCAACAGCCTGGGGCTGTCGGAACAGCATGTGGCTGACCTTCTGCTGGCCAAAATGGCCAAGCTGGACCCGAGCCTGGTGCTGCCCGGCAGCGTTGCCTTGCCGAGCGCCGCTACGCCCGCTCCGGCTCCGCAGCAGTTGGGCCAGGCGGCCTGATGGAGCTGGCGGCTCTGTTGGGGCAATTGCTCCAGACCCTGACCGGGCTGCTGCCCCTGCTGCTGGCGGATTACGCCGGCAGCAGGCAGGCCCGGCTTTCGCAACTCGAACATGATCTGAAGGTGAAAGATGCGCAGCTTGCCTGCAGCCGTCCTGGCGATATCAACACTGCTGTCAGCCTGCTCTGACACGCCCCGCAACAGCTGCCCGCCGCTCGAGGATTACGATCCGCCCTTTAAGACACGGCTGGCATCGGAACTGCACCAGTTGGGCGAGGATAGCGCCGCCGCTAAGGTGGTCGAGGACTATGCCCAACTGAGGGAGCAGGTGAAAGCCTGTGGGTGACAAGGAGGTCGGCGTTCGAATTTTGTTGTCAAGATCGGAGGAGCAATGTCAGGAAAGCCCATCTGCATGTGGCTGCTTGGTTGAAATTTCTCTATTGATCGCGCAGCTTAAGTTGATTATCTATGCCGTCCTGATTAGGCTGGATGGTTAGAATGGGTGACGCCCTTCCGACGGTAACGATTGATAAAGGCTGGTGGGATATCATCAAAAACGCTGCGGAGCGAGCGTCGAATGAGCGTCCTTTTGATACCCTTATCGCGATTTTGCTAACCGTTTTGGCTACAACCCTTGGACCATTGTTAATATGGAGATTTTTCCGCTACCTTGAATTGAGATTGAAGGAAAAGGGAGACTTCGAGGAAACCCGACGGAAAGGGCCCGTGCGAAAAACGCCTTCACGGGAACAGGTTCAATCTCAGGCGGCTGGAGAATAAACTACACAGCTAGGAGGGTGTGATGGGTGAATACGCTTTGTTACCCCTTTGTGTGGTAACTGGTTTAATTATCTATGGTTTGTATCGTTTGGAAGAAGCGATTGCAAATTTCGAAGCTGGTAAAGAATATCGCCATTCTCTGGCAGTCATTGCGCACAAGTTGAGCTGCGATGAGGATGCGCCGCGCCAATTGGTTGTGGCTGTAAACTTTTTGGCTGATAATGCATTTAATCAAAAAGCATTACGCCATTTTTCTGCTATAGCGAAAAAGGCGGAAAATAAAACAAATGCCACCGAACTTGCGCGCAAATTCAAGGGTGATTTCGGCTTGCATTATGGTGAGCTAGCTTTGGGTGCATGCATTGATTATGCATATCTCTCTCTTCTTGCTGATCGAACTTGGGGAAAAAAGCTTCGATCATTGAAAAGTCATCATAAGGACGCAAAGGAAGTAAAGAGAGCTAGAACTAACTTTATACCCGCTATTTTTGAGTGGGTTTGTTCCCAAGCTGTGATGCATCCCTGCGAAGCTGTTCGTTAGAACTAAAGGTATTCCTTGCTGTAGGTCGCATCTTATTGCAGGGAATATCCGAAGCGTCATTTTTGACGCTTCGGATATCTTATGAGAGCGGTCTTTCCCCTCTCCGCAATTCCCCTCTACAGCTGATCCGGCACCACGCTCATCACCGTGCGCGAGCCCTTGGTGATCGAGATTTGCAGGCCGTGGACCTGGGGCAGAACGCTTTCGGCATAGAACCAGGCGGTCGCCAGCTTCGACAGATAGAAGCCCTGATCGCCTTCGTTGGCGTCCAGGCGAGCGCGGGCAATCTTGGCCGAGCGGGCCAGCTGATAGCCGCCGAAGACGGTGCCCAGCAGACGCAGCAACGGCACCGCCGCCGCCGCCGGCAGACGCGGGTCGCGCACCGCCGCACCCAGCAGCCATTCCACCGACGAAAGAGCGGCGTCGGCGGCGGAAGCCAGCTCGGCGCCGATGCCCTTCAGGAATTCGTCGGTTTTGCCCGACAGTTCGGTCGCCAGTTCCACCACCTCGGCCAGAGCGGCGCGGGCGGTGGCTCCCTGGTCGCGCAGCAGCTTGCGATTGACCAGATCATTGGCCTGAATGGCGGTGGTGCCTTCATAGATGGTGGTGATGCGGGCGTCGCGCTGATGCTGGCAGGCGCCGGTTTCCTCGATGAAGCCCATGCCGCCATGAACCTGCACGCCCAGATAGGCGACGTCATTGCCGACTTCGGTGCACCAGCCCTTGACGATCGGGTTCAGGAATTCGTGGAACTTCAGGGCCTTGGCGCGCTCTTCGGCGTCCGGGGCCTTGTGTGCCACATCCAGAGCGGCGGCGGCGACATAGGCCAGGGCGCGCATCGCCTCGATCTGCGATTTCATGGTCATCAGCATGCGGCGCACGTCGGGATGATCGACGATGCCGCCCTTTTCCGAGGTGCCGATGGCCTTGCCCTGCACACGCTCCTTGGCATAGGTGCGGGCCTGCTGGTAGGCGCGTTCGGCGATGGACAGACCCTGGATGCCGACATTCAGGCGGGCATGATTCATCATCACGAACATATATTCCAGGCCGCGATTCTCTTCGCCGACCAGATAGCCGACGGCGCCGCCGGCATCGCCAAAGGACATCACGGCGGTGGGGCTGGCATGGATGCCCATCTTATGTTCCAGCGACACTGCATGGGCGTCGTTGCGCGCACCCAGCGAGCCGTCTTCATTGATCAGGAACTTCGGCACGATGAACAGCGAGATGCCCTTGACGCCGGGAGGGGCGTCGGGGGTGCGGGCCAGCACCAGATGGATGATGTTCTCGACCAGTTCGTGATCGCCATAGGTGATGAAGATCTTCTGGCCACTGATCAGATAATGGTCGCCGTTCTTCACCGCCTTGGTGCGGATGGCGCCCAGGTCGGAACCGGCCGAGGATTCGGTCAGGTTCATGGTGCCGGCCCATTTGCCGGTGACCAGATTGGGAAGATAGGTGGCCTTCTGTTCGTCCGAGCCGCAGTCCTGGATGGCATTCACCGCGCCTTGGGTCAGCATCGGACACAGCGCGAAGGCCA